>Ga0172370_10000947_pt1 | contig 45145 bp, 47 predicted proteins | sample LakKiv5m_FD_114538 | JGI IMG/M metagenome (GOLD analysis project Ga0172370, IMG submission 114538) | Freshwater microbial communities from Kabuno Bay, South-Kivu, Congo - kab_022012_11.5m | ecosystem: Environmental > Aquatic > Freshwater > Lake | place: Democratic Republic of the Congo...
CGCGGCGGGCGTGCCGTTCGTGGCGGCGCGGACGGCGGCGGGGCCGGCGGAGGCCCGTGCCGCCGCGGTAGGGCTCGGGTTCCCGGTGGTCGTCAAGGCATTGGGCTCGCTGCACAAGTCGGATGCCGGCGGCGTCGCCCTCGGTCTCGCCGATCCCGGGGCCGTCGAGCGCGCGGCAGAGGACATGCAGCGCCGCCTCGATCCACCGGGCTTCATCGTGGAGACGGAGGCACCGCTCGGCGACGGCGTGGAGCTCATTGTTGGTTGCCGCCGTGACGCCCATCTCGGGCCCGTCGTCGTGATCGGCATGGGCGGTGTGTTCGCCGAGATCCTCAGCGATGTGCGTACGGCGCTGGCGCCGCTCTCCAGGGAGACTGCCCTGGAGATGCTCGGTGAACTGCATGGGTCCGGGCTGCTCGGGGCCGTGAGGGGGCGTCCGTCACTCGACACGGGCGCGGCCGCCGCGGCCGCCGTCGCGCTGTCGCGATTCGCGGCGGCGCATCCGGAGGTCGCCGAGGCCGAGATCAACCCGCTGCTCGTGCTGAGTGACCGCGCGCTCGCGCTCGACGCGCGCATCATCGTCGCCGGAGACGCCGGAGACGCCGGAGAGGCCGGAGACGCCGGACGACCCGGTGTCCGCGAGAGGGAGGAGCGCCGATGATCGTCGAGGACCTCGTCGGGAAGAGAGTGCTGGTGACCGGAGCGGCGAGCGGCATCGGGGCGGTGATCGCGACGCACTTCGCCGACGCCGGCGCCGGTGTGCACGTCTGTGACTCCGACGCGGCGGCGCTCGAGTCTTTCCTCGCCGCTCACCCGGGGATCGGCGGTACGCGGACCGATGTCGCCGACGCCGCCGGAGTGGAGCGCCTGTTCGATGAGGCTCTGGCGCGCCTCGGCGGTCTCGACGTCCTCGTGAACAACGCGGGGGTGGCCGGTCCTGCCGGTCCGGTCGAGGAGATGGACGTCGAGGGCTGGGGCCGGACGCTCGACGTCAATCTCACCGGGGCCTTCCTGTGCGTGCGCGCTGCGGTGCCGGCTCTCAAGGCGGCCGGGGGCGGCTCGATCGCCGTCATGTCGTCGAACGCCGGTACCATGGGCCTGCCGTACCGGGCCCCGTACGTCACCACCAAGTGGGGCCTGATCGGCCTTGTCAAGACGCTGGCCATGGAAGTGGGGCCGCATGGGATCCGTGTCAACGCCATCTGCCCCGGGGACGTGGAGGGGGAGCGCATCAGCCGGGTCATCGCACGGGAGGCCGAGAACCGAGGGCTCTCGGTGGATGAAGTCCGGGCGGAGCGCACCCAGGCGGTGTCTTTGCGCAGCATGGTCACCGCGGCCGACGTGGCGCGGCTCGTCCTGTTCGTCTGCTCCGGCGCCGGCGCACGGATCTCAGGACAGGCCCTGCTGGTGGACGGCAACGCCGAACGCGCCTGACCGAAGCGGCCGGGCCGGCGCCTGTGCGGCGCCGGCCCGGCCTGCGTGACGCGGCATCCCGGCTGCCTCGGGGGGGCCGGGCGGCCGGGAGTGGCGGAAACGCCGCGTTCAGTGAGCGACCAGACTGCCCTCGCGCAGTTGCTGGTCGACGCGTCCCATGACCTTGTCCAGGCGGGTGACGATCTCGTCCATCTCGTGCTGAGTGAGGGTCGCCGGCGGCTCGATGCGGAATGTCTTGGCGCTGAACAACGTGCCGCCCGTGAGCACTCCCTCTCCGAAGAGGCCGGTGGCGACCGCGTAGCCGGCCTCCTCGCTGGAGTACTCGAGGCCGATGAGCAGACCTTTGCCGCGCACCTCGTGCAGGAGGCCGGGATGCTTGGCGCGCAACTCCTCGAAGCGGTCCATGAGCCACGCGCCCTTCTCTGCGGCCTGTCGGGGGATGTCCTCCTCGATGGTGGCGTGCAGGGCGCCGATGACGGCCGACGTCGCCATGGGATTGCCGCCGAAGGTGGTGGTGTGCAGGTACGGGTTCTCCATGAACGGCTCGAACACCTCGGGCGTCGAGATGAAGCAGCCCACCGGTATGACGGCTCCGCCGAGAGCCTTGCCCATCGTCATGATGTCCGGCGCGACGTCCCAGTGATCGACGCCCCACATGGTGCCGGTGCGGCCCATGCCCGTCTGCACCTCGTCGGCGATGAACAGGATGCCCCACTTGTCGCAAATCTCGCGCACCTTGGGGAAGAAGTCGTCCGGCGGTACGCGTGCGCCCGCCTCGCCCTGGACCGGCTCGGCGACGAAAGCCGAGATGTCGAGGCCGATGGTGTCGCAGACCTTGAGTTCTTTATCGAGGGCGTCGGCGTCACCGTAGGGCACGAAGCGGACGTGGGGCGCCAGCGGATAGAAGGGCTCGCGCCACGCGGCCTTGCCGGTGATGCTGAGACTGCCGAAGGACTTGCCGTGGAACCCACCGAGGCAGCTGATGATCCCGTTCGTGTGGTTCGCCTTCTTGCGCTTGCCGTGGAGCTTGGCGAGCTTGAGCGCACCTTCGTTGGCCTCGGTCCCTGAGTTGCAGAAGAAGGAGTACTTCAGGTCACCCGGGCTGAGCATCCCAAGCAGTTCACTGGCGTAGCCGCGCATCGGATCGAGCAGTTCCTGGGAGTGCAGCGCCTGATGCTGCAACTGGTCCATGACCGCCTTGACGACGGTCGGGTGGCGGTGCCCGAGCATATAGATGCCGAAGCCACCCAGGCAGTCGATGAACTCCTTGCCGTGGATGTCGAAGAAGACGTTGCCCTCGTCGCGCCATTCGACGGCGGTGTAGTCCGTGGAGCACGACTTGCGGTACTCGATGATGCCGGGGTTGACGTACTGCTGGAAGTTCGTGAGGCAGTCGTCGACGACTGCCTCCTGCTCCTCCCGAGTGAGCTCGGACTTCGCCATGAGAGCGAGCGCCTTGCTCGATTCCCGCAGCGCGTCCTGCTTGAGGCTCTCCTTCATTCGTTCCCCCTGTCGATGTGCTCGCATCGCGAACGATTACGGTGTTTTGCGGTATAGTTCGTACAGCCGACCGAGACCATGAAGTACTCTAGCGTGCATCCTGCGGATGTGCAACGGCTGGGTCTGGTGGTCGAGGGGACCGCCCGCCGGTGGTAGGGTCCGCCGGAGAGGAGACCGATGACCGCGGACCAGGACAGGCTCAGGAACGATCCGACCGACCGGTTGTCGCCCACGGCGCGCCGGCTCGTGGCGGCGGCGCGCCGGCTTCTCGCGCGCGGCGGGTACGAAGCGCTCACCGTGGAGGCGGTCGCGGCCGAAGCTGGAGCCTACCGCGATTCCGTTCGCTACTACTTCGGGAGCAAGGCCGAGTTCATCGCTGCTGTGGTCGACTCGCTGAGCCACGACCAGAGCCTGAGCGCCGTCACTGAGATCCGGGGGGCGCCGGCCGGCGGGGAGCGCGTCCGGGGCCTCGTCGCCGGGGACCGGCGGCTGGTCGGCGATCGCGCCGCTATCGGCGACTTCTTCGCCATCCTCCCTCACGTCATCCTCGACGACGAGCTGCGGGTGCGCGTCGCGGAGCTGTACGAGTGGTACCGCGACCTGTACGTCGAGGGGCTGGACGACCCGACGGCCATCGGCGAGGAGCGCCTCCGGCGTCTCGCCTCGCTCATGGTCGCGATGACGGACGGGCTCGCGGTCCAGAAGCTCCTCGACCCGGACGGCGTCGATCTGGCGCCCCTGTTCGAGCTCTGGGAGAGCATGCTCCGCCGCGAGCTCCTCGACTCCGGGGCCTGAGCCGGCAGCGGCCGGTCGCCGCCCGAAAGACGCTCTTCGGCGGAGCCCGCCAACGTCCCCCGCGCAGCCCTGGCGGGCTCATTTACAGTGCCGGTGGGCGTGGTGTAGGCTCGCGCCGTGCTGCGGCGCCGCATGGGGGGCGCCGCCGGCCGCGAGGCCAGCACGCGGCGCGGAGGAGGAGGGATCGTTGTGACGCAGGGCACGGTGAAGTGGTTCAGCAACGAGAAGGGGTACGGCTTCATCGAACGGGAAGACGGTGACGACCTGTTCGTGCACTACTCCGAGATCACCATGGACGGCTACAAGACGCTCGTCCAGGGTCAGCGGGTCGAGTTCGACGTCACTCAGGGCGACAAGGGCCTCCAGGCCTCGACGGTGAAGCCCGTCGTCTGATGCGCGCACGCCCGGGGCCGCCGTCCGTCGGGCCGGCGGCCCCTTTCTTGTCCCCTTCCTGAGGCAGGAGTAAGATGGCCGTCCCGCTCCGGCGGCCCGCAGCAGGAGGAACGCGACATGATCGCTGAAGACGACGTCCGCTACGTCGCGAAGCTGGCTCGTCTGCGGCTCGACGACGACGAGATCCCGCGCATGACGGAAGAGCTCGCAAGGATCCTCGCGCACATCGACAAGATGAGCGAGCTCGACATCGATGACGTGCCGCCGACGGCCCACGTGCTCGACGTCGCCAATGTGACGCGCGCCGACCGGGTCACCCCGGGTCTGACGCGCGAGGACGCCCTGCGAAACGCGCCGGCCGTGGCCGACGACTGCTTCCGTGTGCCCAGGATGAGCTGATCGTGGGCACGCTCGACCCGCTGCATCTTACGGCGCGTGACGCCAAGCGCCGGCTCGTCGACGGCGACATCTCGTCGGCCGAGCTCGCCAAGATCTACCTCGACCAGATCACCTCGGTCGAGGACAGGGTGAAGGCGTTCATCCGCGTCACCCACGACAACGTCGCCAAGTACTCGACCAAGGTCGATCGGGAGATGCAGGCGATGCGCGGGCCTCTCTCGGGTCTGCCTATCGCCATCAAGGACAACATGGTCACCGAGGGCGTCACGACCACATGCGCCTCGAGGATCCTGGGCGACTACCTGCCGGTGTACACGGCCACCGCCGTGCGCCAGGTGTGGGACGACCACGTCGTCATGCTCGGCAAGACCAACCTCGACGAGTTCGCCATGGGCTCCAGTACCGAGAACTCGGCCTTCCAGACGACGCACAATCCGTGGGATCTGGCGACTGTGCCCGGGGGCAGCAGCGGCGGCTCCGCCGCCGCCGTGGCCGCCGGCGAGACCCTCTGGGCGCTGGGCAGCGACACCGGCGGCTCCATTCGCCAGCCGGCGGCCCTCTGCGGCGTCGTCGGAATGAAGCCGACGTACGGCGCGGTGAGCCGGTACGGGCTGATCGCGTTCGCCAGCTCGCTCGACCAGATCGGGCCGCTCACCCGCAGCGTGTACGACTGCGCCCTCCTGCTGCAGCACATCGTCGGCCGTGATCCACGCGACGCAACGAGCGTCTCCCTGCCCGAACCCGTCGCGCTGCCCGCCGGCGAGCGGCTCGAAGGCCTGCGCGTCGGCGTGCCGGCCGAGTACCTGGCCGTCGGCGTCGAGCCGGGCGTCCGGGCGCGCTTCGACGAGACCCTGCGGCGTGTCGAGGAGCTCGGCGGCGCCTGTGTCGAGATCAGCCTGCCGCACACCGAGTACGCCCTCCCTGCCTACTACATCATCGCCCCGGCCGAGGCGAGCGCGAACCTCGCCCGCTTCGACGGTGTGCGCTACGGATATCGCTGCGCCGAACCCGTCGATCTGCTGGACCTGTACGAGCGCACGCGCGGAGAGGGCTTCGGCCCCGAGGTCAAGCGGCGCATCATGATCGGCACCCATGCGCTCTCGGCCGGTTACTACGACGCCTACTACGGCCGCGCCCAGCGTGTGCGGACCCTGGTACGGCGCGACTTCGAGCGGGCCTTCGCGGCGGTCGACTTGATCGCGTCGCCGACGACGCCGACCGTGGCCTTCAAGGCCGGCTCGCGCACCGCGGACCCGCTCTCCATGTACATGTCCGACATCTGCACCATCCCCGCCAACCTCGCCGGTCTGCCGGCGATCAGCATCCCGTGCGGGCTCAGCGATGATCTGCCCGTCGGGTTCCAGCTCATCGGGCCGGCGTTCAGCGAGAACCGAATCCTCCAGGCCGCACATGCCCTGGAGGGCGCCATCGGCTTCGACACGGCGCCGGGCTTTCGCGACTCGGGCGCCGGCGTCACGCTCGGGGAGGTCGCGCCATGACGGCCTGGGAGCCCGTCATCGGCCTGGAGATGCACGTCGAGCTCGATACGCGCACCAAGATGTTCTGCGGGTGCGCGGTCACCAAGGGCGACGAGCCGAACGTCCACACCTGCCCGGTGTGCCTCGCGCATCCCGGTGCACTGCCGGTCGTCAACCAGCGCGCCGTCGAGTACGCGGCGCGCATCGCGCTCGCCCTCCACTGCACGGTGCGGCCGCGTAACATCTTCCACCGCAAGAACTACTTCTATCCCGACCTCCCGAAGGCGTACCAGATCAGCCAGTACGACGAGCCTCTCGCCGTGGGCGGGTGGTTCGAGTACTGGGCGGACGGCGAGAAGCGGCGGTGCCGCATCAACCGCGTGCACATGGAGGAGGACGCCGCCAAGCTCATCCATGCCGGCGGCGACACCGGACGCATCGCCGGATCCGACTACTCGATGGTCGACTTCAACCGAGGCGGTACGCCGCTCATCGAGATCGTGACCGAGCCGGACATCCCCTCTCCGGAGGCAGCCCGGGAGTTCCTGCAGCAACTGCGCACCACGGTCGTCGCGCTCGGGGTGAGCGAGTGCAACATGGAGGAAGGGCAGGTCCGCTGGGACGCCAACGTGAGCGTGCGCCCCGAGGGCTCCTCCGAGTTGGGCACGCGGACCGAACTCAAGAACATGAACAGCTTCCGGTACCTGCAGCAGGCGCTCGACGCCGAGATCCCGCGGCAGATCGCCATCCTCGAGGCGGGCGGGAGCATCGACCTCGAGACCCTGCACTTCGACCCGGACACCGGCACGACGACGCCGCTGCGGTCCAAGGAAGAAGCGCACGACTACCGCTACTTCCCCGAGCCCGACCTCGTGCCGCTCGAGATCGACCCGGCCTGGGTCGAGGAGCTTCGCGCGACGCAGCCGGAGCTGCCTGCGGCGCGCGTCGAACGCTTCATGGATCAGTACGGCCTCTCTCGGGCCGACGCGACCGTTCTGGGTCCGTCGGCCGCTCTGGCGGGCTTCTATGAGGACGTCGTGGCGGCGGGGGCCGGCGCCAAGCCGGCGGCCAACTGGACGATGGGCGAATACCTTGCCTACCTCAACGCCGCCGGCCTCGACGCCGGCCGTGGCCACGTCACCGCGGAGCGGCTCGCCAGGCTCGTCGAGCTCGTCGAGGACGGCACGCTGTCGACGAGCGCCGCCAAGGATGTGTTCGCGCGCATGATCGAGGAGCGCGCCGAGCCCGACGAGATCGTCGAGAAGCACGGGCTCGGGCAGATCAGCGACTCGTCTGAGCTCGAGGCCATCGTCGCGGGGATCGTCGCCGGCAATCCGGCTCAGGTCGAGCAGTATCGCGGCGGCAAGACGCAGGTCCTCGGCTTCTTCGTCGGTCAGGTGATGAAGGCCAGCGGCGGACGTGCGAACCCCAAGCTCGTCAGCGACATCTTGCGTCACACGCTGGACGCGTGAGCGCTGTTGCCGGTGGGCGGGTCGCTGTGGGACAATGCAGGCATCTTGCAGCCGCGCGCTCCCGCCGTGCCTCGCGAGTCGGTCGTCCATCACTCTGCGTGCTCGTGTCGGTGGCCGCGTCGCCCCGGGGCCGGGGCGCACGGCCGTGTCCACGCCCACAAGTAGGTGCCCATGACCAGCGATCTCTCCAGTTTCGTCATCGCCCGGGCCAAGCCGGCCGAACCGGCGGTGCGCATCGACGACACCACTCTCCGCGACGGCGAACAGACCGCCGGCGTCGTGTTCAGCAACCACGAGAAGATGCGTATCGCCAAGCTGCTGGACGAGGTGGGTGTGCACCAGATCGAGGTGGGCATCCCGGCCATGGGCGGCGATGAGAAAGCCACCATCAAGGAGATCGTCGATCTGGGTCTCGACACCTCGATCCTCGCCTGGAATCGGGCCGTCGTCGACGACGTCAGGCACTCCGTCGACTGCGGCGTCGACGCCGTGGCCATCTCCATGTCGTCCAGCGACATCCACATCGAGCACAAGCTGCAGAAGAGCCGCCAGTGGGTGCTCGATCAGATCCGCGAGTGCGTCGCGTTCGCCAAGGACCAGAACCTGTACGTCTCGGTGAACGCTGAGGACGCGTCGCGCTCCGACCTCGAGTTCCTGCTGCGCTTCACCCAGGCCGCCAAGGAAGAAGGCGCCGACCGGCTGCGCTTCTGCGACACGCTCGGCATCCTGGACCCGTTCGACACCTACAACGTCATCTCGTTGCTCAAGAAAGAGGGCGGCCTGGACATCGAGATGCACACCCACGACGACTTCGGCATGGCGACCGCCAACGCGCTCGCCGGCATCAAGGCCGGCGCCACCTACGTGAACACCACCGTCAACGGCCTGGGAGAGCGCGCCGGCAACGCGGCGCTCGAGGAGGTCGTGATGGCGCTCAAGTACCTCGGCAAGGTCGATGTGGGGCTTCACACGAGCCGTTTTCGCGAGCTCAGCGAGTACGTCGCCGCCGCCTCGGCGCGCACCATCCCGGCCTGGAAGAGCATCGTCGGCACCAATGTCTTCGCTCACGAGAGCGGCATCCACGCCGACGGCGTCATCAAGAACCCCCTGAACTACGAAGCGTTCGCCCCCGAGGATGTCGGCCTCGAGCGCCAGATCGTGGTCGGCAAGCACTCCGGATCGCGGACGATCTACCGCAAGTTCCAGGAGTTCGGTCTCGAGCTCACGCAGGCCGATTGCGACGGCGTGCTCGCGCTGGTGCGCAGCACGGCGGTCGAGCTCAAGCGGGCACTGTTCGACAAGGAGCTCATGTACATCTACCAGGACTATCTCGGCCGTCTGGGCGATGCCGTGCCGATCGGCAGTGGGGGCGCGGAGCGCGACGTGGTCGCGGCGGACGATCCGGGAGGCGTTCCGGCTCCCGGAGCCGCCACGTGAGCTCGGGGACACTGGCCGAGAGACTGCTGGCCGCGCACGCGGGACTCGACACCGTCGTGCCGGGCCAGATCGTCGTCTGCGACGTCGACGTGGCGATCGCCCAGGACGGCACCGGGCCGCTCGCGATCCAGCAGATCGAAGAGCTCGGGATCACCCGCGTGAAGGCGCCGACCTGTGTGTTCTTCATCGACCACGCCGCGCCGGCGCCGCGCAGCGAGCTCGCCAACGCGCAGAAGACCATCAGGGCGTTCTGCGCGTCGTCGGGTGCGACGCTCAGCGACGTCGAGATGGGCGTCTGCCATCAGAGGGTCGCCGAGAGCTTCGCCAAGCCAGGGGACCTCGTGATCGGCGCCGACTCGCACACCTGCATGGCCGGTGCTCTCGGAGCGTTCGCCACCGGCATGGGCAGTACCGATGTCGCCGTCGGCATGGCCAGCGGCAGGACTTGGCTGCGCGTGCCCGAGACGTTCCGTGTGGAGGTCACCGGTGGACTGGCGGACGGCGTGGAGGCCAAGGACCTGGTGCTGACGCTCATCGGCTTGCTCGGCGCCGATGGGGCGACGTACAAGGCGCTCGAGTTCGGCGGGCCGGGCATCGACGCGCTGCCCATGCCCGGCCGATTCACGCTCAGCAACATGGCCGTCGAGGCCGGCGCCAAGTGCGGTCTCATGCCGAGCGACGACGCGACGCGCACGTATCTGGCCGGACAGGGCCGCGAGCGGGACTGGCGTCCCCTCGCGGCCGACCCGGCTGCCTCGTTCGAGCGGATCGTCGAGCTTGACGCCGGCGCCGTCGTCCCGACGGTCGCGAAGCCGCACACCGTCGACAACACGGCGCCGGCGTCGGAGCTCGCCGGCGTGCGCGTCGACCAGGTCCTCATCGGGACGTGCACCAACGGGAGACTCGAGGACCTGCGGTCAGCGGCGCGTTTCCTGCGCGGGCGCCGCCGCGCCCCGGGCACGCGCCTCGTCGTCACGCCCGCCTCGCAGGCGACGGCGCGAGCCGCCGCCGCCGAGGGTCTCTTCGAGGTGTTCTGGGACGCCGGCGCCGTGATCACGAACCCCGGCTGCGGCGCCTGCGTCGGCATCCACGAGGGTATCCTCGGCGACGGCGAGGTCTGTCTGAGCACCGCCAATCGCAACTTCCACGGGCGCATGGGCAATCCCGAGGCGTCCATCTATCTGGGGTCTCCGGCCACGGCCGCCGCCACCGCGGTCGCCGGCAAGATCACAGATCCGCGCGAGTTCCTCTAGAAAGGAGAACGCCGTGGCCAAGCAGTACAGCGGTCCGCCGCCGATGGTCATCGATCCCACCAAGCGCTATATCGCCACGATCAGCACCGACGATGGGGACATCGTCATCGAGCTGTTCGCCGACAAGGCGCCGCGCACGGTCAACAACTTCGTGTTCCTGGCGCAGGACGGCTACTACGACGGAGTCACCTTCCATCGGGTCATCAAGGGCTTCATGGCGCAGGGCGGCGACCCGACGGGCAGCGGGAGCGGCGGGCCGGGCTACAGGTTCGAGGACGAGTTCCACCCGGCGCTGCGACACGATGGACCCGGCGCCCTCTCGATGGCGAATGCCGGGCCGAACACCAACGGGTCCCAGTTCTTCATCACCTATCGCGACACCCCGCACCTCGACGGCAAGCACGCCGTCTTCGGCCGCGTGATCGAGGGCATGGACGTGGTCGAGGCCATCCCCGAGAGGGATCCCCAGCGCGCTCGCGAGCCTGGCGTCGCCATGAACTCGGTGAGCATCCGCGAGGAGGAATGGATCACGTGAGTGGCCGCCGCAGCAAAGCCACCGGAGGCTCACCGCTCCGTGACGAGCCGCTGCGCGGAAAGGCCTGGCTGTTCGGCGACGACATCAGCACAGATCACATCGCTCCGGGGCGCCTCTTCCACTTGCGCACGAACCTGCCTGAGCTTGCCACGCATGTCCTTGAGGACGCCCGCCCCGAGTTCGCCGCCGAGATGCGCCCGGGCGACTTCGTCGTCGGTGGCCGCAACTTCGGCCTCGGCTCGAGCCGCGAGCACGCGCCGCGCATCATCAAGCTGGCCGGTGTCGGCGCGGTGCTCGCCCAGGGTTTCGCGCGCATCTTCTTCCGCAACGCCATCAACGTCGGTCTGCCGGTGCTGCAGTGTGACACGTCCGGCATCGGGGAGCAGGACCGGCTCGAGGTCGATCTCGGCGCCGGTGAGGTGAGGGACCTGACGACCGGCGCCATCATCCCCTTCGTGCCGCTGCCGCCGGTCATGGTGACCATCCTGGACGACGGTGGCCTCGTCGCCCACGTCAAGACACACGGCGGCTTCGCGCTGCCGGGAGGATCAGTATGACGCATACCGTGACGCTCATCCCCGGCGACGGCACCGGCCCGGAACTGGCCGCCGCACTCGAGATCGTGATCGCCGCGACCGGCGTCCCCATCCTCTGGGAAGTCCACGACGCAGGCCTCGGCGTGATGGAGGAGTACGGCACGCCGCTCCCCGGCCACGTTCTCGACTCCATCCGCCGCACGAAGGTGGCGATCAAGGGCCCGATCACCACCCCGGTCGGCGGCGGCTTCCGCAGCGTCAACGTGGCGCTGCGCAAGGAGCTCGACCTGTACGCCTGCCTGCGCCCGTCGAAGACGATGAAGGGCGTGCGCAGCCGCTTCGAGGACATCGACCTCGTCATCGTGCGCGAGAACACCGAGGACCTCTACGCCGGCATCGAGCACATGGTCGGCGATGACGCGGCCGAGAGCATCAAGATCATCACGCGCAAGGGCAGCGATCGCATCGCCCGTTTTGCCTTCGAATACGCACGCCGGCACGGCCGTCGCAAGGTGACGGCCGTGCACAAGGCCAACATCATGAAGGCGACGGACGGTCTGTTCCTCGCCGTCACCCGCGAGGTCGCCGGGGAGTACCCCGACATCGAGTTCGAGGACCGCATCGTCGACAACATGTGCATGCAGCTGGTGCAGAAGCCCGAGCTCTACGACGTGCTGGTGCTTCCCAATCTGTACGGCGACATCGTCAGCGACCTGTGTGCCGGCCTCATCGGCGGCCTGGGCGTCGCTCCGGGCGCCAACATCGGCGCCGACGTCGCGGTCTTCGAGCCGGTGCACGGCAGCGCGCCGAAGTACGCCGGCCAGGACAGGGTGAACCCGACGGCGATCCTCCGCTCGGGCGTCCTGCTCCTGGAGCACCTCGGCGAGGAGGCGGCGGCGCGGCGTATGGAAGACGCCATCGCCGCCGTCATCGCCGAGGGCACGGACGTGACCTACGATCTCGGCGGCTCGGCCGGCACGTCCGGCATGGCCGCCGCCATCGCCGGCCGGATCCGCGCCTGAAGTCCAGCGGGCGGTTCGCGCCGGCCGGGCTCGAGAGGAGGTCCTCATGGAGGACGACGAACGGCACATCAATCTGCACGCGACGCCGGAGATGATGGCTGGGGTCTACGCCAACTTCGCGAATGTGAGCCATTCGGACTACGAGTTCTCGATCACGTTCGTACGCCTGGATCACGAGAGCGAGGACCCGGAGGAGATGAACGGCGTCGTGGTAAGCCGCGTCAATCTCTCGGCGCGGTTCATGAAGGAGCTCCTCGACGCGATGGGCGACAACTACAGCAAGTGGCTTCAGGCCGAGAACATCAAGAACCTGCCTGAGGCCCCCGGTCACGACCAGACGGCCTGACCGGCGGCGTTTCGGAGTCGCCGCCTGCCCGGGTGGGACAGGCCGTCGCCGAGCACTCCCGCCCGATGCGCCACAATGGCGAAACAGGGCCGTCATTCGGCTCCGTTTTGCCCTGCATTATGAGGATTTCGCACATTGCCCTGCGGACGGCGGACGGCTACAATGGCGAGGCCTGTAATCCCACCGTTCCCGTGTCGGGCCTTGGCGGGTCGTGTCCGGCGCCGCGAACGGCGGAGACTCCGACGTACGTCTTCAGGAGGACGCATTGGACTTCTACCAGGGCAACGTGCTCAGGATCGACATGGGCGCCATGACCTCCGCGGTGGAGCCGCTCAACATGGATTGGGCCCAGCTCTACATCGGCGGCAAGGGCCTGCTCCTGCGCTACATGTGGGAGGAGATCCCGCCGGGTCTCGACCCATGGTCTGCGGAGAACCCGGTCTTCCTCATGACGGGGCCGTTCGCCGGCACCAACGTCAGCACCGCCTCACGCCTCGTCGTCGGGTGCAAGAGCCCCGTCACCGGCGTGCTCAACGACAGCTACGTGGGCGGCTCCTTCGCCCCCGAACTCAAGTTCGCAGGGTATGACGCGATCATCATCACCGGTCGCGCCGCCCGGCCCACCGTCGTCACGATCAAGGACGACGTCGTCGAGTTCCGGCCGGCGGAACCCAAGTACTGGGGCATGAAGACCTCGGAAGTCGAGGAGGCGCTCCGTGAGGACTTCGACCCCAAGGCCAAGGTGCTCTCCATCGGTCCCGCCGGCGAGAAGAAGATCCCGTGGGCCTGCGTCTCGACCGACCAGTACCACAAGGCCGGACGTGGCGGCCACGGCGCCCTGCTCGGCGACAAGAACCTCAAGGCCATCGCCATCCGCGGGACCGGCTCGGTGAGCGTCGGCGACGCCAAGGCGTTCCTCGCCGACCTGCGCCGGATCCACGAGCAGTACGTGCTCACCGACGACAACTACTGGGTCCACGAAGAGGGCACCCCTATCCTCGTCGACCTCGTCAACGGCGCCGGCGCCTTCCCGACGCGCAACTGGTCCGAGGGCGAATTCGAGGGCGCCGGCAATCTCAACTCGGAGTCGTTCCAGAAGATCCGTATCAAGAAGCGTGCCTGCTATCAGTGCGCGCTGGCCTGCCGCAACTTCCATGGTGTGGAGCAGGGCGGTGAGATGGTCAGGGGCGAAGGCCCCGAGTACGAGACCATCGCCCTCTGCGGCGCCAATTGCGGAGTCGACGACATCGCCGCCTTGATGCGCTTCAACGAGCTCTGCGACGAGTGGGGAATGGACACGATCTCGACGGGATCAGTGCTCGGCCTGGCCATGGACCTCACCGAGAAGGGCATCAAGGACTTCGGTGTGCACTTCGGTGAGGTCGACAGCTATCTCAAGGCGCCCGAGCTCATGGCGACCCGCACCGGTATCGGAGAAGAGCTGGCGCTCGGCTCGAAGCATCTGGCCGAGAAGTACGGTGTTCCCGAGCTCGCCATGGAGGTCAAGAACCTCGAACTGCCGGGCTACGACCCACGCGGTACGTTCGGCATGAGCCTCTCCTACTCGACCTCGGACCGCGGCGGCTGCCACATGCGCTCGTACCCGGTCGGCGACGAGATCATCACCGGCGACGAGCCCGCCGACACCATGGAGGGCAAGGCCGCCTACAACATCAACGGCCAGAACTTCTCCTCGATGAAGTACCTCGGCATCTGGTGTGACTTCTGGGCCATCGATCTCGACCAGATGAGCCAGCTGCTCAAGCATGTATGGAAGCGCGACGTGACCGAAGAGGAGCTCGCTCTCGCGGGAGAGCGCGTCTGGAACCTCGGCCGCCTCTTCAATCTGCGCGAGGGAATGACTGCGGCCGACGACTACCTTCCCGAACTGCTGCTCACCAAGCCCCACAAGAGAGGGCCCTCGGCCGGGCGCACGATCGGCAAGGACGTCTTTGCCGAGAAGACCATGGAGTACTACCAGCTCCGCGGATGGGACGAGAACGGTGTCCCGACCGAGGAGAAACTCGCCGGTCTCGGCGTCGACGTCCGCCTTTAGGAAGGGAATCCGATGCCACACGTGATGATCAGCAGCAAGAAGTGCACCGGCTGCCATATGTGCGAGCTGGCGTGTTCGGCGTACCACGAGGGCGCCTACCGGCCGTCGGTGGCCCGGCTCTTCGCGGACGTCAACCCGACGACCGCCGAGATCAAGGGCCACACCTGCCTGCAGACGGCCTGTGCCAAGTGCCAGGACGTCTGCCCCCACGACGCGATCGTGACGAAGCGGATCACGATCGCCCCGAAGGGCGACTTCGCGAGCAAGGAGAAGATCGGGGACTCGGTCGAGGGCTACGTCCTCGTCGTCGACGAGTCCAAGTGCACCAACTGCGGTGAGTGCTACGACGTGTGCCCGACGGGCGTGATCCACGAGCACCCCGATCGCCACGTCGCCTTCAAGTGCGACCTGTGCGACGGTGACCCGCAGTGCATCGCCTTCTGCCAGAACAAGTACGTCCTGGCCGTCGACCTCAAGGTCGACAAGATGGACAGGGAGCTGGCGGGAGCCTGACCGTGGCACAGGTCTCGGTCAAGCTCCCCGTCGGCTCCGTCACCGCCGCCGGTCTCGGCGAGGTGACCGTCGAAGCCGCGACCGTGCGCGAGGCGCTCGAGAGAGCGATCGCGGTCGAGCCGGCGGTTCGGCAGCGCGTCTACCGGGCTGACGGAAGCATGTTCGCCGGCGTGTTCGTCGGTGGCCGCAACATCAAGCTGCTCGGTGGCTTGGACCTGGAGTTGACGGACGGGGATGCGCTGCGCATCATCCCGCCGATCTCGGGCGGCTGAGCCGGGAGCGTAGCACCGACTGGCGGACGGGGCCGGAGCTCGTGAGGAGCGCCGGCCCCGTCTTCGTTGGTACACTGGCCACATGAGTGGTGGCGCCACACGATCACGTCTCGAGCTCACCGGCCTCGCCGACGCGGTGTATGGGCGCGTCAGCGTACGGCGCTTCACGCCCGATCCCGTACCACACGAGGACGTCACCGCGATGGTGGAGCTGGCAGTCAGGGCAGCAAATGCCGGCAACGCGCAGATGTGGCGTTTCGTGGCGGTGGTGGACGCGGCGCTGCGGGCGGGCATGAAGGACGCGGTCGACGCCGCTCTCGACGAGGTGGCCGCCTGGCCTGAGCTCGCTGACATGGCGAAGGAGCTGAAGGTGCTCCGAGCCTACTCCACGTTCTTCGCCCAGGCGCCGCTGGTGATGGCCGTGTTCGGGCTTCCCTACGGCTCGAGAGCCGACGAGATGCTCTCCCGGCGCGGCGTCGAAGGTCCTGACAGGGACCGGGTCCGGGCCCGGCCCGACCTGCAGAGCATCGGAGCCGCCGTCCAGCTGTTGTGCACCGGGGCGCACGCCATGGGCTACGGCTCCTGCTGGATGACGGCGCCGGTCATGGCCGCACCGGCCATCGAGGCGCTTCTGGGGGTCGAGTCTCCGGCGCGCCTGGTCGCGGTCGTGCCGATCGGCAAGTCGGCCGGTCCGGTCCGGGCCACACCGCGCCGACCCGTCGCCGACGTGCTCGAGTTTCGCTGAGCCGGTCCGGGACGGCTTGCCCGTGGGTCTTGCCCGTCGGTACACTCTCGTGGCGCGGCCGTCATGCGCGCGGACCGTACTCCCTCGTGGTCGCTGTGAACGGGAGGAACACCCTGTGAGTCACATCCTCTGCGCGGTGCGGGATATCGGTGCCGGCAGTCTCGCCGGCGCCGTGCGCGGGGCCGCCGACGGGCAGTATCCGATCCCTGCCGTCGCGGACGACCATCATCGCCGCGCAGACGTCGTGCTTCGCGGGGATTGAGGGAGCACTTGTGCGACTGTTGATCGTCGGAGGCAAGCTTCAAGGGACGGAGGCGGCATACCTCGCCGGCAAGGCGGGGTGGGAGACGGTGCTCGTCGACAGGCACGCCGCGCCTCCCGCGGCCGGGCTTGCCGACGTCCACGTCATCACCGACATCACCGCCGACGAGGGACGCGCCCGATCGCTGGTGGCGTCGTGTGACGCCGTGCTGCCCGCCTGCGAGGACGAGGCCACCTTGGCATGGCTTGCGGAGCGTGTCCCGGCCTGGGACGTGCCGCTGCTGTTCGATCTCGACGCCTACCGTGTGACCGCGTCCAAGCTTGCCAGCCGGAGCCTGTTCGCCGATCTGGGTGTGCCTCGTCCGGGGGACTGGCCAGAGTGCGGGCTGCCCGTCGTGGTCAAACCGAGCACCGGAAGCGGGAGCGAGGGAGTCACGGTCGCCCGCAAGGAGGAGGAACTCGAGGCGGCCCGCACGGCGCTTTCGGCCGCGGGCCACGATGTCGTCGTCGAGGGGTACGTCGAGGGACCCTCACTCTCGCTCGAGGTACTGGCTTGGGGCGGCCGGACCGTGCCGTTGCAGGTCACCGGTCTCGAGTTCGACGCCGCCTACGACTGCCGGCGCGTGATTGCGCCGGTGGGAGAGGCCGGAGCCGGAGGGCCTGCGGCCGCCGGCCCCGGCGGCTCCTGCGACTGGTCTCACGCCGTCGCCTCATGCGGGCTCACGGACTTCGACGCCGTCGCCGTCCGCTTGGCGGAAGGCCTCGGTCTCCAAGGGCTGATGGACGTCGAGGTCATGGTGGACGGTTCCACGCCGAAGGTGCTCGAGATCGATGCGCGACTGCCCAGCCAGACTCCCACCGCGGTCTACTGGTCCAGTGGGCTCAATATCGTGGATCTCCTCGCGAGGACCGTGGTCTCCGGCTCGATCCCGGCCATCGACCGGACGGCGCGGCGGGCATGTGTGTACCAGCATCTGAGGGTCGAGGGGGGTTTCGCTCGGGTCATCGGCGAGCATGTCATGGGGAGTGCGGGGAGACTGAGCATCGTGCCCGGGTTCTTCGGGGCCGATGAGGCGCTCACCGACTACAGGGCGGGTGCCGCCTCGTGGGTGGCCACCCTGATCGGCGTCGCTCCGACGGTCGACGAAGCGCTTGCGAGACTCCGGGCCGTCGTCGACGAGGTGACGAAGGCGGAAGACCTTGACCTTCTACCTGAGGTAGAGTGTTTCGACGAAGGGGGTCCTGACCGGTGACGCGGCTGACCGAAGACGATGTGAGCGGGCTTCTCCGCGATCTCAGGAGTTTCGAGGATGGGCTGCGCAGTGTCACCGGCCTGGACCTGCGCGAACTGGCTCTGCGCACGGCAAGCGACGAGAGCTCGTGCGTGTCGCTCTACGGGACCCGGGTCGCGGTCGTGCCGATCTCCGCGGGACAGGGGTTCATTCCCGGCTTCAGCACCTGCGTCTCCACGATTCTGGAGCATCTGGGGTTCGAGTCCAGCGTTACCTCACGGTCCGACGTGCGTGGCATCGAGGAGGCGACAGAGGCCGGTGCGGAGCTCCTCTTTCTCGCCGACGACCATCGGTTCATCGCGCTCAACCTGAGCGCGAAGCGGAGTGTGGATGACGACCCCGCGACGGCCGACGGGTACGTCACGGCACTGGAGGCGGCGGCCGGGGGGCTGGTGGACCGCCGCGTGCTGCTCCTCGGCCTCGGCCCTGTCGGTCGTGCGGCCGCTCGGAGGCTGCTGCGGTGCGGAGCACGCGTGCATGTCGTGGAGCCGGATGCGGAGCGGCTCTCCGAGGCCTTGGTGGGCGGCCTCAACGTCGAGCCGACGGATCTTGTCTCGGGACTCTCGGCGTGCCGCCTGATCTTCGACGCGTCCCCGGCCGCCGACGTCATCGACGCCGCTGACGTGACACCTGCGACCATCGCCGCGGTCCCCGGCCTGCCTTCGGCGTTCACGCCGGCGGCGCGGGATGCTCTGGGCTCCCGCCACATCCACGAGCCACTCGCGGTGGGCGTTGCCGTGATGGCGGTGCGGGCACTGGTCGAGCCGCCCTCGTCACACGCGCCGGTGGGGCGGCACGACAGGTACCATTCGATGTAGGATCGTGGGGCGCGGGGGGTCGATCGGAAGGATCAGCGTGGGCTCTAAACCCACGCAGGCGGGTGTGACTCCCGCACTCCCCGCCATCTCCTTCTCCCGCGGGAGCGGGAGAAGGGCGTCGCCGCCCGTGTGCTTGTCCGGGTTCTCCGCGGGCCGCGCTACTCGCTCGTGAAGGTGACGGGGATGCGCACGAGGTCTTGGCGAGAACCGTCTTTCATCGACAGGTCGTACACGAGCAGGGTGCCGCTCTTCGCCGACGTGGAGAATGCGACGACTTGGCGGAAACGCCCGCGGCCCGGTGCGCCTCGGGTGGCTTGGACGACGACGCTGACGATGCGCCGCCCGCGGTCGTCGACGAGGCGAGCCGTGAAGCTCCCCTCGTACACGCTGGCCGTGCCGGCCAGCGCGAAGGGACTGCTCAGGGCGCCGCCCAGACCCGGCTGCTCCACGAAGATGGCCGGCTCGAGCGCCCGGTAGCCGGAGCGCATCGGGAAGCACTCGACATCACCGTCGCTCGACGGAAGGCCGTCCAGAGGGACGCCGTTGATGCGCAGGACGACCCGTGGTCCCGCGCCCTCCCGAAGCCCCGTCACCGTGTAGACGATCTGAGCCATCCGGGCCTGCACCTGCGCGGAGTCGCCGGCACGCGCGAACGCCCCGGAGAGATCGACGTTCGCCTCAGCGGCTCTCCGATCGAACTCGAGCAGCCGGACGCCGCGGGGAACGGCGGTCGTGACTCCGTGCGCCCGCTCCTCCGGCGTGGGACCGCGCAGCAGCGCCCGGAGGACGTCGGCGTCCGAGGCGTCCTCGAGCCACCGCTCGACGGCGCACAACTGGCCGTCGCGCATGAAGGAGAGAGTCACCGGTGTGAGCGCGGGCGATGTGCCGGATGAGGCGCCCGGTGTCGGCGAGAGGCTCGGCGAGACCGATGGACTCGTCGTCACCGCGATCGTCGCCGTGGGCAGGGGAGAGGCGCCGCCGTCCGTACCGCCACAGGCGGTGAGCAGGGCGGCGCATGAGAGTACTGCGGCCATGCCGGCAACGAGCAGGATCGGGGGCATCCGGGAGACACCGGCCACGACGCGTCTGGTCATGGGCGACCCCGGATCGTGAGATGACGGGGGCCGCGGGTGCGGCGCCGCATCGGGCTGCTCCCGCGCGGGCGGGGGGGTCCCGGAGCAGGTCCGGCCGCCGTGCTAGACTGGGCGTCCCCATGCCGACCGACCCGAACAAGGCGCGGTACTACCGCAAGCAGGTCCCGCTCTTCCGTCTCGTCGAGAAGGCAAAACTGTGGCCGTCGCGCCGGGGCATCCTGCACGGTATCAAGGAATTCGAGGAGCGCGGATCCTACGCCGTCGTGGTGACGCATTGTGGCAAGCACATGGTCATCCACGACTCCAAGACGAGCCGCGCCGCCCGCTGGCTGCGCAACAAGTGGTACGCGGAGCCCTGTCCGCAGTGCCGCATCCCCGACTGGAAGCTCAAGAAGTACGCGTCGACGCACTTCAAGCGCGGGTACGGCTCCCACCTTCAGGACCTCTGAACCGTGCGCCGGCCTCAGAGGAGTCGCCAGCTCTCTGGTCGGAGTCGTACCGACTCCGGCGCGTCCAGCACCTTGTCGAGCGCCGTGAGGATCTTCGCCTTGTCCGCGGGGAGACGGCCGCCGACGGGCAGGTAGTTCGAGGCGTGATTGCAGCGGAAGAGACAGTCGCTGAGCGTGAGGTGGGCGACGATCTCGCGCAGCTCACGCAGCATGCCGATGGAATCGGGGAGCACGATCTCACCGCTCGCGACCCGGCGCTCCATGGCGGTGCCCGGGGGGAGCATGAGGGTGAGGATGCCGATGTACTCGGGGTCGATCGCCGACAGCGCCGCACCTGTGGCCGCGGCGTGGACGAGCGACCGTTCGCGGCCGGCGAGGCCGAGGATGGCGGTGACTGAGAGCTCCATGCCGGCATCCGAGGCACGGCGGCAGCCCTCGATCTGCTCGGCGACGGTCATGCTCTTGTGGACGTCGGCGAGCGTCTGGTCGTCGCCGGACTCCAGGCCGAGATACAGGAGTCGCAGCCCGCGCTCTCTCAGCGTCTCCAGCTCGCCGACCGACTTCGCCAGGAGATTCCTCGCGTTGGCGTAGCTGCTGACCCGTTCGAGGCTGGGGAGGGCGCGGTGCAGCAGGTCGAGGACGGCGTCGAGCTTGCGCGGGCTCAGCGCCATCGCGTCGCCGTCGGCGAGGAAGACCCGCCTCACCCGCTGCCGCACGGCGGCCGGCAGGCCGGTGACGTCGTCGACCACCTCGTCGAACGGCCGCACGGCGAACGGCTTGTCGAGGTACGTTCCGCAGAAGTCGCAGGTGTTGTTGGAGCAGCCGTACGTGACCTGGACGATCAGGCTGTCGGCTTCACTCGGGGGACGGATGACGGCGCCGTGATACCTCACGGCTCGATGCTAGCATGGGCGGCCGAGCCGTGCGTCCCGGCCGTGGACGAGCGGCCGCGCGACCGGGTGGAAGTGCACCCCCGTGGCCCCGGTCGCCGCGTCCGGACTCTTGTGTGGTCGGGCACATGCCCCTCCTGATATACTCCCGGCGCGCGTCGCGAAAGAACGTCCGGATCATGTCCTGCCGGCGGGCTGTGTCGGAGCAGCCCAGGCCCGGTCGGCGGAGTCCGGGCCTCTGCAGCGGCGCACCCGCCATACCTAGCTGCGCGGAAACAGTTGTGAGCGATGTTGGGAGGAGTCCAGGGTCATGGCAGAAGGCATCTACCAGGAAGCAGCCGAGAGCATCATCAACGCCGATCGGGCGGCCGCCGAAGAGGTCGCCCACCGTGCCCTCGACTCGGGCATCGCGCCCGGCGACATCATGCAGAACGGCTTCGTCAAGGGCATCCAGGAGATCGGCGACCTGTTCGAGAGCGGCGAGGTCTTCCTCCCCGAGCTGATGATGAGCGCCGACGCCATGAGCGGCGCCACCGAGGTCACCAACGCCGCCCTCGAGGGCGAGGCCGCCGAGGTCAAGGGCACGATGGTCATCGGCACCGTCCAGGGCGACGTGCACGACATCGGCAAGGCGATCGTGATCGCCTACCTGAAGGCCAACGGCTACGTGGTCACCGACCTCGGCCGCGACGTCTCCGCCGAGACCTTCATCGAGAAGGCCGGCGAGAACGGCGCCGACATCATCGGCATGAGCGCCCTGCTCACGACGACGATGGAGGAGCAGAAGAAGGTCATCAAGCTGATCCGCGAGCGCGACCTGCCGTACAAGACCGTCGTCGGCGGCGCCCCCTGCACACAGCGCTGGGCCGACCAGATCGGCGCCGACGCCTACGCCGAGGACGCCAGCGACGGCGTCAAGAAGATCGACGCGCTGCTGGGCAAGTAGGAGCGCCGCGAGAAGCGGTGGCATGAAGACCCCGGAGGGCGGGGGCGCCGAGGCGCCCCCGCCCTCCGCGCATCGGTGACCGGCGAGGCCGTGTGACGCGCGAGGTGCGCCGTCCGCCGGGCGTCGAGAGCATCCTGGCGCTAGACGGTGAGCCGCACTCCCGCCACGTAGCTCAGCGTGCGGCCGGCACGCTCGACGTTGGGGTACCCCTCGCGCGTCATGAGCAGGCGCTCGAGTCCGAAGCCGAGCCCGACCCAGGGGTCGACGATGCCCCAGTTGCCGTCGAGAGGGTGCGGACCCAGGCCCGCGGAGCAGACCTCGACGCCGTCCACTTCGACGTCGATCATCGGCCCGTAGACCTCCGATTCGGTCACCACCAGATCGTACCCGGGCGCACGGGCCGCCCGCATCACGAGGGCGGCGAGCTCTTCGAGCCGTCCGCGGCCTTCGGCGGCCGCCCGGCCCAGCTCCACCAGGTTCAGCATCGTGAACTCGTTGAGGTGGCTGGCTCCCTTGCTGTCGCGCCGGAAGCACGGACCGATCTCGAAGATCCCGAACGGCTTGCGGTAGATGCGGCCCAACCGGCGCAGCAGCGTGTAGAGGTTGGGGGCCAGCATCGGCCGGAGGCAGCGTCCGTCGTCCAGCCAGAAGACCTGGTCGCGCAGCGGATGGCCGTGCTCGATGCCCATCTTCACCAGCGCGTCGGCCGTGATGATGAGCGGCGTGACCACGCGCACGAAGCCCGCTGCGGCGAGCGCGTCGCTGAGGTCGGCCTCGAGCTCCACCAGCGGCGGCAGGCGCCGGTCGTCGCGCACCTCCTGCAGCCGGCGCCGCCCGGCACGGGTCAGCTCGTCGCTCAGCGCCTTGAAGGCGGCGTCCCGCCTGGTCGCGTCCGCGAAGGTCTCGTCGAGACGCGACCCCGCGACGCCGAGCTCCCGGAGACGCTGGGCCTGCGTCGCCGTGAAACCGGTCTCCATCGCGCGTCCGGAGCCGCCGCTCACGACACCGGCTCCTCGCGGGGTGCGCGCGCAAGGTAGTCGGCGAAACCGCCGACCAGGGCGCGCGCCAGCGTCTCGATGTGATCGGGGCGGCGGGCGAGCACCTCTGCCCCGGGGTCGGTCAGGAAGAGCGGCTCGACCAGCACCGCGATCGCGCGCGTCTCTCGCAGGAGGCCGTAGTTGCGTCCGAAGCTGCCGAGGAACGGTATCCCGACCGTCTCGAGCCTCGCACCGACGTAGTCGGCGAGGCGGCGGCCGTGCTCGGAATAGTAGTGGCCGCGCTGGAAGTAGTAGCATGCCGCGCCGCGAGCCTCGGGCACGGCGTCGGCGTTGCAGTGCAGGGACACGAAGTAGCCGGCCTCCGAGGCGTTGGCGAGGTCTGCGCGCGCGTACAACGGGATCTGTTCGTCTGCGTCACGCGTGAGCCGGACGCGGCATCCCTCGGCGCGGAGGAGCTCCGCGAGCCGCAGGCCCAGGGCGAGAGTCATGTCCTTCTCGGCGGTGCCGGCGGGAGACACGTGGCCGGTGTCGCGCCCCCCGTGCCCCGGGTCGACGATCACCGCCTGCCCGGTCAGCGAGCGCGCCTGGACGAAGCCGCCGTCGCGGTCGGGGATCTTCTTGCCTTCGCGGCCGGTCTCCGCCTTGCGCAGTGCCGCGAGTTTGGCCAGCGTGATCTCGCCGACGATGCCGTCTTCGGGGATGCCGGCGTTGCGCTGGAAGTCGAGGACGGCGTGCTCGACGTCTTCGTCGTGCACGCCGCGCTCGGCGCCTGCGTTGAAGCCGAGAAGGTTGAGCTTGACCTGAAGGTCGAGGACGTCGTCGCCGCGAAACGGCGGCTCGCGCAGATAGAGCCGGCGGTCACCCAGGGAGTACCCGGCCTCGACCAGCTCGCGCCAGGTGTTGGCCCCGACCTGGCCATCGACGAGCAGATCGCGGCGTTGCTGGAAGGAGCGCACGGCGAGCGCGGTGCTGGGCCCGAAGAAGCCGTCCACACCCTCGCGGCCCAGTTCGAACCCGAGGCCGCGCAGGCGGGTCTGGACGTCGAGGACTTCTTTGCCGCGGTCTCCGCGAGAGAGGTTGCGCACCGGTGACTCCTGGTCCCTGGGTCGTGCGGGGCTGGGTCCCGGATTCTATACGACTCGGGAGCCGGTCGCGGCCCGGACCCTGCCGGGGCGAAGATCGATCACGTTTAGCGCCTCTCACCGCGTGGTAGCACCGCAGGCGACGACCCGAGATCGCGGCGGAAGGGAGATGACGGAGATGTCGACGATGGATCCTGTGGTGGTCAGCTGGAAGAACGAGGGGCTGCGCTTCGAAGCCCGGACCTCGGGCGGCACGATCGATCTCGCGTCCGGCCTCGACGAGCCCGGGAGCGGTTCGGCGCCGATGCAGACGCTGGCGGTCGCGCTCGGCGGCTGCACGGGCATGGACGTCGTCTCAATCCTGCGAAAGATGCGGCAGCCGATCGAGGCCTTCCGGGTCGAGGTGAGCGGGGAGAAGGCGGAGGAGCACCCCAAACGGTTCACGTCTCTCGAGGTCGTCTACTACTTCAAGGGCGACCTCGACCCGAAGAAGGTGGAGCGCGCGATCGGACTCTCGGAGGACCGCTACTGCTCGGTGGCGGCCATGTTGAAAGCGACGGCGACCATCACCTCCCGCTACGTCATCGAGTCCTGACGCCCGTCGGCGCGGGCGCGGCGCCGGCGGTGCCCGGCGCGGGGCGGCCGTGGGGTATTCGCACTACATGCACCGTGTTTACAGGAGAAGCACGGGACGGTAGTATCCGAGGGAGTATCCCTCCGCAGAGGACGGTGCGTGGACCGCGAGCACGAGTTGTCGGCCGTCATGGCGGACGACACCCGCTACCACATCTATCGATCGATCGCCGAGCACCCCGGCATGGACGTCACCGTGGCCGACATCGCCCGGGACTTCGATCTGCATCCGAACGTCGCCCGCATGCATCTCGCGAAGCTCGAGCAGGCCGGCTTCCTCTCCACCTCCTTCCGCCGGACGAGCGGAGGCGGCCGGCCGGCGAAGCTGTACCGGCTCAGCGATCTCGTGGTCACGTTCGGTTTTCCTCCGCGCCGCTACGACCTGCTCTCGCGCCTCGCGCTCGACGCGCTTGCGGCCGGCGGTTCGCGGAGCGATGCGCTCCGTGTCTGTCGCGAGGCCGGTGCGGCCGAAGGCCGCAGGGCGCTTGCCGTCAACGCCGACTCGCCGCTCGACGGTGCGGCGGTCGCGGCGGTGATCACCACGATCACCGAAGAGCAGGGACTGCTGCCTGAGGTGACGTGGCACGACCACGCGTTGCGCGTGGTCGTGCACAACTGCAGTTTCCGCGAGCTGTCGAGTGCCGACCCGGATCTCGTGTGTGCGATGCATCGCGCCTTCCTGAGGGGTGTCCTCGAGGTGGTCACCTCCGGTCTGGGCAGGCTGCGGATCGATCCCGGCGACTCTCGTATCAGCTGCGGCGCCGAGCGGTGCGAGATGCTCTGCTCGTTCGGGGTGGAGGACGAGTGAGAGAAGTATCGTCACGGTGATACGCTGGTGCGGACACCGGCGTGCCGGGCTTGGAGGACCTTCTTGACGATCGACGAGGCAGTCCGTGATCTGCTCGACGTGTCCACCGACGTGCACTCGGTGGCCGTCCTCGACGCGACCGGCGCCGTCGTCGCGTCCGGTCCCGCCGGCGTTTCGAGCGGTCTCGGTGAAGCCGTCGCGAGCCTCTGGCTGGCCGCGGAGCGAGGCGCGGAGGCGTCCGGACCCGTCGCCCTCGACCACATCCTGGTCCGCGACCGGTCGGGTTCCGTCGCTGTTCTGTCTCATCACGGGCACCGTATCGTCGCGCGGACGGTCCCCGACCCGGCCGTCGGGCTCCTGCTGTTCGATCTGCGTACCTGCCTCGGTGACGCCTTTTCCATGGACGGAGACGAGGCATGAGGGTGCGCCGCATCGCCCTGGTCGCCGCCGTCGCCGCCGGCGCAGCGGGCGCTCTCGTGTGGTGGCGCCGCCGCGGCGAGCCGGCGCCGCCGCCGGTGCAGGTGGGCCTTGCCGACGGCGGTGTCCGGACGTTCGACGCCGGCGACCCCGTCGCCGCCGAGTTGCAGGCGCTCGCCGCCGATGTGCGCGACGCGCTCGTGGTGAAACGGTGACGGACCTGCTGGCGTTCGACACGGGGCTCCTGAAGGCGATGCTGGCGCGGGCGCTGCGCCGCGGTGGCGACTTCGCCGAGATCTACATCGAGGATCGCGAGAGTCTCGGTCTGCGGCTCGAGGACGGCCGGATCGAGCAGACCAGCGGCGGTCGCGAGCTCGGCGCCGCCGTGCGCCTCCTGTCGGGGGAGCATACGTTCTACGCGTACAGCGATGCGGTCGACGAGGCGGGCCTGACGGCCGCCGCCGATGCGGTCGCCGCGGCGGTGAGCGCCGGTGCTCCGAGTGCCGGGGTGGTCGATCTCGGCGCGGTCCGCGCCGACGCCGGCCGCAACCCCGTTCTCATGCCTCCATCTGAGGTCGCCATCACCCGCAAGGCGGATCTCGTGCGGGCCGGCGATGAGGCGGCTCGTGCCGTCGGCGCGGAGATCGTGCAGGCGACCGTGGGCTACGGAGACACACGACAGCGCGTCCTGATCGTCAATTCGCTCGGCGACGCGGTCTTCGACGACCGCACGCGCACGCGGTTCATCGCCCAGGTCGTCGCCCGCCGTGGTGAGGTCATCCAGACGGGACACGAGACCGTTGGGGGCAGCGCCGGGTTCGAGCTGCTCGACGAGGCGACGGCGCGCGGCGTGGCGGAGACCGCCGCCGAGAAGGCGCGCGTCATGCTGGATGCGAAGCCGGCGCCGGTCGGCGCCATGCCGGTCGTGCTCGCCAACGGTTTCGGGGGCACCCTGTTCCACGAGGCCTGCGGGCACGGTCTCGAGGCCGACGCGATCGCCAAGGGTGCCAGCATCTACGCCGGCAAGCTCGGCGAGATGGTGGCCGCGCCCATTGTGAGCGCCTACGATGACGGCTCGCTCCCGAACGGCTGGGGCTCGCAGGCCTTCGACGACGAGGGCGTGCCGACGCAGAAGACGCTGGTCATCGAGGAGGGGCGTCTCACGGGGTACCTCTATGACCGTCTTCGGGCTCGTGAGGCCGGCGCGCAGCCCACCGGCAACGGCCGTCGCCAATCGTTCCGGCACGTGCCGATCCCGCGGATGACGACGACCTACATCGCTCCCGGAGACGCGGACCCCGCCGACGTCATCGCTTCGACACCGAAGGGCTTCTACGCCAGGAGCCTGGCCGGCGGCCAGGTGGAGCCGGCCAGCGGCAACTTCGTCTTCGGGGTGGCCGAGGGCTACCTGATCGAGGACGGAAGGGTCACTGCGCCTCTCCGCGGTGCGACACTGGTCGGCAACGGCATCGACATCCTCATGAAGATCGACCTGATCGCCGGCGACTTCGACGTGAAGACCGGCGTCTGCGGCAAGGACGGCCAGGGTGTGCCGGTCGGCACCGGTCAGGCCACGCTGCGGATCGCCGAGATGACGGTCGGTGGAACGGGCTGATGTTCGACGTTCTCGACGCTATTCTCGAGCGTGCCACCGCCGCGGGTGCCCGCGACGTGGAGGCCTACGCGGAGAGCTCCACGTCGCACCGCATCAAGGTGTACCGGCAGGAGGTCGAGCAACTCACGGCGGCGCAGCGGCGCGGTGTCGGCGTGCGCGTCTTTCGCGACGGCGCCGTGGGCCACGCTTACACCTCCGATCTGAGCGACGACGCGCTCGACGCAGTCGTACGGCGCGCGCTGGACCACGCCGCCGTGAGCGACCCGGACGAGTCCGCGGTGCTGCCGGCGCCGGGCCGCGAACCGGCCGACGTCCGGCCGTTCGACCCGAGGCTGCCGGCCGCGACCGACGAGCAACGTATCGCGGTGGCGCTCGAGGCGGAGGCCACCGCCCTTGCCGCCGATCCACGGGTGAAGACGGTCGAGGACGCGATGTACGTGGACGGTGACGGAGAGGTGTTCATCGCCAGCACTGCCGGCGTGCGCGGCAGCTATCGCGCCGGCCAGTGCTACGCTTTCGCCTACGTGCTGGCCGAGCAGGAGGGTCAGGTCGAGACCGGCTACTCCTACAGCGTCGGCAGAGCGCTCCAGGAGCTCGATCCGGCTTTCGTCGGCGGCGAGGCCGCCGGGAGGGCCTGCCGGCTGCTCGGCGCCCGCAAGTGCCCGTCCATGAAGGCGCCGGTCGTCCTCGACCCCTTCGTCTCGGCGTCGTTCTTCGGCGTCCTCAGCTCGGCGCTCACCGCCGATGCGGTCCAGAAGGGCCGATCCCTGTTCGCCGGTCGTGAAGGCGAGCTCGTCGCCGGCGAGCTTCTTGACCTCCTCGACGACGGAACGCTGCCGGACGGTCTCGACAGCGCGCCGTTCGACGGCGAGGGCATCCCTTGCGGGCGCACGCCGCTCATCGGCGGGGGCGTGCTGCAGGGCTTCCTGTACGACACGTACACGGCCCGCAAGGCCGGCCGAGCCAGCACCGGCAACGGGCTGCGCAGCGGCTACTCCGGTCTCCCCGGCGTTCGTCCGACGAACCTGGTCGTCGCCGGACCGGCGACGCCGCTGCCGGAGATCGTCGCCGGCATCGGCCGTGGCGTACTGGTGACGGACGCGGTCGGTGTCCACTCCGGGGCCAATCCGGTCTCCGGTGAGTTCTCGGTGGGCATCAGCGGCGTCCTGATCGAGGACGGGGAGTTCACCACGCCGGTACGCGAAGTCACCCTCGCCGGCGACATCATCGGCATGCTGAAGGGCATCACGGCTCTCGGAGACGACGCCCGCTGGGTCCCGAGCGGGAGCATCCTGACTCCGTCTGTGGTCATCGACGGCATGGCGATCGGCGGCACCTGATACAGTCTGCGTGGGGTCCGGCGCGAGGACCCTGGCACCCGTACCAGGCGACCGAAGGGAATCCGGTGAGCGATCTCGGCCAGCGCCTGCTCGACGCCAGCTATCTCGAGGGCGATTTCGTCCTCCGCTCCGGCCGGCACAGCAGGTTCTACCTCGACAAGTACCTCTTCTCGACGCGGCCGGACCTGCTGCGCGACATCGCCGCCGGACTGGCGGGCAAGCTGCAGGCGCACGAGCCCTTCGATCTCCTCGCCGGCCCGGAGCTGGGCGCCGTCGCCATCGTCGCGGCCGTGTCGCTCGCCTGCGGCAAACCCTTCGTGATCGTCCGCAAGGGCGCCAAGGGCTACGGCACCGACAAGGCGATGGAGGGCAAGGCCGAGGCCGGTCAGCGAGTCGTCGTGATCGAGGACATCGTCACGTCGGGCGGCGCCGCGCTGATGGCCGTCGACAAGCTGCGTGAGGCCGGCCTCGAGGTCGCCACGCTCCTCTGCGTGGTCGACCGCGAAGAGGGTGGCCGGGCGCAGATCGAGGCCAAGGGTCTCACGCTGGACCCGCTGTTCACGGCGACGTCACTGGGTATCAAGAAGCCGGAGTGACCCGAACGTTTCTCCGCGCGCGCCCGGTGTGCCGGTCGCGCGGTCGATTCACTGCACGGTGAACGACTGGATGGCTGCCTCGAGCTCGTCCTTGATGCCGTCCCAGTCCTCCGTCGCGGCCTGCGCCGTGATCTGGTACTCGTAGGCGCCCTGGATCAGGAAGAAGGTGACCGCGGTCAGCGGCGTGTCCTCTTCCGTGTACGTGTACTTGAACGCGAAACCGGGGACGTCGTTGACGATGACCTCCTCGAGCGGCTCGACCACTTCGGCCGAGGGCATGGAGGCCATGAGCTGGTCGACGAGGCTCTGGACCTCAGACATCACTCCCGGGACCTCCTCGGGCGTGACCTCGCGGGCCAGTTCGTAGACCGCGACCTGGACGGCGTTCACGTAGCGACCGGAGACGACGGGCCCGTCCTGGTCGGCGAAGACGATCCTGAAGACCGCTTCACCGCCGGTCTCGGCGCCCGAGACCGGCGCTCCCTGCGTGAACCGTGACGCCGTCGTGATGCTGAAGCCGTACTCGTCGTTGGTGTACGTCACCGCCTCGTCGCCGGACGAGCCGTCGCCGGAGTCGTTCCCGCCGCTGCCGCTACAGGCCGTGAGCGTGAGGGCCAGTCCCGCCGCGATGAGCAGCAGGGCGGCGTATCTGCGGAATCGATGCACCATGCCTCCTTGGATCGAGATGCCCGGGGGACCTTCGTGCGCCGGGCCCGGCGGCCTTCGTCTCTCGTGACGGGTCGTGCGTCACCGTCCGCGCGACGAGGCTTCGGGGGTCATCCTACCCGGCAGGCGGGCGTACCGCGCATCGCGTCCCGGCTCAGGCCACGACGCGCAGCGAGCGCAGTCCACGATCCTCGGGGCCGTGCACCTTGAGGCCGGTTGCGGAAGCCTCGGTGAGATAGGCGACGATCTCCGTCGAGATCTCCTCGCCCGGTCCCAGCACGGGGATGCCGGGCGGGTACGGGGTGACCATCTCGGCGCTCACGTGACCGGCGCACGAGGTGAGAGGAAGAGCGGTCGAGGGCGCGTAGAAGGCCTCACGTGGTGAGAGCACCTGGCGCGTGAACGCCGGCGTGCGCGCCAGCAGGCCGGCGCAGGCGGCCGCGCCGCCGTCACCGGCCACGTCGCGAAAGCGGGCCGCGTAGTCCCGGAGAGCGCTCACGAGGGTCTCGAGGTCGATCCGTAAGTCGCCGTAGGTCACGTTGAGGACGATGTTGAGCGCGTCGGCGGCCTCGATGGCGATGCGGTAGTCGTCGCGCAGGATCGTCTCGAGCTGATACCCGGTATGGCCGAGGTCACAGGAAGAGACCGTCAGGCGGGTCGGGTCGAACTCCGCCACGCCGTCCCGCCCGACGAGCTCCGCACCGAGGCAGCGCAACCCGTCGATGCCGACGATCTGCTCCCGTGCCCACTGCGCGAGCTCGACGGCTCCGCGCCAGAGTCCGGTACCGCGTGTCGCCATCTGCTGACGGGCGGCATCGATACTCGCGTAGAGAATCGCCTGCGGGCTGGTGCTCTGCGTGAGGTGGACCATCCCGTCCAGCCGGGCGAGGTTGAGGCGTTCTCCCCGGGCCATGAGGACGGACGACTGGGTCAGACCGCTGATGAGCTTGTGTGTACTGACCACGGCGGCATCGGCGCCGGCCGACATGGCGTCCACCGGCAGCTCCGGGCAGAAGCGCAGGTGCGGTCCCCACGCCTGGTCGGTCACGAAGGGGATCCCCGCCTCGTGCGCGAGGGTGGCGATCGCGGTGAGATCGGCTCCGAGGCCGTTGTAGGTCGGGGAGGTGACGAAGACGGCTCTCGCCTCCGGGGCGGCGTTCAGGGCGCGCGCCGCCGCCGCCGGGCTCACGTTGAGCGGGATGCCCCACAACGGGTCGATCCGGGGCTCGACGTACACGGGCGAGGCTCCCGAGAAGATCAGTCCCGCGAGCGTGGACTTGTGGGCGTTGCGCGGCACGATCACCGTGTCCCCGGGCCCGCAGAGCGCGAGCAGGAGGGCGTGGACACCACTGGTGGACCCGTTGACGAGGAACCAGGCGCGGTCGCTGCCCCAGGCTTCGGCCGCGTAGCTTTCGGCCAGGCTGATGAGATGCGTGGACTCGCGCGTGTCCTCGACGCCGCCGGCCATGGCGACGTCCATGGAGAGACAGGCCTCGCCGAGGAGCTCACGGAGCCCCACCGGCGCACCCTTGCCACGCTTGTGGCCGGGGGTGTGGAACGACGTGTAGTCGACGGCCCGATAGCGGAGGGCGGCGTCGAGGTAGGGTGTCTCTCGCTGATCGTGGGGCACGTCGCCCTCCGATGCGTCGTACTGGACCGCGGGTCGGCCCGGAGAAGCTCACTTCGGCAAGCATAGCAAGGCTTGCCGCGACCCGCGTTGCCGACCCTCAGCCGTCGCTCCGTGGCCCGCGCCGGGCGCCGGTCGCGATGCGGGCCGGCCGCGGAATGATAGACTCGACCTGTTTGCAGGGGAAATGACGAGTGCTGGGACATACCATAAACCTGATGTCGAGAGTGAGAGTACGGTTCGCCCCGAGCCCGACGGGTACGCTGCACATCGGGTCGGCGCGCACCGCGCTCTACAACTACCTCTTCGCCCGCCACAACGGCGGGGCGTTCGTCCTGCGTATCGACGACACCGACGCGTCGCGGTCTCAGGCGGCGCTCGAGGAGAGCATCCTGGCGGACCTGCGCTGGCTTGGGCTGGCGTGGGACGAGGGGCCGGACACCGGAGGCTCCTCCGGCCCGTACCGGCAGAGCGAGCGGCTGGAGCGGCACCGCGCCGCGGCCGCCGACCTGCTGGAGCGAGACCTCGCGTATCACTGCTTCTGCCCCGAGGAGCGCCTCGAGGAGCAGCGCCGTGAGGCGCTCGCCGCCGGCCTTCCGCCGCGCTACGACCGGCGCTGCCTGGCGTTGCCGCAGGACGAGGTGCGCCGCCGTCTGGACGATGGTGAGCCGGCGGCCGTCCGCTTCAAGGTGCCCGCGGGGGAGGTCGTCGTGGACGACCTGATCCGCGGGCGGGTCGTGATCGGCACGGACGCGCTCAGCGACCCGATCATCGTCCGCTCCGACGGCGTGGGCGGCTACAACTTCGCCACCGTCGTCGACGACCGCGACATGGGCATCACCCACGTGATCCGCGGCGACGACCATCTCACCAACACGGCTCGCCAGCAGCTCCTCTTCGAGGCGCTCGGAGGTCCGGTGCCGCGCTGGGCCCACCACTCCATGGTCCTCGGGCCGGACGGCGGCAAGCTCAGCAAGCGGCACGGGGCGACGGCGGTGGGCGACTACCGCGACCTCGGCTACCTGCCCGAGGCGATCGTGAACTATCTGGCGTTGCTCGGCTGGTCGCACGGTGAAGACGAGGTGCTCGAGCTCGACCGGCTCGTGCGGGACTTCGCGCTCGAGAAGCTCTCGCCGAGCCCGGCCGTCTTCGATCTCGCCAAGCTCGACTGGCTCGACCACGAGCGGATCATGGCGCTCGCTCCGGAGGAGCACGAGCGCCGCTTCGCCGAGTGGCTGGCGGCCGGGACGCCGCCGCAGGCGGCGGCCGCGCTCGCGGCCGCCTTCCAGCCGTCGCTGGTGCGCTACGGAGATGCCGGCGCGCTCGCCGCCGTCGTGCTCGAGCGTCCCGTCCTCGCGGGGACCCTCGCGAGGACCGTGACCGCGGCGGCGGTCCAGCTCGCCCGCATACGGGAGATGCGCGAGGCCGCGCCGGAGTGGCTCACGCCCGCCGGCGCCCGCGACCTCCTTGCCGCCTACCGCGCCTGGGGCAAGGAGCTCGGCGTGGCCGCTCGCGACCTGCTGATGCCTTTGCGGATCGCGCTCACCGGCTCGGAACACGGGCCGGAGCTTCCGTTCGTCCTCGCGGCGCTCGCGCGCGACGAGACCGTCATCAGACTGGACATCTCCCTCACCGGGAACGCTGCCGGAGAGCCCATGCCGACACCTGGAGACAGACCGTGATCCGCCTCTTCAACTCGCTCAGCCAGCAGAAGGAACCTTTTGAGCCCCGTGACGCCGGCAAGGCCGGCATCTACTGTTGCGGTCCCACCGTCTACAACTTGGTGCACGTGGGCAACGCACGCCCGTACGTCACGTTCGCGGTCCTCCGCTCCTGGCTGCACTACCGCGGGCTCGACGTCACACTGGTCACGAACATCACCGATGTGGACGACAAGATCATCACCAGGGCGGGCGCCGACGGGCGCAGCGCGCTCGCGGTGGCAGAGGAATACACGGCCGCGTACACGACGGACACCGACCGCCTCGGCATCCCGCGTCCCGACGTCGAGCCGAGAGCGACGGAGACGATCCCGGAGATCATCGATCTCGTCTGCCAGCTGATCGCCGGCGGCCACGCCTACGAGGCCCAGGGCAGCGTCTACTTCAGGGTGCGCAGCTTCGGCGACTACGGCAGGCTCAGCCGCCAGCGCATCGACGAGCTTGAAGAGGGCGTGCGCGTCGACAACGAGCCCGGCAAGGCCGACCCGCTCGATTTCGCCGTCTGGAAGGCCGCTAAGCCCGGCGAACCGTCCTGGGACAGCCCATGGGGAAAGGGCCGGCCGGGCTGGCACATCGAATGCTCCGCCATGGGCCTGCGGTATCTGGGCGCCGGCTTCGACATCCACGGCGGCGGCCGCGACCTCATCTTCCCGCATCACGAGAACGAGATCGCCCAGAGCGAGGCTGCCGGACTGCCGTTCGCCAGGGTCTGGATGCACAACGGCATGATCCGCAGCGAGGGCGCGAAGATGGCCAAGAGCGTCGGCAACATCTTCCTTCTCCGCGAGGTCCTGGACCGCTACGAACCCGGCGTCGTCCTCATGTACTTCCTGACGACGCACTATCGCAGCCCGCTCGAGTTCTCCGTCGCGAAACTCGACGAAGCCAAGGCGGCGCTGGCACGCCTCACCGATGCGCTGACCGGCATCGACTTCCGCATCTCCACTGCCGGAAGGGCCGCCGCGCGTGGCGCTTGCCCTGATCTGGCCCTGCGCGCCGAGGCTGCCCGGCTGGCCTTCGGCGAACGTATGGACGACGATCTCAACACGGCCGGCGCTCTCGGCGAGCTGTTCGCCCTGGTGGCCGAGATGCACCGGTATCTGACCGACGTGGATCGCGGCGGCATGCCGCTCGACACCGAGGCGCTGCGAACGGTCGCCGAGGTGCTGCGCGAGTCTCTCGACGTTCTGCTCATCCCGGTGACGGTGCCGGGTGCCGGTGTCACCGGGGTGGGTACGGTCGCCGGCGGCGGCGGAGCGGAATGCGTCACCGGTGAGGTCGCCCTGCTTCCCGCTGCGCGACTGGCCGAGGACGGGCGCTGGGAGGACGTCGCTCTCGTCTATGCCGACCGCCTCGGGTGCGGCGACCCGACGTACGCCTGCGTGCTGCGTGACCACTACCGTGCCGGGAAGCAGTGGGCGGAGGCGGACCGGCTGCGCGACGAGATGCAGGCCGCCGGGCTGGAGGTGCGCGACACGTCGCAGGGCACGCAGGTCGTCCCGAAGGTCTGAGGACGGGGCCGGCCGACATGGAGTGGCTCTACGGCCGCAACGTCGTGAGGCTCGCGCTGGCGCCCGGCGCCCGGCGGCGGCCCTACCGGCTCGCCGTGACTGCGTCGGCCCTGCGTTCGCTGGCGCACGGCCTGCCGTCCGGCCTGCCGGTGGCGACGGTCGTCGGTGACGAGGTCGAGTCCCTCGCCGGCAGCCGCGAGCACCAGGGCGTCGCGTTGGAGGTCGACGACTATCGCTACGCGGACGCCGACGAGCTGCTCGGCGGCGACCTGGTCGTGGTCCTCGACGAGGTCACGGACCCGCACAACCTCGGCGCCGTCGCCCGCAGTGCGCTGGCGGCGGGGGCGAGCGGCCTCGTCGTGCCGAAGCGTCGCTCGGCTCACGTGACGCCGGCGGCGGTCAAGGCCTCCGCGGGAGCGCTGGAACATCTTGCCGTGGCGCAGGTGACGAATGTGGTGCGCTTTCTCGCCGCGGCCAAGGCCGCAGGCTTCTGGGTGTACGGCGCCGCCGGGCAGGCGCCGGCCTCCTATCTCGACCTCGACCTGACGGGACGTCTCGTGCTCGTCGCCGGCGCCGAGGGCCGTGGCCTGCGGCCTCTGGTGGCCCGCAACTGCGACGCGCTCGCCGCCATCCCCATGGAAGGGCCGGTCGAGAGCCTGAACGTGAGCGTGGCTGCGGCGCTGCTCCTGTACGAAGCCCGGCGGCAGCGTCTGGGGAACTCGTCCACGCGTCCCAAGGAGCCGCAGTGAGCGATGTCCTGTACATCGTCGACGGCTACAACGTCCTGCACGCCCTCTTTCGCGGCGCGGCGAAGGAAGAGATCTTCGCGCGGCGGGACTGGCTTGCCGACAGACTGGCGAGTTTCGCGGCGCTGCACGGCGCCGCGGCCGTGCTCGTGTTCGACGGACGCGGTCCTGAGACCACGAGTGCGACGCCTATCAAGGGTCTTCCGCTGGAGGTCGTCTTCGCCGGTGGCCGCTTCACCGCCGACACGCTCATCGCGCGGCGTATCGCGCAGCAGGCGGCCGACGTGCAGGTGATCGTGGTCTCGGCGGACCAGGAGGTGCAGCGCACCGCCTCCCGCGCCGGGGTGAGTCGCATGACCCCGTCGGAGCTGGGCGGGCAGCTCGCCGAAGATCAACGTGACGGGCAGGCTCTTGACTCTGCCTCAGACTCCACTACAATGCCTTCACGGCTTGAGGATAAAGTAGACCCTGAGACTTTGCGCCGCTTGGAGGAGATGCGCAACAAGCCGTAGCACGTATCCCGGAGGGCTCGTTCGCCGGGATATGCAGGGGCAAACGAGCGGAGGTGGGGACACGCATGGCTCGCCAGGCCGACCACACCCGTGGCACGGGATCATCCCGAAACTCTCAACCCTACAGTGAGAGTGCCGACTTTGCCCTCGTGCAGGCGTATCGTCGCGGCAATCAGGCGGCGCTCGATGCCCTCATGCTGCGGTATCACCAGTTCGTCCGCCTCAAGGCCAGTTCGTACTTCCTCGCCGGGGGCGACGCGGAGGACCTCATCCAGGAAGGCCTCCTCGGCCTGTACAAGGCCGTCCGCGACTACCGGGACGATCGCCAGGCGAGTTTCCGTAGCTTCGCGGAGCTGTGCATCACGCGGCAGATCATCACCGCCATCAAGACGGCGACGCGGCAGAAGCACGTGCCGCTGAACAGCTACCTTTCCTTCAGCCAGTCGCCGAGCGACTCCTCGGACGACGGCGACTGCTCCCTCGCCGATGTGCTGCCGGGGCCGACCACTCACGACCCGGTGAACCAGGTCATCAGCTCGGAGGAGGTGGACAGCCTCACCACCTGCCTCACGCGCATGCTCTCCGAGCTCGAGGGGAAGGTGCTGCGTCTCTACCTGCAGGGACTGAGTTACGAACGCATCGCCGGTGAGCTGGCCTGCGACTGCAAGACCGTCGACAACGCCCTCCAGCGCATCAAGCGGAAGGTCGACCTCCACCTCGAAGGTCGCCGCGTCCCGGGCTGATCGCGCCGATCAGAACGTCATCAGGCTGATGTCGTGGCCCTGCTGCTGGACGAGCAGTTTGAAGTCGTGCGGGTTGCTCGCGACCTGGGCGGCATCGCTCAGAGTGATCAGCCCTTCCTCGTACAGTTTCAGAAGGGCCTGGTCGAAGGTCTGCATGCCGTAGAAGTCGCCCTCCCTGATGGCGTCCGCGACGAGGCTCGCCTGGTCGGGGTCGAGGATGAAATCCCGGATGCGGTTCGTACAGATCATGATCTCGATCGCCGGGACACGGCCCTGGCCATCGGCGCGAACGAGGAGCCGCTGGCTGATGATGCCCTTCAGGGTACCGGCCAGCATGATCCTGACCTGCTTCTGCTGGTGGAGCGGGAAGAAGTCGATGATGCGGTTGATCGTCTCGGTCGCATCGATGGTGTGCAGCGTGCTCATCACGAAGTGACCCGTCTGCGCTGCGGTGAGGGCCGCTGCGACCGTCTCGGCGTCGCGCATCTCGCCGATGAGGATGTCGTCCGGGTCCTGGCGCAGGACGTACTTGAGCGCTGATGCGTAGCTGTCGGTGTCGAGCCCGATCTCGCGCTGGTTGATGATCGAGCGCTTGTCCTTGTGCAGGACTTCGATGGGGTCTTCGACGGTGACGACGTGGCGTCGCATCGTGGTGTTGATGTGGTCGATCATGGCCGCGAGCGTGGTCGTCTTGCCGGAGCCCGTCGTCCCGGTGACCAGCACCAGCCCGCGGGGCTCGAGCGCCAGCCGCTTGATGATCTCGGGCAGGTGGAGTTCCTCGAAGCTAGGGATCCTCGTGGTGACCTGGCGCATGGCGACACTGATGCTGCCGCGCTGCCGGAACACATTGACGCGGAACCGGCCGAGGTCGGCTGCGGAGTAGGCGAAGTCGATCTCGTTGTGTTCGCTGAAGCGGCGGATCTGCTTGTCGGTCATGATCGACGCCGCCACGTCTTTGGTGTCCTCGGGGGTGAGGGGCGGCTCGTCCATGAGCAGCAGATCGCCGTCTACGCGGATGACGGGAGGGCTCCCCGCCTTGACGTGCAGGTCGGACGCGTTGCGCGCCATCATCTCGCCGAGCAGTTCGTCGATGGGTCTCACGTGGCGGCCCCGTGGGTCGTAGTCTCAGTCAGTCCTCTACGTCGGCAGAATACCGCAAAAGCTTACCCGCCGAGCGTGTGTCGCGGCGCGAGAGACGGCCCCTAGAAGCGCCCGCCGATCCAGGCGCTGCGCCCGTTGAGCGGTCCGTAACGGACGACGTCGCCGGTGTGCGGCGCCTCGATCACGACGTCTCCGCCGGCGTAGATGCCGACGTGGTGGCTGAAGCTGGCGTTGCCGAAGAAGACGAGGTCTCCGGGACGCATGTCGCTCAGCGCGACCGGTGTGCTCTGCTGCTGCTGGACGGTCGCGCCGTGGTACATGTGGATGCCGATCTGCGCGTAGCAGTACATCGTGAGCCCGGAACAGTCGAAGCCGCTCGGCCCGGCGCCGCCCCACACGTACGGGACCCCGAAGTAGCGCTTGGCGATCTCGATGATCTCCGGGTGTCCGGGGCTGTTGGGGTCGACCGGCGGAGGCAGCGGTCCGGAGTATCCCGTCAGGGCGAGCTGGGCGCGCAGCCTGGCCTCCCGCTTCAGGCGCTTGATCTGCGCCTTGAGACGCTTCGTGAGTCGCTCCAGCTTGGTCTTGAGCGCGATGAGCTCGTTCTTGTGCGCCTCGCGCTCCTCAAGAAGCCTGGCGGCGGCCTGCTCGTCCGCCTTGAGCTTGACGCGCCGGTCTTTGATGTCACGCCGGTAGGCGGCGATGGCGTGGACCGTGTCCACATCGCTGTTGCCGAGCCGCTCCATGAGGTCCATCTGGGTGACGAGCTCATCGAAGGTGTCGGCCTCGAAGAGGACGTCGACGATCCCGACGTCGCGTGACTTGTAGATGCTCTCCGCGCGCAGCTTGAGCTGCTCATTGGCGGACTCGAGGTTCCGCATGGCCGACTCGAGCTGCCGCTGGTTCTCCTCTATCTGCTGTTCGACCGTCTCGAGCTGGCCGGCCGCCTGGTTGAACGCTTCGACGGCCGTCTCCGACTCCGTGTAGACGGCGTTGAGGCGCTCTCTCACGACGCTGAGCCTCTCCTTCGCCTCCGAGACGGGTGTCGCCGGCGCAGCACCTGCGACGACAAGGAGGATCGCGATGGTCCCGAAGAGAGCCGCGGCCGCGGCCCGGACTGGCGTGATGTGGTGTGTCACAGGGCGATGTCCTTTCGCGTCACCGACCGGGTGACGCGTGCCGATCTGCCGGAGTTCGTACGCGAGAGGTGACGATGAAGACGTATTCGAGCCTGAAGGCGCGTTCCCTACTGCGGGCACGCGCCTTCAGGCTCGACGAGCGGACTGCCTCAGGGACGTCCGCCGATCCAGGCGCTGCTCATGTCGCCGTAGCTCACCACGGCGCCGGTATGAGGGGCGTGGATCATGCTGCTGCCGCCGACGTAGATGCCGACGTGAGAGCTGAAGCTGGCGTTGCCGAAGAAGACGAGGTCGCCGGGCTGCAGCGCACTGATCGGGACGGGGGTCGAGGACTGCTGCTGCAGGGTCGCCCCGTGCGCGAGCCCTACACCGACCTGGGCGTAACAGTACATGGTGAGGCCGGAGCAGTCGAAGCCGCTGGGGCTGGCGCCGCCGTAGACGTAGGGGACGCCGAGGTAGCGCTGGGCGATGCCGACGACCCCGGAGCGCCCGGATCCGCCGGGGTCGACGACCGTGCCGCCGCCGCCGCCGGTGCCGCCCTGCTGGGCGGCCTGTGCCGCCGCCGCCGCGGCGGCGCGTGCCGCCGCCGCCTGGCGCTCGATGCGCTTGATGTCGGACTTGAGTCCGGCGGTCATCTGCTCGAGCTTGTTCTGCAGGCCTACGACCTCGGCTTTGTGGGTGGCCGCTTCGTCGACGAGCTGGTCGGCGGCCTTGCGGTCGGCGTCGAGTCTGACGCGCCGGTCCTTGATGTCCTGGCGGTAGGCGCTGATGCTCTTGACGGTGTCGACGTCGCTGTTGCCGAGGCGCTCCATGAGGTTGAGCTGCGTGACCAGGTCGTCGAAGCTGTCGGCGGCGAAGAAGACGTCGACCATGCCGACGTCGCGTGTCTTGTAGATGCTCTCCGCGCGCGACGACAGCTGCGTGTTGGCGACTTCGAGGTTGTACTCGGCGACCTTCAGGAGTCGGTGGTTCTCGGTGATCTGCTGCTTGACCGTGGTGAGCCGGCTGGACGCCTGGTTGTACTTCTCGACCGCGACATCGACCTGCTGGTAGACCTTCTGAAGCTTGGCCTGCACCTGGCGCAGCTGTGCTTTCTTGGAGCTGACGGGAGTGGCGAAGGTGGAGGGTGCCAAGGTGAGGGCGAGAAGGAAGGTGCCGAGAAGGACGGAGATCGTAGCGATCCGTCGTGTGCCGTTCACTGCATCGCCTCCTTCTGGGCCAGACGCCCGGGCGTCATGCCCTCGCCGAGGTGAGTCTCAAGTACGCTGCTCCGGGTCTGCCGTCCCGCGTATGCGGGCGTCAGACCAACCAGACTCAAGTACGAGACCTTAGCATCCGTCCTGAGTCCTGACAACCGTGGCCGAGGCTGGGTCCGTGGCGTTTCGCGCCCGGCGCCGGAGGACCGGCCTGTGGTTCCCGGAGAGGTCACTCCACGCCCGCGTCGCGCGCGGTCCCGCGCGCGGTCGGGTCCGGCCACATGCGCTTGAGCGCCTTGATGAAGGCCTTGTTGCGCTCGTCCTTGCGCCAGTTGCGGATGATCACCATGCCCCACCAGTGGAACATCAGCTGCTTGGTGAACTTGAGCGCGAAGATGTAGCGCAGCCAGGTGCGCACCGAATAGAAGCGCATGTAGCCGCGCAGATCCTCCATCTGCAGCTCGTACGGGGTCATGAGCTTGGGTTCGAACACCACGTGGTGCGCGTCGTAGAGGTGCCAGCGCTTGTCGAAGATGCGTCCTGCGGCATCGAGGTCGTCGTACTGCGGCGTGCCGGGCAGCGGCGTGAGGATGTTCAGCATCACCGTGTCGATGTGGTTGTCGATGGCGAAGGTCACAGTGTCGCGGACCGTCTGCACGTCGTCGGTGTCGGCGCCGAGGACGAACATGCCGTGGCTGCGGATGCCGTAGTCGTGCAGCTTGCGGATGCCCTCGACGATGTCCTCGACGGTCTGCGCCTTGTCGTAGCTGTCGAGCGTCGCCTGGCTGACGGACTCGAGGCCGAGGTAGACGAGCTCGCAGCCCGAGGCCCGCATGAGCTCGAGAAGCTCCTTGTCCTTGACCACGTCGGTGCGCACCTGGGCGGACCAGGGGATGACGAGGTCTTCGTCGATCATCATGCGCAGGAGTCTCTTGAGGCGCTTCCTGTCGGCGGCCATGTTGTCGTCGTAGAAGAAGATGCGCCCGGGGCGCTTGTCCTTGATCTCGGCGATCACGCTCTCGGCGCTGCGAAAACGGTACTTGCGGCCGAACATCGCCGTCACCGAGCAGAAGTTGCAGGCGAAGGGGCAGCCCCAGCTGGTCATGATCGGGATGGTGGTGAGCCTTTCGCTTCCCACCAGCAGCCTGAGGTCCGGGAACGGCAGGGCGTCCAGGTCGTCGGAGCGCTCGCGCAGCGGGTTGTGAACCGCCTCCCCGTCGCGGTGGAAGGAGAGGCCGGCGATGGAGTCGAGTTCACGGTCGCCGGCCAGCGCCTCGATCAGCTCGAGCACGAGTTGCTCACCGCCCTCGCCGCGCGCGACGTAGTCGACGTGCTCCAGGGCCTCATCCGCCATGAAGGTGACGTGGGAGCCGCCGACGACGACCGGGATGCCGCGCTCGCGCAACCCGTCGGCGTACTCGTAGGCGGTGGTGGTCGTCGAGGTGGTGCTCGACAGGCCGACCAGATCCGAGCTGTTGACGTCGTCCCAGTCGATGGGCGCCATCTGGGGGTTGTAGATGAGCACGTCATGGCCGTGTTCCTTGAGCTTCGCGGCGATGATGGGCAGGCCGAGGCGAGGCAACAGGACCTTGGCGTAGACGTGCATCCCGGGGGGTTCAGGCTCGATGAGGCGGATCTTCATGCTTCTCCTTGCGGATGGGGCCGGACGATCCGGGCCGCCATGGCGGGGGTGTGACGGGGTGCGGCACGGCAGTGAGGCCGGTCACACGATAGTAGCCGCTCGCGCAAACCGCGAAAAGCGCATCGCCGTCGGTCCACGCCGCTCCCTCTTCGGTCAAGTCGAATCTAGCGTAATAGTTACGTTACAGTCAACTTTCCTCGCGCGGTGCCGCGGCGCGGTCTCGTTCCTTTCGCTCGCGCTCCAGAAGGATGTCTTCGGGGCTGCGGAGCAGAAAGGCGAACGCCGCGTGGGCGGCGACGACGATGGCCCAGGCGCCGGTCGGGATGACGAACCAGGGAAAGCCGCGGCCGGCGAGCAGCCAGATCACGAACAGGAAGACACTGATCGCCCCCCAGACGATGAGGTCCATCCAGAACCACTGCCGGCGCCGGATCCGCATCGCCTCGCGCTCGCGCAGCGCGGCTCTACCGAATTCATCCATTCTCGGCTCCTTGCTCGAGGATCGCGACGATGTCGCCGCGGGTGCGGGTGAGGGCGTCGTCGATGCCGTCGGCCTGCTCCTGGCTGAGTTCCGCGCGACGGGGCAGGCCGAGCTGAAAGCGGTCGATCAGGATGCCGAGCGTGAGCCGCGCGCGGTGCGCGCCGGCGCGGCGCGAGATGTCCTGCCACTGAGGCGCGGGGTCGCGGGCCGCGAGCGCCCGATCGCCCGCTTCTGTGAGCCGGTACACGCGCAGGCCGTCCCGCTCGGTGGAAGAGAGAGCGCCGGCCTCCTCCAGGGTCACCAGCGCCGGGTAGATCGCTCCGGGGCTGGGCCGCCACTGCCGGCCGACCCGGCGCTGCAGTTCCTGCATGATGGCGTAGCCGTGTCCCTCCCCGAGGGAGGCGATGACTGACAGTAGGGCGGTCTTGAGCTCACCGCGATTGAAGACGCGAGGCATGCGCGGTCCCGGTCGGGGTCGTGGGCTGTGGGTGTCGGCCGTCTTGCAGGCCCTCGTCACGATAGCGTAACTGTTACGCTAAGGTCAATCGGCCGGCCGTCCCGCCGGGTCTCAGAAGATGTACGTGCCCAGCAGGTACACGCCGGCGGCAACGAGAGCCGACGCCGGGAGCGTGAGAATCCAGGCGGTCATGATGTTGCCGGCCACTCCCCAGCGCACGGCAGACAGCCGCTGCGTCGACCCGACCCCCATGATCGCCGCCGTGATCGTGTGGGTGGTGCTGACCGGGAAGCCGAAGTGCGTGGCGAGCTGGATCACGCTGGCGGCGGCCGTCTCTGCGGCGAAGCCGTGGATGGGATCCAGCTTGATCACCTTGGAGCCCAGGGTGTGGATGATGCGCCAGCCGCCCGAGTAGGTACCGATGGCCATGGCGAGGGCGCAGGCGAGCTTGACCCACAACGGGATCTCGAACGTCTCGATGACGCCGCTCGCGAAGAGGGCGAGCGTGATGATGCCCATGGTCTTCTGGGCGTCGTTGGCGCCGTGAGAGAACGCCATGAACCCCGCGGAGATCGGCTGCAGGCCGCGGAACCACTTGTTCACCGGCGCCTGCGCCCGCTTGCGTACCAGCCAGATGAGCCCGGTCATCAGCACCCACGCGGCTACGAAGCCGAGCAGCGGGGACCCGATCATCGGCAGGATGACCTTCTCGAGCACGCCGCCCCAGAGCACGCCGTCCACGCCGGCGCTCGCGATCATCGCGCCGATGAGGCCTCCGAAGAGCGCCTGGGACGAACTCGACGGGATGCCGAAGTACCAGGTGACGAAGTTCCAGACCACCGCGCCGACCAGCGCGGAGAAGACCAGGGGAAGGGTGACGAGGTCGGTGTTGACGAGACCCTCGCCGACGGTCTTGGCGACGCCGGTATAGAGGAGGGCGCCGAGCAGATTGAGGCCCGCGGCCATCATCACGGCGATGCGCGGCGACAGCGCGCGCGTCGAGACCGAGGTGGCGATGGCGTTGGCGGTATCGTGGAAGCCGTTGGTGTAGTCGAAGACGAGCGCCAGGACGACGATCGCGATGAGGAGGACCACAGTCTGTGCTCAGGTCAATTGTGCTTGAGGACGATGCTCTCGATGACGTTCGCCACATGCTCGCACTCGTCGATGGCGGCCTCGAGCATCTCGTAGATGTCTTTCCACTTGATGATGTCGGTGCAGGCCATCTCGCCGTCGAAGAGGCCCGCGATGGCTTCGCGCAGAATGCGGTCGCCGTCGTTCTCGAGGCTGTTGATGGCGATGATGCGCTCATCGAGGCCCTTGGGCTTCTCGAGGGTGTCCATGCACTCCTTGAGCAGCGGCGTCGCCGTGGCGATCACCTCGGCCTGGCGGCGCGCCTGCTCGGTCGTCTCGCCGATCCGGTACAGCATGACCATGTCCGCTGCGGCCTCGATGTTGTCGAGGATCTCGTCGGTCGTCGCCACCAGGTCGTAGATGTCCTCGCGATCGATCGGCGTGATGAACGACTTGTTGAGCCGCCGCACGATGTCGTGGACGATCTTGTCGCCGACGTGCTCGTGCTCGAGGATCGAGGCGGCGAGGCTCTTGCGGTCACCGTCCTGCATGAACCGCACGAGGAGTTGGGCCGCGGCGTCGAGGTTCGCGGCCAGCTCCGAGAACAGACGAAAGTAGTCGTGCTCCTTCGGAACGAGGCTGAGCTTCACACGGGCTCCCTTCCCTACCATGCCCTGTGCCGCGCGTAATGCTATACGCAATGCCCGGGCGTGCAACCCCCCAGTCCGTCGCCGTCGGCGGCGCCCGTCCCGCACGCCCGTCCGGCCTCGTGGACTCCCTCATCTCACGGTTGCCAACGGCTCGGCCGTTCCGGTAGCCTTCCCAGACGCGAGGAGGGGGCCTTGTTCTCCCTTCGCGCGCGCGCCACCCGACTTCTTGCCGGCGCGCCCGCACGGGCGTTCGGCAGCGGAGGCTGTGCTTGCGGACGGATGCTGTTCTAAGGAGGACCCCGTGTCAGAAGAGCTGTACGAACAGATGAAGCAGACCGTCATCGACGGCGAGGTCGAGGACGCCGAGCGCCTCGCGCAGGCGGGCCTCGACGCCGGCCTGCCCGCCGCCGACATCCTCGACAAGGGCTTCGTCAAGGGCATCGAGGAGGTCGGC
>Ga0172370_10000949_pt1 | contig 45069 bp, 37 predicted proteins | sample LakKiv5m_FD_114538 | JGI IMG/M metagenome (GOLD analysis project Ga0172370, IMG submission 114538) | Freshwater microbial communities from Kabuno Bay, South-Kivu, Congo - kab_022012_11.5m | ecosystem: Environmental > Aquatic > Freshwater > Lake | place: Democratic Republic of the Congo...
GACATCAACCTTGGCAAGGTTGCGCTCTACCAACTGAGCCACTCCCGCAAATTTCCCATGAGTGGCGAAATCCTTGAATACTTTTTATTCAAGGATGACCACTCCCGCAAATTCCCCATGAGTGGCGAAATCCTTGAATACTTTTTATTCAAGGATGACCACTCCCGCAAATCCTACTTTCAAAACCGGGCATTAACTCCTGCCGCACATTAAGTGCGGACGGAGGGAATTGAACCCCCATGGGTTACCCCATATGGTCCTAAGCCATACGCGTCTGCCAGTTCCGCCACGTCCGCGCAGTTAAATCTATTGAGTCTCCAGAAATCCGAATTCGCCGTTCCTTGCTTTAAGCTCGCCGCTGCCCATAGGGGTTTTGCCCCCCTGGCGCCCCGCCATAGGCGGGGCTGTCATCCCTAAAGCGCGGGGAAAACTTTTTTCCCCCCACTCCTTTAGAGTTCTCGTCTTTAAATAAATTTAGTGAGCCACCAGAGACTCGAACTCTGCACACGCGGCTTAAAAAGCCGCTGCTCTACCAGATGAGCTAGTGGCCCAGATCTTTTCATAACCCTAGCGAATCCCCGCGTATTTTGCAGGTAGGGCTAAGTGGCCCGGATTTAAAACTCCAAAACTTCTTTTTCTTTATTCTTTAAAATCTCTTCTATCTTAGCGATGTATTTATCGACTATTTTTTGTAATTCGTCAATACCCCTAAACTTATCATCTTCGGAAATAAGCTTGTCTTTTTCCAGCTTCTCTAAAGCCTCCTTGGCTTCTCTCCTGATGGTACGCAAAGAGACCCTGCCTTCCTCAGCCATCTTCGAAATAACCTTAGACAATTCTAAACGCCTTTCTTTAGATAAAGGAGGAATGGCCAGCCGGATTATCTTTCCATCATTAGAAGGGGTAATTCCTAAGTTGGATTTCATAATCGCCTTTTCGATCTCAACGATTGCCGCGGGATCCCAGGGTTGTATTGTTATCAAATGAACATCCGGCACGGATATAGACGCTAATTGTTTAATTAAGGTCGATGCGCCATAATAGTCGATATGCAATCCTTCGACAAGGGCAGGGCTTGCCCTGCCTGTCCTTACTTCGGCAAACTCCCGGTTAACCGACTCCAAGGCTTTCTTAATTTTTTCTTCCGTATTATGCAACACCTCTTTAGTACTCATAGCCACCTTCCTTTTACTATTGTACCACTGTGCCTATGTTATCCCCCATTAACACGCGTTTGATATTGCCCTCCCGATGAAGATTAAATACCACGATAGGTAGTTTATTGTCCATGCAAAGGCTGATCGCAGTAGCGTCCATAACTTTCAGTCCCTTCTTCAATACATCGATATATTTCAAGCGGGAAAATTTTTTGGCATTTTTTATTTTGAGAGGATCAGCGGAATAAACACCCTCTACCTTAGTGGCTTTCAGTATAGCATCCGCCTGTACCTCCATCGCCCTCAGGGCCGCTGCGGTATCCGTCGTAAAATAAGGATTACCGGTCCCCGCGACAAAAATGACTACCCTGCCTTTTTCTAAATGCCTGATCGCCTTTCTTCTGATATAAGGCTCGGCAATCCTCTGCATCTCAATTGCCGTCATTACCCGCGTAGGGACTCCTATTTTTTCCAGCACATTCTGCATTGCCAGACCATTGATTACAGTCGCTAACATCCCCATATAGTCGGCAACCGACCTGTCCATATCTAGCCCGCGCATAGAAGTATTCTCCTGGCCGCGGAATATATTACCTCCGCCTAAGACGATCGCTACATCTACATTTAATTCCCGGATTTCTTTTATCTGGCGGGCAATAGAGATCAAAATCCGATTATCTATGCCGTGATAACCCTTACCCTGAAGGGCCTCACCGCTTAATTTTAAAACTACCCTATTATAGATAGGCTGCCTCATTATTCACCAATTTTATAGCGGTTGAACCTGCGGATGACAATATTCTCGCCGATTTTAGCTACTAAACTGCCTAAATAATCCTTGATCGTCATGCTAGGGTCTTTTACAAAAACCTGCTCCAATAGACAGTGTTCTTTAGAGAATTTTTCCTGGTCCTTTTCCTGCTTGAGGATATCTTCCGGCACATCCTCTTTTCTGATATAAGAGGGGTTAGTTGCGGCTATCTGCATGGATATATCTTTGGTAAAATGCGCGAAGTCGTTATTCCTGGCTACGAAATCTGACTCGCAGTTAACTTCCAGTAATACCCCGATTTTATTACCGTGGTGAATATATGCTTCTATCCTGCCTTCCTTGGCCTGGCGGCTTTGTTTTTTAGCGGCGATTTCTAATCCGCGTTTACGCAACAACTCCGCTGCCTTCTTAAGGTCGCCCTTCGCCTCTTCTAAAGCTTTCTTGCACTCAACCACACTGGCGAGCGTCATATTCCTTAATTCCTTAACTGTTTCAACTGATATTTTCATGTTATATCTTATACCTTTCTTTTCGGCTTTGTTCTGTCCTCAGTTATTTTTATGCGGCCTTTCTTAGGCAATTTACCTTCCTCCTGCGGGGCCTCCTCTGTCTCGACTATCTCCTCAATTTCTTTGATCTTAACTTCTTCCTCCGGGAGCAATTGGGGTAAACCCTCCTCCTGTTGGTCCTGTTTTATGGCTACACTCTCCTGAGAAAGATAGGATAAGAATCTCTTCCTGCCCTCAATGATACTATCGGCAATAAAACTAGAGATTATCTGAATTGATTTAGTGGCATCGTCGTTTCCCGGTATAGGATATTGGACCAAATCCGGATTAGAATTGGTATCAATAAGGGCAATAATCGGTATGCCTAAACGCTTAGCCTCCCTTACCGCGGTCTCTTCTTTTTTCGTATCTACGACAAACATTGCCTTAGGCATGCGTTCCATCTCTACAATCCCGGAGAAATTCTTGTTTAATTTATCTAATTCTTTCCCCAGGCGCGCTACTTCCTTCTTGGTAAGTTTTTCAAACGTGCCGTCCTCTTTCATCTTTTCGATCTCTTTCAGGCGGCTGATGCTCTTTTTGACGGTAGACATATTGGTCAAAAGACCGCCCGGCCAACGCTCGGTAACAAAATACATCCCGCAACGCAAGGCCTCCTGGTGCACTACCTCCTGGGCTTGTTTTTTCGTCCCTACTAAAAGTACAAATTCACCCTTAGAGGTTATATCCAGGAGAAAATCCCTGGCCTTATTCAGGCATTCTTCGGTTTTCTCCAGGTCAATGATGTAAATACCGCTGCGTTCGCCGAAAATAAACCTTTTCATTTTGGGATTCCAACGCTTGGTTTGATGCCCAAAATGTACTCCCGCTTCGAGAAGTTGCTTGATTAATTCTGAAGGCACGTCTTTATTCCTCCTTTTTTGTTTGCTTATTAGCGCTACTATCTGCAAGGACTAAAACCACATTAGCACTACTTGTTATCGCTTCCGTAGTTATATGTTGCGGCCGGCTTGCTGCGTAGTCTAACTAAAGCAGGCGATTCTTTGAAAGGAAAACACTCCCTCCAACTATCCCCTTCGGTTCTCCACACCCTATATCGGATTTTACGAAAAAACCTTAAGTTATTAATACCTATTCTCTTTCCTGCCTGTTGCGAAAATAAGACAGTTTTATAAGTATAGCATAATATTGGGCAGATGCAACTATTTTTAATGGCTCCGCCTGCCTACCTTTGCAACTCCTGCATCTGATAGAGCTTCTTATATAAGCCATCGCGGCTTAAAAGCTCGCTATGGCTACCCGCATCAATAATTGTGCCTTTATCCAGAACAATAATCCTATGCGCGCTCCTGACCGTAGAAAGCCGGTGGGCGATCACGAATACCGTCCTGCCCTGGATTAACCTATCCAGGGCCTCCTGTACCAGCCGCTCAGATTCAGAATCAAGCTGGGAAGTCGCCTCATCTAAAATAAGGATGGGTGGATTCTTCAGTAGCGCGCGGGCAATAGCGATCCTCTGGCGCTCTCCCCCGGAAAGCCGAATACCGCGGTCTCCGATAAAAGTATCATAACCCATTGGCAGATGCTGAATAAAATCATGCGCGTGCGCCTGTCCAGCAGCCCGCTCTATCTCCTTTTGGCCTGCCAGTGAACTGCCATAGCCGATGTTGGCTTTAATACTATCGTTAAACAGTATGGTCTCCTGGGTAACAATCCCTATCTGCTGGCGTAATGATTTAAGCGTTAGCGTAGCAATATCTACCCCATCAATAAGGATTCTCCCTTTTTTCGGATCATAGAAACGCGGAATCAGGTCTACCATGGTAGTTTTACCTACTCCGCTCGGCCCGACAATCGCCAGCACCTGGCCTTTTTTTACTTCTAAATTTATTGACTTTAATATCTCTTTATCGGAATAACTAAAAGATACATTTTCAAAAACAATATCCTGGATAAAACCGGACAGCTCTACGGCATTGCTTTTCTCAAGAATGCTGGGCTTAGTATCCAAAACTTCGTAAATACGGATACTGGCAGCTACTGCCTGCTGATTAATGGAGTTCACCTGGCTTAACTTTTTAAACGGCCTGATCAAGGAAAGTAAAGACCCCAGAAAAAGCCCGAATACACCGAAGGAGATCTTTCCGGCGATAACCTCCCGGCCTCCCCAGAAAAAGACAAAGATTCCGGCAATCGCCCCTAAGAATTCAGTTGCCGGGCCCAGGATCAGCATCCGCTTGATCGACTTCATGGAGAGCCTGTAGTAATTAGTATTGACTCCGTTAAACTTGTTGATTTCGTAGCGCTCCATATTAAAAGCCTTGACGATGCGGGTTCCCAGGATGGTCTCATAAAGCAGCGAGTTGATATCCGCCATTGTCTCTTGCGATCTGCGGGAGAGCTTCCTTAATACCTTGCCCACCTTGACAATAGGGAAACTCAATAACGGCAGAAGCACTATTGCTACTAAGGCAAGCTTGGCATAGATGAAAAAAATCAAAAAAGTGAATAAAACCACCTGCAGGCTTTGGTAGACTAAGTCGGTTGAGCCGTAAGATACGGCATTCTCTACCAGTTTTACGTCATTGGTAATGCGCGAGATAAGCTCTCCCCCGCGCTTATGAGTAAAATAATCCAAAGAAAGTGATTGCAATTTTGCGTATAGCTTAGAGCGAATATCCCTTACTACCCGCTGGCCGATATCTGACATCAGATAACTCTGCAGGAACCCGAATAACCCCTTCAGGATAAAAAGAAAAAGTATAGCTATGGCCATATAATTCAATAATGCCTCCGGAGAGGTATTATTGATATTATCGACTAAACCGGATAAAAAATCAGGTAGTTTGGTCGGAACGATGATCTTTTTATTAGTCAAAACCTTGTCTGCCAGAGGCACGATCATACTTAGGGAAATACCGTCAAAAATAGCAGAAAAGGCCATGCAGAGAATGGCTATAAGGAAAAGTCCGGAGTAAGGCCTGACAAATTTGAGTAATCTTAAATAATCGCGCATCTTCCTCCTTAAATTTGCGATTATTCTATCATATCCGTTGACTTATGTCGAGTATTTTGATAATATTTAGTTTGAGCTTGCCGGGTTGCTATGGGGCATCCGCAGGCGATAAGTGATTACACCATATAATCAATTATAAATACAACCTAATCAGTAGATTATTCTATGCCAAAAATACGGGTAGCGGTTGTAGGAACAGGACACCTGGGCAGTATACATGCCAAGATCTACCGTGAAACAGCTGGTTGTTCTTTGGCAGGAGTATGCGATATAGATAAGGCGCGCCTCAAGGAGCTCTCCCGCAACCTAAACGTGCCCGGATTTTCTGATTACCGGGAGCTTATTGATAAGGTGGATGCGGTGAGCATTGCTACGCCTACCAAATTGCATTACGAAATAGCCGCGGATTTCCTCAGGCACCGTATCCATGCTTTGGTAGAAAAACCTTTTACCCCCAATTTAGAAGAAGCAGATTCCTTAATTGAGATCGCGCAAGAAAACGACCTTATTCTGCAAGTCGGCCATATTGAAAGATATAACTCAGCGTTTAGCGCTACCCAGAAACTGATCCAGGACCCTAAATTTATCGAATGCCATAGGCTTAGTCCGTTTCCCAACCGTTCCCTGGATGTAGGGGTAGTATTGGATATCATGATCCATGATATCGACATAATCCTCGGCCTGGTGAATTCTCAGGTTAAAAAAATTGAGTCCGTCGGAGTAAACGTCCTCACTAGTTTTGAAGATATCGCCAATAGCCGTATTACATTCGCTAACGGCTGCGTGGCCAATCTGACTGCCAGCCGCGTATCCGATGAGATTATGCGTAAAATCCGCATCTTCCAGGAGAATACTTATATTTCGCTGGATTATAAAGAAGCTAAGGCCAGTATCTACCGGAAAAATGGCTTGGCAATCAACAAGCAGAACCTGCCTATTGAAAAAGAACAACCCCTGCAGAAGGAATTGGCGGATTTTATCCGCTGCGTAACAGAACATAAAGAGCCCCTGGTTTCCGGCAAGGTAGCCAGAGGGGCGCTACAAGTAGCCTTGGAAATCCAAAATCAGATATGGCAGAAATAAAACATATCTTCATTGTCTGCGGAGAGGCTTCCGGGGATTTAAATGCAGCGAGCCTGGCGAAAGCAATACGCCATGAGAATCCCGAGGTCAAAATCTCCGGCGTCGGAGGGAAGCTACTTAAGGAAGCGGGAGTAAAAATCTGCTATGATATTAAAGATCTCTCCGTAATCGGTTTATTCGATGTATTAAAAAAACTGCCTAAATTCCTTTCCTTAAAAAGATTGATCCTGAATAAAATCAAAACGGATAAACCGGATGCGCTCATCCTGGTAGATTTCTCGGGATTTAATCTTAGGCTTGCCAAGGCAATCAATAAAAGCATCCCGGTAATATACTACATCAGCCCCCAGGTCTGGGCCTCCCGGCCGGGCAGGATCAAAACGATCAAAAAATATGTCGACCGGATGGTTGTGCTTTTTAAATTTGAGAAGGAATTTTATAAGAAATACGGCATAGATGCAGATTATGCCGGGCACCCGCTGTTAGATATTGTCCGTCCGGAGATGCCAAAGGAAGACTTCATAAAGCAATTCCATATCTACGATCCCTTTGAATCCCATCCCATAATCGCCCTTCTGCCCGGCTCCCGGCAACAGGAAGTAAAGCGGATCTTGCCGCTGATGCTGGAGGCTGGCCTGCTTATCAAGCAGGTTATCGACGGAGCGCAATTTTTGGTAGTAAAATCCACGCAGGTAAGCTGGGATATCTATCATCCTATCACCCATGCCTTTAAAAAAGATTTGAAGATTATAGAAGGAAAAACCTATGATTGCCTGAATGTCGCGGATTTTGCCATGGTTTGCTCAGGGACAGCCACCCTTGAAACAGCGATCATGCAAAAGCCTTTTGTGGTAATTTACAAAATGAGTCTTTTAAATTACCTGCTCTACCTTCCCCAGGTAAGAATCCCTTATATCAGCCTGGTAAATATACTGGCCCAAAAAAAGGTGATCCCGGAACTAATCCAGTTTGAGGCTACGCCCCGCAATATCTCTAAACAAGTCAGCAAAATCCTCACTGATCGCTTCCGCAAGGAAGAGTTAAAAAAAGAGCTGGCTCAAATCAGGTCTTTACTTGGCGACCATGGCTCAAGCCAACGCGCAGCCGGAATCATCCTGGATTTTCTTAAAACTCTCCCCCGCCAAAAGCAGATTTCATAACTCCTTATAGAATTTAAAGTTGGAAGACCCGGTCTTGTCTGGCTAGTGCAATGCGTTCATCAATAGGGGGATGATCAAAGAAAAAGAATTTGATCAAAGGATGGGGGTTTCTGTCGGAGAGATTCTGGGAAGACAATTTTTCCATAGTCGAGATAAAAGCCTCTTTTAAACCGGTTACCCTAAGCGCAAGTAAATCAGCATTTATTTCCATCCTGCGGCTGATATAATTTTGCAGGGGCTGGGTAATTATTCCCAGAATAATGAAGTAGATAAAAAGCAAGGGTAAGGCAGCTATATCCGACAAGGAAGATAGATGAAAGGCTTTTAAGAAATAGTCGCTGGTCCTAAAGATTAGATAAAATAACAGGATAGTGCTTATTGTCCCGGAGAGGACAATCTTGAAAAGGTGTCTCAAGCGATAATGGGCGAATTCATGGGCGAGAATAATCTCAATTTCATCTTCGGTATACTTATCCCTGAGAGTATCTGTCAGGATTACCCGGCGGGTCTTGCCGATGCCGACAAAACCGGCATTAGCCTTTATTGTCTTTTTGCTAAAATCTATTTCATAGACATCGATAATTTTCACCGCCATCTTATCCGCTAAAGCAAGTATTTTATTTTTAAGCGCGCCATCGCTCAAGGGTTTGTATCTAAAGAATAGCGGGATAATCATCACAGGGGTCAACTTAGCCAGAACGACGCTGAAAAATACCCAAAAGGCCGAGATAATCCACCACCAGTTATGACGGTTATACTCTAGGACAAAATAAAAAGCTGCCAGGAGGATAACAATAATGATGTAAGAAATTATCCCGCTCTTTATTTGGTCTAAAAACCAATCACCCAGGTGCTGCCTGGAGAGCGAAAATTTATGCTCCAGGATAAATGAGTGATAGAAGTTAAACGGGAATACCAAGATATAGTAGGCGCTAAAAAGTATAAGAATATATCCGGTTAGGATAATATACTGATTCGCAGGTATTTTTAAACAGGTTGCGGATAGGGCCTGGCTTGAGCCTGAAGCCTGGAATAAGAGAAGTAAAACGAGCGTATAGATTGTTTCGCCGATTGCCAGGCTATATTTAATCGCGGAGTATTGCTTAGCTTTTGCAGAAAGAGCGTTTTTGCCTGAAACAGTCATTTTTAAGCGGCAGGATGCCTGAGCTGCTCTATATTGACAAATGTTCTTACTTTTCCGTGCGAAGTTTTCTTTTTGCTAAAATAGATCTTACCCGGGCAAAGTGCGAATATCGTCCCTAATCCCCTGGTATTAACGCCTGATTTATAGGTACTAATGCCCCGGATCAAGATCTGGCCTGTTTTTACTAATTGACCGCTGGTAACCTTGGTACTTTTGTCTTTCTTGGGTGTTGAAAATCCACCTGTCATTTTTTCCTCCGTTTTATTTGATATTCTATTTATGGATTCCTTGGCCGTCTCAGAAGACCCGATCTTCCAAATAGTTACAAGACCCGGTCTTGCAAGGAAGCTGATTTTATCACATAATAGCAGTTTGGGCAATATAAAGTTAACGTTTGTCCGTACAATATGAGCTGACGCGTTAGGTAACTTAAGCGGGTGGCTTGGTGTTTTTGAGCGAGCATATAGCGAGCGAGAAAATACCCAAGACAGGACCCGCTAGAGGTCATAACTCTACTTCTTCGTCTTTTTGAGGGATATGCGCCATAAGGCCCATCTGGGAAAGCGTATCAGATAAAGCCTGGCTCTGCTGGTCTTCTCCGTGCACCAGGAATATGCGCTTTAACGGCAGGCAATTACTGATGTAACCAACTAAGGCATTTTTGTCGGCATGCCCTGAGAAGGCATTAATTACCGTCACCTCGGCATTAAGTTCATATTCTACGCCAAAGATACGCACAAAACGCGTTCTTTCTACAATCCTTCTGCCTAAGGTGTCCTTAGCCATATAGCCGACTACCAAGACCGTATTCCTGGATTCCTCAATATTATTTTTTAAATGATGTAATATACGGCCTGATTCGCACATCCCTGATCCGGCGATAATAATCATCGGGCGCTTATCGTTGTTTAAACTTTTGGATTCTTTCTGATCGCGGATAAAGTTTAGATTGATGAACTGAAACGGGCCGCAACCGCTGGTTATGGCCTGTTGAGTCCTGGCATTCAAATAATCCAGGTTATACTTAAAAACCTCGGTGATATCCGTAGCCAATGGGCTATCCACATATATAGGTATAAAAGGTATGGCTTTGGCTTTTAAAAGCTCATTTAAAAAATAGATCACCTCCTGAGTGCGTTCTAAGGTAAAAGCGGGAATAAGGATCTTGCCTCCCCGGCCTACTGTACGGATAATCACTTCCTGCAGTTTAGATTTTGCTTCCTCAATAGGAGTATGAAACCTGCCGCCGTAGGTACTTTCAATAATTAAATAATCCAGGTTCCTTGGCTCGACCGGGTCATTCAGAAGGGGAAGGTTCTTTCTGCCTAGATCCACAGCATAACCCAGGCGAATATTACGCTGGCCGTCCTTTATATCTAAAACAATGATGCTTGAGCCAAGAATATGCCCGGCATCAAAAAGGGTAGCGAAAATATTTTTAGCTACACAAAAGCGCTGGCCGTAAGAAAGCGCATGGAATCTCTTATTAACCTTACTGATATCCCTGCGGGTATAAAGCGGCTTCCTGGAAGGCAATCCCAGCCTCCTGTTGATCTTATTCAGGTATTTTATATCTTCTTCCTGTATCTTACCGGAATCCTCAAGCATCAGCCTCGCCAAATCCCTAGTCGCCGCAGTGGCATAGATCTTACAACGCATCCCTTTATTCACTATGCTGGGGATATTACCGCAGTGGTCAATATGCGCATGCGATAAAATCATCGCATCCAAACGATGAGGGTTATAATGTAAGGTGGTGTTGATCTCGTAGAACTCATCGCGGTGCCCCTGAAAGAGGCCGGCATCGAGTAAAACCTCGGATTTATCCGCCGAAATAAGGTGGCTTGAGCCGGTAACCGTACGCACCCCGCCCAAAAACTTTAAACTTACCGACATCTAAACTACTCCTTAATCTTTAACGCTACCAGTATCACTAAACCCAGGTAGGTTAAACTAAAGATAAACAAAGCCTTATTGCTCATCAAATACTGACTTAGTACCTGGGGATTATAGACGATATTCCTGCCGATCGTTACTAAAATATACTGAACCCAGAAAATCCGTAACGGTGAACCCAGGACTACCGCAGCTAAATATTTCTTGAAAGGAATACGCGTCAATCCGCCGGCAAGGTCCAAAAATCTAAAAGGTATCAGCGGGACAGCCCGGAAGAGAAACAGCCATAAGAAATTTACTCTTGCTATCTTATCATCCAGCTTACTGTATTTTCCTGCCAGGTTCTTAGCGACAAAACTCCTCCCTAACGCTTGCGCCAGGAAAAACAATATGCAGGCATTGATCACTTCAGCCAGCCAGATTAAAAGGGTGCTCAAGAATGCCCCGAATAAAAACGCGGCTATAACCTTGAATAAATCCTTGGCTAACCAGACAAAAAAAGTTACCGCAACATACAGAAAAATAAATAATAACGCGCTGTATATAACCGGTAATCCGCCCAAAGACTTCTTAATACTTTCTACGTCTAGCGGTATATAGCGGCCAAAATAGTAAATTAAGACCAGGGCGGCGACAAAAACGATGAACTTAACCTTACTCCGGTATCTCTTAAGCATCCTTGCTAATACTTATTTTTGATTTGCCTTAGGTTACGAATAGATTGCGGGAAGAAAATTTGCCGTCGGTAGTTAAATTTACGCCTAATCTTTTTAAGCCTACATCATCTCCTGGGGTAGGGATATGCGTCATATGTACCTCGCAATCTTTCAGCTCGCAGAGTTTATTCATCGCTAACTCAGCAGTATGATTAGTGGTTGCGCTGATGGAAAGCGCGATCAAAGTCTCTTCTAAATCCAGGCTTTCCGATTCGGCGTTCAAAACCCCTTCTTTGAGCTTGGAGATCTGGTTAATGATGTGCGGGGAAAGAAGAAGAATTTGGTCGGGAATATCCGCTAAGACCTTTACCGTATTCAAAACAAGGCTGGAGGCCGCATGCATAAGCTGAGAGTTCTTCCCGGTAATAATCCGGCCATCGCTTAACTGGATAGCCGCTCCGCAATATATCCCGTTGTTGCCTTTGCCTTTTGACTCGGCTTCTTCAGCGGTCTTCCTGGCCACCCCGACGACCTCTCTATCCGTTATTTTTACGCCTAGCTCCTCCATTAAAAGCATAACCCTGTCTACCGTCTCCTTCCTTTCTATACCAGAGACATATTCGGTATTATATCTGAAATACCTGCGGATTAATTCCTGCTTGGCTGCTTCCTGTACTATTTTGTCATCAACTATTCCAAATCCCGCGCGGTTTACCCCCATATCCGTAGGAGAGTTGTAAGTCGGAAGATTATCCTTTTTAGAGAATATCTTTCCCAGGATAAGCTTCAGAATCGGAAAACTTTCAACGTCGCGATTATAATTTATGGCGGTTTTATTATAGGCATTAAGATGAAAAGGATCAACCAGGTTAAAATCCTGTATATCGGCAGTCGCTGCCTCATAAGCTACGTTTGCCGGGTGCTTAAGCGGAAGGTTCCAGATAGGGAAGGTTTCAAACTTGGCATAGCCGGCATTTACTCCGTGCTTATGCTCGTGATACAACTGAGAGAAACAAGTGGCTAGTTTTCCGCTGCCCGGTCCAGGCGCAGTAACGATAACGATGGGATTTTTAGTCTTGATATATTCGTTCTTACCAAAACCAGCTTCGCTTACTGCCAAATCTACATTGGTCGGATACCCTTCGATCGGATAATGCAGGTAAACTTCTACCCCCCGGCGCTCTAATTTATTCTTGAATGTGGTTGCCGAATATTGATTGTTGAAGCGGGTGATTACTACCGCTAAAATATCCAGGCCCCATTTCCGTAAATCATCGATCAGCTTAAGCGTGGCAACGTCATAAGTAATCCCGAAATCCCCCCTCACCCTGCCTTTTTCGATATCGCCGGCGTATATACCCAGCACGATATCGATCTTATCCTTTAATGCCTGCAGTAATCTTATTTTAACGTTGGGGTCGTACCCGGGAAGGACCCGGGAGGCGTGATAATCAAAGCAGAGTTTTCCCCCGAATTCCAGATAAAGTTTGTTGTCAAATTTTTTAACCCTGTCTAAGATCGCAGCAGTCTGTTCTTTAAGGTATTTCTCGTTATCAAATCCGACTTTTTTCATTTTTATGCTTTTTGCTTAAGTATATAGCTCTTATTATAATATGAGTGAGAAGGTTTGTAAATAAAATTCCCGTTCATTAAAAATCGCCCTGCTTAGCGCCTTATCCACTTAACAGGGCGATTGCTCAAAGAACTTTCCAGCCTTACATCTTAACGGCAATGCCATAGATCAGACCAAACCCTGGTCAATCATTGCATCAGCTACTTTAACGAATCCGCCGATATTGGCGCCCTTGACATAATCAATATAGCTGCCCTCTTTACCATACTTAACGCACTGTTCATGAATGGCGACCATAATATCGTGTAGCCTTTTATCTACCTCTTCGCGCCGCCAGGATAATCTCAGGCTATTCTGGGACATCTCCAGACCCGAAGTAGCCACCCCGCCGGCGTTAGAAGCCTTACCGGGAGCATATAAGATCTTGGCCTTCTGAAAGACCTCGACACCTTCCGGAGTAGTAGGCATATTCGCTCCTTCACCTATGGCAAGACAACCGTTTTTCACTAGCATCCTGGCATCATTTCCGTCTATTTCATTCTGGGTAGCGCTGGGGAAAGCCACATCGCACTTTACCCCCCAAGGCTTTTTGTTATCAACGTATTCGCACTTAAACTCCTTGGCGCATTCCTTAATACGGCCGCGGCGCATATTCTTAAGCTCCATCACAAAAGCTAATTTTTTCTTGTCGATGCCGCTTGCATCGTAAATATAACCACTAGAGTCTGACATCGTCATGACCTTAGCTCCCAATTCAATAAGTTTTTCTACTGTGTATTGGGCGACATTCCCGGAGCCGGAGACAACGCAAACTTTACCTTTAAACGATTCTCCCCTGGTCTTAAGCATCTCCTGCACAAAATATACGCAACCGTAACCAGTGGCTTCCGGCCTGATCAGGCTTCCTCCCCAGCTAAGTCCTTTTCCGGTAAGCACACCGGTAAATTCATTACGTAATCTTTTATACTGGCCGAACATAAACCCGATCTCACGTGCCCCCACCCCGATATCTCCTGCCGGGACATCAGTATCAGGACCGATATACCTGGAGAGCTCAGTCATGAAGCTCTGACAAAAACGCATTACCTCATTATCGGATTTACCTTTAGGGTCAAAATCAGAACCGCCCTTGCCGCCGCCCATAGGTAAAGTCGTCAGGCTGTTTTTAAAAACCTGCTCGAAAGCCAGGAATTTCAGAATACTTAAGTTGACGCTGGGATGAAAACGTAACCCGCCTTTATACGGGCCGATAGCGCTATTCATCTCTATGCGGTATCCCCGATTTACCTGTATCTGGCCCCGATCATCTAACCAGGGCACGCGGAAGATCACCACCCGCTCCGGCTCAACGATCCTCTCCAAAATTTTAGCTCTTTCATATTGAGGGTTCTTCTCGATGAACGGCATTACTGATTCAACCACCTCCCGCACTGCCTGATGAAATTCCGGCTGAGCAGGATCCTTTTCTACAACCATCGCCATAAACTCTTCTACTTTTTTCGACATTCCTCCTCCTTAGGATAAACTTTATCCTTGCCTATTTCGCTCTTACATTGAGCATTGCTGTATCATTGCCCCTGAGGCCTTCTTGGCCATCCCCATTGCTTCGATTACCGTTCCCTCGCCTCCGACGATATCGCCCCCGGCAAAGACCCTCTTTAAAGAAGTCTCCATAGTATCGGCCTTAACGATTAGGTCAGCGTATTTATCGACTTTTAATTCCGGCGTAACACTGGTCAGAATCTGGTTTGCCTTTAAACCAATAGCGATGATAGCTAAATCGCAATCCATATTGAAGTCGCTTTTCTCGATTGCCACAGGCCTTCTCCTGCCTGAGCTATCAGGCTCGCCTAACCGGCACTTTAAAGACCTGATCTTCTGCACAAAACCTTTTTCATCTGGGAAAAATTCTTCCGGTTTAACCAAAAGCCGAAATTTAACCCCCTCCTGCTTAGCATGCTCTATCTCAAGCCTCCTTGCCGGCATCTCTATTTCCGAGCGCCGATAAAGAATAGTAGTATCCGGGGTTATGCCATTGATTTTCTGCAGCCTTAAGGCTACTCTTGCCGAATCCATCGCGGTGTTACCGCCTCCGATAACAATAACATGCTTTCCTATATTAACCGGCGTATGGAATTTGGGAAAATCGTACGCGCACATCAGGTTGACCCTGGTTAAAAATTCATTCGCCGAATAAACATTACATAAATTCTCCCCCTTAATCCCTAAAAACGAAGGGGTACCTGCGCCTAACCCTAAAAATACCGCTGAGAACCCGTCCTTAAAAAGCTCATCTAATGTCTTGGCCTTGCCTATAATACAATTAGGCAAAAATTCCACGCCTAGCTTTTTTAGATAATCTATTTCAAAATCCAGGATATCGCGCGGCAGCCTGAAAGGGGGAATCCCATAACGTAAAACTCCCCCTAATTTATGCAGGGCCTCAAAGACAATAACCTTGATTCCCCGGCGCCCTAATTCTCCTGCGCAACATAATCCTGCAGGACCGGAACCTACTACCGCCACCTTGGTCTTTGCAGCATCCAGGCACCTATCCTGAGGGATTGATAAATCATTTTTCATCCCGTAATCGCCGATAAATCTCTCCAGAAAATGGATGTTGATCGCCTCTTTAGCGGCAAAGGAAGAGCCCTTTTTAGTCAAGATGCAGGTCTTGCGGCATTGGTATTCTGCCGGACAAACCCTGCCGCAGATAGCAGGAAAATTATTTTTTTCCCTGATAGTAAAATATGCCTGACGATACTGCTTCCGGGTAATCTCATAAATAAATTTTTTTATATCGATCCCTACGGGGCAACCGGAAATACAAGCGGGATTTTTACACTGCAGGCAACGGCTGGCCTCCTCTAACGCCTCATCTTCGGAATAACCGCAAACTACCTCTGCGAAATTATTAACCCTCTCTGAAGCCTCTTTTTCTTTTATCTCTATTGGTGCTTTTCTCATATTATATGAGACCGGGTCTTGTAATTCATTGCTAATCAATCATTTACAAGACCCGGTCTTGGAAAGTAGGCAGATGTGTTTTTCTTGATGCGAATAAACCGCATTCCTCTTGATCAATCCATCCCAATCAACCAGTTCGGCAGGGAATTCAGGGCCATCTACGCAGCTGAATTTTGTTTCTCCTGCCACTTCTACTCTACAGCATCCGCACATACCAGTAGCATCCACCATTAAAGCATTCAAGGAAACAATAGTTTTAATTTTAAACTCTCCAGTTACAGAGGCCACCCGGCGCATCATCGGTATCGGGCCTACGGCATAGACTAAGGCGTACTGACCCTTTTCTAAAAGTTCTCTTAAAAGATCGGTAGTGAATCCTTTACGCCCATAAGAGCCGTCATCAGTAGTAATATGCAATTCATCGGATACGGCTTCTAACTCTTGCTCTAAGATCAGCAGTTCCTTATTCCTTGCCCCCAATATACTGACTACATAATTACCCTGCCCCTTTAAGCCTTTGGCTACCGGATATAATTCTGCAATACCTACCCCTCCGCCTACCAGGATTACCTTACCGTATTTTTTTAATTCAGTAGGATGGCCCAGAGGACCGACAACAGCGTATAAAGAATCACCCTTATTCAATCCACCTAAAAGTTTAGTAGTGAAACCCGCCTCCTGAAAGATTAAGGTAATGATACCTTTAGCCTCGTTTCGGCCTACGATAGTCAGCGGTATCCTCTCCCCCTCCTCTTTCGCCATCAGGACTACGAACTGTCCTGGCTTTGCCTTACTGGCAATATCCGGGCTGAGGATATCCAAACGGGTAATCCTAGTATCCGGCGTCTGGCCTAAAATTTCTTTATAAATTACTTTCATTTTTTTTCTGCCTAAAAACTAAGCACCTATCTATAAAAAAAATAGACGTCCGCTTTCTGGATAGGGACGTCTTTGTCCTAAATACCGCAAAACCCCAATAAACAATTAATCAGTATAATAATACTAAACGTCAATTTGTCAAGCCTATTTTAATGATTAATTCTATACAGTCTTAGTTTTTATATCTTTGGCTAAGATTATCGCTTCGGCGACTTCGCGCATGGACTTACGCGAATCCATACTCTGTTTTTGAATCAATCGGTAGGCCTCGGATGGTAGAATGTTGGCTTCCTGCGCCAGAATATCTTTTGCCCGCTCAACAACCTTGCGCGTGGTCAATGCCTCTTCGGCGCTGCGGGCACGCAGGTCTAACTCCGCATTTTCAATAGCTACTGCTGCTTGATTAGCCAAAGCAGTCAAAACCGCCAACTCCTGCCTGGTAAATTTATGCTTTTTAGAAGTATAACAGTTAAGCGCTCCGATTACTCTCTTTTTTAGCGCCAGGGGAACGCTGGCTAAAGAACACAATCCTTCTTTCTTAGCTATATCCCTGTTAAGGTAACGGTTGTCCTCTTTGACGTCCAATACGCATATCGGCTTATTATCCCGCGCTACTAACCCCGCAATCCCCTCCCCCAATTTAAGATTGGGTTTCTTGTTATACGCCTCAGAGATTGATTGGGTGGCCCTAACTACCAATTCCTTGGTGTCCGGGTCAAGAAGCATCAAGGAAGAAATCTTGGAATTCATCACCTCGGCGGTAACCTGAACCACCAGACGTAAAAGCTCCTCTAAATATAAACCTGAGGTAATCAGATTGGCGATTTTGGCAAGGGCCTCAATCTGTTTTAGGTAAACCTGATAACCTGTTTTCTCCTTAGGCATTTATAATATCGGTAGATATCTGTCTGTTTCGTATTGGGTTACCTGGGCCTTATACTCATCCCACTCTGCTTTTTTATTGCGGATAAAATATTCGAAAACCTTATCGCCTAAGCTCTCTTTCACCAATTTGCTTTTTTCCGTGATCTTAATCGCCTCTAGGAGATCCTCCGGCAGCGAATTTATGCCGACTTTCTCCCTTTGTTCTTCACCCATATGGTAGATATTATCGTTAGCCGGCTCAGTTAACTTATAATTATTCTTAATCCCATCGAGCCCGGCTGCCAACATCACGGAAAACGCCAGATAAGGATTACAAGCCGGATCAGGGGAACGGTATTCGATACGCGTGGCCTTTTCCTTGCCTGGTTTATACATAGGTACACGGATCAAGGCGGAACGGTTCATCTGCGCCCAGCAAATATAGACCGGCGCTTCATATCCGGGGACTAAACGCTTATAAGAATTAATCCACTGGTTGGTTACCGAGGTCAACTCCGGGGCGTACTTGATTAAACCCGCAATAAATTGCTGGGCAATTTTCGAAAGGTGGTATTTACCCTCTTTCTCAAAAAAGGCATTCACTGAGCCCTTGAATAAAGACTGGTGCGTATGCATACCGGAGCCATTAATACCGAATATGGGCTTGGGCATGAAGCTGGCGTGCAAACCTTTAGCCTGGGCAATTTCTTTAGCTACCAACCTGTATGTCATCACGTTATCAGCCATGCTCAGGGCATCCGAATATCTTAAATCAATCTCATGCTGGCTGGAAGCTACTTCATGATGGCTATATTCGACGATGATGCCTAGATCCTCTAATGCCGAAACAGTTTCGTTCCTTACGCTTTGAGCGACATCTAAAGGGGTCAGATCAAAATATCCCCCTTTATCCAGGATAATAGCGTTCTTGGGATTATTAAAATAGAAATACTCCAGCTCAGGCCCGACATAATAAGTAAAACCCATTTTCTTTGCCTTCTCCAAATTTTTCTTTAAGACATACCGGGGATCGGCCTCGGAAGGCCTGCCATCCGGGGTGTATATATCGCAGAACATCCTGGCTACCGGGGCATCCTTGGATTCCCAGGGCAGTATAGCAAATGTTGTCGGATCCGGCCGGGCAATCATATCCGACTCTTCAATACGGGCAAAACCCTCAATAGAAGAACCGTCAAATCCCATCCCATCCCCTAAGGCGCGGGGCAGCTCGTTCACGGTGATGGTAAAACCTTTCAAGAACCCCAGCACATCGGTAAACCACAACCTGATATACCTGACCTTATGCTCATGGACTAACTTCATCATTGCGGATTTCGTCTTGGGCCTTGCCTTAATCATTTCTTCCTCCGAATTGTTTTTAAAAAATTACCTATCCTCGTAAGCGCCTCTTTTAAATTATCAAAACTGGTAGCATAGGACATACGTAAATAACCATCGAATTGATTCCCAAAAGCAGTGCCGGGGACAACCGCCACCTTCTCCTCTTTAAGCAGCTTTTGTGCGAATTCCAAGGAGTTTAAACCCGTTTTCTTGATCGAAGGGAATACGTAAAAAGCTCCCTGCGGTTTATGGCAATCTAGCCCTAATGCGTTTAATTTATCTACTATAAATTCGCGCCGCCTTTTATATTCGCGCTTCATTTCCTCTACTGCAACCCTGCCTGTCTGAAGCGCCTCGCAGGCTGCCATCTGGCTGGTAATAGGTACGCACATGATCGTATATTGGTGTATCTTGGTCATAGCGGCAATGATTTCTTTGGGGCCGCAAACATAACCCACCCGCCAGCCGGTCATGGCATAACTTTTAGAAAAACCATTGAGATAAAGCGTATGAGCCTTGGCATTGCCTAATGTCGGAAAAGGCGTATGCTCATAATCATAGGTCAGGTCGCCGTAAATTTCATCGGATATGCATAATATATTATGCCCAAATAAAATCCGCTTAATCCGGCTTAATTCTTCCTTGTTATAAGAAACCCCCGTGGGATTATTGGGATAATTCAGGATTATAGCTTTTACTTTTTTATCTATAAATCTTTTTAATTTTTCCGGCCTCAGTTTGAACCCGTCTTCTTTTGTATCGATATAGACCGGTTCCCCGCCGGATAACTCCGTAATCGGGCCGTAAGAAACATAACCGGGAGACGGGATTAAAATTTTATCGCCGGGGTTGATCAGCGCGCGTAAGGCCAGATCCATACCTTCGCTTACTCCTACGGTAATCAATACCTCCTCATCCGGGCAGTATACAAGTCCATAGCGATTTTTTAAATACCTCACGATACCCAGGCGTAATTTATAAAGCCCTTTATTCGAGGTATAAGAAGTAAACCCCTCCTCCAGGGAGTATATCCCTGCCTCGCGTATCTGCCAAGGGGTGACAAAATCCGGTTCCCCTACCCCTAAGGAGATAACATCCTTCATCCCGAGCACCAGATCAAAAAACGCCCGGATCCCCGAAGGCTGCATTTTTTCTACTTTCTTCGCTATCAACATAATTTTCCTTTGCCTACATACTACCTACTATCTACTACTCTCTTTATTTAATATGATATGGCTATTCTCTTATTCTCTTCCTTATGTTTCAAAATTACTCCGTCTTCCTTATATTTCTTAAGCAAAAAATGAGTGACTGTGCCTTTGACGTTCTCCATAGGAGAGAGTTTCTCCGATACGAATCTAGAGACCGTATGCAGGTCTTTACCTTCCACTATCAAAAGTAAATCATAGGTACCTGAAATCAAATAACAGCTGGCGACTTCAGGGAACGAGTAGATCCGCTCGGCAATACGGTCAAAACCTACATCTTTCTGCGGCGTAATATTTACTTCAATTAAAGCCCGCACGCCTGTATCCGTATCCCTGACCAGCTCTTTATTGATTATGGTTTTATATTTTAAGATTACGCCGTCTTTCTCGTATTTCTTGATGGCGGCGCTTATGTTTTGTGTTTTCTTTCTTAATATCTTGGCAATATCTTCAGCTGTGGTGCGCGCGTCTTTCTCTAATACCTCTAATATTTCGTCCATATTCTCCTCCTATCGGGAATGGTTTTAATTGAGTTGAGAACCATTCCTAAATCTAAATATGGCAGATCGTTGGCCCCTGCCTTTTATGCTCGGATTTCTCAATCATTCTTTTTACTTTGCTTACTTTATCTCTGGATGCTGCCTGCTTCCCCTTCTTCTTTATATTCATATTCTCTAAGATACCGTCTAACTCGGCATAAGTTAAGCCCATCTCCCCCTCATCCGTCTGGCCTTGCCAGAGTCCGGCAGTAGGTGGTTTGTTAATAATACGCGCGGGTACGCCTAATTCCTGCGCCAGGGCTTTTACCTGTTTTTTTAATAAACCGCCGATCGGTAATATATCTACCCCTCCGTCGCCGTATTTAGTAAAATACCCTACCGCCAGTTCCGATCTATTGCCGGTACCGCATACCAGATAATTAAGCTTATTAGCGAAATAATAAAGCACCAGCATCCTCAGCCGCGGCTTAATATTGCTTTGTGCAAGCTTGCCTGCCGCAGGAAGGATTTTTGTTAAATCGTTATATGGCCCCGATAAATCAACTGTCTTTGCGGGAATGCCAAGCTTTTTCGCTACTAGCTTTGCGTCCTTAAGGTCAGAGGTATTGGAATTACAAGGCATAAATAAGGCCAGGATCCTTCTTTTGCCAATAGCCTCTTTCGCCAAAGCAGCGACCACGGCAGAATCCACTCCGCCAGAAAGACCGAAGATAATCCCTTTGGCCTTTGCTTTTCTAAATTGGGCCTTAAGCCAGCGAATGATATACTTATGCATATTGATAATCTGAAATTATACCACCTAAATCTTGGAGGGTCAACGGGATTTATCCCGAGATTTCTTTCCTGGAGGCAATAATTTCTGCGGAAAAATATTATTTTGACTTAACGGCTAGAACCTTGATTAAATCCGCTGCGTCCTCGATCTTATCAGTAACCCCTTCTAGATAATCGGCTAACTCATAAGATAACAGCAAGCTGGTTGGTTCAAGTTTAGCATGAATGATCGACTCAATAAGTGCCTTTTTCTGGTCATCTGCCTGGTGTTCGAGCCGGTCAACATCCTCGCAATCGCTCAAAGCTTTCTTCAGGTCATTCTTACTCAGCGTCTGAATTGCTTCTTTGAGTTTAGAGATCGCGGTAAAGATGATCTCCGTAGCCGAAGACATATTCTTCAGGACATCCTCGGGAAGCCTCCCTTCGATAAAACCGAGTATCCGCGCCGCGCCATTGGTCCAATCGGCGATCTTATCGAGCGTCTTTACAAAATGCATCAGGTCTTCCCGGTCAGGAGGCAACAAAAGGCCCTCCGAGAGCTCCTTGACCATCTTAGAGCGCAATATGTCTGCCTGATGTTCACTTTCCCTGACGCTGGCGATTGCTTTATCTTTAGCTTCTGATTCGCCTTTAATGAAGGCTTGTACTGCCTCAGCAAAGTAAGTGACTGTCTTATACGTTTCCTCTACGTGCTTCCGGGCATCCTCGAGGATAGATTTTTCCTCTTCCTTGCCCAGCCATCCGAAAATATTCATCATCTCTCTCATTTAAGCCTCCTTACCATATTTTTACCAATATCATCATTGTTTTAAGCACTAAAAAACTGATTATTCCGGAGACAAACGGCGTAGCCAGCCAGCATACGATAATTTCCCTGATAATACGGATATTTAATACTCTTACCCCCCTTACTAACCCTACCCCAAATATCGCCCCTACAATAGAATGGCTCGTAGAAACCGGCATGCCGAATAATGTATAAATATGCACGTTCACTGCGCTAGCCAACTGCGCTGAAAAAGCCATAATCGGCAAAAGATGGGTAATCTCTGTGCCGACGGTTTCGATAACTTTGTAACCCCAGGTAACAATACCTAAAATAATGGCTGCCCCTCCCAAAACTACGCTAAGGGTAGGAGAAAGCACCCCTGCTCCTACGGCTACTCCGGTAGCATTAGCAACATCATTAGCACCCCAGGTATATGCCATATAAGAACCGCTGGTTACGATTAAAACTGCCATTACTGTTTTGAAATATCTGCGCGGTATAATACGGTATAAGCTAATCTTAAAAAACTGATAAAGAATAAACCCTAAAACTGCTGCTCCTAAAGGGGTAAAAAACCAACATTTGAATATATCAAATAATACTTTATAATTTACCGGTGCCCCGATAGCCAGCCCTGCTCCAGCTACAGCGCCGACAATGGAGTGGCTGGTAGAAATAGGCATCTTCCAATAAGTGGCTAATACCACCCAACAGCAGGCTGCAAAACTAGCTACCAAGGCCACGTATAACGGGCGATTCCCTGCTAATTCATTAAGCGGGACAATCCCCTTGCCGATAGTCTTGGCAACATGAGAACCCTGCAGGTAAGCGCCCAAGAAACCAAAAACAGCGACAATGATAATCGCTTTTTTTAACGTCAGTATCTTTGAACCGACAGCCGTACCTAAAGAATTGGCAGCGTCATTGGCTCCGATAGACCAGCCGACTGCTGCTCCCATCAATAGAGTAACCGCAACTAATAAAAAGTGCATTAATTTTAACCTTTTATCCTGTTATTATTGTTACAATCGGGAGGTGATTTTTATTATACAGTCAAAGAATAAATTTGCAAGGACTTTCTGGCGTACGCCTATCTATTGCTCTTTTTGCCTTGGCAGGAATTAACGCAAACCCCGCAGACATATTGATCAACTAAACGCTGTTTCTGAAACTCCTTTAATTTCTCAAAACAAGCCAGATAGTCAAATTCTGAAGGATTATCTCTAATCGCCCCGGCCGGGCAAACCTTAACGCAAAGCCTACAATCTCCGCAATCTTTCCCGACCGGCTTATCTAGCTTAAGCGGCATATCCGTTAAAATAGTAACCAGGCGAAACCGGCAACCTAATTGTTCGTTCACTAATAAATTATTTCTGCCGATCCATCCCAAACCGGATAGGTGAGCAATTTTCCTGTGGGATAGATGCGCCTTCTGATTCTGCCAGTCCAGGATCTGGGAGCTGGGTATGGGCACAGCAAGATAACCCTTATCTTCTATATAGCTACTGACCTTAAATGCCAATTGATCAAGCAGGGCATTGGCAGTGCGGTAATGATGAAAGTATAAGCGTGTAGGAGCATCTTTAATTTCGCTTAATATGCCCCAGGATAACTTCATCCCCAGGCTTATAGCTTTATCGAATTTTTCTTGCAGTTCTTTTGAAAGCAAAAAATCTTTCTTGATATTATTGACGCTGGCTATACCGAATAGGTCCGCGCCTAAACCCAAAGAGAATTTCTTAAGCGCCGTATAGTTTCTACTTTTGTTATCCATTAATCTTTTTCAGGTAGACCATCAATAGAGAGACCGCAACAGGCGTAACGCCGGAAATGCGCGCAGCCTGGCCTAAATTAAACGGCTTAAATCTGCTTAACTTTTCTTTAATCTCCCGCGAAAGCCCGGGGATACCAGCATAATCCAAGTCCCCGGGGAGCCTGATCTTCTCCAGGTTTTTGAACCTCTCTACTTCTTTAAGCTGCCGCTCGATGAATCCGGCATATTTTACCTCAATTTCTACCTGCTGGGAAGCGGATTCGTTTAAATCAAGGCTAAGCCCTGCCAGATCTTTTAAATCCGCCAGGGCTACCTGCGGCCTTTTTAAAACTTCCTGGAGAGTAACGCTTTTTCTAATAGGCGCACTTTTAAGCTCGGCCAACTTCTCGTTAATCTCTAAGCCTGGTTTCAGGTAATTGCTGCTTAAAAAATCCAAGCCATACTTTAAATCCCGGATTTTTTTCTGGGTAATTCGATAGTCATTTTCGCTCACTAATCCTAATTCATAACCTGTCTTACGCAAACGTAGATCCGCATTATCTTCGCGCAGGATTAAACGATACTCTACCCGCGAGGTAAACATACGGTAAGGTTCATTAGTCCCCTTGGTAGTTAAATCATCGACCAGCACTCCGATATAGCTGGATGAACGGTCTAAGACCAATGGCTCTTTATTCTTAACGCGCAAGGCAGCATTAATTCCGGCGAGTAAACCCTGGGCTGCTGCCTCTTCGTAACCGGTGGTACCGTTAATCTGGCCGGCCAAATATAAATTTTTAATTAGTTTAGTCTCTAGCGTAGGGTAGAGCTGGGTTGGCTCTGCTACCGTATGCTCTATGCCATAGCCGAAACGGATTACCCGCGCTTTTTCTAGCCCGGGGATAGAATGTAAAAACTCCAGCTGCACATCCTCCGGCAGGCTGGTAGAGAGCCCGTTAGGATAAACCTGGGGCGTAGTACGGCCCTCCGGCTCCAGGAATATCTGGTGCCTATCCCTATCCCGGAATTTGATCACCTTATCTTCGATAGAAGGGCAATATCTGACCCCCGTAGATTTAATAATCCCCGTATAGAGCGGAGAGCGATCCAGGTTTTTTAAAATAATCTTATGCGTCTCCTGGCTGGTATAAGTTAAGTAGCAGGGTAGTTGTTTTTGTTTTATTACTCCGGTAGAAAAGGAAAACGGCCGAGGAAGGAAATCCCCGTTCTGTACAGCCAGACGGGAAAACTGAATAGATTCTTTATCAAGGCGCGGGCAGGTTCCGGTCTTAAACCGCAATAACTTAAACCCTAACTCAGCTAAATTTAAAGATAAACCGTTTGCTGCCGGCTCGTTAATCCGGCCTGCGCTAAAATGGTTTAACCCGATATGGATGACTCCTTCGAGAAATGTGCCGGGGCAGATTATTACCGCGCCGGATTCTATCCGGTCATTATTGGCGGTAATTACTCCTCTGACCTGATTATCTTCGGCTATCAAGCGGATAACCTGGGCTTCTTTTAAAAACAGGTTTTTCTGTTTTTTAATTACCTCCTGCATATGTTTACGGTAAAGATCAATATCCACCTGAGCGCGTGAAGATTGCACCGCAGGGCCCTTGGAAGCATTTAGCACCCTAAATTGTATTCCGCAGGCATCAGCTGCCTTAGCCATCTGGCCCCCTAAGGCATCGATCTCCTTTACCAACTGCCCCTTGCCTACGCCGCCTATAGCCGGATTACAACTCATCAAGCCTATGCTATCAGCCTTAAGAGTCAAAATCAGCGTCTTTAACCCAAGCCGCGCACAAGCTAAGGCTGCTTCAATACCAGCATGCCCTGCCCCAATTACAATAATATCATACCTCATATTATCAGGGACGGTTCTCAACTCAAAGCGAAAGTGTACCCCTCAATTAATTAGATTAAGAATTTTATTTTATTATTGTTATATCCAAAACTTAAAATATAGCAAATCACCAGGAATTATCAAACCAATTGTTATTATGTTATCATAAGGGATAACTAAAAACAATCGCTTTCCTGGATATGCAAGGCTATAAACATAAAAAAATAAGTGGGGAGGGGACACTTCCCGAACAACTCAAGAACCGTCCCTAAAGGTTGGCGGATTTTATAAGGAGGGGCATAATTTCGCGGCCGAGGATCTCACCTAGAGAACCTAATTTAGCGGACCTTTCGGAGAAGCTCATTGAGCCGTCAGGCTTGACGTTACCGCCGGAAATAAGTAACGGTACCGGGTCAGCCGAATGGGCCTTCATAGCGCAGACAGTAGAATGATCAGCAGTCACTGCCACGACAGTATTACCCATATCCAGCTTAGGCAGCAGGCTGGCAAAGAAAAACTTGTCAATTGCCTCGATAACATCTTTTTTAGCGCGGAAGTCTCCGTCGTGTGCCGGCTCATCCGGACCTTTGATATGCACATAGATACCGTCGTACTTCTGGATTGAGTCCAGTGCCACCTTGGACCAAACAGGATAATCAACATCCAGATGCCCGGTCGGGTCAGGCACAGAGATGATCTCTATACCGGTCAAAAGAGCAATCCCTCTTTCTACCGGCATCTGTACAAACGAACCGAACTTCAGATTATAAATACTGCCTATCTTAGGAAACTCAGGTAAATGGTCGCCTGCGTCGCGGGATAAAATCAGGTTTCCCGGCATCTTGTTCTCAGCAATCCTTTTCTTGTTTAACAGCGACTCATTTAAAACCTTATTCGATTTCTCGGTAAATTCATTTAAGAGCCGCGCCGCTTCCCGTGCTTCCGGAGAACTTTCATAACCAGGCATAGGTACCGATTCAGCAACCAGATTATCAAATTTCTCCTTGGCTACTCCGAAAACACCCTCCCGGCCATAAGCAGGGTCGGTATTAGTCACCCACCCGGATAATTTCGAACGCATACCCCTGATTACTAGTACGCCGCGGTGGCCGATAGTATTCTTAAATTCAAATGTAGCGCTGGAAAGCGTAACTTTGCAATTAATCTCTTTGGCTAAAGAGGTAGCCTCTTCCGTGGTCAGGTTTCTGCCTACCCGACGGTCTTTAATCGTTTTAGCGTCCTGCTCTACGGTGGCAAAATTAACGCGCAAAGCTAAATCGCCGTCTTTAATCGCTAATCCTTCTGCGAAAGATTCTAAAGGGCCCCTGCCTGTATAATATTTATGCGCATCGTAACCTAATAGGCTGATCACGGCAATGTCAGATTCCGGAGCTATACCCCGGCCAACCGGATAGACTATGCCGGTTTTACCCTTCTGCGCCAGGCGGTCTAGATTAGGTGTGAGTGCTGCCTCAAGGGGGGTCTTATTATTCAGTTCCTTAATCGGCTGATCGCCTAAACCGTCTAAAACTATGTATAAAATCTTTTTCATTTATCTATTTTGAGCTGTCAGTCGTCAGTTGAAGAATGAAAGCCGAAGACTGATTGCTATGTTAACACTTCGAATAACCGCAGGCCTGGCATTTCACACAGCCTTCTTCGTGGCGTAATGCCCCGCCGCAATCCGGACAGACTCCCACGATATCCCCATGCATACCGGTATCAACCGCAGCGTGTTCTTCGCTGTGCGAGTGCTTCATTGCGACCTTAAGCGTTTCCAGGGCCGCTGGATTTAACTGGCCGGTGGCCAATCTTTTTTCAACCACCCTGGCAATCGCATCAGCACAAGAAAATATCCTTTGCCCCTTTTCCCAGGAAGGGCTAGGGCAACGGATATTACGTAATTGTTCAATAATAGACTTTACTTCAATATCTGCGCGAAAAGCCAAAGAAACCAATCTGCCCACTGCCTCCAGCTGAGAAGCAGCGCAACCTCCGGCCTTGCCCATTTGGGTAAAAAGCTCAAAGGGCTTACCCTCTTCATCGACATTAATCGTTACGTAAAGGTTCCCGCAACCCGTAGCTACCTTAGTCGTTGTCCCGTTAATCACCTCTGGCCTGGGACGCGGGGCAATCTCCTGCTTTAAGCCGCCGGGCTTATTTTCTTCCTTGGCTTCTTTATCTTTATGGTTGATATTTAAAACCTGCTCTTCACGGCTGCGGTCGCGGTATATCGTAATCCCTTTACACCCCAATTTATAGGCTAATAAATACGCCTTGCGCACATCTTCCGGGCTGGCTTCGTACGGAAAATTAATCGTCTTAGAGACTGCGTTATGCACGTATTTCTGGAACGCTGCCTGCATGCGCACATGCCATTCCGGGGAGATATCATGAGCAGTAACAAATATTCTTTTGATATCATCCGGTATGCCCTCGATATCCTGGATAGAAGCGCTCTCGGCTATTTTTTCCATTAACTGCCGGCCATAAAATCCCCGCTCACGGGCAAACTCCTCAAACAAAGGATCTACCTCGACTAATTTATCGTTATCCATCACATTGCGGTAATAAGATATGGCAAATAATGGCTCGATCCCCGAAGAGCAGGGGCCGGCGATAATACTGATCGTGCCGGTAGGGGCAATCGTAGTAAGGGTAGCGTTACGCATCTTCATTGCGTGGTCTTTTCTGTCATAGATACTGCCCTTGAATGCGGGGAAAACCCCTTTTTCTTGCGCCAACTCCTGCGATTTCTCGGTTGCCTCGGCCAAGATAAAAGACATAACTTTTTCCGCCAAGGCCACTGCCTCATCGCTATTATACGGTATGCCTAAGCGGATAAGCAGGCTCGACCAACCCATTACCCCTAAGCCGATCTTGCGCGTTAACTTCGTAGCCTTTTCGATCTGCGGCAGGGGGAATTTATTTACATCAATGAGGTTATCCAGGAAATGCGTAGCCAGGCGCGTTACTTCCTTCAATCTTTCCCAATCGATCTCATAACGCGCTGACCCGGACTTTTTATAAAGCACTGCTAAATTTATCGAACCCAAGTCACAGCTTTCATACGGCAAGATTGGCTGCTCACCACACGGATTAGTGCTCTCGATCTTGCCCAATTTAGGGGTGGGATTATCCCGGTTGATACGGTCGATAAAGATAATTCCCGGCTCGCCATTTTTATGCGCCTGTTTGACGATTAAATCAAATACCTCCTGAGAATTAAGGCGTTGTACTACCTCGTGCGTATGCGGATCGATCAGTTCGTAGTCTTGGCTATTCTCTAACTTCTGCATGAAATCGTCGGTTATTGCCATAGAAATATTAAAATTAGTGATCTGATTATTTTTTTCCTTACAGGTGATAAACTCCAAAATATCCGGATGGTCTACCCTTAAAATCCCCATATTCGCACCGCGGCGTGTCCCCCCCTGCTTTACCGCTTCGGTTGCCGAATCATAAACCCGCATAAAAGAAACCGGGCCGGAGGCTATCCCTCCGGTGGTCTTGACTACCGCGTTTTTAGGCCGTAGCCGGGAGAAGGAAAATCCCGTACCGCCGCCTGATTTGTGAATCAGGCTGGTAATCTTTAAAGTTTCGAAGATGGATTCCATGGAATCATCAATGGGCAGAGTGAAACAGGCGCTGAGCTGACCTAAGTCTTTTCCGGCATTCATCAGGCAAGGAGAATTAGGCATGAACTCCAAATTGGAGATGATCTGATAAAATGATTCCTCCAGCGCAGCAACTTCTTTTTCAGGATTAGCGTAGATCTTATCTGCCAACGCGATTGCTTTAGCTACGCGGCGAAACATCCCCTGCGGAGTTTCGATTATTTTACCCTTCTCGTCTTTCATTAGATAGCGGCGCTCTAATACCTTTAATGCGTTCTCGGATAATTTTAAAGACATTTTCCCCTCTGGTTTTAAAAATATTGTTTAAAATCTAAAAGATTATAACAACCACTTAATTGTTTGTCAAGATAAAAATACAATGGATAGTGTACTTTAGGCATGGAAGACACAACAAATTGTATGCGAAGCCGCCAGGGCTTACTCCCTTTAAGGCCGTTAAAGAGGCCTGCAGGATTCCCTGATCACCAGCTCTGTGGGCAAGATAATCTTTTTTCTTTTTCCCTTCTTATCGGAAATAAGTGCGACCAATTCTTTGACGCTCTCTTCAGCCATCTTAATCAGGGGCTGCCTGACAGTAGTCAGGGACACTGGGCCATAAAGCCCGGAAGGGTTATCGTCAAATCCCACGATGGACAGATCTCCGGGTATGTTTTTACCTATTTCTTTGGCTACAGCCATTACTTCCAGCGCCATTGAATCAGAGGCGACGAATACACTAGTGGCAGAGTCTTGCATATTCAGCAATTTTTCCGCTGCCATACGTGCCTGCCCCCGCGAATAATCTGTCTTAAAAATATACCCCTCATTAATCGCAATATTATTCTTTTTCAGGGAGCGCTTATATCCTTCCAGGCGCTGCGCTGCTGCCTGGGTAACTAGGTCTCCTGCTATATGCGCGATCTTCCTGTGCCCCAGGCCCACCAGATAATCTACGGCGCTCTCTGCGCCTCCCACATTATCGATAGCAATACAACTCACCGGCAAATCTTCAACATAGTGGTTAATCACCACGCTGGGAATCTCTGCTGCTAGGGCATCTTCCAGTTGGGGACGGTTTGCGATAATATCGGCAAAGATAATACCTCCTACGCCCTTTAAATTTAACGGTGTGCGGCTGTCCGTTAAATGGAGCAGAAAGTCTAATTTCATCAAACCACAAAGCGTACCTATACCGCGGATCAGCTCCAGGGCATAGAATGAATAAAATATACCTTCGTAGCGAGGTATGACTAAAGCCACTACATTGCTCTTACCGGTGGCTAATCTTTGCGCAAAGACCGAAGGTTGAAATTTAAGCTCTTTGATCGCGTTCAGTACCTTGATACGGTGTTTATCCTTTACGGTGGGGAATTTATTAATCACGCGCGAGACCGTGGTTACGGATACTCCGCTTAGGCGGGCGACATCTTCGATAGAAACGCTTTTATTCTGGGAAGAATTTTTATGACGGACCATAATTATGCGTATGTATTAAACGAACTTAACCAGCTAAACGCGCTTATTTAACTATATCCCCTGCGGCTATAGCAGCGATCTCCTGTTTTATATCGCAAGCGGTAATGTCCGCACGCAGCTGAATCGCTTCAAGCGTAGCGATAGGCTTGGCGTCTCTATAGACGTGCAGGACGCTGCCTTGGCTGATGCCGTTTTCTGTGCCGGCGTCGATAATCACAAAACCGTTTTCCCGGTTAATAGCTATAACCTTAAATTCCTCTTTGGCAGTTACCTGCACACTCGCCCCTGCCTGCGGCCGTACCACTATCGTCGGCAACTCCACGGATTCTTTTTTCTCCTGGACCGGCAAAGCCTGCCCCTGCGCTTCGATTTGTTTTTTCAGGTCTTCTACATAGGAAGTCTTATCTTTTAAAATTATCTCCATCTCCGCCAATCTATCCTGCAAGGCAACTTGGTCCTTCTGCAGCGCATCCATTTTTTCGTCCAGCTTAAGCTTACGGCTAATAATGACTTTCAGTTCTTTTTTGAGCGTCGCGTTTTCCTTCCTCAATGACTCTAACTCCTTCTGAGCGCTCATCCGGTCATTCTTCTCTCTAACCAACTCTTTAGCCAAACTGTCTAGGACCTGCTGATTATAAGTAAGGTTGCGGTTATCTTTCTGTAACTGGGTGTTATCTCCCTGAAGCGCCTTGAGTTCAACGCGGACTTTCTCCAATTGTAATTCCAGCTCGGTTTTTTGTTTTAAGATTTCCCCCCAATAGGCATCCTCTGTCTGCGGCACTATCTTTATTTCCGGCTCAGGGGGCTTCTCCATCTCTTTGGCCTTTAGTTTTTCTATCAATTTCGTCCTCTCCTGCTCCAAGAGGTAATAACGCGACTGAATCTCATCTTTCCCCTGGGAAACATCCTTTAAATCTTTGTTCAGGGAATTGATTTTTTCCTGCAGGCCCTTGACAACCTGCTCCCCTTCTGTGATTTTCCGCATCAGCGAGGCATTCTCTTTCTGTAAGCTCGCCTTTTCCCGCTCTAACGTTTTTTTGGCACTATAGGCCGATAAGTTAATAATAAGGCTCAAAGCAACTACCATACCTATTATTCCTATTATAATAATCTTCTTTTTACCCTCCATTATCCCTCCCTAGATTATATGCGGGTAAATACCTCTTTTATGACAAGGCTGGCAGCACCTATAGCCACGGCGTTTTCTCTTAGCTGCGAATAAGCAATCTTTAAATCCTGGGTTACTTCTCTAAAGGCCCACTCCTTGACCGTCAATGTTACCTTGTTTAAGAATTCATCCCCGGCTTCCTCTAAGCCTCCGCCGATAACTACGACCTGGGGATTTAGCAGATTAACCAGGTGGGCGATCTTGATACCTAATCTTTTTGCCGCCATATCTAATGCCGCGCAGGCTATGTCATCCTTAGCCCGGGCAGCGATAAAGACGCTCTTTAAATCCACGTTATCGGGATTGGAAGAGGTTAATTTATAAAATTTTGCCGCCTGGAGCTTATCCTGCGCCAATAACTCCTTGGCCTGCTCGACAATGCCTAGATCCATCTCCCAGCGTTTCAAGAAACATTTCCGGCCGGCCTCGCAGTTAAATTTATCCTCTTCTTTATGATTATAGATCGATACCTCTCCGGCATAACCGTCTGAGCCGGTATAAATTTCTCCGTTTATCATTATGCCGCAACCGACACCGGAAAACATGTAGATTACATTCTTTAATCCGTGCTCTAAGTCAAGCCAGTGCTCGCCGAAACAGGCAGCCGTAGCATCGTTTTCGATTAAAACAGGCAGGTTAAATTCCTTTTCAATGATCTCTCCGAGAGGTAAATCTACCGAGGCGTAGGTATAATAATGGTCCATCTTTTGCGGCCAGTGGATCGAACCATCTCTTTTATTGATCAATCCGGCAACGCCTACGCCGATGCCCTTTAAATCCGGCGTGTATTCTTTAGAGCGGCGCAGGATCTCGCGGATAATCTCTAATAATGACTCGGCGATCTCTTTGACTGATGCCCTCGGCCTGGATATTTGGGTTTTGGTGATGATATTCCCTTTTAAATCCACCAAGAGGCCGACCATATTCATCAGGTTTAAACCCACTCCGATTACAAAACCAGCCCGCGGATTCAGGTCAAGCAGCACCGGCCTCCTGCCGCCTTCGGAGACATCCAGCTCTTTTTCGTAAACTAATTTATTCTTGATGAAGTCATCAATATAGTTAGATATCGTAACCACATTGACGCCCATCTCCTTAGAAATATCCGGCCGGCTGATCGGCCCGCGCCTTCTTAAAATCTCCAATATATCGATAATGCGCTTTTCTTTTTCGCTTAGTTCGCCTTTATGTAAAGCAGTATCCCACATCGCTAGAGTAAAACCTTTCTGGTGTCTTTAATGCGTAATTAACTTGTGGAGTTCTACGGACGATATAAGTTATAAGTGCACATTTACCCCCACTGCCTTGTTTAGTAAAGCGAAACAATGGGGGTAAATTCAATCCCAAACTTATATTCACTAGCGCTCCATAAGTTTGGTTTTCATTTATTTATACTACCAAAAGAGATATAAGTCAAGTATTTTTAAGAAGTAACGGCAAGATAAGGGAAGTTATTCCTTAAATATACGCGAGGAAATTAATTAACGTCAATGAAGCAGATATCGCGGCCAATAATACCTGAAGGGGAGACTATAATCAGGTTTATTATTTTTGTACCTGAGTCACTATAAGAGGTATCAAACCCTGCCTGGTCAAAAGAGGGTGCTGTCTTTCCTGTATCGCCGGACCAGAGGTATTGCTGCTCTACCTGCATACAACCCGCTTCTAAGATATAACCTCCGGAATCGATATGGATTGCTTCATCTTTCTTGACCCTATAAAGAGAGGTTTTTAAATCGGCTTTATTCATGTCGAGCTTGGCGTATTCCTCTTTTAAAGAAGCGTCCAAGAATGTTTTTAGGTTATATTCTATCGGTTTTCCCTCTGCGATCTCCTTTAGCCTTTTTTGCGCCAAGGCGCGGTCCTGCGTAAATCCGTCTTGGGATTTTTCCAGCAGATTATTATAATACTCTTTAGCCTTAACCAGATCCCCCTCCCACTGACTCAATAATCCCAATTGATAAAGGCTTGTGATGACCTGGGGGCTGGAGTTTGCTTTTGCGCTGAGCCCTTTAAAATAATCCTTGGCGGTTTTAAGGTCTTTCAGGATATAAGCAGAGATGGCGGCGATTTTAAAATTAGCTTCATCGGCATATTTAGTCCCGGGGTAGCGTTCCAACAAATAAATGTAATTTTCCCTGGCCTGATCATATTCTTTGGCCTTCTCCAGGCAGAAACCGCGTAGATAGGTTAACTCTTCGTCTAAGGACTCCCTACCCCCTAATTCTTCGATTTGCTTAAAGATCTTCGCCGCATAGAGTGGATCGCTGGAGCCTTTATCACGGGGGGAGAATAGCTTAGCGATATCGATTAAAGCGGGGATAGATTTCTCCTTGGGCCATGATTTTAAAACCTTATCGATATAGGCGTCGTAAACTACTTCGGAGAATTCCAGGTTACCCTCTTCATAAAATTTTCGGGCCGTATCTTTTAATTTATCCTCACCCTGCGGCTGATTAATGAGCTTATTGACGTAAAGCTTGTATATCTCTTTTGCTTTAGATTTTTCGTCATAAGCAAAAAGCTCATCGGCAACCTTCTTGACCGGGTCGTTATCAGCGGACTCGCCGGCATAATCACGCGCGGCGTTGATTAAATCATCTAAGGCGGCTTCCTGAAAGGTATCCTGTTGGTCTTTATGAAAACGCCAATTAAGCAGCTTAGCGTAGATATACAACGGGTCCTTAGAATTAGTTTCAGCGATTGCGCTCTTTAAACTGTTGGTAATCTGGTCGCGATAGCTATTGCCATTGGCAAAATATTCATCCCAGTTCTGGGCTTCCTCTAAATATTTAAGCTGCTGGTAACGGCAGGACGCTATATAATAATCCGCAAACGGTCCGCTTGCCTTATTCTTACTAGCCAGGGATCTTAATGACTCAACGCAATCCTCATACTTATGCTCTGTGTAATATAAATCAACTAGCCGTGCAAAGAGGGGGTATAATTTTTCCTGGTCCTTAGTTTCTGCGAGCTGCTTGGTCAAAGAAGTTAACTCTTGTTTATTTGTATCCGGCGGCTTAGCTAAGAGAGAGTGTAAACCGGATGTGCTGAAAAATACTGCTAAAATAACAAACCTAAAAAACCGGACCATTGGTTTATTTTTATGGATTACGGATTTTAAGATCATTTCGGCCTCCCCGCTTTCTTAGCTTGATTATTACCCAAAGAGGGCTGCTTCCAGAACTCCCTGATTACGTAATACGCCTTACGCGGCTTGCGCTTATCTAACCTCTGATTTGAGACAGGCATAACCTCTGCCGGCTCATCGGATAAAGCCACAATGCCAAACCACTCCTCATTCATATTTTTATTGCCCTCTGCCTTGATATCAAAGTAATAACTGCCGTTAGACCAATTAGAGCCGGTATCATGGACTTTCCAGCTTTCCGGGTCATACTGGTTGTACTTCCACCATTCATCCGTCCACTCAAACATTACTCCCCCCAGGCAATTACCCGCCCCTTTTTTATTATCCCAGAGGTTTTCATAGATCTGCCGCCATTGCGATTCTAAGAAAAAAGCCTGCATACTCTGGTCTTCTTTCTTCAAAAAGGCATCGTAACTATCTGCGCCGAATTCACTGATTAAAATCGGCTTATCAAAAGTCGCCCGCAATGACTTAAAAAGGTTCCCGAAAGTCTTACCTCTATAAATAATACAGGCAACTAAATCTATGTCCGGGGAGAATTGCGCTGCCACATCTAAACCTACCAATTCACCATTGCCCAGGGCCACCGGATGATCAGGGTCTATCTGGTGTATCTGGCGGGCAATATCATTGACAAAAGAATAATAAATTTTGCTGCGCATGAACCTTTGTTTCTGCGGATCAGGCTCTTTATCTATCTCTTCGCTGGACCAGGGTTGCACATGCCCCAGGCAGGAATAATTATTCTCGTTGCCTAAGATCCACAAGAGCACCCCGGGCTCATCCTTATAAAGACTGACCATATCCAGGACTTCTTTTCTGATCCTATCCTGGAACTGCTTATCACCATAAAAAGGGCAGGGGTATTCCCAGAAACCCAGCCAGTCCCCTAATATCGTACGGATACCGTAAAGCTCATACATATCCCTGATCACCTGCCTGACCTCCTGGGGATTATCATGGGCCTGATAAAGCCTGATCGTGTTAACCCCCATCTCCTGCATCAGCTTACCGTCTACAAGCCAGGGTTTATTGGGGTCTGACCACCAGTCATATTCATGGTTCTGCCCGATCGGGATAGGGCTATAACAAACTCCTTTAACAATATAAGGTTTGCCTCCAGCTATAAGCTGAAAGTTGCCGTTTTTCAATTTTCTAATTTCGACTTTCCGGCTAGGTTTACAGTTTATAACAATCAGCAGGGTAAGCAGAAAAAAAACAGAGCATAGAAAGCCGAAGAATCCAATTTTTCTTAAGCGATCCGTGCCCTGTTTTTTGTTAACTTGGCCCTGATTATTCGTACTTAATTTCATCCAAGTAGAAAGTCGCGCCTGCCGGATTAACATCAACGTTGGTAGCCCAACAGAAACCACCGATAATATTAGCTAAATCTTTGCCTTTTAGATCGATAGTATACTGGGTCCACTCTTTATTTAAAACCACCGGCCCTATGCCTGCGGCATCGGTATCGGAAAATTCACCCATCAGGCCGCCGATTTTAAACTCCTCTATTCTCTCCCCTCCGTTTGCGCCCCTTGCCCAGAATGTGAGCTTGGTCGCTTTAGAAAGGTCGTAGCCGGCATCGATATTACCCCAGTTATTAGCCGGTTGCTGCCAATAGATACCAGCCCAACGCGCACCCTGAGCAGCATTACCATTATAAACGATTTTAATACAGCTATCCCCTAAATAAGGATCTTCTTTGGAAGCACCGTCATATTTTATATCGCCGTAATCACCCATCCAACCGCTCGGTATGAAATGGTTGTTCATTGAGGAGCGATCGGCAAAGACATAAAAGGGCATTGCTTGCTGCTTCTTGCCTTCCGGCTTGACAGCCGGATCAGCTTCGAATTTAATATCATCCAGATAAAAAATACATCCTTCGGGATTCAAATCTGCGTTAGTCACCCAACCGAAACCTCCACTTATGTAAGAAAGGTCTTTACCGGCAATATTAATGGTATATTGCTTCCAGCTGTCCGTCAGTTCCGCTGGGCCCATTTCTACAGTTGCTGAATCCGGATAAGTACCTTTGATCCCGCCGACCGTAAACTTCTGGATTACTTCTCCGCCTTTTGCGCCTTTAGCCCAGAAAGTCAACTTGGTCATTCCCGTTAAATCAAAACCGCCTTTTTTCGAACCCCAGTTATTGGCAGGATTCTGCCAATACACCCCTGCCCAACCCTGTCCCTGGGCTTTCTTGGCGGTATAAGTAAGCTGTATGGAAGTTGTCCCTGAATGCGGGCTATCGAGTGCCTGATCATTCAGTTTAATGTCGCCGTAATCACCCATCCAACCGCTCGGTATGAAGTGATTATTTTTATTGTTTTTATCCAGATAAACTGTAAACTCGGTTTTGGGGGCTGGCGCAGCAGCGGCTGTTGCTTCTTTTTCCGGAGCAGCTTTTGCCTCTGTAGCAAAAACCAGCCCTAAGCAAGCCAGAAAGATCAACCCCGCAATAATAGGCTTTCTCATAACTATTCCCTCCTTTTTAAATAATGTTGAATTAGAAAAGTCAGACATTTTTAATTTAATTTTGTCTAGCCTCCTTTCTTTCTCTTATCCTAAGATGTTGCATAAGGTTATTTCCAGGCTTTCTTATACGTATAATATGACTGACGCAGCTGCCTTAAGAACGGGCTTAGTTTCCCGTCCCCCTGGCCGGCAACCCCCAGCCACTCCTCGTGCATAAAGCCATCGGGAAACGGGCCGCTGAATAAACCTTTGGTATCGTGGATCGAAGGCTCGTATGCCTTCCACCATTCATCCAGCCATTCAAAAACTATCCCGCCCAAAGAATTCCCTTCACCTGCGGCAAAGGCCATATTATTTTCAATATCTTCCCAGGCGTTGCGGTGATACTCAGCCTGCATCCGCTCTGATTCATAGGAAGATCTGCCTTCAGCGTATGCGGGGCAGCCAAACTCGGTAATAAATACCGGCCTATCTGCTTCTTGTTTTACCTGGCGCCAAAGCGAACCAAAACCGTAATCCCCGCGGTAGGCGTTAGTACCGAAAATATCCACATCCGGGGAGTCTTTACCAAATTTATCCAGGAATAATGTGTCTCCGCTACAGATACCTACTGGATGTTCGGGGTCTAAAGATTTTATATAGCTGGCAGCTTCATTGGTAAATCTAAAGAAGGCATCCGGTTCCTTATTAGCATTGCAGGCGAAACCATAGACGTTCTCATTCCCCAATAGCCAGAATAATATATAAGGCTCATCTTTAAATTCAGTAATCATCTGGGTGACTGACTCTAACATCTTCTTTTTATGCTCCAGATTATTATAGTCAGTACCCGGGTACCAGGGTGCGCCTGAGCCGATAGTATATTTGCCCAGGAAATCACCCATTATTACCATTATACCATATTTTTTATAGAGGTCACGCAAAAGTTCCTTGTTTACCTTAAGAGGATGGTGGTAAAGCCGGATGGTATTAACCCCCATTTCCTGCATCAACCTGAAATCCCCTATGTTGGGTTCGTTTTTATCCTGAAGGTTATTCCGGTTTTTATCTACGAAAGCGTCGTAAGGCCCGTCAATTTTGCCATTATTATTAAAATCCTCCTCCATCCAGTTGCCGAGAGTCCCTTCATCAGGGGACTGTCCGACCTTGGTCGGCGCATAGGTAATCCCCTTGATGATATACGGCCGGCCATCCACTAATAATTGCCAATCCCCGGTTTCATATTGTACAAGACGAACCCGTCCTTTGCCCCTGCGCTTCTTGATGCTCAACAAATCGCCGGAAGGTTTGGGTTTTAATCTTTCTAAAACAGATACCTTGACAAATTTGCCCGGATTAGTCGCGACAATATCATTGGCGATATCATTATCGTAGCCGTTAATGATCCGGATATCCGCACCCACCAATTTATAACCTAACTGGGGGTTGTGGCGCAGCAGGAAGTTTATCTTGCTGATCGCTGCCTGGGCCACATACCAGGGCGTATGCCAATAGGTCCATCCGTAAGTACCGGGAAAATGCAAGACAATCGCGTAATAACACTTAATTGCCTGCTTAATTAAACCTGACTTTTCCAGAATTAAACCAGTATAGAATAATTTTACCCCCTGTGGCTCAGAGGTTGTGGCCCACTTTAGGAATGCTGCTTCTAAGTCCGGTGATTGCAGGAAATCCCACTGCGAACCCTCCAGCCTCTTTTCCTTTAAGGCTCTCTTATACTCCGGATCCCACCTGACTGAAGTAGTATTAGGATAAACCCCCTCCCCCACTGCCTGACTTAACCCCTCCTGGTCCTTGACTATATATTTGTAATCCTTGGTGCCGATACCCTGAAATTCCCCGTATTTGGCGTAATTTACGAAGTCCTCTTTCCCCGAATCATATAGAACTACTTTCGTAAGTAGCGTGCTGACCTTCTTTTTTTGCTCCAGCTCGATAGAACCGGTTTCCAGCTTCTTGATACTCTGCTTAGCTGCCTCGGCAATCTGCCAATACCAGCCGCGCTGGTCCCAAGCCTGGGCATAAGGGTATTTATCAATAATCAGCTTAAATATCTTCTTGGCTTCTTCGATTTTCTCCTGGCGCATGTAAGACTCTGCCTGAATAAAATAGGCAGTAGCTACGTCGTTCATTATCTGAGCGGAAGAGATTTCATCTTTGGTTTTTGGCAGGGCCTTAAGGGATGATTGGATCTTATCTGCCTGGTCTTTATAAAGATCGATGCATTCCTGGGTATATTTGAAAGTGGCCTCAGTATCCCTTCTGCCATGCGCCTCCCAGGACTTAACGATCAGATCAGCCGAAGACGGCTGCTCCTGGCCGATAGCTCTGTGTAAGGTGTAAGGTGTAAGGTGTAATGCAAAACAAATTAAAGCCCCGATGGCAACTTTACACTTTACACTTTTAACATTACACAATTTTCTCATCCTACAACAGCTCCTTGAGTTACTCCTTTAACAATATATTTCTGCATCAGCAAATAAACGATGATGATGGGCAAGGCAGTAATGGTCAGGCCGGCCATAAGTAGCGGATAACGGGTAATAAATTCACCCTGGAAGGTCATCAAAGCCACCTGCAGCGGCATCAGCGCCTTGCTGTCAAAAATAATCAGGGCTAAAACATACTCGTTCCAGACTGCCAGGGCATTAAAAACTACTACTACCGCCAGGACCGGTTTAGCCAAAGGCAAAGCCACATGCCACCAGATACCCAATTTAGAGCAGCCGTCGATCCTGGCAGCATCTTCTAACTCCTTAGGCATATTATCGAAAAATGTCTTTAAGAGAAATATGCTGGTGGATAAACCTACGTTAATCATACATAAAATATAACCCGGCGCTGTATTCCTCAGGTGCAGCTTATTCAATAATACGTAAAGAGGGACAAAACTGCCTGGTATCGGTATCATCATCGCCGCCATGAACATAAAAAAGAGAAGATTTTTTCCGGGAAAACGGAAACGGGAAAAGGCATAGGCAGCTAAAGAAGCGACAATGATTATCCCGATTACCACGCAGACCGTATAGACGATGCTGTTAAAAAAATTCCTCCCGAAACCACCCTCGATCCAGGCATGATAATAATTTTCAAAGTGAAACTCCTTGGGCATAAGCGACATATCCTTGAATATCGTTTCCTGGGTTTTCAGGCTTGAAGAGACCATCCAGAGCAGGGGGAATAAACAGGTAACGGAAACCGTAATCAAAAAAAGATGGATGATCAGGTTAAACGTAACTTTTTTTGTCTTGTAATAAAAAACTGCTTTCATCGCCTAAGTTTGCCTTGAATGTTTAGAAAAGCGGTATTGGATAAAAGAAATCGCCATTAAAATTACGCCGAAGCTTATCCCCTGGGCGCAGGCATAACCAAAGCGGGAAGAGCCGCGCATCGAGGCTAATATCCTTAATACAGGCACCTGGGTGTGGTATGCCGGGCCACCGCCGGTCATGGCAATAATCAGAACAAATGCCTGCATCGTGCCCAAGACCGTTAAGATAGCCACTAATACCGCTACCGGAATCATTAAAGGTATGGTAATCTTTTTAAAAGAGGCCCAAGCGTTAGCCCCGTCAACCCGCGCTGCTTCATAAAGCTCGCGGGGGATCGTCTGCAATCCGGCCAGAAATATCAGGAACCCCCAACCAAAACCCTTCCAGGAGTGCACGATCGCTACAGCAGTCAGGGCGGTCTGGGGATCAGAAAGCCAATTTCTCACCAAGTTAGGAAATCCCAGGTGCACCAACCAGTTATTTAGTAATCCGTAATTGCCGTCTAAAATCCACTGCCAGACCAAGCCTACTACAACCTCGGATAATACCGGCGGAATAAAGAAAATCACCCGGTAGAAATTCTTCAGGCGGATCTCCCGGTCACAAGCCCATGCCAGTAAAAAAGCAAGGATATTTTGGAAAGTAAGCGCGATAAAGGTAATATAGCCGGCATTGAGCATAGACTGCCACCAAATTTTATCTACGGCTATCTCGCTGAAATTACCTAACCCGACAAAAGTCTTAGTAGGCAGTATACCGTCCCAATCGTAAAGGCCTAACTGAAATACCCAGGAAAAAGGAATAATATAGAACACGGCGAAGATAACTACTGCGGGCAGGACAAACATATAGTTTTCTAAGGTATCTTTAATCTTCATTCAGCTTCTCTTTCATAGCGCATTAACGCGACAAGCGGCAATGAACGCAATGAACGCAACAAACGCTAACGTTTTTTGGCAAGCTCTTTCTGCTTTATCTGCTGGACATATTCGGCGATTTGCTCCGGGGTCTTTTCTCCGATAATAATCGACTGGATCCCCTTATCAAATGCCTCAATCACCGCAGAGGATTCCGATATGCCCCAAGTGCTCGGATGCGTAGTAGAATCCATATCGTCGGCAAATTGGGATAAAATTTCCGGTATTCTTTTCAGGCTTTCCTTGTTAGAAGGCAGGTTATTAGTCGCCTCGGCCAGGTAGGCTTCCTGATCGCGGTCAGTAAGCCATTTCAGGAACTTAACCGCTTCCTCTTTATTCTTAGAATTGGCATTCACCATAAAAGAAGAGCCTGCCCCGCCCCAAACTGCCATAGGGAATTTATCGGAAACCTTTGGCGGCATCATTGCCGCATAATTAAGCTGGGGGTTCATTTCTCTATAGACGTTAACACACCAGGAACCGTTGAAGGCAAAAACCGCCTTCCCATTGGCAAAAAGCTGCTCGGCGTTTTTGTTGACCATTGTCACCAGGCCGCTGGCTAAAACCCCGGAATCCTGCATCTCTTTAAAGAGGCTTAAAACCTGGATCCAATCCGGGTCAGTATAAGCTACTTCCCCTCTAATGGTTGCTAAAACCTTGTCTTTACCCATAATGTTAAAGGCATAATTAGAGGCCAGGCAATCGATCATCCACATCTCACCCCAGCCGGAAACCAACCCTTGTAAATTCGCTGCTTTGATCTTATTGCCGATCTCTAAGAACTCCCCGAAAGTAACAGGCGGCTTATTAGGATTAAGCCCCAATTGCTTAAAGAGGTCTTTATTATAAAGCATCTGAATAGTCATGATGTCTATTGGGACACCGTAAATACCTGCTTTAACACCATAACTATTTTCGGGAGTAAACTCATTCACTGCCAAAGCCTTAGCAAAAAATTTATTCCGCCAGAGCCCGGCATCAGCATCCATATAAGGAGTCAGATCCAGGATATGGCCGGCCTTGATAAAAGAAGCAAAGTCGCGCATTTCACCTAAGATGCCAAAGACATCCGGAAGATTACCCCCCTGGGCAGCTGCGCGCACTTTCTGGGAATAAGCATCAGAGGGTGCGTATAGCTCAAAATTGACTTTAATACCGGTTTTGGCCTCATACCTATTAGCCAGCTCTTGAAATGCCGGCTCCCTGTCAGTCATCCAGTGCCAAACAGTAATCTTATTATCCTGCTTTTGCGGGTTACAGCTAAGTAAACTAAAAAGACAGAAACTCAACGCCAAAAACGACAATAATAGCTTCTTCGTCTGCATTGTAAAACAAGAAGTTCTGTTACGGGGCATCCAATACATCTCTCCTCCTTAAATATTAACTATGGTTTTTATGACCTAAAGGAACGGGACAGGCAACGGACAATCCTCCTAAAGGTGAGTAATGCTAAAATGTAACACAAGTTAGCGTACCGGTCAAGTTTTTTTTACTGCTCTTTGTGCCTAGCCTACTAAAAACGCAGCTAAAAGAGAAAATCAACCAAAATCCTCCCTCATTATCTGTAATAGAGGGGGCTCTTTCTTACTTACATATACGAGGATTCTTTACAACAATATAAAACATCCTCCGTGGCTTTATAATATTTTAGGGTTTTATATCGTTCTCAGGACCCTGGCCATACCCATTAAATCCGCCTTATTCAGTTCAATGCCTGCGCGATACTTATCCTGCCCAAGCATCCTTGACCATACTACTTCACCTCGGGTATATAGCGGCTCGCCTCTATCAGGAATATTCAACCACATCTCTAAAGCGGTATTAGGTGACAATGCTTCATTCGTCACCAATCCTATTCCTTTTGCGCTGATATCGCTGCTCTCTGCCTGTCCTTCCCGGTTGGAATCTAAGTTTAGGAATTTCAAAGACAGCCGAGCAGGAAAGCGCTCAAAAATCCTGCGGTCCTCAAACGTTTTTTCCGACATTACCTCACCTCCTTTCTCATCTAACCCTTCCCAACATTTACTGATCATCTCCTTAGAATAATACTTATAAATAAATTTGTAAATGATCTGCTTATCGCTATCTTTCATTTTAGAAAAATACATCCCGTAACAGTTAAGTCCATCCATAACTTTACTCCAGACCACCCAAGCATCTACATTTAAGGTGAACTCCTCATCTAAAACCAGGCTTAATTTCACAAATGAATCCTTGCCTATTTTTTCTGAAGTGAGGATCTGCAAGCCCTTAAAATTTATATCCTTGATCCGGCAGGATACAAAGGCACCTTCCCTGCCGATTTTGGCTTTTATCTGCCTCTCAATCTCCCATCTCCCGGGCATTCTACGTTCTCTATTTTCCATTTTTTTGCTCTTTTATAATGTATTTATACCACTTAACTTGCTTTATAGCAATAAGTTTCATAAAATAACCCCAGGCTTTCTCGAACCTGATAATCCATACGGGCTTTTCCCTTCTTTCGGTTATTTCAGATATAGCCTTACGTAAAGCTAAAGTTATCTTTTCCGGCAGGATTTGATCGATTTTATCGGTATTCATTAACCTAGTTACTGCAAAAGTAACGATATTTTGCTGATACTCAATGTAATCTAACTCACCTATCCCGATAACTTTTAAAAACCAGAGGTATTCATCGCTATAGTCATTCATACTATCGGCTATACGCTGAAATTCATCATCTTTTATTGCCTTTTTCAATAATATTTCGTTATTGAGGTAATTATATTTTTCTATATCATATTCCCCGAATGATATTTTGTTTCGAAAGTGCTGGCCAGAACAGGAGTAAGCAAGCTCTATTAACCGAATCGGCCGGCCTTGATAATAAAATGTAAGCCAGACATGTTGGCTAGACCCATTGTTTATTTTTGGCACACCGCTTTCTAAGGCAAACCCTGTATTTTGACTATCCCCGAAGGAAAGGCCAAATTGCGCAAAATTCATAGCTAACACCTTACCCAAGACATAACCGAGAGACTGACATATTTTACCTTCTCTAATCAGCTGTCTTTTTAACACTCCCCTTAGATTTCTTCTTACAATCCTGCAGATCCTGACTTGATTCAATTCTAAATAGCGCCCTATCTCAGAAACCAA
>Ga0172370_10000950_pt1 | contig 45066 bp, 46 predicted proteins | sample LakKiv5m_FD_114538 | JGI IMG/M metagenome (GOLD analysis project Ga0172370, IMG submission 114538) | Freshwater microbial communities from Kabuno Bay, South-Kivu, Congo - kab_022012_11.5m | ecosystem: Environmental > Aquatic > Freshwater > Lake | place: Democratic Republic of the Congo...
CCTGGGATGAATGCGTACGATTATCCCGCGAGGTTGGCAAAATTGTCGAAGAGAATTTTGCCATATATAGCCGAGCAGGGATTATACAGAAACCCCGGGCTTTAGCCCGGGGAGATTTCATTGGGCGCATCGGGAGTGTTAAAAAGTGCTCCGTGTGTACGCTGATGCATAGCTACCGTTTTAAGGCGCTTTTCATTGCCCGGTCGACTTCCCGCCGCACGATCTCATCTTTGATCTTCTTTCGCACGTCATACTGCTTCCGGCCTTTTGCAAGCCCAATGGTGACTTTTACGAGAGAACGGTCGTTAAAGTATGCTTGAAGTGCCACGATGGTCAGCCCTTTTCTGGCCAGTAATCCGGATAGCCGCATGATCTCTTTTTTGTGCAAAAGCAGTTTGCGCACGCGTTTCGGGTCGACCTTGAAACAGGAAGCTTTTTCATATTCGGGAATATGAAAATTGTACATAAAAGCTTCTTCCCGCTCTATCCGGACAAAGGCATCGTCGATATTACCGGTCATCCTTCGTAAGGATTTTACCTCGCTGCCTTTTAATTCAATGCCTGCTTCAAAGGTCTCCAGTATTTCGTAATCGCGACGCGCTTTTTTGTTTGTTGCAAATGCTTTCATAGATACTATTATAGCGTATTCAATCTATGCTTCCAATAAGTAAGAGAATAATGCGTTGATTTGATCCTTCGCAGAAATCCGGGCTTTCAGCCCGTTGGTAATTGACAAATGATTGAACGGTGTCACCAATAATACCGTGATAAGAATATCCAGAATGGGATGGTCGCAAGACTGAGCAGTGTTGTCAGGAAAATGCCGACCGACAGATACGAAACGTGAGCGTTGCGGTAGTTGCCGACGACGGTTAAGGATACCGCTGAAGGCATGGCCGCTTGTAATAACATAAAGAACCCCATGCGGTTGAATCCATGCGCGGCATAATTTATACCGTGGATCAGTAACGGTATGCAGAGCAGTTTCAGCAGTGAAACGTTTACGAGCGATCCGGCGACCCGCGGCTGTTTCAATAAGGACATATCCACGATCCCTAAGGCGCTTCCCAGCGTGATCAGCGAAAGAAAAAAACTCGTACTGCCGATCTTGTCCATCACCCAGATGAGTCTTTCGGGGACAAAGCGATTAAATCCGGTAAGAACGATCAGCAATGCCAGTATGACTGAAGTGACCGGCGGCGAGAATAAGGTCTGTATTTTAAAAGGTTCTTTCGGTTTTTTAAAGATCAGGTAGCTGCCGATCGACCACATTAACAGATTGAATCCGGCAGTGTAGAGAAAAATGTACAGCAAATAATCGTTTCTTACGTGAGCGTCACGAATGAACAGCGCGATGTTCATGGGTAAATAGGCGCAGTTATGCAGCGAAAGCAGTCCGACTATCTCCCTGGCATAGGCAAATTTCTTAAGGAATAAAAGATACCCTGCTGAAAGGAGTATTCCCAGAGCAAAAATGCCGATGCTGGCGCCAAAAAGCGTCCCCAGAAGCGGTAATGATCGTACGGTGAACTGTTTCAGTATCGTTGAGAACGTCAGACAGGGAAAAGTCACGTACACGAGCAGATTGACCAACAGCGCGTCCCTTCCGGGAGTCAGGATCTCTTTTTTGCGCAGGGTAAATCCGAGGCCGGCTACGAGCGCGATATAGAGGACCGAGTACAGTATATGAGAGATCGTAAAGGTCATGAAGACGTGTCTGTTGCTTGCCGGGCAAGCCGTGATTTCATTTCTTCCAGCCAGGCATAGGGCATCTTGGTCGTGCCGATGCCGACGTAATCCTTGTGTAACCCGTGGCAATCGGACCCTCCGCACTTTAAAAGCCGGTATTTATCGGCAAGGTTTTGATAGTGGTGGCTGACCGACACCGTCCATGTCGGGTATAATACTTCCATGCCGTCAATACCCATGTCCCGCAATTGGCAGATCTGGCTTTCTTGAAATGAATACAAGAGCGGATGCGCCAAGAAGGCCAGACCATGCGCCTCTTTGATCATGCGTATCACAGCCGAAATCGCATCTTTATATGCAGGTATGTATGCCGGCGCTTTTTTCCCGAGATATTTATCAAACGCTTCTTTTATGCTGAAAACTTTCTTTTTTGCCTGTAAGTACCGCGCCAGGTGCAGCCGGCCGACGGTCCCCGCGGTAAAGAATGAGGATAACTCATCCGTGTCGACACGGACCCCTTGTGACGATAATTTGGCCGCCATGCGCATCAGCCGTTCATAGCGGTGAGCTTTGTTCTCTTCCATCTTTTTTATGAATCCCGCGTGAGCGATATCGATGCCATACCCGAGAATATGTATGTCTGTTCCCGCGAAGGAGGCGCTCATTTCCACACCGGACAGGATTTCTATGGCGTATTGTTGCTTGAGGCCTGCGACGGGTTCCTTAAGATAAAAGTCGATGCAATCGTGATCGGTGACGGCGATACAACTTATTCCGTGCTTCTGCGCTTCTTTGAGGATTTGATCGGCGGTAAAACTGCCGTCGGAGTATATTGAATGTATATGTAAGTCAGCGAACATCAGGCGGCCGTGGACTTGGATTTCTCCTTGAAAACGCGGTCAAGGATGCCGTTGACGAATTTTGCGGATTCGACATCGCCGAATTTCTTTCCCAATTCGATGGCTTCATTGATCGATACTTTTGGCGGGATGTCATCGACGTGCATTATTTCAAAGCATCCTAAGCGTAAGATGTTCTTGTCTATGATCGCCATCCGGCTGATCCCCCAATTCTCGGCGTATTTCTTTATGGACTCATCCAGTTCATCTTTGTGCGCGCAAATACCGCTGATAAGCATCCGGGTAAACGCGATGACTTCCTCCGGCTCTTTATTCCATTGGAAGTATTCTTCAAGAGCCGTTTCCGGGACGCTTTTTGAGATCTCGATCTGATAGAGTATTTTAATCGCGCATTCTCGCGCGTGAGTGCGTGCTCGCATGGTCTTCTTTCGTTAGTTTAAGGAACGTACCCGGTTACTTTACGGTGATATTTTTAAACACATGTATCATTTCCAGCGCGGCCATTGCCGCGTCACGGCCTTTGTTGCCCTGTTTCGTCCCGGCGCGTTCGACGGCCTGTTCCAGGGTGTCCGCGGTTATTATCCCGTAAATGACCGGTGTCTGATGTTGCAGTGCCAGCGCGGCGATCCCTTTGGTGACTTCCGCCGCCAGATAATCGAAATGCGGCGTATCGCCTCTGATGAGCGTCCCGAGGCAGATCACCGCGTCGAATTTTTTCTTGCCGGAGGTTAAAAGGAAACCGGCTGCCTGGGGTATTTCAAAGCTGCCGGGGACCCAAACAACCGTAATGTCGTTATCTTCGACGGCATGTTTCTTTAACATATCCGTGCAGCCTTCGACTAATGATTTTGAAACAAACTCGTTAAACGATGAAACCGTTATGGCGATTTTCTTTCCTTTTCCGTCAAAATTACCCTGTATCATGTGGCTCATAGTTTATTCCTCCTTGATTATTCTACGGCTGTTCCCCGATTTTTTTCAGGAAATGGCCTAATTTTTCTTTTTTGGTCGTCAAATACTTCCTATTTTCCGCCGTGCTTTCAAATTCGATCGGGATCCGTTCGACGACTTCGAGATTGTATCCTTCTAAACCGATTATTTTCTTTGGGTTATTGGTCAGCAATCTGATCTTATGAATGCCCAGATCGGATAATATCTGAGCTCCGATCCCATACTCACGAAGGTCTGCGGGAAATCCGAGGAGATGGTTCGCTTCCACGGTATCGAACCCTTTTTCCTGTAACGCGTAAGCCTTTAGTTTGTTGACCAACCCGATGCCCCGGCCTTCTTGTTTTAGATATAGCAAGACTCCGCCTTCCCGGGATATTTTATCGAGCGCAGCGTATAATTGAGGACCGCAATCGCATTTACGGGAAAGCAAAACGTCTCCGGTAAAACATTCGGAATGCACCCGGACTAAGACCGGATTGGTCTCATTGATGGCCCCTTTTATCAATGCTAAAGAAAGGCTTCCGTCGAGCGTATTCTTATACACGCGCACTTCAAAAGTGCCGAATTCGGTCGGCAATGTAATGGTCTCGACCAAGGCGATCAGTTTTTCATTTTTACGGCGGTATTCGATCAGCGCAGCGATCGACCCGATCTTTAAGTCGTGCTTCTTGGAAAATGCCGTTAAAGCATCAAAACGGGCCATTTTCCCGTCATCTCCGATGATCTCACAGATGACCCCTGCCGGATATAAGCCCGCGCAACGAGCAAGGTCTACCGAGGCTTCCGTATGTCCGGCGCGCACTAATACCCCGCCTTTCTGCGCTTTCAGCGGAAAAAGATGCCCGGGTTTTATCAGGTCTTCAGGTTTGGTCGTTTCCGCGATAAGCACTTCGACGGTCCTCGCCCTGTCATATGCCGATATCCCGGTCGTCGTGCCATAGCGGGCGTCGACTGAGATCGTCCAAGCGGTCCCAAACCGGTCTTTTGGGCCTTGTTCCGCGGGTATCGCGTACAGACCAAGAGTCTGCAATCGCTCTTCTTCCATCGGTACGCAGACTAATCCACGGCCATACGTGATCATGAAATTAATGTTTTCGGGCGTGGCATGTTCAGCCGCAACGACCAGGTCTCCCTCATTCTCGCGGGATTCGTCATCGACGATGATCACCGGTTTACCGGCTTTTAAATCCTGTAGGATATCTTCTATTGAATGAAGCATGATTCTGATTGTTTATTTATCCTTACTTGTTCTTTCTCAGAATGTTACGGACCGATGTGTATGACATACCTTATCGTAAGCGTCAGGAATTGTCAAGAGTTTGTTGCCTCGGTTGTTCTTTTACGGTACAATACCGTTGCGAGTAACCGAATATCGTATGCGAAGAAGAATATTAGCCGCTTTTCTATTATTATTGTGTGCCGGTTCTCTGCAAGCCGCGTTTCAACTGCCTAAATGGTTCAAGCTCAATAAGAAGGATTCTCTTACGGAATGGGAAGAAAAAATATTTCATAACCGCGTCCTCTATTCGATCGAAACCCGCAAAGATGGCGGGTTTTTATCCGCCAAGAGCGATGCCAGTGCCTCCGGTCTGATTTCCCGGATCAAATTCAATCCGAAACAATTTCCGATGATGAGCTGGAAGTGGAAAGTGGTTAAATTCCCTGATAAGAACGTTTCCCGTAACCGTGAAGGCAGTTGGATTGAAAAAGATGATTATTCCGCGCGGGTGTACGTGATATTTAACGGCTGGAATTTTATGAACATCAAAACGATCGAATATATCTGGGATGAAAGCCTGCCGAAAGGAACGGTGTTGACAAGCCCTTTTTTTCGTAATATAAAGTTAATTGTCGTTGAATCAGGGAGAACGTTATCAGGGCAATGGGTCTTTGAAGAACGGAACATTTACGAAGATTACAAAAAAGCGTTCGGCAAAGCCCCGTCATATCCGGTCGGCGCAATCGCGTTGATGACCGATTCGGATAATACACTTTCGACTGCCGAGGCTGAATATAAAGATATCCGGATAGGATACAGACAATGAATATCAACCTGACACACGCGCGCAATCGCCGGAAACGCAGTTTTGCGAATAAGATCCATAGAGATCTGTTCATGTTTCTCGCGTTTGCGTCCATCATCCCCGCGATCATCGTGACCGTCTGCATGTATTATTTGATCTTTAGCATTATTGCCCAGGAGGTCGCCATCCCTGAGGGGATCGCTTATTACATTATTCCGGCGGCCAAGAAAGTGAGCCTGATCCTGATTTGTGTCGCGCCGGTAACGATCGGAGTGATCCTCTTTTTCGCTTATGAGATGACGCATAAAATGCTGGGATTGTATGACCGGATCGTCAAAGATCTTGATGATATCGTGCATGGACGGCGGGAACACCATATTCGCATTCGCAAGAATGATGATTTTAAACCGCTCGTCGACAATATCAATAAGCTGATCGATAAGACCAAGCGAAACTCGTATCCTTCGCCGTAAACACGTTCCATCCTCTTCGTGCCGTAAGCCAAAGACCAAGTACTACGTATTATCTGGTTATTTGAAGGATCTTAAAGTGAAGTATCCCCGCGGGAATCTTGATCTCGACTGTTTCCCCGGCTTTATGCCCGACAAGCCCTTTCCCTATCGGAGAATGAATGGATATTTTATTCTGTTCGTAATCGGCTTCTTGATCGGACACGAAGAAATATTCGAATTCCTCTCCCCGGTCGACGTCCTGTAATTTGACTTTTGCTCCGATAAGTACGATATCTTTATCCAGGGATTCGCGTTCAAGCAGCTGCGCGTGGCTGAGCGTTGATTCCAATTCGGCGATCTTTTTTTCATTGTATGCCGAGGCTTCTTTCGCGGCATCGTATTCCGCGTTTTCCCGAAGGTCGCCTTTTAAGCGCGCCTCTTCGATCGCCGCGGACAGTTCTTTGCGCTTGATGCTTTTTAAGAAACCCAATTCTTTAACGAGCTTTTCATAGCCTTCTTTGGTCAAGTAAATCGGTTCCATGTTCTGAGCTCCTTTGATATTTTTATTGAGTAATAATTGACTATTATAAATAGAAAAGCCGGAATTTAAAGCTCTTTTTTTACACGCGTGCCTCAGACCCGGAAGAACTTCTATGATTCATCGATATCCCCCCAGTAATGGTTGGATCCTTTCCGTGTCGGCCGGCGATACGGTATATTTTTTATCCTCCTTGAAACGAGCGGTCGATACAATAACGTCTTCGGGCAAACTTTCTTTGCATATCCTCTCCTCTTGGTAATTTATGGCTTGATTAAGATAAGTCTGTCGTTCACTGATACGCGGGCTTTTTGCCGTAAGGTATCCGTCCATGCCTGGATATGGTCGTTTTGCGTTTTTTTTAACAAGAGTATTTTAATATCGTTATATACCGCGGGAAGGTCTTTGTTTGCGAATTGTTCCTTGTTTTTTTGATAGTATTCGGAGACGGCTTTATCGCTGACGGTAATATTTGAAAGTAACTCCTTTGCTTTTTTACTGACCATCAATTTCAGCAGCGTCTGTTCCCAGAAGATCTGGATGTTCTGTAAGAAATCCTGCTTCCGGTCTAATCCTTCACGCACGGCTTCCTGGAGTATGAGTTTGCTGGTTATATAGAGGTCAAGGAACCTTTTTTTTCCGGCTTCCTGATCTTTAGCGTAGGGCGACGCTTGAAAGGCGCGTTCAAATTCATCTCGCGAGACCCTCAGATCGTCGATGATGATTGCCGCAGGCTTCTGTTGCCCGCAGCCATAAAGAACAACGAGCCCCATGATGCACAAGAACGGTACTGATAATCTGCGCATACCTTCTCCTTACTTCGTTCGTTTTCTTCGCTCCAGAGATCCCGCCGCCATAAGGCCGATAAGGAAGATGCCCCAGCAGAGCCCTAAATGTTTTTCATGCCGCGCATAAAATGTCTTACGCGTATTCGGGTAGATTTTTTGCGTAAGGATACCCTTTACAAATAAGTCCCCGTTTTTTAACAACGTCATCGTCCCATAGGGATCGATAAAACCGGAAATACCGGTATTGGCGGCGCGTAAGACCCATTTTCTATTCTCGATGGCCCGCAACACCGAAGCGGCTAAATGCTGCGTGGGTTCAGCGGAGTTGCCGAACCAGGCGTCATTCGTGATATTGACTAAAAACTGTGCGCCTTCCCGGCAGAACAGCGCCGACAGGTCGCTGAATACGTCTTCAAAGCAAATAAGGACCGCAAAGGTGGCGTGTTCCCTGAGTTCGAAGAGCGTATGTTCCGTCCCGGCGTTCATGTCTTCCAGCGTGTTCAAAATCGAAATGAACGAGAGGTATTTGCGCAAGGGTACATATTCGCCGAAAGGGACAAGCCGTGTCTTATGATATTTCCCTTTCGGGGCCCCTCCTTTTAATAAATACGCGGTATTATAGTACGCGGTACCTTCCTGCGTGATCGATCCGATGAGCAACGGCGGTTCGATCTTTCGCGTCAAAGAGATAAAATCGTTCGTGAACCGGTCGATGATTTCCGGCCAACTGCTCTCAGGAAACACGATGAGATCTGATCCCTGCGCATTCAAAGCAGCGATGTCTTTTCTAAACTGCTGTTTAATGTTCTCGGTATATTCTTCATTCCATTTTTGAGATTGCGGTATGTTCGGCTGGTATACGGTGACCGTTACCGGGTTTTGCGGATTCCCCAAGGCTTTTTCCCGGCCGGCATGTATCGTAGAAGCCGAATAGCCGAAAGCAATGCCGCAGAGCAGTATCCAAAGATAGAAATACGTCTTGTTACGGCGTAGATTCAAATCCGCGACTGCGCCGTTGCCCAGCAGTATCAGGAAACCGAGCCCGTATACTCCGACGATATCGGCCGGTTGTATGATCCCGGGATAGGAAAATAACGTATATCCGATAAAGGCCCAGCCGAATCCGCCCAAGGCTATACTGCGAAGATATTCCAACAGTACCCAGAGAACCGCTGCGGCGAGTGTTCGATGGCGGTACGAACGGAAGTATTCGCATCCCCGGCTGAATAACGCCACATACAAAGACAGGTAAAAACTCAGGAGGAAATAACCTAAGACCGTTACGTAGTGCAGCCAATGCACGATACCCAGATAACTGATCCAGAATGTGCCCCAGACGATGAAAAATCGCGCCCAGCGGCTTGCCGGACCCGGTTTTTCCTGCCAGCAGAAATTCAAAAGGCCGGTCAACGCGATAAAACCGCACCAGGCTAACCCCGGTATTAAGAAAGGTATCGCGAAACAGATGCCGCTGAGAATAAGCCAAATATATTTTTTCATGTTTTTTGTAAGTGTTTCGCCAGAGCCGTATACTGCTCGAGGGAGATCGCGTCCGGACGATCGGCTGTATTGATCGAGGCTTCTTTGAGCGCGTCGTCCACCCTGCCGGGAGTATCGAAAGAACCCAGCGCATTCGTGATCTTTTTACGACGGTATAGAAACGCCTGCCGGATCATTTTAAACATGAAGGTCTCCTGTTGCTCCGTAAGGTCTCCCTTAATAGCCCGGTCTATTTTAATGAATTGAGAATCGATCTTCGGCTGAGGCGAAAATGCCGACGCCGGTATCGTTACTTGTCCGGTGATCTTGAAATAATACTGGAAGAAACAGGTCATAAAACAATAATTTTTTGTCCCGGGCCGGGCAGCGAGTTTCTGGGCGAATTCTTTTTGAAAAGTGGCATGGATAGCGCTGACCAGGGTACGGTAGCGTACGAAATATTCAATAAGCTTGAAGCTTAAATGATACGGAAGGTTCCCGACTATTGATATCATGTCTTTTTCAGTGGCATACTCGTCAAGCGGCACGGCAAGAATATCCGAGGCGATTAGTTGAACATGGCCGGCCGATGCATATTTTTTGTTTAAGAAACTGACCAGCCGCTGATCGATTTCGACAAGTAATAAGCGGGATGTTTTTTCCAGGAGGTATTTCGTGAGTTCTCCCCTTCCCGGCCCTATTTCCAGCATACATCCGGCAGGCTGAATAAATGCCGCGATCTTCTTAAGATACTGTTCGTTAACGAGGAAAACCTGGCTGAGTCCTTTGCAGGGAGTAATGGCCATACCCGGTCAATAAGGGCGTTTGTGGTGTCCGGTGCGCTGCTGCTGGAGGGCGAATCGAAGCGCACTGACCATAGAAGCGCAATGTACGGTCCCTTTTCCCGCGATATTTTTAGCCGTTCCATATACCGGTGACAAGCGAATAAACGGCAGTCCATAAGTAATATTGATCCCCTGGTCGGAATCGAGCATTTTAAACGGGATCATCGCTTGATCATGGTATGTGCACACCACGGCATCATAGGAGCCTTCGTACGCTTTTTTTAAAAGGCTGTCCGCAGGATACGGCCCCTGGATATACTTCTTACAGGACACGTGTTTAATCGCCCGTATCAGAGACCGTTCTTCTTTTCCTAAAAAAGTATCTATGCCGGCGTGCGGATTAAAACCACAGATGCCGATACGGGGCCGATCGATCCCTTTCAATTTTTTGCAAGCCAGATACGTAAGGAATAGAGAGCTTTTTATTCCATCGGTATCGCCCAGTAATCGGGGTACCGTGCTTAAGGGTACATGCCGGGTAAGCACGGAAAGAAATAGGCGGCTGCCTTTAAATAACATCAAAAATTCTTTTGTCCCGGTCATCGACGCGAAATATTCGGTATGGCCGTGAAACGGGATCCCGGTTGCCTGAACGGCTTCCTTGGATACGGGAGCCGTCACCAGGATCGATCGGCGGTCTTGTTTAAGCAGGGCCAAGGCAGTGTCTAAATATTCCCGCGCCGCTTGGCCTGAATAGCGGCCGATACTACCCCATTTCCACTGTTTTTCCGAAACATTATCCAGGTCGATAAGTTCAACCGCCGATAAAATACCGGAAGCGCCGGGGATCTTAAGCAGTATTTTTTTTGAACCGATGACGGTGAATGCCGCCGGCGGAACGTTCTTTTTCTTCAGGATTTGCAACGACCGGACCACGCTTTCCGGCCCGACGCCGGCCGGGTCACCCATCGTAATGATGATCTTAGGACGCGGTATCTTCATAGATCTTGATATAGGCTTTCTGTTTGAGCGATGTCGTAAGTTCCTTGATCTTCAACGCGAACTTTTCCGAGTATAATTTCCCGTAGATGGATTCCTGCGCTTCCTGAAAACTTACGGTGATCTTCGGCCGGACATCCACGACCCTGAAAATCAGAAAGGCATTGCCGACTTTGACCGGACGCGATACCATGCCGGCTTGCAGGTTAAAAAGTATTTTGATGACGCGGTCGGCCCCTTCGTTCTTTCTGATTTTTCCGTCGACGAGATTATCTTTATACGTTTCTTTGAGTTTATCGAAACTGTCGCCGGATGAGTAGAGTTTATACACGTACATGGCCTCGAGTTTATTGACAAACTTGAGCGCTTCATAAGAACGTTCTTCGTCATTCGTGAATTGATCCGGATACGCGGCGTAGTACTCGTTGACTTCGCTGGGAGACACTTCAATGCGCGGCCGGATAGTCTCTTCGATGAATACTTTGATCATGATCTGTTCCCGCAATTTTTCCTTGAGCATGGGTACGGTCAATCCCCGTGCGAGTATCCCTTTCATGAAGGCGTCCTCTCCTCCGTTGTCTTTTTTGATCTCATCAAGACGCCGTTCGATCTCGGCATCCGTGACGGTGACTTTTTTGTTGCGGGCTTCCTGCAGGAGCAGACGGTCGTCGATCAACTTTTCGGTGATATCTTTCCTGTTCTCTTTGAACTTCTGATTGATGACTTCCGGTTCGTCGGTGGAGATCTCGTCCACAAACAGAAACATGAAATATTCCTGGATGTCTTTGAAGGTTATCGGGTCCTCATTGACGACCGCGACGACCTGGTCGACCCCTCGCGCCGCCCAGGAGGCATGCTGCTGAATAGAGAAGGAAAACAACAGGGCCAATAATACGCCGAGTCGGATTACCGAAGTGGGCCGTTGTCTGTTACGCATAGTGCTCCTCGCTTTTTAAAACTTTCTTGATCTGTTCGATCTCTTCTTTGAGTATGCGGCAATACAGATCCAGTCCGATACTGCTGACAAATCCATGCTGGTCTTCTCCGAGGATATTGCCTGCGCCTCTGAGTTCAAGATCACGCAACGCTATTTGAAAGCCTGCCCCTAAATGTGAGAGATCTTCTACCGCGTCTAACCGTTTTTGCGCTTCTTCAAGAATGGTTTTGCGCGGTATTAAAAAATACGCGTATGCCTGTTTGTTGCATCTGCCGACTCTGCCGCGCAGTTGATGCAGGTCGGCCAATCCGAAGGCATGGGCGTTATTAACAATGATAGTATTTGCGTTCGGAATGTCAATACCTGATTCTATAATAACCGTCGAGAGTAAGCAATCAGTTTTTCCCCGAATAAAATCGAGCATGATATTTTCGATCGAACGCGGCGGCAATTGTCCGTGGGCGACGGCGATCGTGACGTCTTTCGGGAGGATTTCTTTGAGCTGGCGTTCGATCCGGTGAATATCCTCAATGCGATTGTGGATAAAAAAGACCTGTCCTTGCCGCTGTTTTTCCCGGCAGATCACCCGCTTGATCAATTCATTATTGAATAGTTCAACGGAAGTCTTCACTTGCATGCGTTCTTCCGGCGGAGTCTTGATCAGAGATATCCCTTTCAGGTCGATCAACGACATGTACAGCGTGCGCGGGATCGGAGTCGCGGTCAGAGTTATAACGTCGACGGTCAAGGATATCTTCTTTATCCGTTCTTTTTGAATGACCCCGAAACGCTGTTCTTCGTCTATGATCAAGAGACGCAGTTCATGAAACGATACGTCGTCGGAAAGGAGCCGGTGCGTGCCGATCAGGATATCGATAGTTCCCTCCTTGAGCCCGGCAAGGATCTTTTTTTGTTCCGTCTCCGTGCGTAACCGCGAGAGCATTTCGACCTTTATCGGAAAGGCCGCTAACCGGCGCTCGAGCAAGGTAAAATACTGGTAGGCCAAGAGGGTCGTCGGTACAAGTATCGCTACTTGCTTGGCATCCATGACGGCTTTAAATGCCGCGCGCAGGGCTATTTCGGTTTTTCCAAAACCGACGTCGCCGCAGATCAGACGATCCATCGCTTTGGTATTCTCCATATCTTTTTTGGTGTCATCCCAGGCTTTCTTTTGGCAGGGAGTAAGTTCATAGGGAAAGGTCTCTTCGAATTTTTTCTGCCATTGCGTATCCGGGCTGAATTGAAATCCGGAGATGATCGACCGGGCTGCCTGCGTGCGCACAAGCTCCAACGCCGTCTTACGGATCCCGTTACGTACCTTATTTTTTAAATGCTGCCATTCTTTTGACCCTAATTTCGTTAATTTCGGTTCTCTAAGCCCAAAGTTCACGTATTTTTGAATTAATTCCGACTTTTCGGCGGGGATAAACAAGCGGTCTTTGTCCCGGTATTCGATCTCAAAGAAAAGCGATTGTTTTTTATCTTCTTCGAGGGTTTTTTTCCCGAGAAACCGCCCGATACCGTATTGATTATGGACGACAAAATCTCCCTGCTTTAGGTCCAGAAATGAATCCAAAGGTGTATCTTCGGTGTACACCCGGTTCTTTTGAGGCGCGATCAGCATGAGAACGGTCAGATCCGAGACTTTTTTGCCGGTCTGACGGTCAAACGTGAAGATAGATACTACTTTGTCCCATTCCCAATGGATGCGTACCGGGAGGTCGAAATTGACCGGGCAGATATCGACAATGTCGCCCTTGACCGCGACATCGCCTTCTTCAAGGACCTGATCGACCCGTAAATATCCTAATGCGGTTACTTGGACGAGGAAGGCTTCGAGCCCGAGTGTCTTATGAACGAATACTTTAAGGACTTCAAACATTCCCGAATTTACGGAGCCAGATGACCAGCGGCGAGGCGATATAGACCGTTGAATAGACGCCGGAGATGAACCCGACTAATAGCGCGAAAGAAAATCCTCGTAAGATATCGCCTCCGAACAAAAATAAGGCAATGACCGCCAGAAGCGTCGCGAATGAGGTGAAGATGGTCCGGCTTAACGTTTGATTTAACGCGGCATTGATGATGTCCGGCAGCGAAACTTTTCGTAACCGCGGCGCGATCTCACGAATACGGTCATAGATGACGATGGTATCGTTGATCGAATAACCCGCGATGGTCAAAAGCGCGGTTATGATAAGCAAGTCGATTTTATATCCAAAAAACATTAAAAAAGCGATTGCGACCAGAATATCGTGAAATAACGCGATGACGCCGGCGACGCCAAAGTCAAAATGTTTAAACCGGGCGCCGACATAGAATAATATACCCAGCAGCGCAAAAGCAATAGCCAGCGCGGCCTGTTTTTTGAGTTGTTTGCCGACCGATGGTCCGACCTTCTCGACATTCATGATCTGGATGTCCTTAAAATTGTTTTTGAGGACTTCCTGCGCATGGATACCGAGCCCTTCTTCACTTTTAAGCATTAACAACGTCGGGTCGTTCTTAAAATTGTTTATCGACACGTCTTTTATGTTTTGGCTCTCTAACACCGCTCGGATCTTTTCCACGGAAACCGGTTCGGCCAATTTATATTCCTGGATCTCACCGCCTCTGAAATCAACGCCGTACGCGTCTCTTCCTTTTGAAAGAAACATCCCGCCCCCGATGAGGATGATTATCGTAGAAACAAGAATACAGGGCCCGCTAAGCTTGACAAAATTAAAGGACGTCTTGGAAAACAGGGACATCATTTTCAGCGTTTTTATTTTTTTAAGAGAGAGCAGTATCTCGTAGAACAGCCGGCTGACGAATACCGCGGTAAAAACGCTGCTGATAAGGCCCAAAGTCAACGTTACGGCAAAACCTTTGATCGGGCCGGTTCCAAACAGAAATAAGAAGACCGCGGCGATGATCGTTGTCAGGTTTGAATCAAAGATCGCGCTAAACGCCCGGGAATAGCCGGCTTTGATCGCCAATGCGATAGGTTTGTTTAAGGCAAGTTCTTCTCTGATCCGTTCATAGATAAGAATATTCGCGTCAACGGCCATACCGACGGTAAGGATAATACCGGCAATACCCGGTAACGTCAGCGTCGCTTTAAAGAGGCCTAACCCGCCTAAAATAAAGAGACCGTTTAAAAGCAAACACCCGACCGCGACTAAACCGGCGAACCAATAGTACGCGATCATGAAAAACGCGATCAGGCTAAATCCGATAATCGACGCGGTAACGCCCTTTTTTATCGAATCTTCTCCAAGCAATGGGCCGATCGTCCGCTCTTCTTCAACGGTCAGCGATACGGGCAAAGTCCCTGCGCGTAAAACTAACGCGAGATCTTTAGATTCGTCGACGGTAAAATCGCCGGTTATCTGTGCATCGCCGTTAAGGATCGGTTCACGAATGGCCGGCGCGGATTTGATCTTATTATCAAGTATGATCGCGAGCCTCCGGCCGACGTTATTCCGGGTCAACTCGGCGAACTTCTTCGATCCTGCCGGGTTCATTTTTAACTGTACGGCAGGCATTCCCATGTTATCAAACATGATCGACGCGCTCGCAAGGTCCGCGCCGGTGATCTCGGCTTTCTTATTGACGATCATCTCGGTGTCTTTTAACGGCAGCCGTTCGTATTCATCCGGCAGCTTTTCTTTGTCCATCGCCTGCAATTTGACCGGATCGTCTTCGACAAACTTGAATTCTAATAAACCGGTCTGCCCGATAAGGTCGAGAGCGCGTTTACGGTCGACGACTCCCGGGAGCTGCACCAACAAAGAATCTGTTCCCTGTATATTGATTATCGGCTCTTTTACCCCGAATCCGTCGATACGGTTGCGGATTATCTCTAACGCTAATTCTGCGACGTTTTTCTTGGAATCTGCCGGCATATCCTTGATCTGAGCTTTAAGAACCAGATGCATCCCGCCTTTTAAATCAAGGCCTAGATTGATCTTTTCGTTAAAGGGAATGATATAAGCCACGGCCAGCCCAATGAGTAATAATGTCACGCCGATCTTTAGGTAGAGATTTTTAATCATGGCTTTTTTATTTTGCCCCTTCCGGCTGATTTCTTTTCTTAAGATACGCGATGGCTGCTTTATCGACTTCGACTTTCGCGTTCGTCGTGTCATCGATGCGGACCATTACCGTCGTATCCTTTACCGAGAGGACAACGCCGTGTATGCCGCCGGTTGTCACTACTTCGTCGTTTTTCTTCAAAGATTCCAACATTCTTTTGTGCTCTTGCTGTTGTTTTTTCTGGGGTTTTATCAGCAAAAAATAGAATACAAGAAAGACTAATCCCAGGGGGAGCAGATTGAGTATCGCCGCGTTGCTGGCATTTGCTTGCATACGATTTGCCTTTCTGTATTATTTCGTCGCTTTTTTTGTGCGCGTATAAAGCCCCTTGACCGTGTCCGACGGTAGCGCGCCCTTTTCCACCCAGTAGTCATACCGTGCGGTATCCATCTTGAGCATTTTTGACGTCGGGTCGTAGTACCCGATCTCTTCTAAAAACTTACCCTCGCGCGCTGCGGATTTATCGATAATAACGATCTTATTATGACGTCTCTGCTTCGCGGATTTCCCGGGTTTTCTCATGCGAATTGTTAAACCCATGTCTTCTTCCTCCTTACCTTATCTTTCTGATCTTTTTTTATTCTTGCTGATATCCCCGATGCGTCCACTCCATCACTATCTTCATGCCTGGAATTTCTTCGAAATTCCGGAAAGTGCGATACTTTTGACGAGTTCATCGGGGTTCGCTCAACGCATTCAGCCCCGTACAGGGGCTGCAGCCAAACGAATAAGCAACGTATTTTATCTTAAACCTGTTGATTTGGCAAGTATTTCGGTCATATTTTTTTCGCCGGCACGTCTCAATGATCTCCGGCTCGCCCCGGTTGATTTTGAGCTAAAGTCAGGGCCTGTAATTGCGCCTGGGCTTTATTCAGCGTCTCTTCATATTCGCGCTCAGGTATTGAATCCGCGACGATCCCGGCACCGGCCTGTATCGTCGCGGTTTGGCCGTTAAGGACGATGGTCCGGATCGTTATACAGGTGTCTAATTCTTCAGCAAACGAAAAATACCCGATACTGCCGGCATAGATGCCACGGGTCTGCTTTTCCAATTCTTCGATTATTTGCATTGCCCGGATCTTCGGCGCGCCGCTGACGGTCCCGGCGGGAAAACAGCTTTGAAACGCGGAGAACATGTCTTTATCCGGTAACAAGGTCCCCTCTACTTCACTGACAATATGCATGACGTGCGAGAATTTCTCAATATCCATAAGGCGCGATACCCGTACACTGCCTTTAGAAGCGATCCGGCCAAGGTCGTTACGGGCTAAGTCTACCAGCATAATGTGTTCTGCCCGTTCTTTCTCGTCGGCAAGCAGTTCTTTGCGTAATGTTAATTCTTCCGCGTCATCTTTTCCCCGGCGGCGCGTGCCGGCGATCGGACAGGTCGTCACGTTTTTTGCGTCAACGCGCACGAGCATTTCCGGTGACGCTCCGATGATGGTGAGTTTCCCGAACTTAAGAAAATACATGTACGGCGACGGATTAAGAAACCGCAAATAGCGGTATACCGCGAATGGATTTCCTTTGAAATCGGCTTTCAGTTGTTGTGAGAGAACGACTTGGATGATGTCTCCTTCCCGGATGTACTCCTGGGCCTTACGCACGGCTTTCGCGAACGACTGTTTCGTGAAATTGGAACGGACTTTAAGCGGCCGGCATTTCGTATTCAGGGACAACTGCGGCAGCCGTTTTTTGTTGATTCTTTGATTCAATTTCTTTAACCCGGACATTTCTTTACGGTACAAGGCTTGCAAGGTCCGCCGATTAAGCGTTTTGTCGACAATGACGAACGCATGCATCTGCATTTTCTGGGTGCGATGATTGAAACTCACTAAGTAATGCGGGAAAATGCAATAGGCGTCGGGCTGTTTGAGCGCCGTATCCCGGTTTATTGCTGTAAACGCCGTCGGCTCAAAATAGCGAGCCATTTCGTAGCTGACAAAACCGACAAACCCGCCTTTAAAACGCGGCAGATGCGGTGCCGGATACAGCGTGAATCGTTTAAGCAGTTTTTTTAATTCATCAAGCGGCGTGGCATCGGCTCGATAGGTACTCGTCGTTTTCGCGACGGTGTTTTTGACGGTGATCTGATTGCCGTAGGCGGTAAAGGTCAGCAAAGCGCCTAATCCGATAAAGGAGAATTGCGCGACTTTTTCTTCGCCTTCAACGGATTCCAATAAAAACGCGTCGTGATTGTTTTCCAGCAGGCTCCCGAATGCCTGCAGAGGATTGATACTGTCGGAGACGACGTTCTCCAGGCAGAGAGGGATGACGGTATGCTTTTTTGCGAGCGTACAGAATTGTTTTTCAGTGATACCTGTTTCTGTCGGTGTTTCCATTATCAGTCCGTTGTGATTTCCCGGTAAAAACAACTCCGTTCTCCGGTATGACAAGCGGCTCCTTCCTGTTCGACTGCAATGAGTAAACAATCTTTATCGCAGTCATAGAGTACCTTTTTGACCTTCTGGACATGGCCGGATGTTTCCCCTTTTCTCCATAAGGTCTGGCGCGAACGCGAGTAAAAACACGTCCGCTGTTCTTTCAGGGTGATCCCCAACGATTCTTCATTCATATAGGCGACCATCAGGACTTCTTTTGTCCGGACGTCCTGCACCACCGCGGTGATCAGGCCATTCTTATCATATTTTAGTTCTAAAGCTTTTACGATCTGACCAATATCTTTCGGCATGGGTCCCTCCTTTTTATATGCGTACCGAAATACGCCTGTGGTGTAAATATTCTTTTATCGCGGGCAAAGAAAGCGTGCGGTAATGGAAAATCGACGCCGCTAAAGCCGCGGAAGCGCCGCTGTTGAACGCGTCAAAGAAATGCCGGGCATTTCCGGCTCCACCGGAGGCGATAACCGGGATATGAACGCGTTGCGTGACCTCCCGGAGCAGTTCGCAGTCATAACCGTCCTTGGTCCCGTCAAAGTCAATACTGGTCAGTAACACTTCACCAGCGCCCAGCCGTTCGGCTTTTTGGACCCATTCCAGGACATCGATCCCGGTCGGCTGGGTCCCGCCTTTTATATAGACTTCCCATTTCTTTTTCGCGATTCGTTTCGCGTCGATCGCGATGACGATACATTGCGCGCCGAAGATATCCGAAGCTTCCGTGATCAGTTTCGGGTTTTGCACCGCCTGCGTATTCAACGATACTTTATCCGCGCCGGCCAAGAGAATGTCGCGGATCTCTTCTTTGCTTTTAATGCCTCCGCCGACCGTGAACGGGATAAAAATGACCTCCCCGACTTTCTTGACCAGGTCCAGGATGATCTTCCGTTTTTGTAAGCTGGCGGTAATGTCCAAAAAAACCAGTTCATCTGCGCCTTGTCTGTCGTAATATTGGGCATTTTTGACCGGGTCCCCGGCATCTTTTAAGGAGACGAAATTGACTCCCTTTACCACTCTGCCGTTTTTGATATCTAAGCAAGGTATTATTCGTTTCGTTATCATATTTTGTTGATTGTATCGTAAATCGATATTTCCATCAATTGAAATCTAACTCCTCATGGTATGGTTCTCAAATTTTATGTACGTACTAAGAGCCGGCACAGTTTCCTTAGGGATAAGCGCATAATTTTTAGAGCCCGTTAAAAGGTTAAGGTCGCCACGTCCGAAGGATCTGCTCGGCAATGATTAAGTCTATAGGATAAGTGATTTTAAGATTTTGTTCAGATCCTTCTACCGTGGCTATTGATCCGTGGGTGTACTCGATAAGTTGAGCATCATCGTAGATCTGGGAAAGGTCGCTTTTTCTCCGGCGTAATATCGTAAAAGCTTTTATTAATGAGGCAGCTTTGAATACTTGCGGTGTTTGGACTTCAACCAATGTGTTGCGTTCAAGGGTTTTTAATCGCGGCAGATCGACCTTCTTTATGGTGTAACGCACAGGCAGTACCGGTATGCAACAATCCGCATCTGCGGTACGTATCCCGGTTAAGAGCCGTGTGACTAAGCTTTTGTCAACAAACGGCCGGGCACCGTCGTGCACGATAATCGTTTCAAACAGCTCATCCTTGATGCGCGCCAGTATGTTAAATAAAGAGTCCGCGCGATGGAGTCCTCCGGCGACTACTTGAACACGTTTAATCCCGTATTGTTCCAGCATCTTTTTTACAACCGATATCTCAGGTGGGTTGCTGGCCAAAAAAAATGCCGCCCCAGGAAACAGTTTTTGCAGGTTTTGAACAGTGCGGATCACCAAAGGTTTCTTTTTGATCATTACAAAAGGCTTTGATGTCGGCGCTTTAAGTCGGGTGCCTTTTCCTGCGCACAATAGTATAACAACCGTCTTTTTCATAGTGACGGATATTTTAACAGTTTTTCAGGAGAGTTGCTATTGATTTTAGAATCTGACCGGAACGCGCAATTCAACGGTATAATCCGGGGCGTCGGACGTTAATCCCATGCCGACAGAAAAATCGATTGAGCATTTATCGGAAATAGACCAGGTAAAACCTGTTTTAAGGCTGGCGGCATTGAGAAATGATCCGTTGACGGATGTTCCATCTTTCTCCATTTTAAACGTGAGGTTCTGTTCAAACTGAAAATTAATCGCGGTCTGGTAACTTAAAGCGATGGCCGCGCCGAGCGCGTAGCCGATGGAATCCCCAGGTTTGATCTTGCCGTAATCCGCGTATTCTTTTGCCAGGTTCAGCGTATAGTTGATATTGCCGAAAACTACCGCCGGGTCGCTCGATTTAGCCGCGATCAACGCTCCACGTATACCCCAATGCCCGGTTCCCAATCCGATCTCTCTTTTGTACTGAGGTTCTCCGGTAATACTTTTAACGGTTAACGAAGCCAATAGATCCGGCATGGCCCCTGATTCATAAGCAATTTGACGGCTGAGTGTGACTTGAATATCCCCTAATCCTCCGGCTTCTTTACTGTCTTCCCCTCCGACATTATCCGGCAAGCGGTTAAATTCATACCGATAGGGTATATTGACCTCGGTTTGAAGATTATATATGGGGCTGTATCTGAACGTCAGAGACGGGATAAACATGTCTCTTTTGACGCTTTGAACGGAAATATCACCGATGACCAATACGGGTAAAATACTAAATCCTTGAATATTGATCTTATTCGATGAGAAATGCGCCATAGTGATTCCGGGTTCAATCTGAAACTGGCCTTTCGGTAGAAGCATTCCACCCTTTTGAACAAGGGTTCTTTGAATGGCTTTATCTTTTTTAGGGCCGGACCCGGTTCAGAAGCATTTGACCCGCCGGTTCCTCCAGCCGGTATTTCTATCGGCTCCGTGGTGTTGGCAGCATATTGTAAAGGTTGCGTATCACTTACCATGTTGTTTGTTTCTTGAAAAGGCTTTTGAAGATTTCCGGCGGATACTTTATGTGGAAGTGTTCCTCCGACATAAAGGTCCAGTTCATCTTTGACTGCTTTCCGTATGGTTTCGTCAAGAAGGTCCGGCGCGGCTGCCATTTGTTTTACGGCGTTGTTATCCGCTGATGCCATGGTCAGTTGGACACGTACTTCCTGTTGAACGAGGTTTTTTATTTGCTGAGGTAGTTGTTTCTTAAATTGAGAGAGTTCCTGACGAGATTGCCAAACAACGATACTTGAATAAGCAGCGACGGCAAGCACCATGCATACTGCCAAAAGAAAAAAAACCGTTTGTGTTTTTCGTTCGTTTTTTTTATTATGCATCACTGGATTTAAAAAAACTTAAAATTCATTGGGAAACACCGCGGTTCTCAGTACTTGTGTCTCCATCGTCCGCATGATATTCTCGTATTGCGGTAATGCCGAATTTGTTTTGTGCGCGTACAACGGCGATTTAAAATAACATACAAACGGGTTCCGCATTCTTTTTTCAGAATGTTCGATCAACAACGCTATCCCGTCCTGCCATATTCTTCTAAAGGTTGAGATTTTCATCGTCGTGTTTCCGACTGTGGGGTCAGCGATAAATACTCGATCTTTTATTATACCTTTGATCACGATAAAATGTCGATAATTTTTAAATTTTATCGGTACCAGCACCGGCTTTTGCAGTTCCTGTAATGAAGCGATGTCCATTTTGTAGCCGGTTACCTTATACCCCTGCGATTCGGCAAACCGTTTTAGATCGAGCAAAGAGAATCCTTTCCGCTGGATGACTTTCTTCAGATCGGTTGTTTTCAGCAGCTTGTTAATGATCTGTTTCTCAGTGATCGGGTTATCTAAATAATAGTTAAGGACAGTCGCCAACCCTGCCGGGCCGCAACTGTAATCTAAACTCTGCCGTACAACATTCCTCCCGCGGATTGCGCGAAGCGACTCGGTTTTCGTATTAATTCGAAAACCACCCACTTGAAGGCTAACGGCTTCAAGAGTTTGAGCTCGCGAAAGAAATAGCCCGATCCAGATCGGCAATGCGATAAAAAATAACAATCGTTTGTGTTTGCTCATGCAACGACATCGAATATTACCGCATGTTTACGCGATAATAATTTTGTAAGTCGAGACTATTGTTGTTTTGTACGCTGCCCACAGTAGAGTTGATGTTAATAGTGATATTTAAAAGAATGGGGACAACGCTTCCTGCGGCATTGACATTGACGAGCGCGGATAAGTTTTGTTGCGATAGATCACTGACGACTACGGAATTAACGGTATTTGAACCTGTGGGGGCTATATCGACCAATGTTTGAGTGCCCGTCGGAGTCACGGTTGGCATTGCCGCATTTGTTGTATAATTCGAAGGATCTGAAATCGATACTCCTGTTTGAATGACATTTTGGGCGATACTGCCGCCGGGTATATCCGTAGGTATCACCGTGGCCGCGGTATTTGCTGTTAAGGCAGCTGCCGAAGTATCCTGGCTTGCCGGGGTTGCTGCGGTATTCTGCGTAGACACCGGTGTCGGCGCTGTCGGTTGTGCCGGTGTCAGCGGTTGCGTTGGGCTGATGATCGTCACATTGCTCGAACCGGTTTGCTGAACGGCATTTTGAGAAGAAGAAGGCGTTGTCGATTGGCTGGTCTTACCGATTAAGTCATCGATGTTGCCAAAGGACACGTTAAAATCGAAGAATATCCCTTCCGCGTGCACCTGATCGAGCTCATCATCAGAGAGCACCTGTGCCTGGCTGGCGAATCCAGTCGAAGCACAGGTGCATAATAAGAGGCTCATGATAGCCGTAACGGCCGTGAACGAATATAATCCTTGCCAGCAGTGAAATAACCCTTTCTTGACAAAACTATTGGGGAAATTCTTGCACATTATGTTTGCTTATGATTTATGCCACCCGTTGAATCGAGGGCGAAGAGGGAAAACCTCTTCAATAACCCTGCTTGTCCAGGGGTCCATGGCGATAAGCCATGGACCCGCAGTCGCGATTGCTTATAAACCGCTGACCACTTTCGCCGTGTTCGAGTGAGTAATCGTACCGGATACGCCGACGTTCGACGCGATGTTCGTCTGTATTGCCGCGGCTGCTCCGACTGCGTTCAAATTGCTCACTGCATTAATGTTCATCTGTGAAGTATCTTCAAGATCGATGTGGTTGTTCATGCTTTCGCTGTCACGGGTTTCGGTCGTTTCTGAGTCGGTTACGGTCAAGCTCTTTGAGCTCTTGGATGAAGAACTGATCGCGCAATTCTCTAATTTCGCGATGTTCAACGTTTCCGATTCGTTCTCGGCGCTGCTCGAACTTGTTGATTCGAGATCCGTCGCTACGATGACCTTATCATAATCAACCAAAGCCGATGCCGCTGTCGCGGACACGTCTCTACCGACTTTGTCGCTGGCTGCGCTTGACGCTGCCAATGAAGCGGTCGCATTCAACGTTTCGTTATAGTTCAAATTCTTGCTCAGAGACGTTCCCGCGCTTGAAGATGCGCCTGATGTCTCAACTTTGCCTAACGTAAACGATTCGCTGTGATTTGCCGCGTCGTTTTGCTCGCTCGCGCATTGTGCTGCGAAAACTTTCGAGATCGTGTTCTTCATTTGGGAAGCCGGTCTGCTATTGGCAAGATCAGCAGCGTTGGCGCCGTTAACGGCCACGTTCGTCGTAGGCGTATCACCGCTGACGCGCGAAATGTTGTTCTGTACGGCAATCGCGCTGTCGACCGCATTCGCATTGCTTACCGCTTTGATCTCGCTTTGAGATTGGCTGTACAGGTCCAACGTGTTGTTTGTGTGATATACGTCCGACGTAGTCTGGTTTCCATCGGCATCGGTGAGTACTACCCAGTCACCCGCGTTTACCTCATCCATCTGCTTGTCGGAAAGAACTGCTCCTGCTGCGAAGAGCTGTGACGATGCCAGCATTAAAATCGCTACTAACGCTAATAATTTCTTCATGTCTATTGCACCCCCTTCCCGAATAGATTGTTAGAATTAGGCTCTCTGCTGGCAAGGATTTCTTTTTTTGATCCGTGATCCCGGTGCGTGAGTGATGATTTTATTTTTGTCACGGCATCATCATAATCGGCCCGCTGTGTTTCGTGAAGTGGCTAAATCCCCTTTGTATTGACTTTTCTCCACTCAAGAGAGCCCGGATGAATTTCGAGTATGTATTATCGAGGACTCTGCGGATCCTTTAGCGGGTACGTAAGGGTGAACGCTCTTTGTTGATTGCCGCTGTTAGCGGATAAAAGATTTTGACACTCTTTGCCTGTTCCCGCAAAAATGACCGAGTCCGTCAAGACGGTATCGGGAACCGGGAAATAATACGTAAAAGGAGCTTATGAAATATGTTGTGCCGGGTCCGGTAAAGCTGTTTGTTCCTGATGAATCGGCAGGGTTATTGTGACCGTGGTCCCTTGCGCTGGTTTGCTTTGTATCGTCAGCGTCCCGTGATGCAGTGTTACGATTTGATGACAGACGCTTAATCCGAGGCCGGTTCCTTTCGATTTTGTCGTGAAGAACGGTTCATACACCTTGTGTATCGCTTCTTCGTTGATCCCTATTCCCGTGTCGGCTATTACTATCTGTACGGTTTGTTGACGCAGGGAGCCTTCGACGCGAATGGTCCCGGTATTATTCGGCAACGCTTCGAAAGCATTGTTGATGATATTCCCTAATAATTCTTTTATCTGCACGGCATCGGCATCGATGCAGCAATTGCGCAGGGCTTCTATCGCGCTTTTCAGCGTTATCTGGTACCGTGCAAAGCGTGCTTTTGCGGTAGCGACGCATTCTCCGATGCTTTTAGCGATAGGCACGGATTCAAAGTGGGCTTTTTTATAATGCGAATAGAATAACAGATTGTTGATGATCTGGTCGCTTTCGGCGATCTTTTTTTCGATAGTTATGACGTGTTTATCCAAATGCGGATTGTTCAGTTTTCGTTTCAGATTATAAGAAGCGATCAGCATCGCGGCCAACGGATTGCGTAATTCATGCGCGACTATTGCGGCTAAGGTCCCGATATCCGACAAACGCCGGGCGTCGTTGAGTTTATTTTGAGTCATTTTCATCTTTTCCGCCAAAATTAATTTGTTGATGCCTTCTCCTATCAAGGGCACCAGAGATTCGATAAGTCGAAGAGACTGTTTTAACAAAGGATTCTTTTGCGTATCTGCGCAATGTAACGTGCCTAACAACGTTTCCGCGTGCTGTATACGAAATGCCGCAAAAGACCGATACCCGTTGAGAATATATCTGCAAGCGACGGCAGTCCGTTCCATCTCCGGTAATTCTTCCAGAAAGCGCCGGGTATCTTCGCAATAAAAAGTCCCCTGAGCCGTTACATAAGGTACGTCCGCGCGCGTGCGGGCGCCTTTCAAACACAAACATTGGTGGCCTGCCGCGATAGCGGAATTCTCGTCCGCCCAAAAGGCGCCATCCATGCCCTGATAGGAATGATACAGGATCGTCCCTTCCTCATAGATACGGATGCCTACGGCGGGACAGGCGCTGATCGTACGTATTATTTCGATGAGATTTTGCAGGTAATCCTGCGTTGAAACCGCAGTGCCGGCTATCCGGAGCAGCTCGTTTTTAAGCTCCAGCTCATACTCGATCCTTTTTCGTTCTTCTATTTCCGCGTTTAATTTTTTATTCGTTTCGATCAGATCGTCCGTACTCTGTAGAACTTCCTCTTTCAGCAGTTTTTGGTATCGTTGCAGGATCAATTCGGCTTTTTTACGCTGCGTTATGTTCGTCCCGTATATGCGGATATATGATTGCGTGGGGACCAGATGCAGGTGTTGTTCATAATATTCGTCGTCTATTTTTATTTGACGGACCAAAGAGGTCGCGCTCTGCGGTTTAAAAAGCCGGATAATTTGAGAACCCATATCCTGGAACCAGGCATGACTGAGATTTTTTTCGGTTATGTCCGGGAACAAGCTCAAAAGCGCCGGATTGGCATAGGTCAATCTTCCTTTAAAGTCGATTTCGCAGATCGGATCCGGGTCCATTTCCGGGAAAGATGCCAAAAGATTGATCTTTTCATAGGTCTTTTTACGGTCGGTAATATCGATGCCGGAACTGATCACGCCGGAGCTCCCGCCGTTCTCGTCATAAATGACGGTGTTACTCCAAGCGATGACCCGCTCTTTTCCATTTTTTGTAAGAAGCGGATTCTTATAGATGCCTTTTACATTGATCTTTCCCTGGATGAGACGGTGAAAAAGGCTTCGCAATGGTTCGCGAACGCGTTCCGGGATACACTCGTCGAACCAGTTCTTGCCCAGCAATTGTTCGGGAGCACAGCCCAGAAGTTTACAGCCTTTTCTATTAATGAGTTGTATTTGTCCTGCGGGCCCGATGAGTACGATAATGATATCGGCAGTATCCAGATACCGGGCAAGTTGTTCTTTTTCTTTTCGAAGCTGGTCCTGGTGCAGTTTCAGATCGTGAAAAAGTATTTGATACGGTTTCTTTAACCCCATTTCGACGAGGACTCTGTAAAACAAATAGAGAGTCACAATGCGTAAAGAGTGGCCTAAAGACATCGGCAGATCATAGGGCGAACGGCTCATGGCCGCAACGATGTTTCCGGATAAGGCGCTGATATATGCCGCGAACAGTATTTCAACGATCCCCGGTTCAAAGAAACGCCTCTTTTTATATAGAATTATCGCTCCGGCGAATACGCAAAGGCTGTAGGCGCTTCCCGTAGCGACTATGGTAGTACGATAGGAATTTCCCATGAAATACGCGTCGAATCCGCCCCAAAAAAGCGCGCTAATCGACCCGACGGTGACGATTGAAACGGCCAAGAAAATCCGCGGTATCCGCAAAGGTTTCTGTATAAACAACGGGGCGCAGAGCAGCGCGCTGTTTTGCAGCAAAAGTCCAAGAGACCACAAAGATACGGTATCGTCATGGATATACGGCGTAAACGATGGATCGTGGCGCAGCAGCGTATGAAATGTCGCGATGAAGCCGACATACTGGAACGCGATGGCGATCACGATTAAATAGTTATTTCTCCACCATTGACGGGAGTTCCACATGAACAGGGATATCCCGGATGTCGCGATGATCGTAAGGATATCGAATAACGTGTGCAGTTGCAGGGGATACAAATGATTAAACAATCCTATTCCGGAAAGCCCCAGAAGGCTTAAACAGATAGTCAACAGGTAGGCAAAAAAAGGAGATTTGATTAAGGGATTATGGCGTATGCTGTGTATCGTACTTTCTACGTCGCGCATGCTTCTGATGCAGATTACCTCCTTTTCCCGGGGGGCGTGTCCGAATATCCACGGTCCCGCTCTACCGTTGCATTGATAACAGGAATAGAAGAATCGATGCTCGCCCTGCTTATGAGTTGCTTATGCGTGTTTACTCTGCCGACGATACTCAGCCGGCGTTATCCCGGTGACCTTCTTGAAAAGACGGATACAAGATTCCGGATTCTCGTATCCCAGCTTATCCGAGATCTGGCTTATCGTATACTGTGTGTTTTTAAGCAATTGCTTTGTTTCTTCGACTTTTAAGGATAGCCGGTATTGATTAAAACCGATTCCGGCTTGTTCTTTAAATATCCGGCTGAGATATTTCGGCGCAAGGTATACGGTATCTGCCGCGTCCTTCAGCCCTACTTTTTTGTCTATATTACGCTGGACTAACCGTTTTACTCTCTCGACTTTATCATGCTGGTTGGAATAGTGGAGCGCCTGTGCCGTTTGTCTTTGGCTGAGAACCCGTTCAAGGCAATCTTTCGTTTTACTCACGTCGAATGGTTTCTCAATATAATCATCGGCATGCGTTCGCAACGCTTGGATCGCCGAGTCTTTAGAACTGTAACCGGTCAAAATGATGACGCTGAGCGAAGGCGCGGTTTTTTTTATTCGTTGTAACGTTTCAAACCCATCCATGCCGGGAAGGCGTATGTCGAGCAGGACTAAATCTATCTCGTGCGGTTTTTCCAGGATCTTGAGGGCTGTTTCTCCTTCGGAAGCTTCAATGATCGTATACTCGTCAAAACAATCGATAAATTCATTGCGAAATAGCTGATCGTCATCGACAAGCAAGATCGTTGCCTTATGCAACAGTATTTCCGGCCTCTCCGGTAGTAATGAAACTGTTCTCGCCTGCTTCATTATACCTCATCCAAGTTTGTAGAGCCGTAGTAACACTTACCGGGATTCCCTTTTTTATGTCTTCAGCGTTGGTTTCCTGCGTTGTATGTTTACGTCTTAGTGGGTGTATAATACTCCTATCGTACAGAATAGTCAAACAAAAACCATACGTATAATCTCTTCTATATCAACTCGTTAGCGGATCAGGGTTTTAATCCTTTCAGCAGAAATCCCCGGGGCTTCAGCCCTGGGATGAATGCCGGCGTACTTTTTTGCTTTGAAGCGATAGCCTCGGACCGGACCTCAAGCATTTTTCGTCTGTGACTTAGGCAACATCCGGGTTAAAGAGTTCCTTCGATCAACGTTAAGAGGTCCATTGGATTCAACGGCTTTTGCAGGCAATGAATGATCCGGTACTTATTTCGTAATATCGAATGCCGCTCTTGGGAATAGTTCCCGGTGATGACGATAATAGGGATTTGCGCCGTTGCGGGGTCTTTCTGCAACGATTCAGCTATCATGGCCCCGGATACCGGCTGCATATTCAAATCAAGCAGTATCAGGTTGGGTTTGTGGTGCCGGATCGCTGCTTCAGCTTTGCTGCTGTCGGATATGGTTATGGGTGCATAACCCGACCATGACAACAGATCCTGCATTTCGTCCAGGAATTCATTGTCATCATCTATGACAATGATCTTTTTTTGATTTGTGTTTCCGTGTATAGACATGACGTATATTGAGGGTCCGTATTTTCCGCTTTTAAAAAACAGTGTACCGGATAATCATATCTGAGCCCATGGCCGATGTCCCCTTTATACTGACTTTTTTCCTGTATTTTTATAATCGTTGAGCAGAAGACCACGGGCTTGCCCGTGGATGACTGCGTTAAACGATTATCCCGATGAACTCATACAACGTTTCTACTACTGATAATTGAGCGTTGTACAAGTGCATGTATCATTGAGCTTGTCGTACGCACAATGTAACAATGCACTAGTCAAAATTATCGCACTATTGGATTTCTTTGAAATTCAATAGGAAGAAAATTTTGATGTAATAGGTGAATCGGGAAAGTCACAGAGTATCACACGCATGCGCGTGGGTATCTACATCCGCTCGGCAGAAATCCATGGTAGAAGCCGGTATTTGAAAGACCGGAGCCCGCCATTCAAAGGAACATTCAGCGGCGGAAGGACGTATCGAACTGCACGATGATCTTTTTTTGAGCGTTCTTTTCAACGATCCCCGTATTCTTTTTGGCATTTTTTGCTTCCGCTGCGGCGTTTTTCGCAAAGGCCGCTTGTACTTCTTTGTATATCCCGTCTAAGTTTGAGGTATAGGACAGTTCGAACAGCGCGTCGAGGATGCGCAAAAAATCCAAAAGATACAGTATCGCTTTGGTGATAAGCGTACTGTTGCCGGACGGTGACGGCGCGGCGGAAAAAGTCATGGTCATATTCTCAAACGTGAAGAAATCTTTGTCTCCGATGATACTGGGGTGTGAAAACCGTGAACACAGTCGAAATGTCGAATCATACTCTTCTAAGAAATCTTTGTCAACGGACCGGGCCATGTCCCGGATAGACTTTCCCGACCAGGTCACCAGAGCTTTGTCGGAAGATATCGAATATTTCTGCTTGAAAACATCAACATGCTGAGCAATCGTATCTTCCTCGATATTCGCCTCCGTGCCGGATACATACCGTTTCAGGATGACCCATTTATAATCGACGAAACGCGCGGTTTTCTGGTCGGCGCTGTGAGCATCACGCAGGATATATTTGAGGGATATGAGGTTTTCGAGTAAACTGCGTATGAGCGCGGATACATCCTGAGTGTAACCCTTTTGACAGAGTATGATAATGGCGGAATATGTTTTCAAGGCGCGGGTCAGGAAAAAGAGAGATATCCGCTTATGCGGTGGCAGATTGAGCAGATCGATCTTTTTCTCGTTAAATTCTTCAAGGAGCTGATACGCACAGTCATGTATCTCGTGCGCGATTTGGAACACTTTGCCGTAGTCCCGAGTTTTTTTTAAAGAAAGAAAAGAAAAACGCATAGGTATTTATAACCGTTGATTTAACGTGTTGATTATTTCAATCGCTAATTCCCTGTAGGGCAAAAGGTTTTTCCTGGATTTTATCTCAATGCGCGTTGTTTTTTCGGTCAATTTCTTTATCGACGCGGTCACCGCGGTTTCCTGGATGGTCGCCTCGATCCTTCCGGTCTGTTTATCCTGTCGCGTGATATCCCCCATCTCTTTCAGCGTTTTAAAGGTCACGTCCCAGGCGGTTTCAAAATCCTTGTCTTTATCTAAACGGGCAGTATCTTTACTGATGGCTACGCCTCCGGCAACCCCGGCCCCGGCCAGTAACGCCGCGCAGCCTGAACAGGATACGACAAAGACCCCTAGTATCAGAGGACTGAAGAAACGTCTCATCTGCCCCTCCTTCGGGTAAAAAGTCTTTTTTGCGTAGTTGTTGATGGTATCTTACTAAATTGAAATCAGGCGCGCAAGAAGATTCTCAGCGCGGTTTTTGACAACGAATATTTTTCTATTTACAATATAGCCATGTGTATTCCCTCCGATAAAAAAGGCCCGGTTGAAAATACCGTGCACTCTGTCCCGGAGAGTAAGATATTTATTACCAGTTCCAAAAGCCTGATCCCGTATGCCGCTGGAGAACTGACCCGGCTGGGGTATGCCCTTGATGCCGTATCCGCTTCCGGGATAGCCCTGAAAGCCGACCGGGCCGCGGTCATGCGGTTAAACCTGCAGTTACGCACGGCGCATCATGTTCTCTATCATATTAAGGACATCTCTTGTACGACGGCTGAAGATCTGTATCGGGAGGTCTTTGCTATTCCTTGGGAGGAGTTGATCGATGCGGATACCTACATCAGCGTGCAGGCTTTTACCGATACTCCTTCTATTCGCGACTCGCGGTATGCGAATATGAAATGTAAAGACGCGATCGTCGATCGTATGATGAAGATCTTTGGCCGCCGCCCGGATTCCGGGCCGTTAAAACAGGGAGCAGTTATTGCCGTATATTGGAGAAATACGGCAGGTTCTGTCTATATTGATACTTCCGGCGAGGTACTGGCTAAGCGGGGATATCGGAAAATCCCGTGGAAAGCTCCTCTTCCGGAAACGTTGGCGGCCGGGATCATTTATGAGTCGGCCTGGACCGCGGACGCGCACTTTATCAATCCGATGTGCGGCAGCGGGACTCTGGCGATTGAAGCGGCGTTGATGGGGTTGCAGCGCGCTCCGGGCCTTTTACGCAGCAATTTCGGTCTCTTGCATTGTAAACTTTTTGATCCTGCCGTTTGGCAGGATGTCCGTGCCGAATTATCCGCGCTGAGTATTCCTTCCTTTCCCGGGAAAGTCATCGCTTCCGACAACGATCCTGCGGCAATCGATGCGGCGCGCAAGAATGCGCGTACTGCGGGCGTTGAACAGAATATCGAATTTATCGTTTGTGATTTTGAGAAAACGCCGATTCCCGCAGGAAACGGCGTCGTTATTCTGAATCCCGATTACGGGATACGGTTAGGGGTTTACGAGGAATTGGAGCTTCTCTATAAAAATATCGGAAAATTCTTCAAGCATTCCTGCGCGGGATACCGCGGTTTCGTGTTTACCGGCAACCCCGCGCTGGGCAAAAAAGTAGGTTTACGCAGCAGCAAGAAAACGGATTTTCTTCATGCGGGTATTTCCTGCCGTCTTCATGAATATGAGTTGTATGAAGGAAGTAAATCTCGATAGGATACGCGGTTTATAGCGCCGCTTTCTTTACCGCAGCAGCTACTGCCCGATGCAGATCAAGATCCATAAAATCGGGAACGACCTGTTTTCTTGACGCGAATGACGCGATCGTTTCGGCAGCTTTGAATTTCATCACTGAGGTGATTCGTTTTGTCCGCGCGTCGAGCGCTCCGCGAATAATACCGGGAAAAGCCAACGCATTATTGATGGTCCTTCCGTCCAGGGCTATGCACGCGCCGGCTTTCAGCGCGTTTTCAGGCCATATTTCCGGGATCGGGTTCGCTAACGGCAAGACCACCGCTTTTTTATTCATGCTTTGCACCATTTCTTTCGTTACGACATTAGGACCGGATAATCCGATAAAAACGTCGGTGTTCTTGATCACTTCGGATAGAGATCCTTGCACGTGCTCAGGATTGGTTATTTCCGCGATCGATTTCTTGTACGGGTTCATATCCTGCTCTCTTTTCGCATAGAGCGCGCCGGCTTTATCGCAAATGACGATATGTTTGAACCCGTAATTGAGCAATAGCCTTGCGGTCGCCAGACCGGCCGCGCCGGCACCGTTTATCACGATTTTGACCGTCTGCATCTTCTTTTTTGTGTGTTTGAGTATATTCAGCAGCGAAGCCAGAACGACGATCGCCGTACCATGCTGATCGTCGTGAAATACCGGTATCGGGACCAGGGACTGCAAGGTGTCTTCCACTTCAAAGCATACCGGGGCCGCGATATCTTCGATCATGATCAAACTGAATGTTTTCGCCAGCTTTTGTAAGACCGTAACAATGGTCGCGGGTTCATCGCTGTCGATCAGCAGCGGAACGCAATTTATTCCGGCCATTTGCCGGACAATGACCGATTTGCCTTCCATGACCGGCATCCCGGCCAATACTCCGATATTGCCTAAACCAAGGACTGCGGACCCGTTTGTGGCGATACAGACCGTATTCCCAATGGACGTAAATTCCCGCGCGGATTCCGGATGGTGCAAAATATGCGTGCATACTTGCGCGACTCCGGGCGTGTATACCATCCGTAGATCTTTAATCGTGTCCAGGCGTACCCGGGGGACGACCTCGATCTTCCCGCCTTTATGTAGTTGCAGGATCTCATCTTGAATAAGCAGGACCTTTACTTTTTTGATTTCTTTCAGCGTTTCCAAGGCAGACACGAATTGCGATTCGCTTTCCGAGAAAAGCACCAGATCGTATACGGCTTTTGTTTTCGTCGCGGCTATCTTGACCGTCTCGTCGATATGTATGCCGGTACGGGCCAGCGTCTTTTTTATCCGGCTAAAGACATCTGCCTGTATGGGACATTCTATCCGGATGCGAATGATGATCTTATGGCTGAACTTCTCTGTTTTCATGGTAATTGGTTTATATTATACCGTAAGGGAATTCTTTTAAAACAAATTTTTGCACGTATTCGTTACACCATAAATGCTTATGCACGACCCTCTGGTCAGCTCCTCAGTACCCATCTATTAAGTCACGAGCAGACGAGCTTACCAGAGGGCATACGTACTATTAATGCTGACGATGGTTATCTTCCTGCGATAACTTCGTAAAGATAATCCTTCCGCTGGGACTTTGCAGGACGGAGACGACTTCTACCGTAACGTTCTTATTGATCAGCCATTTCGCGTTTTCGACGACGACCATGGTCCCGTCTTCGAGATACCCTACTCCCTGATTGTATTCTTTGCCTTCCTTGGTCAGTTTGATCGGTATACGTTCTCCGGGCAGGAAAATAGCTTTTAACGCGTTCGCCAGGTCATTGACGTTTAATACTTTGATGCCTTCCAATTCAGCGAGCCGGTTTAAATTATAATCCGTCGTCAATATCTTCGAATCGAGTATTTTTGCCAGTTTGATCAATTTCGCGTCCACGCTTTTGATGCCTTCTATGTCTTCCTGGTGTACTTTAAAGCTGACTCCTTCTATGTTTTTGAGCTCATTGAGGATCTCTAAGCCGCGTTTGCCGCGCTGGCGTTTGACGACATCGGTGGAATCGGATATCTTTTGCAATTCTTCCAGCACGAACCGCGGCGCGACCAATGTCGACTCGATAAAACGGGTCTTGACGACATCGATGATCCTGCCGTCAATGATCGCGCTGGTATCCATGATCAACAAATCGGCTTTCACATCCTGGCGTTTAAACCGCACGTAAGGAATGACAATGTGAAAATCGTCCCTGCCTTTAAGCCCGAGCATCAGCCCGATATACGAGAGGATCAAAAGCATCATGGTATTTCCAAAGAGCCGTATTTGCTCATCGAGGACGATAATATCTATGATATATCCGATGAATTTTGCAAAAATAATACCCAAGAGCAGTCCAAAGAAAGCCGATGAAAGCCCGCGGAGAGAGATCTTTTTTGCCAATATTTCGACGGCCAGTATGATGCACGCGATACCTAAAGCAATAAGCGGGCCGGCGTGCGGAATATTCAATTTAGGGGCAAAATACCCTCCGGTGAGCAAAGATAACAATAAAAATAATATCCGGATAATCAGAAAACCCATATATTCCTCCTCTTGCAGCGGGTGTGGGGTACTTCATGAGAGTCCTCCTCGGCCGGAAGACCGTGGCGCTCTCCCCGAAGCAGAACGATCTGCTCTTTCGCGTGCATCCCGGGCTTAAAGCCCCGTGGATTCTTGCGCGGGGGGCTTGATAAGGGAACTAAGAAAAGATTATGTATGCCACACCGAATCGACTGCATCTTTTAGTGTTTTTGCCTGCGTAATACGCAGTTTATCATAGAAGATCTGCGGGACCTTCGCGGCATCGCGTTCAGGGATAATACAGTTTTTAAATCCCATTTTCTCGATTTGTTTTAACCTCCTTTCCAAGAATTGAACGCTGCGCAACTCTCCGCATAACCCCAGTTCAGCCATGCAGACCACCGGTTCCTTGCATGGTTTGTTTTTATACGACGAAACAATCGCAAAAGCCACGGCCAGATCGGCCGCGGGATCGTTGACTTGTAATCCCGCGGTGATATTTATGAAAATATCGTGCGAAAAAAGGTTTATTCCCAATCTTTTTTCGATGATGGCGGTAATAAGCGAAAAACGGTTAAAATCATACCCTTCCGAGCGTCTTTTTGCGATCCCAACGCCGGCCCGGCAGACTAAACTTTGTATTTCCGCGATAATCGGGCGCATCCCCTCGATGACGCAGGCCAATGAAATACCCGAATAAGCGAATGTTTCTTCCCGGTAGAATACATCGGATATATTCTTTACTTCAACAAACCCGTTTTCCAGCATTTGGAACACGCCCAGTTCTCCGGAAGGCCCGAAACGGTTCTTTTCGGTGCGAAGGATCTTAAAAGGCATGTTCTTTTCGCCTTCAAAGTATAAAACGGTATCGACAATATGTTCAAGGATCTTCGGCCCGGCAATCGCGCCGTCTTTGGTTATATGTCCGACCATGAAAATGATCGTTCCCAGCGATTTGGCTATTTGGGTGAAAATAGAACCGATTTCCCTGACTTGCAAGAGGCTGCCGGCTGCCGACGTCAACTCCGGCAAGACCATCGTTTGGATTGAATCGATAATGACTACCTCCGGACGTAATTCCTGCAATGCCGGTATGATCTGGGAAACATTATTTTCGTTAACGATATATACGTTTGAGAACTCTTTTCCCAGCCGCCGCGCGCGCATACCGACTTGCTGCAACGATTCTTCGGCAGTCACATAGAGTACTGTTTTGCCTTGTTGTGAAAGATAATGCGTGATTTCCAAGAGCAAGGTCGATTTACCGATACCCGGTTCTCCGCCTAAAAGGACTACCTGCCCTTTGACGAGACCTCCTCCCAGGACTCTATCCATCTCATCGATCCCGGTGCTGAGGCGGGACAAGACCTCATTTTCCTTGATGTCTTGCACTCTCTGCGGTTTTTGTGATCCGACGGCAAGCGAAAACCCTTTTAAGACCGGGTTCTTTTCACGGACGGACTCTTCGGCAAACGTGTTCCAACGGTTGCATTCAGGGCATTTGCCGGTCCATTTTACGGTAGAATACCCGCATTCCCTGCAGACAAAGACCGTGTCATTTTTTCCTTTTGTTTTCATAGGCTTTCGACAGATTATACACCGATAGTATATAGAGTAAGCAGAATATTGGCAATGATTGAGTGAATACCGCCCGGACGCTCCCCTCGTATTTCAAGGCCGCGATGGTAAACAAGCTGTCTATGGGAGGCAATAACGCTTGGGCCAATAAAAGCGAGAAATTCATAAAGATACCCTGTACGTTGAGCGACTGCAAGTGCATACTGGTAAAACCCAATCCGGCGATCAGCAATGCGAAGATGATACTCAGCGGATTTCTCCATACCGTGTAGAAGTAGCAGAAATAAAAGAAACAAAAGCAGCCGGTATACCACAGTACGCCGCAATTTACGCCGAGATAATAAACATAAAAAGAACGCGTATGGAAAAAAGCGATGACCGCAAAAAGGAGTTCAATAAAACAAACGAATATGCCGATTAACAGCATTCCCGCGCTGACTAAGGAGAATCCGACCACGGTTCGGCTCAGCGGTTTCATCAGAAAAAAACTCACGGTCTCGTCCTTGAAGAATTCTTTAAAGACCCACCAGAAACTCGTGCTGCCGATAAGAGCCGCGCAGACGATACTAAAGAATGACGCGATGATAAAAGGCATTTCTTGCGCGCTGAACACCGTATTAAAATCATGCTGGGCCAGGATTGCCCGCATGGCCGGGCTGTACGTCATGTGGACCATGATCAGCGATAATCCACCGAGGACAAAGAGCATAATAATGATTTTTTCGGAAATAGCCAGTCGCAGCAAAAAGTTAAGTAATGCTTTAATTTTTCCCATGGTATAACGTTGCGACGATAAACTGCTCCAAATTCGTTTGGGCCTGTAATTCCTGCCCGGAAATACTGCGGGTAATCATCCCTTCATCAAGCACGACTACCCGTTCTCCCAGTTTTTCAATGTCCGTCACGATATGAGAAGAAATGATGATCGTGCACCCTTTTGTTTTCAGCTGCCGCAGGACCTGATAGAACCTGTCTTTACCGATAAAATCCAGATAGACGGTCGGCTCATCGAGGATCAGCACATCCGGGTCATGAAGCAGGCTTTGAACAATAAGAAGTTTTCGCTTGTTTCCCATCGAAAGCGTATTAATACGCGTGTTTAATTCTTTGCTCAGTTCAAAGGTCTCCAGTAAGTCCCGCATACGGCTTTTAAGATAGGCCGCGTTCATCCCGGACACCGTCCCCATGATCCGTAGAAACGCGCTGACCGTCAGAAAATCCGGCAGGGCGATCGTTTCCGGGAGATACCCGATGCGCGCGCGGTATTGGACCGGGGTCGTTTCGTTGATCAAGACTTTTCCTGCCGTAGGCTGCAGTATGCCGGCACAGATATTCATGAAGGTGGTTTTGCCCGCCCCGTTTCTTCCCAGGATGACGGTTATTTCGTTCTGCGGTATTTCGATATCGATCCCTTTGAGCGCTTCGGTTTTGCGCCGATAAAGGATGGAACGCGTATCGTACGTTTTACGCAAGGATTGGATCTTCAGAAAAGTCATATGCGATATATTCCTGCGCTTTCAAATGAGGGTGTATATGATACTCGATGAATTTGTCTAATACTGCCCGTACTTCTTTCGCCGCCTTGTCGGAGATCTTGATCCGTACAAGATAGGGAAAATTATAGTTTAAAATATACCGCAGCACAAGCAATGTTTCCTGCCGCAGCATGATATATGATTCGTGCGGTACCTTACATTTCGGGCAGAGTAATCCTCCTTTGGTAATACTTAAACAGGCATGTTCATGGATCTCTTCATTGCAGCGTACACAATGCAATAACGAAGGATACCATCCTAAATGGGTCATCATTTTAAGCTGAAAAATCGTAACGAGCGTCGGGACAGGGCTTTTGGAAAGTAGTTTAAAAATATCCAGGACCAGGTAAAATATCTCTTCATTTTTCGCGTGCAGCGGCACAGCCGCGTCGAGGAACGACATCATATACGACGCCGCGTAGAACGCGTTGAGGTCTTTTTTGATATGTTCAAAAGAATCGAGCAACGTTGTTTCCGTGACTAACCAGATCGGCCCTTTTTTATCATAAAAAATAAATTCATTCAGCGTAAAAAAGTCTAAAGACGTGACAAATTTGTCGTGTTTTGTCCGGAAAGCCTTAAAAATGCCGGTCAATTTCCCGTAGTGTAGTGTGTAAAAGACGGCAATTTTGCTGGTGCGCCGGAAATCATACGATTTTAAAACAAATCCAATGTCTTTGTGAATCGGCATAATGTTCCCGGACCTTACAAAGTTTTCAGGGTCGAATTTGCAACCCCTTAGATCAATTTTTTCTTTTTTATCAACGCGAGCAGTTTCTCTTCCTCTTTTTTCATTACGTTACGTCGCGGGCCGTGGTCTGAATGCCCTAATAAATGCAAGAACGCATGGATACAATATAAAGCGAATTCTTCCCTATACGTTGTGTGGAATCTTCTGCTGTTCATGCGGGCCATTTCCGAAGATATCAACATGTCCCCCCATAAGCGGCCATGCGTGTCTGACAGATCAAAAACGATAACGTCTGTCGGGCGGTCTTTTTTCAGGAACTTCTTATTGATTTTACGGATGAACGTATCGGTGCATACGGTCAGATGGATTTCTTGCGCGCCGCTTAAGCGGTAATAACCGGACAGATATGAAAAGATCATTCGTATCTCGGCACGAGATAACGGAAGTGCTTTTGTTTTCGCGGTTATGTCAACGTTTACGTTCATTGATGTTTTCGGGTAAAAAAGCCTTATGCAGACCGACGATTTTCCTGCGTATAGCAATACCAAAACCCATGATTTTCTATAGACGGCCGGTACGACTTCCCTACGGGCAAAATATTATAACATAGATCGCGCCGCTTGTCCGAGGATAGAATCTAACTCGTCTTCGTGGAATTCCCTCAGCTGTAAGGAGCGAAAAAAAATACGCTTCAGCGGACAATAATAGTGCGGTTTTTTCGATACGAAAGGCCCCGCGGCATCAGAGTCCGCTCCCGTATCATATTGAAGAATTCGACGGTTTCTTCAGGCGTCTTGGCGTAATATTCCGATGAAAAACGGTTTGATTCTCCCACAAAGACCGTCAGCCCGATTTTTTTGAGCAGGACAAAAACATCCTCATCGGTCACGTCATCGCCAAGGTATACGGGAAAAACCCGGACGCCGCCTTTCGTGGAAAAAAAAGGTTGAGCCAAGAGCCACATGACGGCCTTCCCTTTGTTCCAGCCGGTTGCCGGCAGTATCTCGTAGACCTTTTTTCCTTTTCGTAACTGGATCTGTCCCTGCCATAACGGCATCAAGCATATTTCGCGCACTATTTCCCGTACTTCACGCTGACGGCAGGCTTGTATCAATCGATAATGGATGCTCAGCGTCAATATTTTATTTTGAATGACAATGCCGGGTATGTGTTTGAGCCGCCGCGCGAAAAAACGATACATCTTTTGTATGAGAGCTTTCTGACGCGGCGTAACTCTCTCCCGCGCGCGGATGTATGGGCCTTCCATTTCCAGCCCATGGTTACCGACATAGATGACTTTTTTTATCCGGATACGTTTTTTGAGGTCTTTCAGCGCCCGGCCGCTGACGACCGCTACGGTGCATTGCGGATGTTCAGCCAGATCGCGCAAAAGCACGCGTGTCGCTTCAGGCAGGACCGCCTGGTCGGGAGTTTTCGCGATCGGGACTATCGTCCCGTCGAAATCCGTGAGGATAAAAAGCCGTTTACCCGCAAGGCGCCGCTGAATGATTTTCCACGATCTTAATAGATGTTTCATGGTATCGGCAAAAATAAAAGACCGCCATTCGGTATAAAGGCATGTCCGATGGCGGCCTGATCGTCAAAAAAGAGCCTATCGCAGAGTCGTTACCACGTGATACTTTTGACCTCTTCCAGCATCTTGACTCTGGCGCCAGTATCAATGGTCGTTACCGCATAGAAGAACTTATGCAGCACTATTTTCATCGCGCATAATTCAAACGTCCCGGTATCGGTGGTCACTTTCAACGCCTGATTAAAACCGATTGTCCGGTAGTTCTCTTCACTGCCGCCGGTCGTATTCAATATCGTTACTTTTTTATTCGGAAGAAGCCCTTGTACGCCTTTCTCATTGACGGTATAGGCAAATCCGTAGGAAAAAACCCGGTCGATGTACCCCTTCAGTATCCCCGGCATACTGAACCACCATACCGGATAGATGAATATCAGATGTTCGGCGTTCTTGATAAAGTCCTGTTCACGCTGGATATCCGCCGGCACTTTACCTTGTTTTAGAAATCCAAAATCATTCGCGGATAACACCGGATTGAATCTAATATCATACAGATCGCGTATCGCATACCCCAGACTATTTCTCTTTAAACTGTTTTCGACCTCTTCTTTTATCGCGTGATTAAAGCTTTTTTGATGAGGATGCGCGTAGATAATAAGATATTTCATATCGGCTCCTTTCTGATCATTCCCTTTACCAAAATACCACGGGCTATATGCCCGTGGGTGAATGGGACGTCGCCCCACACGGGTGTATAACAGGCCCCTACGGGTTTTACCCGTGGGGGCTCCAGTTAGGTCTCGCTTTTCGGATAATCAATGCGTGTATGAAATACGGCACAAAGGATGCGGGAAAAGCTATCGGTAATCTCGTCCAAGTCCTTTAACGTCAGGTCGGTCTCATCAAGCTGCCCTTCCAGGAACTTCTTTTTTATCGTATCATTGATCATTTCACGTATCCGCGACGACGACGGATCTTCCAATGAACGCGAAATGGCTTCTACGGCATCGGCTAAATGCACGATCGCAGTTTCTTTATTTTGAGGCTTCGGACCGGGATACCTGAATTGTTCCTCATCGCCGGCCCCTTCCATGTGCTTGGCCCTTTGATAGAAATAATATACCAAGGTCGTTCCGTGATGCTGCGCGATAAAATCGACGACTTTAGAGCTGATTTTATATTCATGAGCTAATTCCAGGCCTTCTTTGACGTGATTGAGAATGACCAGCGTGCTCATGGACGCCGTCAGATTCTTGTGCATATCCTTATAGGGAACCTGATTTTCCGTAAAATATTCGGATTTGGATATCTTTCCGATATCATGATAATAAGCGCCGACTCTGGTCAATAAGGAATTCGCGCCGATCGCTTCCGCGGCGGCTTCCGCAAGATTGGCCACGACGAGGCTGTGTTGATACGTTCCCGGGGCCTCCAGGATCATTTTTTTCAGCAACGGATGGTTAAAATCGGTCAGTTCGAGCAACGAGATATTCGTCACGACCTTAAACAAGAACTCAAAGATCGGCAACATCCCCAGGATAATGATCGCGGAGAGGAACCCGTTCATCATAAAATGTATGGCGGTATCTATCGATAACCTTTCTTGTTTTAACAGCATGAATAACACTAAAGCGACTAACCCGCCGCTTAATCCGGCTTCGATTATCTGCCAGCGGCGGCGCGTACGATAACACATAAACGACGCGACCATTCCCGCGCAAAAATAATAGATCATCGTAACAAGCTCATTTCCCAGGATCACTCCGGCAATAAGCGAACAATACATAATAAGGACGAACGATAATTCAAGATTGTTATACAGTAAAGTTACGAGTATCGAAAAAGCGATCAGCGTAGACGCGTACGGCACGAAATGCAGGGGTTGCCCGATCAAAAACGAGGTAAAAAGGAACAAGACAAAGAGCAGGACGATATCCGTCAGATTTATGTCGATCTTGCGATAGCGGGTAATATAGAACGCCAACAGTATACCCAGGAACGCGTACGCGAGATTGATGCCGCAAAAAAGAAACACGACGCACAGGAGCGCGCTATACAGCACATGCAGGAATAGTTTTTTCTTTTTAAGCTTCTTTATAAAATGCATCATACGCTCTTATGATTTTTTTGACCAGTTCATGCCGGATGACATCTTGGCTGGTCAGATGTATAAACCCGACTTCCTTGATCGGTTTCAGTATTTTTATCGTTTCCAACAACCCGACCGGTTGTCCGCCGGGAAGATCGGTTTGCGTGGCATCCGCGGTGATGACCATTTTCGAGCCTGACCCTAACCGGGTAATAAACATTTTTAATTGTTTTGTCGTGCAATTTTGCGCTTCATCAAGAATGATAAAAGCATGGCTGAGCGTTCTGCCGCGCATATAGGCCAAGGGTGCGATCTCAATGATCCCCTTCTCCGCGTATTCTTCGACTTTACTAAACTCCATCATCTCATAGAGCGCGTCATATAAAGGGCGTAAATACGGGTAGAGTTTTTCGGATATGCCTCCGGGTAAATAGCCGAGCGATTCACCGGCTTCGACTGCCGGCCGGGTCAGGATCAAACGCTGGACCCTGCCCGACGCTAATGCGTTGACGGCCATTGCCACGCTCAGATATGTCTTTCCGGTACCGGCCGGACCGATCGCAAATACGATATCTTTATGCGCGATCGCTTTTAAATATTTTAATTGCGTGGTCGTTCTGGGATGAACGACTTTCTTTCCTAACGAGATCTTAATATCGGAGGCCGCGTGTATATTTCCGTGAAAATAAGCGACATGTTCTTTTATTTTCTCGAGGGTCGCATTTTCATTGCGGTACGTATCGATGAGAAATTCGATCAGGGCGCAGGCTTTCTTGAAATTTTTACCCAGTCCGTCGATCTCAATACTATCTTTATTGACAAGGACCTCGACTCCGAATTCCTTTTCGATGAACTTGATATTCGTATCAGCGACGCCAAATATATTTTTTATTACGTAATAATGGTGGACGGGTATTACTTTTTTCATAGGCACTTTCGAAGGCCTGCCACCGGGCTGAGCGTTCATGCAAACAGCCGGGCAGCAGGCCTGCGGAAAGATTATTTCGTCGGCTTGAATATCTGTATTGTTTGTCCGGGACGAAGTTTGTCCGGAGTCTTTAACAGATCTTTATTTAATTTAAAGAGCTTATACCATTTTTTCGTCGTGCCGTAATTCTTAAGAGATATTTTTTGTAACGTATCGCCTTTTTGTACTTTATAGGCCTGATATTCTACCGGGCCGGCCTGTACCGGTTCGGCGGGGGCATTCGATATTTTCTTATCCTCAAAAGATTCATGGGTGATCACCGGCGCCACGGCCGGTTCCTGGAACAACACCGAATTTGCTTCTTTTGATGCCGTTGGGGCCGGTGTTTCCGGGCACGTTACAACGCCTTTTGCGCTCTTACCGGCGGTATTTGAAGAAGGCACTTCGATTTCCAAGACATTTATTTTTCGGTTTTCGCCCAACCGGTTCTTTATCTCCTGTTGTTCAGGCGAAACGTCGTCTTTCGGAGTCCCAAAAAGATATCCTTTATTCCCTTCGGCGGTCGTGTCTGTCCTCGGTTTCTCAACGACATACCGTCTCATGACGCACCCTGACATGATTACACTGCCCAAAATCAAGCCCATGAGTATGTTCCGTGACGTGGTCATACTTTTTCCCCTCCTTTAATTTCGATAGAGATCTCTCGTAATTGTTTTTTATCGACCGCTGACGGCGCCGCACTCATTAAACACGTTCCTTTTTGTGTCTTGGGGAATGCGATGACTTCCCGGATACTATCGACCCCCGTCAATAAAGCGGTTAATCTATCAAGGCCTAAAGCTATTCCTCCATGCGGCGGCGCGCCGAATTTGAGCGCGCGCAGGAGAAAGCCAAATTTAGTTTCCGCGGTCGCCTCATCGATCCCCATCAACAAAAAGATCTTTTTTTGAAGTTCCGTGGAATAAATACGTAAAGAGCCGCTGCCTAATTCAACGCCGTTGAGGACAAGGTCATACGAGGAGGACCTCATTTTTAACGGCGTCGTATCCAACATATGCATATCGTCAGCGTGCGGCATGGTAAACGGATGATGTTCCGATTCAATCCGCTTCTCTTCGTCATTGTATTTAAATAAAGGAAAATCGACTACCCATAAAAAGTCATATTCTTTGTCCCTATGGACGCGCGGTTTATCGCTCTGGTATTTTTCCATCGCTTCCCGGTGCGTAATCCGGGGAAAAGGAATGGGAAGGTCTTTATTCAAGGCTTTCTTGAAAATATGCTGCACTAACTGTTCGATCAAAGAAAAAACATCTTCTTGTCCGATAAAGGACATTTCTATATCAAGTTGGGTAAATTCCGGCTGGCGGTCTTTGCGAAGGTCCTCATCCCGGAAACAGCGGGCTATCTGGTAATACCGGTCCATGCCGGCGACCATCAGGATCTGCTTAAAAAGCTGCGGCGACTGGGGCAGCGCGTAAAACATCCCGGGGTTGAGCCGCGACGGGACTAAGAAATCCCGGGCTCCTTCGGGTGTTGATTTTGTCAAAAACGGAGTCTCGATCTCCAGGAAATTTTGTGCATTAAGATATTCGCGCATCGCCTGAGTAATCTGATGGCGCAGGACCATCCGCGCGTTATTTTCCTCTTTACGCAGATCAAGATACCGATGAAAAAAACGTACTTCTTCGGAAGTCGTGTTATCTTCCATGGTAAAGGGCAATTCAGCCGAAGGATTAAGAATGATGACTTTTTCAGCGGCGACTTCGACAAAGCCGGTCTTGATCTTAGGGTTTTCGGTACCTTTCGGCCTTTTTGAGACGGTCCCCTCGATCTGGATACAATCTTCGTTCTTCAGTGATTTTGCGGCTATTGCCGCTTCGGTCTTCGGCAAAAATACGATCTGGGTTATGCCGAAACGGTCGCGAATATCGATAAACGTTATCTTTCCATGGTCCCGGCGGCGGTATACCCAACCGTTTAAGGTCACTTTTTGATTCAGATTTTGCTCGGTGATCTCACCGCATGTATGCGTTCGAATCATGGGAAGCTCCTTTATTTAAACTCCTATGATACCGTATTTATTCTAAGAAGCCAGTATTTCTTTTGTCTTTGCCGGGATCTCGTGTAACGGCACTTTTAATTGCTCCCCGGTAAGCATATTCTTTACGGTATACACATTCGAAACACGTTCTTCTTCTCCGATGATCACGACAACCCGCGCATTGATCTTTTGGGAATACCGCAGCTGGGCTTTCAGGCTTTTACCGGAATAATCCATGTCTGCGGCGATAGACTCTGTTCGTAAAACATTGATCAAGGCAAAAGCCGCTTTGCAGCTGTCGACATCCAAGGGTGC
>Ga0172370_10000951_pt1 | contig 45052 bp, 37 predicted proteins | sample LakKiv5m_FD_114538 | JGI IMG/M metagenome (GOLD analysis project Ga0172370, IMG submission 114538) | Freshwater microbial communities from Kabuno Bay, South-Kivu, Congo - kab_022012_11.5m | ecosystem: Environmental > Aquatic > Freshwater > Lake | place: Democratic Republic of the Congo...
ATCGATTGATACGGTTATTTCGAAACCTTTCACCACCACCATGCAAAGAAATATAAAATTTGTAAAAGTTGCCCACACCAAATATCCCCAATTTAATTGGAGAGTTTCGGCTTCTTCCGCAATTAAAGGAGGAACAGGAAGTTCAAATATTTATATCAAAGCTATTAAAGGATATCTTCCATCAGGTGACTCAGTCGTGATAGCCGATCCGCTGAATTATTACTTCTCACATGGTTGGGGACGAATGAAAGAACCGCCTACAATGGGAATGAATCAAGACATAACCGTGGTGGTTGAAGTTTACAGTGTGTATGCCGCTGAAGATTTTATTTCTCTTACGTTTGGCGCTGGTCCAGATATGAAAAACCATCGCACCAAAGAAAAATTTGTTCTTGTTTCCGATGACGGCCTCGGCAACAAAGTTTACTCGCAAACGTTCCGTACACATCCTGTACGCGGACATTCCCATACCGTTATCGATGCTATTCCGGCGCAAGTTATAAAAGATGATCAGGCTCCGGTTGAATCGAGCGCATGGGGATTTCCATACATTGTTAAATAATTCCCGATGTAATGTTGTGGATACTTGTTACTGCAGGACAAACCTCCGATCCTGCAGTAACCTTTGTTTTGATAAGATGTAAGACACAAATGACTTTTGTAATAGGCGATAATCTGTTATTTTTAATGCGCAAACATGCAGTAATAAGTTTTTCATGAAAACGATCTCTCAATATATTTTGCCCCTTCTCGTCGGGTTTTACTTCTTCGGATGTGGAAAACCAGGTCCAACGGAGTTGGTTGACGATAGACCGAATGAAGAAACTCCTCTTCAATATGAAGTGCTTGCAAAAAATCCCGAGGATGCGTTATATCAGAATGGTTATGATTCTACCGGACTTGCGGCACCACCGCCGTTAACGGATGTGTTCACGTTTGTCAGCAAGAATCAAATCTCTGAAAAAAACGGTACCGTCGGATTTGATGTAGCCGAAGTCCTTTTCCTCGACCGGAACAACCCATTTGTTTCGATGGACGGGAAGCATTTCGGATATCATTCGAAGAAAGTATTTCCTCCTATGATAAATTCGTTGATAACGAGGGAAGAAAATAATCATATTGAATATGGACATCTTGCATCTGCGCATGATACTACGCTTGGTCCAAAATATGTTTTGAACAGATCGGGAAAAACAGGTGATTCGCTTTGGCTTGCCTACAATGCACCGGTAAAATTTGAATACCGTGAAAAAATGATGGATCCTAAAATTTCTTTTAGCGTAATGATGCCCGAACAAATAATTGGGCATATTTCGCTTTCAACGGATCCGAAGGGTGAAAAAGTGATTCATTTGGAATGGAACCCCGGGACGAAAGATTCTGTGGAAATTATCGTTGGCGGAAAAATGAAAAACGAAAAAACTGCACTTGCGTTTTTTAAATTCCGCGTAAAAGATAATGGAAGGGTAAAAATCCCAACGGGATTCGTTTCCTCTATTCCAAAAGATCGCTTTGATCGATTGGTGATTATGTTCGTTCGGAAAGCTGTTTCCAGACGAATGGAATCCTCCCTCGAATTTTTTACGGTTGTTCAAAACACCCATAGCATTGTAATAGATTATCCTTGAGAAAAACGGCAGCACTACTTCTACTTTTTATATCAATCACTTTTAAGAATGGATTTACGCAAGAATCTTTTTCTTTAAACGGATTCAGGAATCAAATGCAAGCAGACGGTGTACTCTCGATGGAAGCGAACCCGACTAGTTTTTCTTCCGTAAAAGATTTAGCCTTGGGAATAGTGTTCGGAACCGAATTTCTTTCTCCGGCTGTTTCCAACTTGTATGAATTAAGTATTTCAAAAACATTCGGCGCCTCCAATTTCTCATTGCGCTATTCTCCCGGTTATAATAAAGAATTTTCACTCTTAAAAAATCAATCGGTAATTGGTCAAGACTCCTCCGATGTTTCTCTTAAAACCTCGCTGAAGTATAGCGAAACTTTTGCTGCGGGATTTTCTTACAAATATTCCGAACATCTCAGCAGTGGTTTTACGCTCCATTATTTTACTGAAAATTTTAGCCAGGATGCAATCGGCGCAGTCTTTTCGGATTCTTCTCTCACGTTGATAAGAGAAAACAACACCGAGTCCATGTCGTTTATTAATTTTCAATTTGGCGGCGATTATCAATTTTCAGATAACTATAGAGTCTCCATGTCCGGTTCAAATTTCATCAAAATAAAAAACGGTTCGTTAAGCGACATAAATCGTTCCTTTGAAATGAAGACGCCGGAAAACATACGAATTGCTTTTTATGCTAAGCCCTACGATGGCCTGGGCGCGAATATTGTGTTTGAAACGATACGCGCTTTCCAAATTTCTGTGCAGAAGGAAATTCAATTATTCGGACTCTATTCCTCTTTAAGTTGTTCTTATTTCGGTGGATTGTCATCGCGCGGAGTACAGCCATCTTTGTCGCTCAGATACGGTAATCTTTCTGCGGATGTAACCGCATTGCTTTACACGTCGCAAAAGCAAAAAACAGGTTCGTTAAACGATTTAACTTCCAGCGGTATTTCGAGTATTCTGAATAATAAATATTGCGGAAATAAAGCTATGCTTCAACTTTCTTACCGACTTCAAACCACGCAAGAAAAGTTTGTGCAATTTGTTGATGTTTCGGTAACGAGGGCAATCTTCCCGATGTTCAGCGATCTATTTCTTGATGCGCCCTTTGCCATTGCCAAGGTTGTGAATATTTCCGATAAAGCGGTGACGGTAAAACCGGGAAGCAAAATTGACAAATTAAATAACGAAATTGTTTACTCCCCGAGTGTTGTGATTGCTCCAAAGGATACCGTTTCGATTCCTTTTTATACTGCTTTCCCCGAAACATATTTCTCATCAAAACACGAGCTTTCGTTTGTGACGTTTTCTCTTATTACTGAAAATGCCGACGCTGATGACAATTTGCAAAAACCGTTGCTTATCAACTCCTCAAACGCCTGGGACGGTGAAGTTGGCCATCTTCATTACTTTGTAAAAAAAGATTTTGATTATTCCTCTACCGCAGCAAAACGGATACTTTCAAAGTATAAAAATACTCTTGACACTACTTCCTCAGCATTACTTTTGTTTCAGCAGGCAAAACTTCTCTTCAACGAAATTATTCCGGAAATGCTTTACGTAGCCGATCCGGTTGCTTCAAACGACAGAGTGCAGTTCCCGCATGAAACCATTGACGTAAAAGGAGGAGACTGCGATGATTTTTCTGTCTGCTTAGCTTCTTTTTATGAAAGCATCGGCATAGAAACGGCTTTTGTAGATTACCGCGGAAATGATCAAAGCCGGCATGTTAATCTTTTGTTCAATACCGGATTACATCCTTCCGAAGCTCAGCTTATTACCCGGAACGACAAAAAATATTTTATCCGAAAGGATACGGCCGGAGAAGAAAAAGTTTGGATTCCGATTGAAACAACCGAGCGGTCGAATTTTACCTCTGCATGGGAAAAAGGTGTTGAAATTTTTACGAACGAAGCTTTAGATAATTTGGGGCTTGTAAAAGGGACTGTTCAGATAATAGAAATTTATTAAACTTGAATATGAGTTTGAGGTAGTTATGAATAAAATAATCGTTTCACTTTTAGTTGCCGGCTCGCTTTTTGCGCAATCTTATAAAGTTGAAAAAATTCAAGGCACGGTGAAAGCGCTCGTTGGCAACAGCGAACAATGGGGTGATGTAAAAGAAGGCGCCATGGTTACGCCTTCAACGGTGATAATGACTGATAAAAGCTCGACTATTCTTCTTTCCGGCGGCGGAATAAAATTTATGTTGAAACCATCCGCGGCGCTTTCTGTCAATAGTTTAAAACATATGACCATTGATGAACTTCTTCTTGCCCTTGCGATGGAAGAAATTCTGTCAACACCCGCTAAACGGAAAGATGCAAAAGGAATGAATACCGCAATTTACGGTACAAATGAAGGTGGAAATAAATCGTTGGTTTCTTCCGATGCACTTGGCGACTTAAAATTGAACGGCGCCCGGCAGCTTGCGGAAAATGGTTTTGTTGAAACCGCCATTCTCGCCGCTAAAGAAGCATACCGCAAATATCCCTCAACACAAAAAAATGTACCGTTGCGATTTTTCTTCGCTTCGCAGATGATGAAGCTTTCTCTTTTCGATGAAGCATTGGCTGAGTACTCACAGATGCAAAATCTTCCGATGAATGATGAGCAGGCAAAAGAGGTGCGAGAAAAATTAGATTTTCTAAAAAAGAAACTTGCGGGTATGTGATTGAAAAGATTTTGTTGGTCGGATCTTCCAGCTCGTTAAGATGGTAAAATAAAATCGTCACTACTTCAACAAAATCATTTTGCGGCTTTGCACAAAGCTGCCTGCGCGTAATGTGTAAAAGTAAACGCCGCTGGCAAGGTTACTCCCATCAAATTTGATTGTGTAACTGCCTGCAGGTTTTTCTTCGTTTACTAAACCGGCTATTTCATTTCCTAAAATATCATAAACTTTTAAACTGACTTTGCTTTTTAAAGATACTTGAAAACTAATGGTAGTCGCGGGGTTAAAAGGATTGGGATAGTTTTGCGCCAACAGAAATGTCGCCCGGGGGTGGCTCCAATCCTCAACATCAACAACATCAGCTCCAAACCAGCGCATTGCTTGAACAAGCGGGGAAACTCTATCGAATCCATACCAAAAATGATTTGGCGCTCCACCTACAAGGGATAAAGGATCAAAGGCTAAGAACGCAATTTTATTTCCAGATGGAAGAGTTCTATGTGCGCAAACATTATAAGTCTTTCCGTCAACTCCTTGTGCCGTAATATCTACAAAAGTTCCGGCAACGGGATCAAATCCGTCTAACCAATTATAATATGTAGAACCTAATTCATTCGTTGGACCTATCATCAAAGAATTTTCTTGCAGAGCAAGAACTTTTAAATAAAGCGAATCTCCAAGTTCTGTTCCGACTACTGAAGTTGCGTAAGATGCTTTATTGTTATCACCTTCTGTTTTGTAATTTATGTCATTGTAATCGGCTGAAATACCAAGAATATCATACTGAAAATCTCCGGCGTTATAAGTTGAGTTCTTCCATCCTGAAATAAATCCCAAGTATTCATCTCCGGCTAATAAATAATTATGATTTGGTGAAGCTGCCAGCCATTCTTTTATTACATCATTGTTGATATCTTTCGGGCCCGATGTAGTTATTTCAAAAATGTTGTTATAGTTATCAACCATTTCTTTTGTTAAAGGACCATATGCCCAGCTATCTTTTGGAAAATTTATTAATTCTTGAGCGGTTGTTGTTGCACCGTTGCTGCCAAAATAAAGCGATTGCGGGTATCCGCTTATTTTTGTAAAACCGTTAAATACTATGAGAGAAGGGTTTTCAGGCTTGAAAATATTATACGATACGGTCTGACTTTCTGTAAAATTGCCGCCCGCATTAGTATAAATAACCTTATACATTACCTGTGTACCCGGTTGAGCACCAGGAATCATTCCTTTAAACGTCTGGAAAAAATCAGCTGAATCTTTTGTTGTCATTGGTACACTTGTATAAGTAGTTCCTGTATCAAAAGAGTAAACTAGCGATACCTTGCTTTTTGCAATGTCATCAGGTTCACAATGAATAATCTCAGCTGAAACTTCTCTTTGTTCCGTGCTAAGGGTAGTTGATAATTCTGTGATTCGAGGAAGAGTAAAGCACCCGTCACTTAATTTGACTTCTAATACAAAATCAAAAGTGTAGAGTCGTGACCACCATCCGAAATCGACTCCCGGTTGAAATCTTCCGTTGGTATAAAATTTCAAACCATCATATCCATCAATATGATCAGCTGCAATTCCCACTCGCAGGGAATCTGCCATGGGGCTCAAGTTTCTTACAGCTATTCCCACAATGGCTCCGGACGGGACAACCGGAGCGGTAGAATTCAGTGTATCCAGTTTTATCCATTGATACCGATGACCATGGGATTTCAGAATCGGCTGTATAATTACACCTTTGCCGCTGTCGCTCCACAAATCCTTTCCAAAGGGACTTGCTAATCCCAAACCAGATGAATCAATCCAGTCGCCGGTTCTGTCCGGATTATCTAAAAAAGCAGTGATATTGTTGTTACCATTTCCGTTAGCCGGATAATATCCCAAGCGTCTTTCCACGATAGTTTGTAGGTCATATTTTTTCCAGTTGAGATTAACTAATTTTACTTCTAACTGAACGTTCGTGTCAGCTACATCTACAACCGATAATCCTACATTTGATATTATCATATCGGCGGGAGCAACGAACCATTGCACAACCCAATCTTGCCCAAAAATTCCAAAGCTTGAATTTGGAGAATAATCACTGAAATAAGTTAAAGTATCAGACAAAAAGCGTAAATTTTTTGTTGAGGATAATTGATGCGAAGGGGCGCGGCTGCTTTTTTTACGAAGAGATTCACCGCCAAGATACAAAGAAGTTGTTTTCCCGCCGGAAGTAATAATTTCCTTCCCGCGCGAGGTCAAAACTTCTGACTGTCCGAATACATTGATTACACACCCGAAGAGCAGCCAAAGTACGATGTTTGTTTTCATATTGTTCCCACGGTTGGACATAAACTTTATAGTTATCAAAGTTATCAATGCTTTTTAACGCTCACAAAGTTGAATTAAAACTAACAATTTATTTCCTAAATAACAAAAGAGCCGGTTGAGACGAAGAACGATTCTCGACTGATTTAATCAGTGTTTGGCGTTTCTTTTTACTTTTTTTACCCTTCAATTTTTGATATCTTTTCATGTTCTTTTTCAATAAACCCCCACGGAGTTGGACATGAAAATACGTTCGTTACTAAAAATATTTTTTCTTTTTCTCGTGTTTCTTTTTGCTGATGCCTTTTCACAAACAGTCCCGGTGACATTCCATTTTCGCCCCGACTATACGCAGTTTAAAGTTTTGCGCGTGGTTGGTACGTTTAACAATTGGAATAACGCTGATCCCGCCACAGAGATGACGGACGCAAATAACGATGGTGAATACGATATAACACTTCCACTGGCAATCGGTGTAACACATAATTATAAATTTGTTATGGACGCAAGCTGGGATTTTGCCTATGGCGATCCCGACAATCCCGAAATCAATGTCTCGGATAATAACAATTCAATGCTTGACGTGAAAGATCCGATGGTTACCTATTTGCTGCCACGCGGAATGAATTCAAAAAATGAATTCTTCATCGACACGACAAGCGCCGGTTTACCCATTCGCGCAATCTTTGCTTTCAGCGACGCGAATCCGATTGATCATTCAAAGCTTGTAGTGAGCATTGACGGTGTTAATCTCTCTAACCCCTCGCAATATTATGATGCCGTAAAAAAAGAATTTCTTTATCAGCCAAATCCAGCGTTAGGCAATGGAAACCATACCGTTGTCGTTTCAATTACCTCTGCGTTGGGAACCGCGACAAAATCGTCAACGTATTCAAGAATGCCGGGATATGTGGTTTATCAAGTCCCCATTGATTTTTATTATGATCAAAACAGTTCAAAAGGATATTTGACTCAAGATGTAACCGCGGTTTCGGTGGTAGGAGAGTTTAATAATTGGAATCAGGCAATGAATCCCATGCAGAACAAAAACAAGGATGGTTTATGGGAGGCAACCGCTCTTTTGAAAGAAGGTACCTATCAATATAAAATGAAAGTCAATGGACAGTTTTGGTTGAATGATCCCGATGAACCGAAATTCGATAACGCATTGAACAACAACGTTGTGTATGTCTCCGCGGATTCAATTTCAAAAATAAAATTACTTTCACCTGCAGATGAAACAATTTATAAAGCAGATAACGTAGCGATGAATTTTCGGGCGCTTTTGCGTCCCGGTGTAAAATCCAAAGGTGTTGATCAAACCACCATTCAAGTTTTGTACGACAACAGTCCGATTACATTTAATTACCAAAGCGATAGTTCATTTGTGAACGCTTCTTTTGTGATGTCTGGAGAAGGGCGGCACGTGGTTCATGTTTCATTTAAAAATAAAGAAGGTGTTTCTGCATCCGAATATTATGCGTACGGAATTTATCTCGGCAAAACCGGCAAATATTTTGTCGACGCGGAGAAGGATGAACCGTACACATATCCTGCCGGGGTAAGTGCCGGCTCTTGCGATATTCTTTCGGTTAAAATTGATGCAACTCCGCAACACGATTCTCTTCAGTTTACAATAAAGATGAAAGATATCTCTGATCGGACTCGACTTGGACTTATCATTGCAAATCCCACAAAAACTTTAGCTAACGACCCGGTTGGTTTGGATATTCAAACGTTTGATTGGCAGGGAAACGGAGTCTTTGCTTCAATCGGAGCGCCGGGAAATGCTTACCAGAGCACAACAAAAGAAAATCGATTTATGACTCAGCGCGACCCTTATACGGCAAGCAATGAACTCATCAAAGTGAACGGTGACGCGATGACATCAAAGCAATTTGTCTTCAGCGTGAGCCTTCAGTTTTTAGACAGCTTACTTACCGGATGGGTTCAAGGAAGAAACTTTTCACTCTTCTCTTATCTTTCTTCAGCCGATACAAGCGGCGGTGCCTACGAAGTAAATATTGGCGACGGCGGAACCTATTACAGCGAAGACCCGGATATTTATGATGCCGCGTTTGTACGCAGCGGTTCATGGCAAAAAAGAATGCTGGCAAATTATATTGCTGCCGGGTCACCCAAGGGCCCGAGTTTGGTTGCGCTTGATGGTTTGGGAAGAGGAATTGCTTCACTGAAAGCGGCAGATATTTCTGATAGTCTTGCTACTTACGGACCGGTAATTACTATACTTACTCCCGGTGTTGAATACTGGTACAGTGATCTGATTTTTCACGGGAAATTGAGTGACACAACCATTCAATCAATTTTATTTTTCTTTAACGGAGTTGAAAGCACACAGCCCGTGGTGAACGGCAAATTTGATGTTCCGATAACCTTAGTTGACGGTTCAAATAAAGTTTCTGTTAGCGCTAAAGATGCAAAAGGATTTTCTACAACAAGCAAAGAAGTTGTTCTCACTATCAATCCCGATTATACTCCCGATGCATGGATTCATGGTTCATTCGAAGGAAGAAAAGTAACCTTATGGGTAAATGGATCGTCGCCAAAAGGATTGCCGCTTACGTATTTCTGGGCTGAAGATAACACAAATCCGGCTTCTTCATTCGGCATTGTAACCGACAGTATCCTCTCATTCAATCTGCCGGCCGCAAACGGTGAGTATTATTATACTGTTCGTGTAAGAGATTCACAATCGAGACAGAAGTACGCAAGAATTATGGTGATTGCAAACGGAGATTCTGTCCACGTTGCAGATATTAATGAACACGCTAAGTGGATTGATCGTGCAATAGCGTATGAAATCTATCCGAGGGCATTTTCGGATCAAGGAGGATTTCTCGGTATTGTAGATAAAATTCCTTACATGAAAGATTTGGGAATTAACACCGTTTGGCTCATGCCTATTTACAAAGGGCCAACCATACACGGTTACGAAATAACAGATTACTACGGCTTTGAAGAAGATTACGGAACCGAAGCAGATTTCATAAAGATGGTGAATGAGTTTAAGAAAGCGGGAATAAAAGTGATTCTTGATTTTGTTGTAAACCATACTTCTATTCAGCATCCGTTTATGCAGAATGTCTTTGAGTACCGTGGATATTCGCCATGGGCTAACTGGTATATTTGGAGCGGTGAACCGGGGAATTCAAATTTCGAATTTCTGTTTGATTGGGCAACACTCCCGAACCTTAATCACAATAATGTAGATGTGCGAAATTATTTTGAAAAAGTTGCTGAATATTGGGTGCGAAAATACGGCATCGACGGCTACCGCTGCGACGTAGCGTGGGGAGTTGAGCAACGGAATCATGACTTCTGGAAAGAGTGGCGCCGAAAAGTAAAAAATTATAAACCGGAAGTTTTTCTTGAAGCAGAAGCTTCTTCGTCCGATTCTACTTTTTATAATCAACGCTTTGATTCGGCTAACGATTGGGATCTTCGCAACAAACTACTGGGTGCAATCAGCGGAACAACAACAATTAATGATCTGAATGCCGAGGCAATGCGTCCTTACAAGTACGGGCGGCCCTTCCGCTTCGTAGAAAATCATGATGAAGTAAGAATGACGGCCGCGTTTGACAGCAGAAGAAATAAATTGGCGCATACCATTCTGATGACGCTTAACGGTGTGCCGCTTATCTATTCGGGGGGAGAAGTTGGGGAATTAACCAACCGCGATAAAGTTAATTGGTCTGATCCCGACAGCATTCGTCCTTACTTTAAAAGAATTATTGAAGTAAGAAAAAAATATTTAGTAAATCCGGTTATCACCAGATTGCCGAACACACAACCGGCAAAAGTATATTCCTATGCTTCAAGCAGCGACACGAACGTCGTTATTACGGCAGCGAATTTCAAAAATGAAATATTAGGTGTCGACCTTGATTTAAGCTCTATTCCATGGGATGGCGTGAGCACGTATTACTTGACGGATTTAATGACAGAAACAGCTTACCCTATTTCTCCGGCTCAGCATGGGGCGTTTCAAATTATGATAAACGAATTTGAAGCAAAGTTGTTTTACTTCGGAAAATCTCCGGTTGTTCTTGGAGTTCACGATAACCCAAATTTAACGGTACGAGAATATAAACTGCTGCAGAATTATCCGAATCCGTTTAATCCGACAACAACAATTAAATTTCAGCTGCCGAAACAAGAACATGTTACGTTGAAAGTGTTTGATATTCTTGGCGGTGAAGTGGCAACGCTGGTGGACGATGTAAAGAGCGAAGGAATTCATCAAGTTGAATTTAATGCCGCACGATATGCGTCGGGTGTGTACTTCTATCAGCTAAAAGCCGGAAGTTTTATTGAGACAAAGAAATTTGTTTTGATGAAGTAGAAAAGTAAATCCTGATTATTTGTAAACCTCCGGTTTGTTCATAAGCCGGAGGTTTTTTTTTATCGCATCTTATGATATCTTTTTTTTCAATCTTTCTATCTCATCGCGCAAGGAGGCGGCGCGTTCAAATTCCAAATCTTTTGCGGCTTTGTACATTTCATCGGTAAGCTGTTGAATAAGGTCTGTCTTCTGTTCTTTCGTCATATACTTAAGAACCGGCTCAGAAACTTTTGAAAATGGCGTTTCAAATTTATCATTGTCTTTACTTCTTACGTCTGCTATAGAAGTTGAGGACATTATCTCGTCAAATGATTTATAGATTGTCTGCGGTGTTATGTTGTTTTCCTTGTTGTATTCCGTCTGCAGAGTTCGTCTTCGGGTTGTTTCTTCAATTACTTTTCGCATCGACTCAGTAATTTTATCCGCATACATAATCACGAGTCCGTTCACATTTCGCGCGGTTCTTCCCGCTGTCTGCATCAACGAACGCTCGCTCCGGAGGAATCCTTCTTTATCAGCATCAATGATGGCAACAAGCGATACTTCCGGTAAGTCAAGACCTTCGCGAAGCAAGTTTACACCTACAAGCACATCAAAATCACCAAGGCGGAGGTCGCGGAGAATTTCTACACGTTCAAGCGCGTCGATATCACTATGTATATAACGGACGAGGATGCCGAGCTTTTCAAGATAGTCTGATAAATCTTCCGCCATTTTTTTTGTAAGTGTTGTAACAAGTACACGCTCTTTTTTAGCAACGCGGAGGCGAATCTCTCCCAGCAAATCGTCAATCTGTCCTTTTATCGGTCGCACTTGTATTTCAGGATCAAGCAAACCGGTTGGACGGATTATCTGTTCAACAAAAATGCCTTCCGATTTTTCAAGTTCGTAATCACCCGGTGTCGCGCTTATAAAAATTGTCTGATTCAGCTTAGAATAAAATTCATTGAATTTCATCGGGCGGTTATCAAGTGCGGAAGGAAGCCGGAAACCGTATTCAACTAACGTTTCTTTGCGCGCGCGGTCACCGTTATACATGCCGCGTATTTGCGGAACCGTAACGTGCGACTCATCTACAATCAACAGAAAATCTTTTGGAAAATAATCCATTAATGTAGAAGGACGAGAGCCCTGTTCCCGGTTTTCCATGTGGCGGGAATAATTTTCAATTCCCGAACAGTAGCCGATTTCCTTCATCATTTCTATATCGAACTTTGTCCGCTGTTCTATGCGCTGCGCTTCGAGATAGCGTTCCTGCTGATGGTAATACCGCAGTCTTTCCTCAAGCTCTGCTTCAATGGAGATTATTGCGCGGTGAAGTTGATTTCGTTCGGTTACGTAGTATTTGGCGGGATAAATTGCCGTAGATTCAATTTCTTGTTTTACGTCTCCCGTTATCGAATCAATGACGGAAAGTTTTTCAATTTCATCATCCCAAAGTTGAATACGAATAGCTTCTTCGTATTGATAAGCGGGAATCACTTCAATAATATCGCCGCGAACGCGAAATGTTCCGCGCGTGAAATCGGTATCGTTTCTGACGAAGTAGATATCAGTGAGTTTTCTAAGAATTTCTTTTTTGGAAGTCTTCTGATTTTTTTGAAGGAAATAGATTTGCCGCGCGTATTCCTCCGGCGCGCCAATGCCATAAATACAGCTTACACTTGCAACAATGATGATGTCGTTTCTTCCTTCAATTAAAGAAGTCGTTGCCTTTAAGCGAAGCCGGTCAATTTCTTCATTAACAGCGAAATCTTTTTCGATAAATGTATCTGAGGAGACAACATATGCTTCGGGCTGATAATAATCGTAATAACTGATAAAAAACTCAACCGCATTTTTGGGGAAGAACGATTTGAACTCCGAATACAATTGGGCGGCAAGCGTTTTATTATGTGAAATGATGAGGGTTGGTTTGTTAATCTGCTGAATTACATTCGAAATGGTGAATGTTTTCCCGCTTCCGGTAACACCTAACAGAGTTTGAAATTTATCTCCCCGTTCAAGTCCCTCAACCAACGATTTAATGGCTTGGGGTTGATCCCCGGACGGTTTATAATTTGAAACTAATTCGAAGTTCTTCATTTCTTTTAATAATTTAATAGTTGAAAATCTAAAATACAGGTTTGTCTTCAAATTCATCAAGTAAAAAAGAATGGAGAAGTATGAAAAAAAATAATCTGGTAATTGCCGGAGCGTTCGGATTTGTCGGTGTAGCGCTCGGTGCATTTGGCGGACATATTCTTAAAGAAATGCTTTCGGTTGAGATGCTGGAAATATATAAAGTCGGTGTGCAATATCATCTTGTACATGCTGTTGTATTGCTGGTGCTCGCGCTTTCGGGAAAAGAGTATTTGCAAAAATCATTTTCTTTTATCGCGATCGGGATTCTTCTCTTCTCCTTTTCGCTCTACGGATATGCTATGAGCGGAATAAAATATCTTGTCTTTATTACTCCGCTTGGCGGAACATGCCTTTTGATCGGCTGGGGACTGATTGTTTATGAATCGTGGAAACAAACTAAATCGTGAACCTCGTGTAAACCTTTGTGCCCTTTGTAGTTTATGCCCTTTTACCACAAGGTTCACAAAGAAAATCACAAGGGACACGAGCGAATAGATTGACTGCGTCATTTTTCATTAACGAATATCATCGTTATTTTTACACAGGTATTTGTGAAACAAAAAAAGCACTCAAATGAAACCCATCATCATTTCTCTTATTATTTTTATTTCATCACTCAATGCTCAGTACACTGTTAAATCGCCATACCTCCAAAATCCCGACTTAGCTATCGGCTATGTTGACAGCTGCGCTGCTTTTTGGACAAAGGCCTACGACCCGGTGAACGGCGGATTTTATACAAACATTAATAAATATGGAAATCTCACTTCGTCGAATGCTACTCAAAAGAATATGCAAACCCAATCGAGAGATGCGTACGGACTTATCCGCGCGTTCATGCTTACAGGAAACGACGCCTACCTTACAAAAGCAAAACAAGCGTTAGATTTTTTATACAAACACGCTTGGGATAATACAAACGGCGGATGGTTCTGGGAGCTTGACAAATATGGGAATCCCACTTCCGGAAATACAAACAAAGATGCATTTCACCAGCATTACGCACTGCTTGGACCAATGGCATCGTACGAAGCAACGAATGATACACTTGATTGGAGCTGGATTCAAAAAGGTTTTCTAAACAACAATACTAAAATGTGGGACGACAGGGTTTCTTACTTCGGTTATTACGATTACTGTTCTAAAAATTGGGCTACGAAGAACGCGAAAAGTTTTAACGCAACGGTTGACGCGATTACCACCCATCTTCTTTATCTCTCTTTGCTGACGAACGATCCGCAATACTTGGATAAAACGCTTCAGATAATTGATAACATGCAGAACCATTTTGTGCCGAGCATGGATTTGCAGGCAATTGGTTTTGCGGAAATTTATGACGCAAACTGGAATATTAATCCAAGCGAAACGATGACAATTATGGGGCACGTACTGAAAACCGCTTGGTGTTTTGCGCGCGTTAATCAAATTCATCCCGACCCTTCCTACATCGCCGATGCAAAAAAACTGATTGCAAATGTTCTTGCAAAAGGTTACGACACGCAGCTTGGCGGACCGTATAAAGATTTTACCCGCACAACCGGACAAATGCTGATGTGGGGACTTTCCGATACGGCAAAAGCCTGGTGGCAAATGGAACAAGCTGTTACCGCTGGTATGCAGATGTATCAGGCAACTTCCGAAGAACAGTATTTAAAAATGGCTGACGAATCGCTCGACTTTTTTATGAAGTATTTTGTTGACCATACGTACGGCGAGGTTTACGAAAACCGCACACGCCGCGGCACTCAAGCGTGGGGCGAAGATAAAGGGAATCCAAACAAAGCAGGCTATCATTCAATTGAACTTGGTTACTATACGTATCTCTACGGAAAATTCTTTCTGAAAAAGGAACCGGTAACGCTCTACTACGAATTTCAACCGGCGAATGAAAGAACTATTCTTCTTAATCCTGTTGATATGACTTCATCAAGCTATCGCATTAAAGAAGTTATGTTGAATGACCAGGCGTACAGTGATTTTAACGCAGCGGCACATCAATTGCATCTTGCGGCAAATACGGGAGGAAAATTTAAAGTCACCTTTGAACTGAACGCACCGGATTTAGTTGCCAACGATAGGAACACAATTACCACTTTTGACCTTTCTCAAAATTATCCGAATCCATTTAATCCGACCACCACTATCACGTATCAAATTCCACGGCAAGGCTATGTAACACTAAAAATATTTGATGTTCTCGGTAACGAGGTGAAAACACTCGTAAACGAAACGAAAGAACCGGGAAGATATGAAAGTACATTTAACGCAAAGGATTTCGCGAGCGGAGTTTACTTGTATCGCCTACAGGTGAATGATTTCATTTCAACTAAAAAAATGATGTTGGTGAAGTAATGTTATCGGGCGGAGCGTAGAGCAAAATATTGTCGCACCGTTTTTGTATTTTTCATTCCAAAAATAATGAGTTATGCAAAAACATCAGAGTTCAATTCTTTGGATTTCATCTATCCTCTTCGTTCTTCTTTTAAGTTACTTTAAAAATGTAACTTCTTCTACATATCCAATTTCCGGAACGATTTCTATAGAAGGTGAAAAAGTCACTTACGCTTTCGATAAAATCTATCGGGGTAAAGAAAGCTTTGCGGTTGCACTGCGAACGGACAACATGAATTTACACGGCATTCTTATTCTGCAAAAGTCAGTACCGGACACAATTCCATTAACGTTTAAAAATGGCTGGTTGCAAGGTAAAATTCCGCTCCAACCGCCAGGAACCATTATTAAGTACAAGGTCTACCTTCAAACCGAAAAAAGTTACAGACAAATTCCAGATGGCGTGCTTCTATCAACAAAGTTTGTTGGCAGTGTTCCTAATTCTCTTTCATCAACTTATGTAGTGCTTTTTTTCATTGGACTTGTGCTCAGTGTACGAATCGGGCTTGCTTACTTTGGATTCGGCGGAAAAATAAAAACATACGCGTTGTTTACTTTAATATCGTTCAGTCTGTGCGGCTTATTTCTTACGCCGGTTATACGGCTTTATGAAATGGGAGCTGTTAACACGTGGGTTCCGCCAATGTTTGACATGTTTTCTCTCCCCAAATTATTTTATGCGGGAGTGTGGTTTGTAATTTCGGTAGGAATGTTTAATTCAAAAAGTAAGCTGTGGTATGCGGCCGGCGCTCTTTTTACCGTTGCCGGATTTCTTCTTCTGAACTAAAAATTGTTTGCAGCAAAAGAAGAAGTAGTGTCTTGTGATCGGTAGAAGTTGTTTTTACTGCAACGTCGGTCTCGAAAAGTACTCTGCTTATTTCCAGAAGCTTCAGTCCGCTGAATCGTTTTTGTGCCGCAAGAAAATTTTTTAAGTAGTAAGGGTGAGTTCCAACTATTCTAGCGATTGCCTGTTCGGGAAGCTGCATTTCAAGCATTTCGGGAATTTGCACAAGTGAAGTGAAATATTTATTCAGCATGGCGAGGAGCAAAATTATTCCGTCTTTCTCGAGAAGTTGAAAAGCAATTTTCATTGCTTGCGGTTTGTTGTATGCTCCGATCGCGTCCTGCAAATTAAAAATGCTGTACTCTTTGGTTGAAACGACGTTGGCTTCAATATCCTGGACTGTTATCTCTGTTCTTGCTCCAAGCGAAACAATAATTTTTTCAAACTGAGTTTCGAGCAAATCTCTATTCTCTCCAACACGACTTAACAAAAACTCTGCGTTCATCCTGTCGATTTGCTTGTCGCGACTACCGAAATACTGAACAATCCAACCGACGAGCGATGCTTCTTTCATTGTTTTAGCTTCGTAAAGATAATTGAAGTCTAAGAAGTCTTTTATTATGCCTCTTTCGGTAGATTTAACCGAAGCATTATACAACAAAACGAGCACGGAAAATTCCGGCGGGTTGGTGAGGTATCTGGTAAGAGCCTTTGAGTCTTTTTCTTCTTTTACTTTCTCAAATTCTTTTACAAGAATAAACTTTTTTCCGTCACCGAAGGGAAAAGCTTGAGCAAAGTCCAATACTTCGGCTAGTTGAGTATTGCTGCCGAAGAAAACTTGTTTATCAAATTCACTTGCAAGGAGCGGGGCAACAGCTTTTTCAAGAGCTTCGGAAGCTTCGTTTAGCGCAAAGGAATCTTCCCCCGCCAAAAAGTAAACGGGGGAAAACTTTTTTGCTTTGCAATGTTTATAAACTTCAGCAATATCTTGAAGTGTTTGCTTTGCCATTGTTGAGATTATTTTTTATTTCCGGTCGCGCGTCGTTCAATGGTGACCGACTCCATTACGACATCTTCAAGCGGTTTGTTGAATGGCTGAGAGGTTGCTACTTTCCCAATTGCTTGCACAACATCCATTCCGTTTATCACATGACCAAAAACACTGTGCTTTCCATCGAGCCATGGAGTTGGAACGAGTGTGATAAAAAATTGACTTCCGTTCGTGTTGGGCCCTGCATTCGCCATCGATAAAACTCCCGGGTCTTCATGCTTCAATTCTTTGTTGAATTCATCCGCAAAAGGAGCGCCCCAAAAACTTTCGCCGCCTCTGCCGGTGCCCGTTGGATCGCCGCCTTGAATCATAAAATTATCAATCACACGATGAAAAATTACTCCGTTGTAAAATCCTTTTTCCGCAAGTCCGACAAAATTTTCAACTGTTTTCGGAACAAGTTTATCAAAGAGGAGTAGTTCAATTGTGCCCATTGTGGTTTTCATTACGGCAACGGTAACCGTATCATTTTCGTTCATGTATTGTGTCACGATATCACCTTTCTGCTGAGTATTAGATTCGCTCTTGCACCCAAGGAGGAGCGCAACGAGCAAAAGAATCAAGAGCTGCTTCATCATATCTCCTAGTGTTGAAGAATATTAAAATAAATGAGAATTAAAATGAGAATACCCAATCCGATTCGATAATAAATGAAAAGAAAAGTAGTGTTCTTCCGTAAAAATTTTAAAAGAAAATCTATCGCCAGATATCCGCTCACGGCTGAGACGATTGTTGCCACTATTAAATTGACGACTCCGGTTCCGTTAATAAATTTTATTTGTTCATACAGTTCAAGCATTCCGCTTGCAAAGACGGATGGTATGCTGAGCAAGAAAGAAAACCGCGCTGCCGATTCTCTCGTAAATCCCATAAACAAACCGCCGGTAATAGTAGTGCCGGAGCGTGAAGAGCCGGGAATAAGCGCGAATGCTTGCGCAATGCCAATGATGATTGCGTCGCCCAGAGACAAATCTTTCATCTCCTTTTTAAATTGCGCTTTCTTTTCGGCAATGGCAAGTATGATAGCCAGCAGAATAAGACTTGAAGCAATCACTACAAGATTTTTTGTCAGCGTTCCTTCAATAACCTTTTTAAAAGTTAAGCCGAGAGCGACAATCGGTATTGTTCCAAAGATGATGAACCATCCCATGCGAGCATCCAAAGATTGTGCGGCGATCGCTTTTCTTGCGCCGAGATTCTCTTTTAAAAATGCTGTGATAATATTTAAAATATCTTTCCAAAAGTAAACGAGGATGGCGGCGAGTGTTCCAAGCTGAATGACAGCGATAAAAGAAGTCCAAGCCTGCGGATTGTCTTCGGAAATAAGATGAAATAATCTTCCGAAAACCGTTAGATGTCCGGTGCTGCTTATAGGTAAAAATTCTGATAGTCCTTGAATAAGTCCGAGTGCGATAGCTTCAATTAATGACATGATTTTCCTTAGAGTGTGGCGGCCACTCCAACTTTAATTCCGGCCGAGACCGAATTAAGAGAGAGCGGATTGTTTGTTACGTTATTTATTTTTTTGTTCCCGTTGGCATCTGAAAGCGTGCCGTTGTTGTTGTATCGAAGATCGACCCCGATGTAAGCATAAAAATTACCACCAAGGGCTGTCATCGCGTCGGCTTTGGTCACTACACCGTAGCCAAAACTTTTATAATTGATAACCGCCGTTGTGTAAGGCGATGTTTCTGACGCAAGAATAAAACGGGGACCAACACCGCCGCCGAATTTAAATTGATAGCCGCTTCCGGTTATGGTGTAATACCAAAGCGCGGTTGGCTGCAATGATGCATAGGAAAATGTTGAGGTTGAAATTATGGTTTCGGTGAACGAGTTATACTCGTAAGAAAATTCTAAACCGAGTTGATAATCGGGGTTTATTTGGTAGCAGATTTCTCCGCCGAATTCAATTGCAGAGGTGAATTGTGCAAGTTGATTTCCGGAACCGAAATAATTAGCGTTAAGATAATCACGCAGATCAGACATGCTCACAACATTTAATCCCATACTTCCGCGGGCAATCCATTGTGCGTGAGCGCTCACACCTAAAAGTACAACCAAAAGCAAAAGTTTTTTCATTTAATTCTTTTCCTCTAAATCGAATAATGATGTTTGCCGTAATCCGGTATATTTTTTTCTGAAAGAGAAAAAATAAATCAAAGCGGTAATTGAATGAAGTAAGTACGAAATTGAATGAGTCATGGTGGCGTATGCAATACTTACATCGGGTAAAAAGGCGTAAAGAGAAACTAAAATTGATTTGGTAATCGTATGATAAGAGCCGATACCGCCGGGAGTTGGAATCATCACACCAATGGAACTGATGCTCATAACAATCCAGCCGGAAGCAAGTGTTATGTCTGCCGCGTCGTGCATATCGAAGATGAGAAATCCGACGTACGATGTTATTCCGTAGGTTATCATAATAAGGACGCTGTAGAAAATTGTGATGCTGTAATTTCTCCACCCGGAAAGACTCGCAAAGCCAAACGTCAACTTTTCAAAAATGGAAGCAATTTTTTTTGAAAAGGAAGCTGATAACTTTTGAGTAACAAAAAGAATTCCGGAATAGAATTTTTCTTTATACCGGATACTCAAGATAAGGATTGCGATGACCGCTAAAATGATGGCTGTACCAAAGTACATCGTCAGTTTAAGCCAGGGGAATTTCGCGTACAGATTTCCGTTGTACAAAAACGCGGAAAGGATAACCGCAAGTCCAAAGAAAATTATATCGATGACTCGTTCAACCACAATTGTTCCAAAGATTGAGGAGCGTGAGATGTTTTCCAATTGACCGACCGAGACTGCGCGTGAAATTTCGCCAAGCCTGGGGACAACATTGTTAACACCATAACCAATCAACAGCGAACCGAAGAGATGATTGACGCTTACATCTTTTTTCACCGACGCAAGAATTGTTCTCCAGCGTAACGCTCGAAGAAAATGCCCAACTATGCTCAGGAGCGCAAAAACACTTATCCAGAGCAGAGAAGCTCTAGACATGATTTTAAGGATATGTGCGGCGTCAACTCCAGTAAATGCGAAGTAGAGAAACACAACGCTCAACACAACGGAAAGGACATAGCTGAATGTCTCTTTAAGGGTAATCCGAGGTTTCTGTTTAGCGGAGGTCAATAACCTTTACCCCTTGCGGAATTTTGAACGTGAAGAAATCCTTTTCTAATGGTGGATTTTCTTTAAAATCAGTGAAGTGAAAAATTCTAAGTGTTCCATCATTTCCGGTAACCACAATTTGTTCGGGCAGCATCTCTCCGGAGAGAATAACTTTTGCTTGTTTAAACTGATTGTCATTCTTCAATGCACTAAAAATGAGAACACGCTTTCCGTTTTCGGAAGATTCGGAAACAGCACTTTTTTTCGGGAAGTCAAAAATAAATTTTTCGGGTGACAGCATTGCCGCATCTTCCGGCTGGTAAGTACTAACAATCACCTTTTTATCTTTTTTGTTGAAGTTCCATGTGGTTTCACCATCTGATGAAATGATAAGATTTTTCAACTCAAGCCGAATCATGTTATCTTTTTTGTAGACAAGCTTTCCGCTCAAGGTAGCTTTGCCGTTTGTTTCTTGAGAGAAGTCAACACTAAAACTATTAAATGATGAAAACTTATTCTGCAATGATTTTAGAAGTGCCGGCTCTTTCGATTGGGCGAAAATTATTCCAATAAAAATGAAACCAAGAAATAATACTTTTTTCATTTAGATGTTTCTTAAAATTGTTTCAAGTTGTTCTTCATTTTCAACTATTACTTCGCGCGCTTTGCTCCCGTCATTCGGTCCCACAATACCGGCTTCCTCAAGTTGGTCCACAATTCTCGCGGCTCTCGAATACCCGAGTTTCAATCTTCTTTGCAGGAGTGAAACGGAACCTTGCTGGTGACGCACAACCACTCGTGCCGCATCTTCAAATAACGGATCTAAATCATCCGAAAATTTTCCGGCGGCTTCTTTCTTCTTATCGTAAAGCGACGGCAAATTATACGGTTTCGAATATCCTTCCTGTTTGGAAATATACTCTGTTAGACGCTCAACTTCTTCAGTGGTTATAAACGCGTTCTGCATTCGAATCGGTTTTGGCAACCCGGGAGGAAGGAATAACATATCTCCTCGTCCGAGAAGCTGTTCAGCGCCGTTCATATCAAGAATTGTTCTCGAATCAATTTTTGAAGCAACCTGGTAGGCAATGCGTGCGCTAAAGTTTGCTTTGATAACACCGGTGATAACATTTACCGATGGACGCTGAGTCGCAAGCACCAGGTGAATTCCAACCGCTCTGGCAAGCTGTGCGAGACGCGCAATCGGTTCTTCAACTTCTTTCCCCGCGGTGATCATCAAATCTGCAAGTTCATCAATGATAACAACGATATAGGGGAGCGGATAATGCTTCATTGTCTCGGTATCTTTGGGAGCTTTTTTCGGATCGGCGATTTTCAAATTGTAATCGACGATATTTCGTACACCCGCTTTCGCAAGTTTATCATAACGCTTTTCCATTTCGTATTCAACAGCTTTGAGAAGCAGTACGGCATTTGTTGGAACTGTAACAATGTCTTCGTCAAAATCCGGTGATACCGCAAGATAATGTTTACGCAAGCTGTTATAAAAAGAGAGTTCTATTTTTTTAGGGTCGATAATCGCAAGCTTCACTTCAGAAGGGTGTTTTGCATACAGCAGACTTGCGATAATAGTGTTGATGCCTACACTTTTTCCGGAACCGGTTGAACCGGCAATCAACAAATGAGGCATTTTTGCCAAATCTGAAATTAAGACTTCTCCGGCAATGTCTTCTCCTAATGCGATAGGAAGCTCTGCCTTTGTGCTTGCAAGATTTTTTAACACCGATTTCGCGACAACCAGCGACGGCTCTGAATTCGGAATTTCAACACCGATTGCGCTCTTCCCGGGAATTGGAGCAATAATTCTAATTCCGCGTGCTGCAAGTGCAAGCGCTATATCGTGCTCGAGACTTACTATTTTACTAATCTTTACACCGGGCGCCGGGACTATCTCATACAGAGTTACCACGGGTCCGGGGGTAACCGAGATGTCTTGAATTTCAATATCGAAGAGAGAGAGCTTGTCTTTTAATAACTCAGCATTGCGTTTTAATTCCTCTTCCGCGACTTTAAAATTCTGCTGCGGAATTTCGTTCAGCAAATCCAGCGGAGGTTTTTTAAACGAAATTTTTTCCTCCCACGGATCGGGGAGAGCGGCTTCAATATCACGGTTTGCGATGTTGATTGAATCTTCGTCTTTGGGTTTTTGTTTTGCCTCTACTTCAGGGTTTACCTCTTCAACCGGCTCTTCTTTTTTCTTTCCATCCGTTTTTGCTTTTACCGGCTCGTCTTTTCTGATGATTCGGATAGTGGTTTCCTCTTTCGGCAAGTCGTCGGGTTCATCAGTAATTTCTTCCGCTTTGGTATCGGGAATTGGAGCCGGAACTTTTTTCTTTTTCTCTTGCCGAAGTTCTTTTATCTTCTCAAGATTATCTTTTTCTTTATCGGAAGTTCTCGCCTCTTTCATTTTTTCTTGAGCGGCAGTTCCCGCGCTGCTTAAAAGCCCGCTGAACCAAAGAACAATTTTTTCAATTTTAATATCGAACGCAATAATGAGAGTAATCACCATTATTGCAAGTATGAGAATGATACTGCCGACACCGCCTAAAAGCGTGCCCAGGGCTTTGCCGAGAAAGTCGCCAAAAGCTCCGCTTAATTCGTACGTTTGATAAAAAACATTGTATTCAAGTCGAAGAATGCCGAAAAACGATGAGAGCAGTAAACCTGAAATAACAAGAAAATTTGAAATGTTTAAAATTGTGCGGAGTTCAATCTTTTTGAAGAATGAAAATCCCCACAAACCAATGATGAAAGGGAAGATGAGAGAAAAAATGCCGAGAGACATGTTAATTGAAATTTCAGAGAGATAGGCTCCAACAATTCCCAGCCAATTTTTTGCGGTATGCAGTTCACGCTGCAATTCATCGCTGCTAAAAGTTTTAAAAAAATCTTTCAGTTGATAGTTCAAAAGAGCGCGGTCGAAGCGTGAGTAGGAAATGATACTGAGCAGTAAGATAAGCGCAAAAATTAACAAAAAGAGCCCAAGAATTTTTTTGTTCTTCTCCGCAGTTAAGGAGAAGTAAGGAGAACTCTTTTTCTGCTCGGGAGCTTTACCGTTTTGTTTTTTTGCCATGGTCCTAACTGTCTGTTACAGTTGTATTTTCTTGTGCTTCCGATTTTGGTTGAAGCAATTTAATTACATTTGAAGAGAAGACGGGAATACCGCTGCTAGTATTGATTTTAGCGCACCATTTTAAGTCTTCTGCAAATCCGTTTTCAATGAGTAATTTTCCATGCTCGGATTCGGTGAACATCTTCTTCAAATTTTTTCCGAATGATTTTGCTATAGAAACAGCAGCTAACCCGGAATCACTCAATTCAACATCTTCGGTAAGGGAAGTGACTTCGGCAATAAGTTTGCCTGCAAAGACGGTGTCTTCCAAACAAAAACTACTGTTGCGACCTGCACATAAAATTTCGAATGATTTGTTCGAGTCCGCGAGATACTTTGCCAAAGCTGAGATATTCATAAATGAACCGATGAGGACTTCGTCCGAATATTTTGCTTTTACAATTGCCTTTGTTCCGTTGGTTGTAAAAAAGACAATCGATTTCCCGCCGATAACTTCTGAGGTGAATTCAGAGGGAGAGTTTCCGAGATTGAATCCGTCAATTTTTTTTGTGTTCCGTTCTCCGCAGATGAGTGTTTGTCCTCCGAACATATTGCTTGAAGCCTTCATGGCGAACTCCACAGAACTTACCGGCACAACTTCTTTTGCACCATTCATTAACGCAGTAATAATCGTTGTTGTTGCGCGAAGTACGTCTACGACAATAGTAGTCTTTCCGGAGAAATAAAGTTCGTCAACATTAGCTGGAGAAAGAATGACATTAATTTTCATGAACCGGAACTCTTTTATTGTTTCGAAATAAACGGAAGTTTGCCGACCTGTGCAGCTACATCTTTCCCACGGATGCGCATTTGCACTTCTTTCGTTTCAGAGAGTGTATCGGTTGAAATGTAAGCAAGCGCAATTCCTTTTTCAAGTACGGGACTCACTGTTCCGCTTGTAACGACTCCAATAATATTTCCGTGATAAATAACTTCATATCCGTGGCGCGGGAAAGCTCTTTCTTCAATTACTAAAGGAGTGAGTTTGCGTTTCAATCCTACTGTTTTTGCAGAGACCAACGCTTCCTTACCGATAAAATGAGATTTAGATAACCGGGTAATCCAACCGAGTCCTGCTTCAAGCGGATTGGTGGATTTGTCAATGTCGTTTCCGTATAAACAATAACCCATTTCAAGACGCAAAGAATCGCGGGCGCCTAACCCTACCGGTTGAATGTTAAATTCTTCACCGGCTTTAAAAATTGCATCCCAGATCATGAGAGCTGTTTGTTCATCTCCTTTGAAGTAGAGTTCATACCCCAATTCACCGGTGTAGCCTGTGCGCGAAAGAATCATGTCAACACCGAGAATTGTTCCGGTAAAGAAATGGTAGTACTCAAGGGTAATTTCTTTCTCAAGGATTTTTTCTAAAACTTTTTTCGAGTTGGGACCTTGTATAGCAAGCAGCGAATAGCTGTCGCTTTCGTTTGAAAGCTCAACGCCGTGAGTATTGTGTTCTTTCATCCACGCAAAATCTTTTTCAATATTAGAGGCGTTGATAACAAGCATGTACTCAGTTCTCGAAATATTGTAGACGAGAAGATCATCAACAATACCGCCGTCATCATAACACATTGCGGAATACTGTACGCGGCCTGGGAATAATTTTTCAACATCATTCACGGTTAGCTCTTGCACAAATTCGTAAGCTTTTTCTCCGCGGACAAAAACTTCGCCCATGTGGCTTACATCGAACACGCCGACAGAAGTACGAACGGCTTTGTGTTCGGCGATAATTGATGAATATTGAATCGGCATTTCATAACCTGCAAATTCAACTAACTTTGCATTTAACTTAACATGAACAGGATAAAAAGTTGTGTGTTTCATAAAATCTTCATCGCCTTACTTTTGAGTTTTCTGCCAGTCGCTTAAAAATTTTGCTAAGCCGTTATCCGTTAACGGATGGCTGAACAATTTATCAATTACGGCAAAAGGCATGGTGCAAACATCGGCACCGATTAATGCGGCTTCAACAAAATGAAGCGGGTGACGAATGCTGGCAACCAAAACTTCAGTTGGGTAATCGTAGTTGCGGTAAATTTGAACGATCTCTTCTATCAATTGCATACCGTTTGTGCTTATGTCGTCAAGTCTACCGACAAACGGACTTATATAAGTTGCTCCGGCTTTAGCGGCAAGCAATGCTTGTGAGGAAGAAAAGCAGAGTGTTACATTCGTTTTTACTCCTTCGGAAGAGAGAGTGCGAACGGCTTTCAACCCTTCTTTTATCAGCGGAACTTTAACAACAATATTTTTATGGATTTTGGCAAGGTCGCGTCCTTCTTTAACAATTCCGTCATAGTCGGTTGAAATAACTTCCGCGCTTACGGGTCCGTCAACAATCGAAAGAATTTCATCTAACAATGCTCGAAAGTTTTGGCCTTCTTTTGCCACAAGCGATGGATTGGTGGTAACACCATCCAGCAAACCAAGAGCGGCAGCTTCGCGGATTTCTTTAATACTTGCCGTATCGATAAAAATTTTCATTGAACTCTCCTAATTTTCTTGTAATAAATTACTAAATCCGTTCCTAATGTTCTGTTTTATTAGTCAACTCTGTTTTACTCTTTTTGGAATAAACCTTAAACTGGTGCATGCTCAAAGCATTATCTTCAACAACTCGGATGCGAATGAAGTGTTTCAATTGCAGTTTCAAAAGCATCGAAAAGACGCCCTCATTCAATTTGCTTGAGATTGCCGGATGGCATTTTAATGTAAACGAACGTTCTGTATTTGAGGTTTTTCGTTTGCTGAGCCATTCCTCAATTTCGTGTAAGACATGAGATTTCTTTGTTAACAACCCTGTCCCTGCACAGTAAGGACATTGTTCAAACGTCATTTGAATAATATTTTGTCTGATGCGCTGACGCGTTATTTCAACCAAGCCGAAATCGGACATCGGAAGTAATGAAACTTTTGCGCGATCCTTTCGAAATTCTTTTTTCAGTTCGTCGTAAATTTTCTTCCGGTTTTTATCATCCTCAAGATCAATAAAATCAACTACGATTAATCCGCCGATATCGCGAAGTCGAAGCTGACGCGCAATTTCCCGTGCGGCTTCAAGATCGGTTTTTAGTGAATTGATTTCTTGATCTTTATTTGCCGCGTATCGTCCGCTGTTTACATCAATGACTACCATTGCTTCGGTATGTTCGATGATTAAGTAGCCGCCGCTTTTCATCGGCACTTTTCTTCCGAATAGCGTCTTGATTTGTTCTTCAATTTTATAGGTTTCAAAAACCGACTGCTTAGCTTTATAATACTCAACTTTTTCGGCTAAATCGGGATGCACGAGCTCAACATAATCTTTAATTTGTTTGTAAAGCTTCTTTGAGTCGATTGCTACTTTGGAAATATCCGGTGTGAACAAGTCGCGGATAACGCTTGAAGTGGTATTCAAATCTTGATAGACAAGCGCGGGGGGTTGTTCCGATTTAATCGCGGCTTCAATTTTTTCCCATGTCTTTTTAAGTAAATTAAGATCTTCGGAAAGCGCTTCTTCACTTTGGTTTTTTGCCACGGTGCGAATGATAAGTCCGTAGTTTGGAGGAAGAATTCCACGGGCAAGGTTGCGTAACCGTTTTCGTTCTTTAAAATCATTTATCTTTTTTGAGATACCGACTTTGTTATCGAACGGAAGGAGAACGCAAAATCTTCCGGGAATTGAAACGGAAGTTGAAACGCGGACACCTTTATTGCTGACAGGTTCTTTTGTTATTTGAATAACAATTTCCTGTCCCTTTTTTAATTTAGGGACCCCGTTAATAAGTTTTGTGTCTTGATTCTGGAGTTGAGGAGTTTGCGACCGTTCTTCTGTGTCATCATCTTCTTCAAGCTCGGTTTCTTCTCCGGCTAACGCCTGAAAATCTTTTGTACGCATTCCGATATCGGAGAAATGAAGAAAGGCGTCATGCTTCATGCCGATATTGATAAATGCGGCACGGATGCCCGGAAGAACTCTGGCTACCTTTCCGAGGTAGATATCACCGACCATGCGGCGATTTTCGGGATAATCAACAAAGAAGTCGATTAAGTTCCCATCCTCCGTAATCGCAACGCGTGTCTGCGATTCGGAAGAATTGATAATAATTTCTTTTACCATAATTGAAAAAACCTTGTAATGCATCAACCGGAATCGCTAAAAACCGGCAGATGCTTTTTAAAATCGTTGTCGTTGATGAAAGGATGGATGTTCCCTCACAAAAAGAGCTCTGCATCGGTGCGATGCTCTTCTTGAATCCTCTCAAAAGACGTTTAATTAATTGGAACACTACTGTCCTTTATAATTTTATCTGTTTGTGCGAACATAGGTAAACCTTTAAAAATCTTTTCTCGCAAAACAAATAAGTTGCGCAGTAATTTTTGCTGCGCAACTTTGAAAACAAAAAGTTAAATCGACTTCTTTTTCCGAAGCAGAACTATTGTTGTTCTTCACCTTCAGGTGCGGCATCCGTAAGCAGCTCTTTTCTGCTTAAACTAAATTTGCCGTTATCGACTTTCAATAACTTCACTTTTACTTTGTCGCCTTCTTTATAGTAATCGGTGACTTTATTCACCCGCTTCTTGTCGATTTGGGAGATATGTAAAAGTCCTTCTTTCCCGGGGAGAATTTCAACAAAGGCGCCAAAGTTCATAATCTTTGTAATAACACCTTCGTAAATTTCACCAACTTCCGGAGTTGCGGTCAGTTTTTTGATATACTCTTTACATTTTTTAGCGCTATCTCCGTTAGGTGAAGCGATGTTAACTGTTCCGTCATCTTGAATGTTTATATCAACACCGAAGAGACGCTGCATGCCCTGAACGGTCTTTCCGCCGGGACCAATTAACAATCCGATTTGATCTGTTTCCACTTTAATGGTGATCAAATGCGGTGCGTATGGAGAAAGAGTTTCTCTTGACGCGCTGATAGCATTGTTCATAATACCGAGAATATGCATTCTGCCTTCTTTGGCTTGATTGAGTGCTTTCTCAAAAATTTCAAACGATATTCCTTCAATTTTAATATCCATTTGAAATCCGGTAATACCTTCGCTTGTTCCGGCTACTTTAAAGTCCATATCGCCAAGATGGTCTTCGTTTCCGAGGATGTCGGTAAGGATAGCAAATTGCTCGCCTTCTTTAATAAGACCCATTGCAATACCGGCAACAGCTTTCTTGGTAGGAACACCACCCGTCATTAACGCTAACGAACCGGCGCAAACAGTAGCCATTGAAGACGAACCGTTTGATTCGAGAATGTCAGAGATGAGACGGATAGTATACGGGAACTTGGTTTCCGGAGGAACCATACGTTTTAAAGAACGCTCGGCTAAATTACCATGACCGATTTCGCGTCTGCCAACACCGGACATTTTACCAACTTCACCAACACTGAACGGAGGGAAGTTATAATGAAGAAGAAATCTTTTTGTGCTTTCTTCTCTTAGTCCGTCAATAATTTGTTCGTCGTTTTTTGTACCGAGGGTGACTGTTGTTAAGCTCTGTGTTTCACCGCGTGTGAATAACACTGAACCGTGTGTGCGGGGAAGAACGTCCAATTCAACGGTGATAGGACGAACTTGTTTTGTATTTCTCCCATCCAATCGAATCCCTTCGGCAAGAATTCTTTGACGCATCAAATCTTTTTCCAAATCGTGGATGATTTTTTTGATGACTTTGTCTTGATCGGGATGTTTTTCCTTTAATGCATCAAGTACTGATTGAGTAAGCTCTTTGTTTGCCGCACTTCGTTCTTCTTTTGCAAGAACCGAAGCTACGATAGACGTTAATTTTTCCTTTGCAAGCGCAAGAACATCATTCTGTAATTCTTCGGGAATTTCTTTTGTGATTAACGCTCTTTTCGGTTTTGCGCATTCGGCAGCAAAATCTCTTTGTAATTGAACAATTTTTTTAATCGCGTCGTGAGCAAAGCGGAGAGCGCTTAACGTCATCTCTTCACTAACTTCACTTGCTTCCCCTTCAACCATCATAATGGAGTCTTCGGTACCGGCAACAACAAGCTCCAACTCACTACGTTCAGTTTGCTCGTGTGTAGGATTAATGAGAAGTTCTCCGTTGATTAATCCAACGCGGACTTCAGCAATTGGTCCGTTGAAAGGAATATCCGAGATGGTTAACGCCGCAGATGCGCCGCATGCAGCAAGAATATCAGCGTCGTTTTCCGTATCATAGGAAAATACATTTGCAACCACCTGCGTTTCATTTAAAAATTCATCCGGAAATAATGGACGAATGGGTCTGTCGATTAAGCGCGCGCTGAGGATTTCCTTTTCGGTTGGTCTTCCTTCACGTTTGATAAATCCGCCGGGAAATTTACCCGCTGCTGATGTTTTTTCTCTATATTCTACTTGCAGCGGAAAGAAATCCTGATCTTCTTTTGCTTGTTCCGAGGCAACAGCTGTTACCAGAACCATAGTTTCACCGTACGAAACCATAACGGCTCCGTTCGCTTGTTTTGCAAAGCGTCCGGTTTCTATTGTGAAAAGCCTTCCTCCTATTTCAACACTTTTCTTAACTACCATACTATGATCCTACTTTCTAATATTCAATTCTTTAATAATAGTTCTGTAACGCTCAATGTCTTTTTTCATGAGGTAGTCAAGCAAGCGTCTTCTTTTTCCTACCATCATTAATAACCCTCTGCGCGAATGATGATCTTTACCGTGTTTGTTGAAATGTTCGGTAAGATCGTTAATGCGTTTGGTTAAGAGTGCAATTTGCACTTCCGAAGTACCGGAATCTTTCTCGTTTTTTCCATATTTACGAACGAGTTCCAGTTTTTCTTCTTTTGTCATGTTTTTCTCCTAGTTTTATTATACGATATAATTCCAGACGTAACCGGAATTAATTAGTTGATAAAAGTTTATGTATTATAAGTTTGTCATTTTCAATTTGTTGAATCAAGGCTTCTTTTGATTCGAATTTTTTTTCGTCTCGAATTCTCTCGCAAAACGATACGGTTATCCGTTTACCGTAAATATCCTCATTAAAATTCAGTAGATGAACTTCACTAAGTACCGAAGCGGTATTTTTGAAGGTCGGACGATAACCAATGTTCATCATTCCGTTAAAAGTTCTTCCGTCAAACGTAACGCGGACGGCGTATACTCCGTTTTTAGGAACAACTTTATGCTGATTATCCAGTTGAATGTTGGCGGTTGGGAAGCCAAGGGTTCGTCCTCGTTTGTCTCCCTCAACAACTATCCCTGAATATGAATAGTTCCTGCCGAGCATTCCAGCCGCTGTTTTAACATCTCCTTCAAGCAGAGCGTTTCTTATTTTAGAACTGCTCACCACGGCATCACCGATGGAAACTGCTTCAGCTTTTTGAACATCGAAGCCGTTCTTTTCAGCAAGAGAACGGATTTTTTGTTCATCACCGTCTCGGCCTTTGCCAAACCGATGATCATATCCAATCACCAATTTCTTTACGCCGATTGCCTGGATGATATACGTGTTGATAAAATCTTCCGAACTTAAATCAGAAAACTCTTTTGTAAACGGTACAACTACTAAATGTTCAATCCCCAATTCCTCAAGGAGAGCAGCTTTTTCATCAAACGTTGTGAGAAGTTTTAAATCAAAATTTGGATCAACAACCACCCTTGGATGAGGTTCAAATGTGAGAACCACATTTCTGCATCCAAATTGTTCCGAAGAATGTAAAAGAACATCAAAAATTTTTTTATGACCGAGATGAACTCCGTCAAATGTTCCGATTGTAATAATCGTGTCGTTATTTTTTTCTATGAGAAACGGATTTGTGTAAAGTCTCATGCATCAAATACGGCTTTCAATAAGGTACAAATATACCTTATTTTCATCTGAAATGGAAACATCTCTTAAGCCGCAGCCTCCTCCGGAATCGGTTGTTTTGCATTCCAACGTTGTTCAAATTCTTGCAAAGAAAAGGCGTTTTCAAGCGAATATTGACCTATTTGGGTCCTCTGCAGTTCGGAAAGATAAGCGCCGCAGCCAAGTTTTTGTCCCAAATCGTTGGCGAGTACTCTGATATATGTTCCTTTGGAACAAGTAATTTCAAACCGTATAACCGGAAGGTCAATGTTAGTAATTGAAAAATTGTAGACGGTTATAGTCCGCGAACTTCTTAAAACTGTTCTGCCTTTTCGAGCGAACTCATAAAGTTTTTTACCGCCGTAATTAACCGCGGAATACATCGGAGGGATTTGTTCAATTTCTCCCTCAAAAGATTTTTTCGCTTCCAGAATATCGGCCTCGGTAATCGAACCGTAAGGTTTCTTATTCACCACTTCGGTTTCAGCATCCATAGAAGCCGTACTTCCGCCAAGGGTTATTGCTCCGGTGTAGGTTTTTTGCATGTCCTGAAATGAAGTTATCTGTTTTGTCATTTTCCCGGTACACACGATGAGCAATCCGCTTGCAAGCGGGTCAAGAGTGCCGGCATGACCAATCTTTTTTACACCGATTATTTTTCTCAACTGTCTGATTACTTTAAAAGAGGTCCAGCGGATAGGTTTATCAATGAGGAGTGCTTCACCGGCGGCAAAATCTACCGATGAAAAATCATTCGTTTGCCGGTTTATCATCTTCGTGTATTTTTTTAATTAACGTGTCAATATGTTCAACATAGTCGGCGGTATCATCGAGGAAAAATTTCAAGTCGGGGACATACCGAGTAGTCATCCGAGAAGCGAGCATGGTTCTAAAGTATCCGTGCATTTCATTCACACGTGCAAGTGAAACATCACGCTTTTCATTCGGAAAAACCGAGAGAAAAACTTTTGCATTTCTCAGGTCGGGGGAGATGATAACTTTGGTAACGGTTACCATGCCCATGTGCGAATCATGCACCTTATGAAGCAAGATAAGGCTTATTTCTTCCTTAATTAATTTAGATATCTTTTCTAATCGAAATGACATGTAGCTACTTACAAACCTTTGAATGAGTTCGAATTATATTAATTTCTTTTTCGTTTCAACAATTTTGTAAGCTTCAACGATATCGCCGGTTTTCAAGTCGTTGTAATTCAAAAGGCTAAGTCCGCACTCAAATCCGGCATCAACTTCGCGTACGTCGTCCTTGAAGCGTTTCAACGCAGCGATATCTCCTTCATAAATCTGAATTCCATCGCGAATTAAACGCACTTTATTGCTTCGTTGAATTTTGCCTTCTTGTACGCGGCAGCCAGCGACTGTTCCGATTTTAGAAATTTTGAATACTTCGCGAATCTCAACCGTCGCAGTAACCTCTTCGCTAATAACAGGTGCAAGCAATCCTTCAAGAGCAAGTTTCACTTCGTTAATTGCGTCATAAATAATGCTGTACAAACGGATATCTACTTTTTGATTTTCTGCCAGCTTTCTCGCGTTCAAGTTAGGCCGAACATGGAAACCAATAATGATAGCGTCGGAAGCGGCGGCTAAAAGAACGTCGCCTTCGGAAATTGCGCCAACACCGCGATGAATTACTTTTACTTGAACTTCTTCACGCGAAAGTTTCATTAATGAATCCGCTAACGCTTCAACCGATCCATCCACGTCGCCTTTCACAATAATAGGCAAATCTTTAACACCGCCTATTGAAATTTGACGGGAAATTTCATCAAGGGTTAAATGATGAACTTGTTTTTGATCTTGCTCGCGTTTCAACTGCTGCCGTTTCAATGCAATTTCTCTTGCGTCTCGTTCGCCGTCAACAACAATAAAGAGATCGCCTGCTTGCGGCGCGCCTTCCAATCCGAGTACAAGTACCGGAGTTGAAGGAGTTGCTTCGTGAACTTTTCGATTTCTTTCATCAAACATTGCGCGAACGCGTCCGTGGTAAATACCGGCAACAAAAGGATCACCAACTTTCAGCGTTCCTTTTTGAACAAGAATGGTAGCGGTAATACCTCTTCCTTTATCAAGTTCGGATTCAATAATCACACCTCTCGCAGCACGGGAGGGATTAGCTTTTAAATCAAGAATTTCTGCTTCGAGGAGAATTTTCTCAAGCAATGCGTCAACATTTTTTCCGGTCTTAGCGGAAAGTTCAACACACTGGTATTTGCCTCCCCAATCTTCAACAAGAATTTTTCTATCGGCAAGCTGTTGTTTTATTTTATCTGGGTTTGCGCCCGGTTTATCAATTTTATTTATGGCTACAATCATCGAAACGCCAGCCGCCTGAGCGTGATTGATAGCTTCTACCGTTTGAGGCATTACGGCATCATCTGCTGAAACCACAAGCACAACGATATCAGTAATTTGTGCACCGCGCGCTCGCATGGCGGTAAATGCTTCGTGACCAGGTGTATCGAGGAATGAAATTGTTTTACCCGATCCGACATCAACTTTGTAAGCACCAATGTGTTGAGTAATTCCCCCTGCTTCACCCGCAACAACATTTGCTCTTCGGATGTAATCAAGCAGCGAGGTTTTACCGTGATCAACGTGTCCCATGATTGTTACAACAGGAGGCCGGTAAAGCAACGTCTCTTCGGCGTCCGGTGTATCTTCAAGAACTTCTGCGGTAAACTCTTTTGCAATTTCAACTTCAAAACCGAATTCATACGCCACCAGTGTAATAGTGTCGATTTCCAGACGTTGATTAATGGAAACCATCAATCCAAGTGAAATACATTTAGAAATTACATCACCAACCGGAACTCCCATAAGGTTTGCAAGTTCATTAACAGCAATAAATTCAGTTACGGTTATCTTGTTTTGTTCAAGCGCAATCGATTCTTGTTTCCGGATCTCAAGTTCTTGCCGTTCTCTTTTCTTTTTCTTTCTGCTTAATGCCCGCCCTGATAAGACGGTATCGTCCATACTCAATAAGGTTTTGCGTATAGTATCTTTTACTTCTTTATCGTCAATTTCAAATTTCTTTACCTTCTTTACTTTTTTTGCAACAACCGTTTCTTCCGGTGCTGATTCAACCTTCTTTTTAGCTTTCGGCTTTTTCTTTTTCTTTTTAATTATGGATTGTTCGCTCTCGGAGCTTTTCGTTTCCTGTTGACCGGGAGGTACATCTTTTCCTGTTCTGAGATCAATTTTACCGAGAACCGTTAAGCCTTTTTTCTTGGCTGGTTCTTCAACAGGTTCGGCCGGTTGAACAGGTTTTTGCTCTTTGGCTTCGGCGGGTTCAACTTTAACCGGGGCGTGCTCAGGAGCCGCTTCAGCTACCACTTGTTCTTCTACCGCTTCGTGGACTTTCTTTTCTTCAACTTTTTCTGTTACATCTTTTTCATGGATTTGTTCTTCTGCGGCAGTGGTTTTGTGCGTGGTCTTATCGTGAGCAGGAGCCGGTGTTTCCTCATGCGAATGTTTGGGAAGAGGCTCTTCTTCAATTTTAACTTCCTTTTCTTTAGAAACCTTATCTCCCATTTTTTTCGTAAACTCAGCGAGCTTTTTATGATGTTTCTCGGCTTTTTCCAAATCCTTTTTAAAATGGCTTTGGATATCCGCCATCATCTCGTCGGTAACGATAGTCATGTGAGTTTTTACCGCGTACCCCTTTTTCTTCAGGAATTCTACGATAACGTCGGCGGCAAGATTATATTCCGCGGCGAGTTTATAAACTCTTATTTTTTTACTTTTATCATCTTCCATAAAACGAATAATCTGCCTTTATCTACTCTTCTTCAAACTGTGATTTAATGATCTCAATAATTTCTTTAACTTTAGCTTCATCAAATTCCGGAATTTCCAGCAACTTCTCTTCTCCGGCTTGAAGAACTTCCACCGCAGTATCATAGCGGTTGTTGATGAGAATTTGATGAACTTCTTCACCCAACTCTTCTCTCAAATCAATCAATTCAATATCATCTTCATATTCTTCAAGTGGTTTTTCTTCTCGGATGAAATCAATTTGATAACCTGTTAATTTCATGGCCAGCCGGATATTGACACCGTTTCTTCCAACGATGAGGGATGCTTGATCGGCATCCGCGTAAACCGTAGCTCTCTGCTCACTCTCGTTGATTTCAACTTTCTTTAATTTGCCCGGAGCCAACGCGCGCTGGATTTGCGTTTCCGCATCTTCAGCGTAATTGATAACGTCAATATTCTCATTATTTAATTCTCTTACAATAGCATGAATTCGAACCCCTTTCATGCCAACGCAAGCGCCAACCGCGTCAATTCTTTTATCTTGAGATTCGACAAACACTTTTGCTCTTTCCCCGGGTTCGCGGGCAATGCCTTTTATGTCGATAATGCCGTCATAAATTTCCGGGATTTCAATTTCAAACAATCTTCGTAAAAACAAATTATCTGCACGTGAAATAATAATTTGCGGGCCGCTGTTTGTCTTTTTCACCTCTTTAACAATCGCGCGAACGGTTTCTCCTTTGCGGTAACGCTCAAAAGGAATTTGTTCGTTTCTCGGCATAACAAGTTCGTTTTTGTTATGATTGATGAGTAAATCGCTTTTACGGGTTTGATAAATGTCGCCGATTACGATTTCACCAAGAAGTTCTTTGTACTCATTGTAAACAATATCTTTTTCAAGTTCGCGAATTCTCTGGTTTAAACTCTGTTTAGCAAAGTTGATTAATCGTCTGCCGAATGATTCGAGTTTCAATCGTTCTACATAATCTTCGCCTACATCCAAGTCGTCTTCATTGCCGCGTCGATTAACTTCATCAAGACTGATTTGATGATTTGGGACTTCGACCGTTTCAACTATTTCGCGAATAAGATAAATTTCAATATCGCCGCGGTCCATATTGGTAACGATATCAAAATTAACGTCCTCGCCATATTTTTTCTTAACCAAAAGTCCGAATATGTCTGAAATAATGCCGATAAGCATATCCTTATCAACACCTTTTTCTCTTACCATCTGGGCAAATGATTCAACTATTTCTGCGTTCATTTTACGAGATCTCCGTCATGAAAAACTAAGAATTACTTTTGCTTTTTTTATTGTAGAAAATGGGATAAGTTCTTCTTTGTTTTGAATGCGAAATAAAAGAATTTCGTTTTCAATGGAAAGAAGTTTTCCCGTTACTTTTTTTGTTTCGTCGGTAGATTGAGCTATCAGAAGCTCAAAATTTCTGTTAATGTGTTTTTTGAACTGCTGTAAAAATTTCAGTGGTTTATCAACGCCGGGAGATGAAACTTCAAGGCGGTATGAGGTCTTAATGAGATCGTCGGATTCGATTCTTTCGTTAAGTAATCTGCTCAGCGAAGCACAATCTTCAACTGAAATGCTGGTTTCACCGTCAATAAATATTTCGAGTACAGGGGAATTAACATTTCCTCGTACCACGAAATCAATAAGTAAGAAATTGTTTTGTTCAACAATTTCTTGAATAAGTGGTGTTATTTTTTTTTCTAATGCGTTCATACAAACAAAAATCGCCCGAAACGGGCGAAAAACTACTGTGTTAAGTTACCACATATTTTCAGAATTAGCAAGAAATTAAATCCTGCACCGGAAACGAGAAATTAAAGAAAGTGCCGTTTTTCGGCTATTTTTCATCCTCAATGGGAGGAACATTCCGACCTTTTAATTCAATAATTTTTGTTATCAACTCAACCCGGTTTTTTACGGAATATTTTCGATAGAGGTCGGAAAGAAGTTTTTCTACATATTTTGCCGAGATTTTAAGATCAGAAGCAATTTCTTTATTTGTTGCCCCTTTTCCCAATCTCTCAATTATTTTAACTGAAAAATCTGATTCAGACTGTTCCTCTTCCAGCAGGATTGAAGTAACATACTTACGGGTTTGATGGGGTTTAAAACCGGCAACTTCATCTAACTTGTCGAGAATGTCTTCCGGTTTTTCTTTTGTTTTGAAGAGATATGCATCAACGAATGGATTTAATTCCCCAAGGAGAAATCGCTCTTCCAGGCTGGTAAGAATGATAAGTTTAACCTCCTTATCGGTTCTTCTTATTTCTTTAATTGCTTCCCCTCCGGAAAGAATTGGCATTTTTAAATCGACAATAATAATATCAGGAGGGAATTGCTTCCATAATTTTAGAAGTTCAAGTCCGTTACTAGCTTCGCCGATAACTTCAAATTCGTCACCTCGCTCTTTTTCAATATCTCGTTTTAGGTAATTTCGGTAGAGTAGTTCGTCATCCGCGATAATTACTTTTTTCTTCATTCTCCATTTCCCTCTCTATCATCAAGATATTTAAGCGATTTTTTAAATCGTGAATTTCCTCCCTCCGTTTTCTGTCTCTAATGATAAAGAAAAGGAGTAAAATAATAAGCACCAAAATGATTAGTGCAGCTAATGTAACAAACCCAACGTAAGTTGCTAAGAAATCTTGTTCCATTTTTACAAAGCAAAAAGTATTCTTTTATATTGATAACAAAATAATGTCTCAGCTAAATGATAAAATTTGAGTCTGATTTTTTTTCTCATATTGAGGTTGGATCGTAAAAAACACGAGAAATTCAGTTTGAAGTTTTAGAAAACTCAAATTTTGTTATTTCGCATTTCTAAATAATGAAGGAAAAGGGTAAAAAACAAAGGATATTTTAAATAACTTAGAAAAAGTTTAGAAAACGGTAGGGAAATCCCCACTCATTTTTAGGGAAATCCCTACAAGTTATTAGGGTTTTTACCACTATATTTTTCAGCAAAATTAATTTTTATTTGTATTGAAAATTCATGTTCACTTGCACGAGTGGGTGTGGGATAAAAAGCAAGTATCAACCGGGGAAAAGAACCCGGTTTAGTTTTTGAAAAAAATTAAACCGGTTTTTTATTTTTAAGATATTGATCACCAAAGCAAAATAAAACTCAACTTTACTATTTTAAGTCCGCTAAGATTTTTTTCAGCATTTTTCTTCGCGTGTAATAGATAATTACTCCAACACTAAAGATGAGGTTTGAGCCCACAGCTGAAATGATTGCCAGGTCAAAGGGGAGCCTTATACGGAAAAAATTAAAGAAGACGAACATAGCAGAGGAAATACTTGTGTAAAGAAGTATTCCTGACGCGAAATAAAAATTTTCATCTTTATAAAAGGGGATGAAATTCATGGTTGTCAGTTCAATAACGATCCACGCAGAAAAAAGAAGGAGGAAAAATCCTTGAACACTCATCGCCAAGGCTGGAACTTTGGAAAATTCAACTAAGATAAAAGATTCAGCCAAAAGAAATATCCCGATAATACCACCCGATATTTTCCAGTATAAACGATATTTTTTTACAAAGCCGTAAAGGATAAAGTAAAGCAAGAAAAATTCTATCGGGAAGTAAAAGTGTGATAGAGTCATATTCACAAGTCTTTTGTGGTGAGAGACGATCATAAGGATCTCAAAGAGAAAAGTAAAACAGATGTAGGCGACGATTACTCGTTTCTCTTTTTCAATTTCAAGTTTATTAAAAATGAACAAAAAAAGGAGTAAGAAAAGGAAAGACTGAGAAATTGTGCTGAGGTAGTTAATCATTATTAATCGCAATAAGGGGGACAAGGCCAACCAAACTCCAAAACCGTTTCGCCATTTTTAAGATCCAAAACTGTCGAACGAAATTCTATTTCGGTCACCTGACTGCCGCCCAATGATAGCAATTCATTAATTATGTTTTTATCAAAAGTATGCATCACGATTGATGCAGCTAATTGAAACCCTTGCGGCAAGAGAACCATTCTATTATTGCCGGCTATCACCAAAGTATTTTCCGCTTCACCAAACATAAGTACCGTTTGGGTCTGTGAACAACACTCAAGCAGAAACTTTGTTTCAACCGAAAATGATTTTGTTACTTCTCCAAAGAGAGTCATCGCTTCCGAAAGCGAGATTATCATGCCATACTGCCCTGTTGTACTTGCCAAAGTTTTCCTCCAACTTTAAAACAAAAATAAAGAATGCGAAGTGATATACAATTTCCACATTCCATTTTTTATGCTTCAACTGATAGTTTTAACCAAATAGACTTTGTCTCTCGGACGAACAACGGAAGAGCAGTTAAATGTTACTTTATCTCCTTTAACCGCTTCGGCAACTTCTAATTCTTCATTTAAAATTTTTAAAACAGTGGAATCGACCACACCGGTTGTTTCTCCCATAATTAAAACATTATCTCCCGGTTTTAAACTTCCCGTTTCAATCGCGATGTGAACGACTTGAGGAGTTTTGTAATAATTCAAAACTTTTCCGACGTACTCTTTGCGGGTTGTAGCAATACTACCGTGTACGTTGATAAAATCATCACCGTCGGGTTTTTCAAAATAAAATCCGCGGGAGAATCCACGGTTATATACTGTTGCTAACTCTTGTAAATATTTTTGTTTTGTTTCGATGGTGAGTTTATTCTCGAAATAGGCGTCAATGGCTTCACGATAAACCTTTACGGTTTTGGCAACATATTCGGGACTTCGTTTTCTACCTTCAATTTTGAACGAGTTAATTCCGGCTTCAATCAATTGATCGAGAAATTCTATTGTGCAAAGATCTTTGGCAGACATAACATAATCTTCTCCAAGCAACAACGAACTATCTTTGGTGCCGTCATAGATTTCAAACTCTCTTCTGCACGGCTGAACGCATTCTCCTCGGTTAGCGCTTTGTCCAAAAATTTCGTGACTCATAAAGCAGCGACCGCTTACCGCAACACACATGGCACCGTGAACAAAAGCTTCTATATCTAAATCCGTTGCGGCACGTATTTTTTTTATTTCTTCAAGAGAACATTCTCTTGCCAGCACAACGCGCTTTGCGCCAAGGCGTTCAAATGTTTTTACGGATGAAGAGTTTGAGATTGATGCTTGTGTTGAAACTGCGAACGGCATTTCAAATTGATTACATTTATCAATAACACCAAAATCCCAGCATATCACCATATCAACGCCGGCATTTTTAGCCGCCGGAATAATTTCATCTAATTCTTGTAATTCTTCTTCAAATAAAATGGTGTTTAAAGTAAGATAGGTTTTTACACTGTGTTCTTTACAGAATGTTACAATTTCTGGAAGATCGGTAATGGAAAAATTTTTTGCTTTGGCGCGCATGTTTAATTTATCAACACCAAAGTAAAGAGCGTCAGCTCCATTATGTACTGCAGCACGAAGCATTGTCCAATCGCCTGCAGGAGCCATAAGCTCCGGTTTTTTTATAACTGGCAAAGCAACCTCTAAATCATTTCGTTAAGAAGTTCTTGTCTGGGCTGGGCAATAACAACCTTATTTACAAGAAGTCCCCGTTCCGAAACAACTTTTGCCCCGGCTTCAACCGCCGAAGTAACAGCGGCAACTTCTCCGGTGCAAGTAAAAAATGCTTTTCCCCCAAGTGCCATGGCAAGTCGGACTTCGATTAATTTTATGTTAGCAGATTTTACGGCCGCGTCCGCTGCTTCGATAAGTGAGGCCACTGAAAATGATTCAACTATTCCAAGCGCTTCCAAAAGTGAAACGTTTGTGTGTCCCGAAAGTGCCGGAAAGATATCGCGGTGAACATTCGGAATAACAAAATGATCAATAACGCCAAAACCAATTGTTTGTACAGCAGCTTCAACAGCAGTAGAAACCGCTGCAACCTCGCCGCCAATAAGTGTCATATACTTTCCTGAGCAAATTGTGCGGGAGAGAATAAGTTCGACATTAGAGGTTTTAAGCATTACATCGGCGGCTTGCATTCCAGCCGCGATGCTGCTCATTTCAATTAAGCCAAGAGAATTCATTGTAAACCTTTTGCATTCCTATAGGAAAATTTCATTCGTCAATCTTAATAAAATCGGCATTAATTTCTGTGATCCTGCCGCTAATTGAAGCATGCACATTTGCGCCAAGTTTTCCATCCGGTACTTTTGCGATAATTTGATTTTTTTTCACCTCATCACCTTTAAATACTATTGGAAAAGCCTTTTCGCCAACATGCTGCCGTAAGAATATTTTTACACTACTTGTAGCGAGAGACTTTTTGTTAAAAGGGGTTCCGGCTTCAAATTGTTTTAATTGTAATTTTTGGACCAATTGTTTTAACGGTACCCGGCGCCCTTCCTTTATCGGATGAACCTTTGGAGACGTGGTTTGTTTATATTTTATTCCTTGCATACGCATTTCAACTTTAGCGTTATCACAAGCTTCTTTGGGAAATAGATCTTCCGGACATGCGTAAAGCGTGCATAAACCGCAAGCGCAGCAAAGGTCAGCCATTTTATTCCAAACCTCGGCTCCGGTTTTTGTGAATTGAAGCGAGCGCATCACTTTATGCGGTTGAACATCATATCCTAAAAGATACCGGGGACAAAATTCGGTACAATAACTGCATTGGTCGCAGGCCGATTTGCCGATTCTGCTAAAATTTTCTTTCGGTTGATTTTTCCGCTTTACCAAGTAATGATCGGCGGGAAGAATTATTAGTCCGGCGGTGGTCTTGGTTACTACATCGTCTAAGTCAAACGACAATTTGCCCATCATAACTCCGCCGATATAAATTGCGAAATCAGAAACGGCCGCACCTCCCGCGTATTTAATAAGTTCTCTAAACGAAGTACCAACCGGAGCAAAAAACGTAGACGGCTTTTTTACGGCTCCCGCAATGCAAACTAATTTTTCTGTAACCGGGATGTCATTTGCTGCTTGAGCAATATTATAAAGTGATTCTACATTACTAACAACGCAATTTACATCCAAAGGAAGTCCGGCAGGCGGAATCAAGCGCTTTGTAGCAGCGTAAACAAGTTCATATTCATCTCCGGCGGGGTAGAAATCTCCGAGCAGGGTTAGCTCAATAGGTTTGGTAGAAATTTCTTTTTGAATTACCTCGATAGCGGCAGAATTTTTTTCTTTTATTCCAAGAATTCCCTTTTTCGCTTTGGTGCTTTCCACCAAAAGTTCCAATCCACGGAGAACCAGAGCCGGATAATGAAGCATCAACTCATAATCTTTGTGAATAAGCGGTTCGCATTCTGCTCCGTTCCCTAAAACGAATTCAACTTGCGAGGCAGCTTTGATGTGCGTGGGAAAACCTGCACCGCCTGCTCCTACAACGCCTGCAGCAAATATTTTTTCCGAAAGGACCATTAAAAATCTCTCTTCATATATTCCAAATGTAACAAATAAGATGAAGAAAATTTTAGCTGTTTTAAGCCCTTCATGAATATTTTCTTACAGAAATATAGATTATTTGCAATCGCAAACATTATTTATTAAAGTAATTCTTGACTTTAAACCAACATAAGTTTATCTTGCACTTAAGATAGCCTAAATTATTTAGGTATATATAAAGAAATAGTTTATTAACTTAAATACTTACTTGAATATATAAGGAGTAAACATGAAAAAAATAGAAGCAATAATCAGACCTCATAAACTGGATGAAGTGCACAGCGCTTTGCAAGAATCCGGTTTTAACGGGCTTACAGTTACAGAGGTAAGAGGTTACGGACGACAGAAAGGCCATAAGGAAATTTACCGTGGCTCAGAATACAATATCGAGTTCGTGCCGAAACTTAAAATTGAGCTCATTTGCGATGACGATAAACTTGAAGGCGCAATTGGGATTATTATTAAACATGCAAAAACCGGTCAGGTTGGAGATGGAAAAATCTTTGTTCTCAGTGTAGAAGAAGCGATTAGAATCCGTACCGAAGAATCCGGTTCAACAGCTTTATAAATAAAAAGGAAAAAGAAAATGAAAAAAAGTATTATTGTATTAGCAATTCTCTTAGTAACAGGAATAAATTCCTTCGGTCAGTTAAAATTCGGAACCGATATTTACAGCCGCTACATTTGGCGTGGTATTGATTTCGGCGACGCTCCGGCTTATCAACCAAGTTTATCATATACTGTTGGCGGATTAACATTCGAAGCTTGGGGTTCGTACGCTTTTCCAACTGCGGGAACCACTTATGCGGAAAACGACTTGTATGCTTCTTATAGTTATTCTACAGAAAAAGCAGGAGCGTTTTCACTTCTCTTTACCGACTATTACATTCCTTCCGCAGGAATTCCCTTTGGCTACTATAAACCCACAGCTACCAATCCGGCTGCGGCACATACTTTAGAAGGCGGAGTTGCTTATGCCGGACCCGAAAAATTTCCGATTTCGTTAGCGGTTTACGCCAATGTTTCAAATGATCCGGACAATTCCGTTTACATTCAGGCATCTTACCCCTTCACCGTAGATGACGCTACTCTTGCTGTTACTGCCGGGTTAACACCTTCTAAGAGTGTTTACTACGGCACAACAAAAGGTGGTGTTCTTAACCTTGGATTAACGGCATCAAAATCCGTTGTCCTTTCGGATAAATTCTCGTTACCGATAAATGTTTCATACATCAACAACCCTGTGCAGGATAAATCCTACCTGGTGTTTGGAATGAGCCTCGTTTTTTAATTAACTAAAATTTTAAAATACCGGTCGATAGCTTTTAATCTATTGATCCGGTTCAGGGCGAAATTTTTTGAAAAAAATATTCGTTCCGGGATTCTTTTATAAAAAATAATTGGAGAAAATATCATGATGAAAATAAATAATCGCTTTTTAGCTGTTGTTATGTTTTTCGTTCTCTTGACGATGCTTGCCCCTTCAAGGATGTATGCGCAAGCAAAACCTGATCCGAGTGGAACAAAAACAGGAACTGTTGCTGACGTTCCGGCTGCAAAGCCGGGTGAACCAACATTGATGGAGGTAGCGGACGCTGTTGGACACAATAAAATTGCTACAAACATAATGTGGGTTCTATTAACCGGATTTCTCGTAATGTTTATGCAAGCTGGATTTGCCATGGTTGAAACGGGTTTTACGCAGGCAAAAAACGTAGCGCATACTATGGGTATGAACTTCCTTGTCTATGCAATCGGGTTACTCGGATTTTGGATAAGCGGATTCGCAATTATGTTCGGCGGTGTTGGTGCGGTTGCCGCACTCGGCGGAACTCCGGGACTTACCAGTGAAGTTGCCATCACCTTATTTGGAAAATCATTCGGATTGTTCGGAACTTCGGGATTCTTTTTGAATAACGGAGTATATGATGTTGGTGTATTCACCTTATTCCTTTTCCAAATGGTATTTATGGATACAACCGCCACTATTCCAACCGGTGCTATGGCGGAAAGATGGAAATTTACCGCGTTCATTCCCTACGCTTTCTTTATCTCAATGATTGTTTATCCAATTTTTGGCAACTGGGTGTGGGGCGGCGGATGGTTAGCAACTCTTGGTGTTAATTTTGGACTAGGTCATGGACATGTTGACTTTGCCGGTTCTTCGGTAGTACATATGGTTGGCGGTGTTGCAGCTTTGGCAGGAGCTATTGTAATAGGGCCCAGAATAGGGAAGTACGGAAAAGATGGTTCTGTAAAAGCGATTCCGGGACACAACATCCCGATGGCAATTATCGGAACATTTATTCTTGCTTTCGGTTGGTTCGGATTCAATCCAGGATCAACATTATCCGGTAATGATTTGCGTATTGGTATTGTTGCAACAAATACAATGCTCGCATCCGGTGCCGGCGCTTTATTTGCTACAATTTTTATGATGCTGAAATTCGGCAAACCAGATCCTAGTATGATGGCGAACGGACTGCTTGC
>Ga0172370_10000952_pt1 | contig 45033 bp, 36 predicted proteins | sample LakKiv5m_FD_114538 | JGI IMG/M metagenome (GOLD analysis project Ga0172370, IMG submission 114538) | Freshwater microbial communities from Kabuno Bay, South-Kivu, Congo - kab_022012_11.5m | ecosystem: Environmental > Aquatic > Freshwater > Lake | place: Democratic Republic of the Congo...
AATACAAATCAAGTTATTGACAATCATTTGTTTATAACCGTGCAAGAAATGAATATATATAACTATTATTATAAATCAGTTTAAACCAAACAGGCCCTCCGACTTTTCGGAGTGGACTCATAACTGGAAATTGAACCCTGTGCCCTGTGCCCTGCGCCCTGTGCCCTGTGCCCTGCGCCCTGTGCCCTGTGCCCTGCGCCCTGTGCCCTGTGCCCTGTGCCCTGTGCCCTGTGCTTTGAACCTTGAACCTTGACCCTTGAACTTCTCCTTCTACATAGCCCGCAGGTACTTCAGGTCGAAGAAGTCACACAATGTGATCAACATCATTTCGATGATCTCCGTGGCGGGGGTAACTATCGGAACCATGGCCCTGATCGTGGTCCTCTCGGTCTTCAACGGATTTGAACAACTGGTGGTCTCGCTTTATAACTCATTCAATCCGGATTTACAGATCACCCTCCGGGAAGGAAAGACCTTTCAGGAGACCGACATTCCCCTGAGTTTGATAAAAGAGATGCCGGGTGTCCTGAACCTGACTGAAGTACTGGAAGAGAACGCACTGATGAGATATAAGGACAAACAGGCCATCGTTACACTCAAAGGGGTAGGGGAAGAGTACCGGCAGATGACCGGCGTGGATACCATGATGGCCGAAGGAAGGTTCCTCCTTCAAAGCGGGGATAAAAATTTTACGGTTCTTGGCTACGGGGTGGCGTATTACCTGAATGCCAACCTGAATGACTACCTGAATCCCATCACCATATTCGTTCCTGCGCGCACAGGGAAGATCGGTGGATCTCTCGAACAGGCATTCAACCAGGAGATCATTTTCCCCACGGGATTTTTCTCCATTCAACAGGAGTTCGATGTAAAATATGCCCTGATGCCCATCCGGTTTGTCAGAGAACTGCTGGAATACCGGAACCAGATTACAGCCATCGAGATCAAACTCGAAGCCGGGACGGATCTTCGGAAAATACAACTGCAGATCGAAAAAGTTGTCGGAGATAAGTTCCGGGTAAAAAACCGGTTTCAACAGCAGGAACTCCTCTACAATATCATGAAATCAGAGAAATATGCCATCTTCCTCATACTGACTTTTATCCTGCTGCTCGCCACCTTCAATGTTGTGGGATCACTCTCCATGCTGATCCTTGACAAGAAGAAAGACATCGCCATTCTACAGAGCATGGGGGCATCGATGACATTGATCAAACGGATATTCATGACTGAAGGATTGATGATCTCATTCATCGGGGCGCTTGCAGGAATGATCCTCGGTGGAGTTATATGCTGGATCCAGCAAGCCTACGGGCTGATCAACATGGGGGGCCCAAACAGCACCTTTGTTGTTGACAGTTATCCTGTGCAGATGCAACCGGCCGACTTCGTGCTTGTCTTCTTTACAGTGATGCTGATCGGCTACCTGGCTGCCTGGTATCCGGTTTACAATATCCGGAAAATTAAGACTGCGTTGGTAAAACTTGATTGACGCAAACTTACTAACCCTGAAAAGTTGATAAAGCTCCTGCTGAAATAGATATTATCTGTATATTTTTCACTAACTTTGGCCCTTTGCAAAAATCCATCACCCTGAATTTATGAAGAAATCTTTTCTCCTGCGAACTGCCGTTGCAGTTATCCTGTTTATCCTTCCTGTCCTGATGATCGCCGGAGAGATCCTTATCACAGCAGGAAAAACTGAACTTCGCATCTCCACCAACAATTACCAGGAACTCGGTTTCAGGAGTGAAGTCTCCTCGGTGCAATTCCGTGACATCCAAACCAAACTGGGTGAATTTACGGAGTTGTACATCACAGGGTACAGTTACAGCAGTGACATTGGAGATCCCAAATTGCCTGTCTCAAGGAGGCTGATCGAGGTCCCGGTGAATGCCACTCCCGGGATCGTAGTTACCCGGGCCGAGTATACAGACTACTCCCTGGAGGAACTCGGCATCAGTTTCCGGATCATCCCGCAACAGGCTTCGGTGAGCAAAGTCATCACGGATCCGGATGAGATCCCCTTTGTAATCAATGAAGACACTTACCTGGAAAACGGATTCCTGGGTGCACCCCTGGTTTCTGTATCCCCGGCCGGAACTATGCGGGCTGTTACTATGTCCAGTCTTGACATTGCCCCTGTTCAGTACAACCCGGCATCCGGAATTCTAAGGATTTACCAGTATATAGAAGCCACTATCACCTTCACAAACGGGAACGAACATGCAACCGTTGACCGGAAGAAAATACTGTATTCTCCTTTCTTTGAGAATGCCTACAGCCAGCTCGCTAACTACAAACCATTGACGGATGAGTTGATCACCATTGCTCCGGTTACCTATATCATTGTCTCCCATCCGATGTTCGAAACGGCTTTGCAGCCCTTTATCCACTGGAAAACAAGGAAAGGGTTCAAGGTTGTTGAAGCTTACACCAACGAACCGGCTGTTGGTAACACAACGGCATCCATCAAGAGTTACCTGCAGGATTTCTATAATAATCCTCCGGCAGGATATGACGCCCAGAGTTTCGTCCTTTTTGTCGGGGATGTGGCCCAGATCCCGACTTTCACCGGCACCACCGGAAACCACCCCACTGATCTCTACTACTTTGAATACACGGGAGATAAAATCCCGGAATGTTATTACGGCCGCTTTTCCGCGAACAACCTGACCCAGTTGCAGCCGCAAATTGATAAGACCCTTGAATATGAACAGTACCTGTTCCCGGATGAATCTTTCCTGGGTGAGGCAGTTATGATTGCCGGTGCGGATCCTAATTTCGGCCCCTTGCACGGGAATGGCCAGATCAATTATGGCACAACGTATTACTTTAATTCAGCCCATGGCATCCTGTCTCACACCTACCTCCAGCCTGAGCCTCCCGGAGGCAATTATTCAAACCTGATCCAACAGAATGTATCTGATGGTGTTGCCTATGCAAACTATACCGCCCACTGCGGTGAAAGTGGCTGGGGCGATCCCTCTTTCCTGATTTCCGATATCCCCAACCTTCAGAATGATCAGAAATATTGCCTGATGGTCGGGAATTGCTGCCTCAGCAACCGGTTCAACACGACCTGCTTCGGGGAAGAGGTGTTGCGGGCAGCCAATAAAGGAGCATTGGGATACATTGGCGGAACCAATAATACTTACTGGGATGAAGATTACTGGTGGGGAGTTGGGTTTAAGACTGTTTCTGTCAATCCATCCTACAGCCCGACTCATCTCGGGGCCTATGATGTTACATTTCATGATAACGGGGAGGTCATTGACGATTGGTATGTGACCCAGGGGCAGATGGTCGTCGGCGGAAACCTGGCTGTCCAGCAATCAAGTACATCAAACAATCAGAAAACCTACTACTGGGAGATCTACCACCTGATGGGAGACCCCTCCCTGATGATCTATATGTCAATCCCTCCGGCGTTGACAGCTAATTATCCTGATGTAATTCTGATTGGGTCATCCTCCGTTGATGTCGCCACCGAACCGTATGCTTACATAGGTTTATCAACAGACGGGGATACTTTCATTGCCGCTGCCTGCGCAGATAGCAACGGAGATGCTACCCTTACATTTGATGCACTTACTACTCCTGGGTATCTAGGGATAGTCATCACCAAACAAAACTTCAAACCGGTGATCGACTCCATCCAGGTCATTCCTGCTGCAGGGCCTTACCTTGCTCTTGCTTCCTTTGCCGTTAATGATTCGGCCGGAGGGAACAACAACAGCGTCGCCGATTTCAATGAATCAATCACGCTTGATGTTGGCGTTAAAAACATTGGCGTGGAGCCCACCTATGCTATTACCGCAACCCTATCCACTGCTGATACCAATGTTATGATCACGGGCGATACCTGCCTGATTGATTCGATATCCGCGGGTACCACTGTTATCATTTCGGATGCATTTGCCATGACCATTGACAACTTCGTGGAAGACCAGCATGTGGTGGTGTGTGAGGTATTGTTTGATGACGGCAATGAAACCTGGTCATCCACACTGCGCCTGACCCTGTGTGCACCTGTATTGACCGTGAATGGCATTACCGTGATCGATCCCGCTCCAGGGGGCAACAACAACGGGATCCTGGATCCGGGCGAAAGCGGTATTCTTTCGATAGCTACTAAGAATACCGGACACGCTTCCGTAGGAAACGGCCAGGGTCATCTCACGGTCCAGCTACCTTCCACTCCCTTCATCATCGTGAATGATCCAAATGCATTTATTGGATCTTTGCCTGTTGACAGCATCATCAGTGTTGATTTTCCTGTCATAACCAACGGGATCACACCTGTTGGGACAGTTGTTACACTGGACTTCAATGAAACTGCAGGAGCTCAGAACCAGTTTTCCACCCAGGATGAGATCGAACTGGAGATTGGCATGGTTCCCGGGTACGTCATGCAAAACGGGACGATGACCACCTGCAATGCTAAATTCTATGATTCGGGCAACGCAGATCTGAACTACAGCGATTATGAGGATTTCACTATGACGTTTTCACCAGGCTCCGCAGGAGCTGCCGTCGAAGCTGCATTCTCTGTATTTAATGTAGAACCCCAGGTCAACTGCAGCTACGATTACCTCACCATCTACAACGGGAGCAGTATCCTCTCTCCCGTGATCGGCACCTGGTGCGGAACGGATTCGCCTGACACGCTTTTATCGACGGCTGCCGACGGCTCCCTGACCTTTAAATTCCACTCCGATTATTCGGTGAATGAAGCCGGATGGGTTGCCACCCTTTCCTGCGTGGGAGGCCCCTTGACAATGGTAGCCAATGCTTTCCCTTCGACCATCTGCAATGGAGCCTCCACCCGGCTTTCGGTTATCCCATCCGGGGGGACCGGCACCTATACCTACCTTTGGGAACCAGCCTTATACCTGGATGACCCCACAAGTCAATTCCCCTTATGTGTACCGGAAACCAACATCACCTATATCGTGACAGTCAACGATGGAAGTTCCACCCTTACATCCGCTCCGGTTGCAGTTACCCTGCTTCCGGTTCCCGATGCTCCTGTCGCTTCTGTAAACGGCGACCTTCTGGAATCCAGTGCACCTGATGGAAATCAGTGGTATTATTACGGAACAATGATCCCTGGCGCAAACCAGCCTACCTACCAGCCTACACAAACAGGACCCTATTATGTCACCTTCACCGATCCGGTCAATGGTTGTGAGTCAGAACCTTCCAATACCATCATGTTCCTCATGACAGCCATTGATCAGCAGCAGGCTGTGAAACTTGTGACGGTTTATCCCAACCCGTTCACAAGCCGGTTAACGATCTCCTTCACACTTCCTGAGCCTTCTGCTTCACAGGTCATTATTTCTGATGCATATGGCCGGATAATCCGTACCATAGAAGAGCAAGGCCTCCTTCAGCCCGGTAATTACGACCTAATTCTGGAAAGCGGGAACATGACGCCGGGGATCTATTACTGCAGGATTCAGACAGAGTTATATACAGTTGTCAAGAAGATTATTCTGACAAGATAAACCAATAAAGATAGGATTGAACCAAAACCAATACTAAATTATGAGAAACATATCATTGATTTTCCTTGTACTGGTAACAAACCTTACCGGTATGAGCGCTGATTGGGTTAAGATCAACTCCGATAACCCTGTTGCGGCTAAAATTACGCTGGACAACTCTACTATTGAGCAATCGAAGGTTACATTTTCTTTGGGAGGCTTTTACCTGAACCAGGTGGAAACTCCCCGAGGAATAGCATACATCCCAACAGTTGAAGAAGGGACTCCTTTGCTGGATGCCGGAGCTCCTGATCTTCCTAAACTGATTTCAACCCTGATCATTCCCGATCTGGCCGGCATGAATGCACGGGTCGTTTCCTCGAGGTTCACCGATTTTCCCGGCATGGAGATCGCCCCTTCGAAGGGAAACCTGCTCCGTACAGTTGACCCGGCAACGGTTCCATACACATACGGGGCTTCGTATACTGCCAACCGGTTTTATCCCGAAAACATTGTTTCCACCCGCGATCCGTTTATTGTGAGGGATCTTCGCGGGCAAACCATCCTCGTTACCCCATTCCAATATAACCCGGTAACCAAGGTCCTGAGGGTATACCACGAAGTAACGGTGGAACTCTTTAAGGAGAATGAAAACGGAACGAATCCCTTTACCAGGAGAAGCGGCGAGATCAGGATCGAAGAGGAATGGGCTCACGTTTACGCCAGTGAGTTTATGAATTTCGATGCTCTCACGTATACTCCCCTGAATGAATACGGAAACCTGCTGATCATCAGCTATGGATCAATGATGAATGCCATGCAGCCCTATGTTGACTGGAAAACATCCATTGGATTCCCGGTTGAGATGGTGGATGTGGCAACCGTCGGAACTACTGCAGCAGCAATCAAAACATATATTGCCAATTACTATAATACAAACGGTTTATCATTTGTATTGCTTGTCGGCGATGTCGCCCAGATCCCTACCAATACGGGAGGAGGTCTCGGAGGTCCGTCCGACAATGCCTACGGCTATATCTCCGGAAACGATCACTACCAGGAACTCCTAGTTGGACGTTTCTCGGCGGAAACCGCAGCCCAGGTTGAGACACAGGTTACACGAACGATAAGTTATGAGATGGACCCGCAACTGCTTACAGACGACTGGTATACAAGTGTCATCGGGATTGGTTCCGATCAGGGTCCCGGCGATGATGGTGAGTATGACTACCAGCATATCCGGAATATGCAGACCGACTGCCTGGGCTTCACCTATACCTGGAATTTTGAACTTTTCGACGGATCGCAAGGGGGGAATGATGCTCCCGGAAATCCGACCCCGGCACAGGTGGCTACCGATGTGAACGACGGTGCTTCCCTGATTCTCTATTGCGGGCATGGAAACACAACTTCATGGGGGACATCAGGATTTAGCAACAACCATGTAAATAGCTTGGTTAATATGGATAGACTTCCATTTATCTGGTCTGTTGCGTGCCTTAACGGAGAGTTCATGAACGGGACTTGCTTCGCGGAAGCCTGGCTACGTGCAACAGACAATGGGGAACCAACTGGCGCGGTTGCCTTTTTCGGCGCAACGATTAACCAGAGCTGGAACCCACCGATGGAAGGACAGGATGAGATGGTGGATCTGCTGACGGAAAGCTATCCGAATAATATCAAACGTACATTCGCCGGCCTTTCCATCAACGGTTGTTTTAAGATGAACGATACCTATGGGAGCGGTGGCGACGAAATGACTGACACCTGGATTGTTTTTGGTGATCCGACCGTCTTTGTCCGGACCGATAACCCCGGAGCAATGACAGTGACACATGATCCGACATTGTTTGTTGGATCCACATCCCTTTCGGTCTCCTGTAATGTGGACGGGGCTCGTGCCACCGCTTCAATGAACGGGGAAGTTCTTGCTACAGCGATCGTTACAGGCGGCGGAACGGTCCTCACTTTTCCTGCCCTGACCAATCCCTCCGATACTGTTCGCCTGGTTGTCACTGCATTTAACTATATGCCATATGTAACGGATATTTATATTATAACACCAAATGGTCCGTATATTCAATATATCAGCAACACTGTCAATGACCAGGCATGGAATAATGACCAGCTGGTGGATTACGGGGAGGATATTTACCTTGGCGTTGCAGTCAAAAACCTGGGGGTAGAAGCTACTTCCAACCTGGTGGTGGATGTGGTAACCACAAATTCTTATGTAAATCAGACAGATATCACAGAAAATTATGGTGTTGTTCTCCCCGGAGTGATCAAAGAGATGCCGGATGGGTATTATTTCCATGTTTCTGGGAATATCCCAGATGGCACCAGCATTGAATTTGAAATGACCTCGGTGGATGATACATCCTCATGGATCTCCTCCTTCAGCATCCTGGCGCATGCTCCAAATCTTAACCTCTCCAGCTACAATGTGCAGGATCCGGCCGGGAACAACAACGGAAGGCTGGATCCGGGAGAAGATGCCAGCCTGGATCTGACCCTGGTCAACGATGGCTCTTCTGAAGCCTATACCGTAACCGGTGAACTGATCTCAATCAGTCCGTATGTGACGGTGAATTCCGATTCGAAAAACTATGGAGACCTGGCAGCAGGAGAATCCAATATGCAAGCCTATAATATTACGGTAGATGCCAATGCACCTGAAGGACAGGCCGCTCCGTTCATGCTGGAGATAACCGCTGAGCGGGGGATAGCCAGGGTAGTGACATTTGAACTTGTTATCGGGAAAACACCTATCCTCGTGATAGACCTGGACGGCAACCTGAATTCGGGCACGCATCTGATCGATGCAGCTAACGGGCTGGGATTGATGACCGACTATATGCAGTCGGTCCCGTCAGATATGTCCGATTATATCTCCATTTTCGTTTGCCTGGGAATGTATCCGGATAAGCATGTCCTGACAAATACTGAAGGTACCCGGATGAAGAATTTCCTTGATGCCGGTGGTAGAGCATACATGGAAGGGGGAGATACCTGGAAATTCGATCCCCAGACACCTGTTCATTCCATGTTCCTGATCATGGGTGTTGCGGATGGATACAGCGACCTGGGAACAATCCAGGGTCAAACCGGAACCTTTACAGAGGGGATGTCATTCCTTTATAGTGGAGACAATAAGTTTGCTGACCGGATCATCAACCAGGGTAGCGCTTTTCAAATCTTCAAAAATCAGAGCCCGACCTATTGCAATGCAGTGGCATACGACGGAGGAACCTATAAAACCATCGGCAAATCGTTTGAGTTCGGTGGTCTTACCGATGGAGTTGTCCCTTCGACCAAACAGAACCTTATGGTGGAGTACCTGACTTTTTTTGGAATAGACATTCCGGCGCTTACGGCCAACTTTGCCGGTTATCCGACGAATATCAACGTGAACGAGAGCGTGAATTACTATAACTTCTCCACGGGTGGTGTAGTCTCTTATGACTGGTCTTTCCCCGGCGGCACACCTGCTACCTCAACTGATCCTGAACCTGTTGTGTTGTATGATACTCCGGGAAGTTATGATGTGACCCTGACTGTATCCGATGGAATTGTTACAAATTCCATGACCAGGACAAATTACATTCATGTTGACAATGTCACAGGATTGACAAACCGTCAAAATTCCCTTCAATGTACACTATTACCAAACCCGAACAACGGGACCTTCACCCTACGGATGGCTGTTGCGGAACAGGATCAGCTGAACCTGAAGATCTTCAACACCATGGGGACACAGGTTTATCAGGAAGATGCGGTAGCGATATCAGCCAGGCTCGATAAAACCATTTCGTTATCCAATATCCCGAACGGGATCTATATCATGACAGTTCAGGGTACGAATGGAACCTGGAGCGGGAAGATTGTTGTGAACAAATAATCAACCGATATCCCCTGCTTTTACTCCACCAGGTGTTGTTTCTCCACCTGGATGATCTCCTTGGTATCGTTGTTGAATACAAATGCCACCAGGGAGAGGTTTTTGGCATTCCATGAATCACTGATGGTATAGATGTAGGTCTGGGAATATTCCTGGACGGTATCTACCACGTTCGTCAGCTGGTCCCCGTATGTTCCGTTGAGAACCGCCCTGAGCATATCGTTAAACACGTAATTCTCAATATCGGGGACGGGGCCTACAAGCGGATCATTGTTCTTCTGCCATCCTACTATGCTGTCTTCCAGGATGCAGACAGAAAGACTGTAAGCCCCTGTCAGCTCTTCATGGAATTTGGTTTCTATCGTAGTATTGATATGATGCCTGCTCAGGGGAGTGTAAACAGTGTTGATACGGATGGATGCTACCTCATTTTCCTTCGCAAGGACTGCCACGGCTTCAGCCCAGGATCCGGCTCCTATCCCCTGCTTCCCGTTATATGGCGTCCGGTTCACCATTCCCATCGGATTTGAGATCAGGGTAAAGTCATTGAACCAGGCCACCCCTTCTTCCACCCGGTAGTCTGTTGTATAATGACCGGAAGCATCGGGCTCCGCAAAATAACCGGCATGTATCGTCATCAGGATCACCTGGCCTTTGTATAGTTCCACAAGAGCCTCTGCGCCGTCAGTTGCTCCAGGACAGTTTACACATTTCATGCCTGTGTAATCTTCTAGAAGGACCTTGCGTTTGTTTGTGTCGACCGTGATCTGCTTTTCAACGGCATATGGCTGTTCCAGCTTATCGCAGGAAACAACTGATAAACCTGCAAGCACCAGGACTAAATATAAAATCCGAAATTTCATAAAATATCAATTTTCTTTTTTCATTATTTCGCTACCTCGCTTTGCCGCGTCACTTCGTTCCTCGCAATGACACATTTCGCTACCTCACTACCTCACTACCTCGCTACTAATTTTAAAAACTACTGTTTATTGTCAATGTAAACCCTGTTGATTCAGGCACATACCGGCATACTCCGCCAACACATACGATCCCTTCCCGCTGGCGCCCGTATGACAAGGCTATGCGGGTAGTATTATAAATAAATCCGGCTGATACATTATAGTAATGCAATTTGAGATTCGATTCAGAATTGCCGTAATTCCATTGGTCGCTCACAGAAAAAAACCATTTCGGCGAGATTGTCAGCTCCAGCATCCCCGCCATCCAGTCCCCTTTATCCTGCCTGGTCCACAATCCCTGAACCTCTCCGCGAAGAGAGTATTTGTTGGTGATGTTCCAGGTGAGATCAACAACACCGATATTCGCATAGACTGTCCCGTACTCGTCGAGGTGACCTTCGATCACATCTTTGTTGTAGGTCTGGTAATAGTAAGCAAAGATCCCTTTCAAGGATTTGTTGAATTTCTTTGTAACCTCAATATTCACATCCTGGTAAAAAACATCTTTCCAGTCGACGGCAAACGGACTTGTTTTATATCCGAGGGTCCCTGGTGCGTTAATTTTGGTAGTATCATTGACCTGTGACCGTTTGATGTTGTTCACCTGAGAAAAGTTTATGGCAAAGTTCATCCCGTATTTGCCACCGAGCTTTGATTTCTTTGGAAGGGAGAATATCAGTTCGGCCGATCCTCCCACTTCACCCGTTGGCTGGGTTGCATAAGGGTACATCGCTGCCATAAAATAGGTGTGCTCCTTGGTAATCGCAGGGAGATAGTTGATGTCCAGTGCGTTATTGGTCACTGACCGGTCGGATTTATAGCTCATGTTATCAATCCACTTGGTTTTTGCCGTAACACCGAAGTTCTTCTGTGAATAACCCGCTGTGATCAGCCATCCGTTTCCTTCCTTGTAGATATAGTGATTCATGGCAGATGGATCATTGATCTTGTGGGCATACTCGGTATAGAAATTGAATCCGCTGTAATTCAGGTTGATCCGGCCACCAAAAGTCCCTACGTTTTCAGGAAGCTGCAGGTCATAAATGTTGGGAGGTATGACGATTTCCATGGATTTCCCTTTCTGGTAATCACTGACGAAACTTCCTCCGAAACTCAGCTTGAATCGTGAAGAGGAAAGGCTTGGGACCATGTCGTTCAGGTAAAAATCGGCGTCGATACCCTTTACGATCCCCCTGTTGTTGTCTTTAAAAGGAACCCAGTAATATCGCTGTACTCCAATAACACCTGTCAGGGCAACTCCATTGAAAGGAGTCAGTTTCACCCGAAAGCCGCGCATTGAATTGTCGTATCCCAGGGTCCAGTCCTGGTATGTGCGAAACAGCATCCCATCGCCAAACTGTTCGTAAAAATTCCCGGCTGTCACCTCGATCAGTTTGTTTTTATATTTAACCCACCAAAATGGCACTCCTAATCCCTGGTACTGTTGATCATATCCCAGGAGTGGAGGCAGGTAGGCTTCAAACCGCATCCCGGCAGAGAAGTTTTTAAAGGAATAGTTCACTTCAGCATAACCTTGCATCCGAAAGTACTTACCGTCAAGGGTCGAATCCGTAATCCCAAGTGGCTTGTCCGTCAGATAGTAGACAGCATCGCTTTGAAAGCTTCCGCTGATCTGACTGTTTTCCAGAAAACTTTGACCACTGGAGATAAAAGGTAAGGAAAACAATATGATTATAAGCCCTTTAACAATGGCTTCCCGTTTCATAAATTGGCTCTGTTTTTAGTTCCTGACTAATTATTCTTCTAAAGGCTCGCCGGATTTGAGTTTGATAACCATTTTTATCAGATCAAGTTCGCTCCCTTCAGCAAAAGAGGTATGCTGCCAGACAATATTCCCGTTTCCATCTATCAGAAACGTGTGGGGGATCAATCCAACGTTCATGGCACGTTTGAAATCACCATTCGGATCCAGAAGGATATCATACTCCCACCCTTTTCCATTGGCAAGAGGTTCAACCATCTTGCTTGAGCGCGCATCATCAATCGAAACGGCTACCAGTTTCACGCCTGTCTCCTCGACCCAGTCGTCATACACATCAGCAATGGCCGACATCTCCTTGATGCAGGGTTTGCACCAGGATGCCCAGAAATTTAAGATAATGGGATTTCCATCGTTGGTTATGTTGCTGGTGTTGAAAGGATTACCCTGGAGGTCTTTGATGTCAACAGAAGGAATCTTCTTGAACCCTTCAGAAGTCTCTTCCTGGGATAACCCTGTCAACACAAAAACCAGGATCGCGGCGAGGGTAGTAATAGTTCTTTTCATCTGTCAATAATTTGATTTCAAGGTTGATTCGCAGGTTTAGTAAAAGGGTGCAAAGATAACGAATCGAACCTTTATTTCTTATCCGGTTAAGTAGTTTAGAATCAATCCATAATTGGATGATGCCTGCTTTCCGGGGAAGGCTATTTCAGGAAGATCTCCAGAACCTTTGCATTGGATTTCGGCACCAGGAAAAGGTGGTCCATGGCAGCAGGGATCAATACAATCTCTCCTTTTTTCAAAACCTCCATCCCCTGAAGGTACTGGATACTGCATTCGCCTTCGGTGCAGAGGTAGACGATAAATGAGTCTATGTGGTCGAGCTCTTTATCGATCCCTGTATCAAACTCCAGCAGGTTCGTTGTAAATGCATGGCAATCAACCAGGCCGACCGTATGATTTTTCAACCTGGCATAGGAAATCCGGTAGGTATCATGAACAGTAAAATCAATCGCTTCAAGGGCAAGATCAGTGTGGAGTTCCCGCGACTTTCCCTCGCTGTCTACCCTATCCCAGTCATAGATCCTGTAGGTGGTATCCGAAGTTTGCTGGATCTCTGCAAGAAGTACTCCAGGCCCCAGGGCGTGAACCCGTCCGGCAGGAATGTAAAATACATCCCCCTTTTTAACGGTTTCAACATTCAGGATCTCCTTCAACCGTTTCTGTTCAAGAAGGTCCAGGTAAACCTTCTGGTTCACCTCCCTGCTGAAGCCACTGATCAATTTTGCATCCTTGTCGGCTTCCAGGATATACCACATTTCCGTTTTTCCGTTTCCGAGATTTCGTCTGACAGCCAGTTTGTTATCCGGATGAACCTGGATAGAAAGCCAGTCGCGGGAGTCGATGAACTTGACAAGGATAGGGAACTGGCCGGGAGACAGGTCAAAAGCCTTTTCCCCGACAAGATCGTCCATATAAACCTCCAACAGATCATTCAGTTCGTTGCCCGCGAGAAATCCATTGGAAACAACTGTCTGGGAATCCTGCACACCTGACAACACCCAGGCTTCTCCACAGTTGGGAAGAGGGGAGAAATCAAGACCCAGTTCGGCACGGATCTTTTGACCGCCCCAAAGTTTGTCTTTAAAGATGGGGGTAAACTTCAGAGGATAGAGCGCGTTCATCGGGGTTGCCTGTATTTCTTAATAATTGATTACTTTTACAACCGGTAACACAGACAAAGGTATACTTTTTCCATCTATGGTTTATCAACCAATTCCTTATCTCAATAAACTCCAGGAACTTAGAAAAGAGTTACACCAGTATCCAGAGTATTCGGGCCGCGAGAAAAAGACCGCGTCAAAGTTGCTGAGCTTTTGTTCTGATTTTCAACCGGATGTGGTGATCGAGAAGCTTGGAGGAAATGGTTTTGCATTGGTCTTTGAAGGAGATAACGACGGAAAAACAGTGCTGATCAGGGCTGAGATGGATGCCTTGCCAATCGATGAAGTGATCGACATCCCCCACAAATCAAAGAACAAAGACCTGTCGCATAAATGCGGTCACGACGGGCATATGGCGATCCTTTGCGGCGTAGCTTCCCTGTTGCATGAACAAAGGCAACGGGCCGGAAGAGTGGTGCTTCTCTTCCAACCGGCCGAAGAGACCGGCAAAGGGGCGGAGGCAGTTCTTAAGGACCCGAAATTTCAGGGTATCGTGCCCGATTATGTCTTTGCGTTGCATAACCTTCCCGGGTTCCCGGCAGGATCCGTCGTGGTCAGGTATGATCTTTTTGCTTACGCTTCCCTGGGGATCTTTATCAGGCTGAAGGGAGAATCATCCCATGCGGCATCCTCCGAACACGGAATCTCTCCCCTGCCTGCCATGATGGAGTTGCTTGAAACGCTTCCGGAGCTTCCACGCAATATTCCGGATCTGCATAAAAACACCTTACTTACAATCACATACAGTCGCCTGGGTCATTTTGCTTTCGGAATATCTCCGGGTAACGCTGAACTTGCCGCCACCATGAGATCCGAACTGGACGGGGACATAGAGAAATTAAAAACCGCAATTGTTCCGGTGGTTCGTGAGATCGGGAGCCGCTACATGCTGGATACCATCATCCAGTGGCATGACCCTTTCAATGCCACCGTCAATTCGCCCGAAGCAGTTACCATGATCCGGTCTGCAGCACGGAAAGTGGAGCTGCCTTTTATCGAGCTCAGGGAACCTTTCAGATGGTCGGAGGATTTCGGTTCGTTTACGGCAAAATTCCCCGGAGCGATATTCGGACTGGGAGCCGGGGAGCATCATTCCGACCTCCATACACCTCATTATGACTTTCCGGATGAAATCATCGCCCCGGGAATTCAACTGTTTCACGAAATCATAAAACAAATAAACAGGTAACCGCATGACCCCGTTAAATACCATTTGCCTCTTCTGCGGGTCGGCAGTCGGTTCATCCCCCCTGTATCGTGAAGCGACAATGGAACTGGCTTCCGTTTTACTAAAAAGAAAGATAACCCTGGTTTATGGCGGAGCCGATATTGGCCTGATGAAAGTGGCGGCAGATACAATGCTGGAGGCCGGGGGCAATGTTATCGGCGTGATGCCAAAGAACCTGGCCGACAGGGAGGTAGCACACAACAGGCTATCTGCCATGCATATCGTTGCCGGGATGCAGGAACGGAAAGCCCTGATGGCTGAACTGTCGGATGGATTCATTGCAATGCCCGGAGGCTATGGCACCTTCGACGAGATTTTTGAAATGTTGTCCTGGAACCAGCTGAAGATAATAAAGAAACCAATCGGCATCCTGAATGTTAAAGGGTATTTCAACCCTCTGATTGTACAACTCAACCAGTCTGTCGGGGAAGGATTTTTGCGCCCCGAGCACAGGGAGCTGTTACTGGTCGATACAAATGCTGCAAAGCTGATCGACAGGATGGAGGCTTTTGTGCCAGTGGAAGCCGAGAAATGGATCGATCGCCTGAAAGCCGGAAAAATTTAGCCCTCCGGGTATTACCTTTTTCCCCTTTTCCTGATTAATGTACAAAATAGCACGCTGATGTGGTTTGAACGGTTCATTTTTGGAACACAGACTACACGGAAGATCACGGAAAACACAGATTATGGATATGATTTATGGAAGTCTGACTGATAAAATCATTAAGGTTTTTTATGATGTTTATTATGAGTTGGGATTTAGATTCCTGGAGAAGGTGTACCAGAATGCAATGATAATTGAGCTATCTGAAAGAGGTTTCTACTGTGAGAGGCAGAAACGGATTCAGGTTTTCTATCATTATTCGCCAGTAGGGGATTATTATGCAGATACCGTTGTTAACCAGCAAGTGATCCTGGAACTGAAAGCAGTAGAAATACTCGTTCAAGAACACGAATATCAACTTATAAACTACCTTAGGGCGACAAATATAGAAGTTGGATTACTTTTTAATTTCGGCAAAAAGCCCGAAATTCGCCGAAAAATTTTCACCAACGACAGGAAGAAACACATCCTTAATCCTTGCAATCCGTGATCTTCCGTGTAATCTGTGTTCAAATCCAGGGCAGACTGACAATGATTATAATAGGTATAACCGGTACGCTCGGTGCGGGGAAAGGAACCATCGTCGACTACCTCGTCAGCGAAAAAGGTTTCTCTCACTACTCTGTCAGGGGATTTCTGCTTGACAGGATCCGTCAGCTGGGCATGCCCGAAAACCGCGACAGCATGTTCAACCTCGCCAACGAACTGCGGGCAGAACATGGCCCGTCATATGTCGTGGACCAGCTTTTTAAAGAGGCAAAAAGATCCGGGAAAAACAGCATCATTGAAAGTATCAGGACCACCGGTGAGATCACTTCTCTGAGAAAACACCCCTCCTTCTACCTTTTTGCCGTAGATGCCGATCCAAAAGTTCGGTATGACCGGATCTGGATCCGGCAGTCGGAAACAGACTCGGTACGCTTCGAAACTTTTTCGGAGAACGAACAACGGGAATCCGTTTCAACCAACCCGGGAGTGCAAAACCTGCAGGCCAGTATCCGGGAAGCCGATTTTCGGTTCACCAACAATGGATCGATGGAGGATCTGTACAGGCAGGTCGATTCAGCCCTGGTAAAAATTCTTTAACTTTTTCTTGCACTGATCAGATCCAGTACTCCATTGATAAACGTAAGAGGATGAGTAGGATTGCCAGGGATATAAAGGTCAATAAAATAGTTTTTAAAAAAGCGCCTGTCAATGGCCGGACTATCAGCAAATATGCCGCCACTGATAGCATCAGTGCCGACCAGCACAATAATTTTCGGGTCAGGGACGGCATCATAACAAATCTGAAGGGGTTCGGCCATGTTTTCAGTAATAGGACCGGTAATTACGATCCCGTCAGCATGGCGGGGAGAGGCAACAAATTCAATCCCGAAACGTCCCATATCGAACTGAACATTATTGGCGGCGTTAAGTTCCCACTCACAACTGTTATCGCCACCTGCTGATACCTCTCTTAATTTGAGAGATTTTTGGAATAAATGGTGTATTTCTTTCCTGACTTTGAGTGGGTTGATCTTTACTGGTCCATTATCACCCTCTTTGATGATAAGACTTTCCCTCTCATTGGCAGCAATTTTATAATCAGACGTAAATGTGATCTTTTCCGGAAATTGTCTGGCACACTCGCCACAAAAGGAACATTTACCCAGATCCAATCTCACCGGATCGGCTGTAATGGCATGGAGGGGGCAAAGATCTACCAATCGGGATACATCCACTTTTGCCTGGCTGAGCACAGGCCGCCCTCTGAAAATCCCTGGCACTTTAGCGGTTGTAACGTCAGGGATGAACTGTTTCCCCTGATGGTAAAGTATTTTGATATGACCTAACATCTTTGAAAATTTGAGCAGGCTATAAGTCGTGCCCGCAGTATGACAGGTTGAAACTTTTATTGCAAATCGGAAAATCCGAAATCTCGTTATTCCTGACGGCCAATGCTAATGCCATCCAATTATGGAATGATGGGTCCTTCACTTTATAGAACCTCAGTTCGCCCTTGGCGTCAGTAATGGCACAATGGCAGATTTCACCGCGCCAGCCTTCAACCAGTGAAACAGCAAAAGAATCGGGTTTAGGAGAACCCAATGGCTCCGAATCTTGATCATAATCCGGTACCCTGGTCATAAGCTCGCGAAGATATTGAATAGACTGAGGCACCTCCTGTTTACGTATTTGTACACGGGAGTATACATCTCCATGATGCTTGATGATTGGATCATGAGACAATTCTGAGTATAAGGAGTGTGGATGAGAAGAACGGATATCCCTGTTTAATCCACTGGTACGGGCAATCATACCAACGGATCCAATGGATAAAGCATTCTCATAAGATAAAGTTCCGGTTCGTTCAAACCGTGAGAGGGCACTTGGCATTTTGAACAGTTCCTTGTGCATTTCATTAAAGTCGGGTTCAAATGTATCAAAGGCATCAAGAAGTTGATGAGCCAGAGCCGGTGTAAACGGGAACCGGTTGTTCCCAGGCCTGATCAAACCTTTGGCCAGACGGTTTCCGCACCATTCCTGGAAAAAATTGATGATGGGTGTCCGTAACCTTCCAAAAACCGCACTCCCTAATTGATATGCAATATCAGTACAGGCAGCGCTTAAGTCGCCTGTGTGAACGGCTATTCTCTCTATCTCCAGTGCTACGGTACGGGAAAAATCAAGTTCCCTTGGAGTCCTGTAGCCACACAAACTTTCCCAAACCGATGCAAAGGCAATCGTATGCCCAACAACATTGTCACCTGCGATACTTTCAGCTATTTGCACTCTTTCAGAGAGTTTATTTTTATGGAGGAGCAGAGATTCAATGCCACGATGCTGATAGCCTAACTGAATCTCAAGATGCAGGATCTGTTCACCGTTACAGATAAACCTAAAATGACCGGGTTCAATTATACCGGCATGAATAGGACCTACTCCCACTTCGTGTAATTCTTCACTCAGGATGGAATAAAAGGGATAGTTTGCCATTGTTTGCAAAGGATCCTTACGGTCATGTGAATACCGCACAGGCTTTAACCATGGATGTCCTGTGAATTTAATCCCGAAATTCTCATGAATTTCACGTTCAAATCTCTCGAAACAAAAAAATTCAGACACTAGGGAAGGTAACTTATCAGTCGGTTCGACCTGACAGGATGAGATATAGATTTCGTGGGATTGATCATCTGCAATACAACAAATAAGGGTTATATTCCCATCGACCGGATACCCAAAATAGTTCACACAATGTCTATGAGCAGAGTCTTTTACAAAACCAGCATTTAATTCAAAGAAGGTATCATAAGATGTTATGGGAATTTGAGAGACCGGGATGGTCTGATTATTTTGAACAGTTGTGTATCTCATATCACTTTGGTAAGAGCATAATTGAATCGTTGATTAACTGTACAAAGACAGCCGGTGGATTCAGTCCAAGATAGATTGCTGCAGCTAAAAGGAAAAACTGTGTCGAAGATTCCCAGGGATTTATTTTTACAACGTTACCTGCTGGCTCATCGGAGGGTAAAAACAGCATAGAAAATATGTTTTTCCCCAAGGCCCACATGATCATTGTAAGAAGGATCAGAATCAGAACAAAGAAAATTAAGTGTTGTGATTCGAACAAGGATAGGAATATAAGAAGTTCACTTACAAACATACCCGAAGGCGGAATGGCGGTAATACTGACAAATACAAGGAGCATCACAAGTGCGCCGGCCAGGTTTTTACTAAAGTAGCCCCCTGTTTTACTGATGATATACGTTTTAAATACGCGGTGGATCTGGTCGATCTGATAGAAAATACTCGCCTTTACAAAGGAATGAAGAACCATGTGTAAGATTGCTGCAAAATAGCCGATGCCGCCTGAAGCAAGTCCGATAGCCGCCAACCCCATATGTTCAAGGCTGGAATAGGCAAACATTCTTTTCAGATGATTTACTTTTATGATGTAGACCGCGGATACAAAAATCGACAGGAATCCACACCATAGTAGAATCTGGTTCATCCATGGGAGAATACTGGTATGAGACATGATGGAGTAAGTACGGAAAATAGCTATAAAGCCAACATTCATGAGGGTTGTGGAGATAAATGCACTGATTGGAGGTGGCGCAACGGTATGGGCATCCACTGCGATTGTTTGCATTGGGAATAGCCCCATTTTGGTGCTGAATCCAACCACCAGGAAAATGAAAGCAAGTTTCAGCCAAAAGGTGTTGACGTTCTGAAGGTGCCCTGGGATGTCTGAAAAAGAGAGATTGACCGAATTTGCTTCCTGCAATGCTTTGCTCAAAAATACAATTCCGACAAATGCAAAGGTAATTCCGATAGAGCAGATGAAAACATATTTCCAGGTAGCTTCCAGTGTCAGGTGGGTCCGTTCGTGATAAATCAAAACGGCTACGCTTAATGTGGTTGCTTCTATTACTACCCACATGATGCCAATGGTAGCCGCAAGATAAACACACGTCATCGCCGCGATCAGAATAATCAATGCTGCAAAGTAAATACTTTGATTACGGCTGCTGTCCTTTCTGTTTTGAAGATAAAGGTAACTATGAAAAATAGTGGTGTAGCTCAGAATGGTCAATACGAATAGAAAAAGAACACCCAGGGGATCATAATAAAAGTTCCCATCAAGTTCACTGGTGTTAAGATGAATAAAGCCATAGAAAGCGACAGCGGTCTGGGTTGATAGAAATAGAAGCAACAGGAGGATACGAATTTGTTTATTTCGGTTTATCAGACTTCCTGTTCCAAGCAACAAAATAGTGATCAGGTAATATCCAAACATGAAAGTTAATCTTTTAGATTTGATAAATTATCCACACTCATCGCTTCGAAGGTGTCACCAATCCTGTTGGTAAAAATTCCAAGGACCAGTACGCTAACGAAAATATCCAGTATAATTCCTATATTGACCAGCAGGGTCATTTCACTGCCAAGTGCAAGCGATAGAACAAAAATGCCGTTTTCAATAATTAAATAGCCCATCACATGTGTAATGATCTTACGACGCGAAATAATAAAATAAAGCCCTGTAAATAAGGCTGATAATGCGACCACAAAAAATATCTTATCCAGTTCTTGATCCTTGATACTATTGACCAGTAATATGGAAACCACGCAAATCATGGTCACAATAATTAACGAAATGAAATTGGGCAGGTAAGGCTCCGCTTCCCGGCTAATCTTATTGTGTTTAATGATGTATGCCAGAAAAAGGGGAACTGCTAACGATTTAAAAATTATGGTTTCCATCAGAATGAGGATCAGGTTGACTGTATTAATTTCATTCAATTGAATAAATACTGCCGTGAAAAGCAATACCCCTTGAAATGCCAGTACTTTGATATATGTCAGGAGGCGGTTTGCAATAGCAACAAAAAACAATGTGATAAGAAATGTGATTAGCAGGACATTTATCATATGATTCAAGTTTATCGTTAAACGAATTTTCCTAAAAGCATAAGTACGCCGAAAAAGATCAACAAGCTTACCGACGTAAGTGCGAAAATAAACTGTGCATTATGGCTCATCCTGAAACGTGCCATAAAAGATTCAATGGTTCCTGTGATGATTGCAGCTAAAATCTGGATGGCAAAAAACATTGGGATGGTGTATTCATAGGGAAACATACCGATAAATAAATTCACGATAAGCGCTCCAAAGATGGAAAATTTTAGCAATCCTGCTGAGAGGATTAATCCGAGATCGAATCCACTGTTATCCAGGATCATCACTTCGTGAATCATGGTTAATTCGAGATGGGTTTTTGGATCATCAATGGGCATGCGGCTGTTTTCAATCATCATAATCATCCCTAAAACAAAGGCAGCAAGTACTGCCAGAGCATAGCTAACAGGTGATCCCAGGTGTAACGAGGCAAAAATTTCCTGAAAAGAGGTTTGGCCGGTGAGTAATGCCATCGAACCTAAAAGAATGAAGAATGCAGGTTCGGCAAACATTGAGTAAAGTGCTTCACGGCTTGCCCCCATACCCTCGAAACTACTTCCGGTATCCATGGCGGCGATGATACTGAAGAACTTGCCTAGTGCCAGGACATATGCGAAGAAAATAAAATCCCCGTTGAAACTTATAAATCCCTTCGATTGGCCAAAGGGAACCACAAGCATAGCTATTATTACCGACGAAAAGTAAATAGTAGGAGCAATCTGAAAAATAGAACTCGTGGTTTTACTGTAAACCGCTCCTTTTTTAAAGAGACGGATGATATCTTTTATTGGCTGAAAAATTCCTGGTCCTTTTCTCCCTGACAAGATGCTTTTAGTACGATTTATAACCCCAGTAAAAAAGAGTGCCGCTAAAAAGATTAAACTAAAACTGAGCATAACTATAGGCGTTTTAAAAAGTCAATGGACCAGGATATCGCATCGAAAATCATAGGAAAGAAAATGACTCCAAGAATAAACAGGACCCCATATAAAATGTAAGACTGCAGGCTGCCGTTCTGAATAAACAAAAACCGTTTCAAAAATGATTTGAAAGCTTTGACAGGTTTGTCGACAAGCCATTTTTCCAATTCATCATGGGCGTGTGATTCGTAATTGCTTTCGGCCGGAAATACTCCAATCACCCCCTTCTCTTTTTTCGAAAATAGCAGCGTTGGTCTGTTTAATTTTACATAAGATCTTACAAACGATCCGGCCGTATATTGCAGTTTCGCGGTTGGTGCAGTATATCCGCATCCCCAGGTAGATCCAACGGCGATCATCTGCTTCCGCAATACCCATCTCCTGAGTAAAAAGATCATCACGGTAAGCACTATCAAACCTAAAACGGCAATGCTGATGGGTGTTAAAACTCCAAACGTTTCCCCCTGCAATATCTTGTTTGCCACTCCGGGAATTCCGGTAAATAATTCAATAGGTTTTTGAAGAATGTCTAGGAATAGCTTAGGATAGACGCCAATAAAAAGAATGAAAAATGCGATAAAATAGAGTGGCAGAATCTGAAGAAACGGACCCTCTTTCACTTCATGCTGAAACTCCTTGCGTGCAGTTCCCAGGAAAATAATTCCAAAGGCTTTGGTAAAACACAACATTGCCAGTCCGCCGGTCAGCACCAATCCAAGAATCAAAAAAAGAATAAAAATAAGAGGATGTAACGTTGCACTCAGCAACAACTGATATAAACCGGTATAAAGTATAAATTCAGAGATAAATCCGTTAAAAGGAGGGATCCCTGAAATGGCTACTGCCGCGGTTAAAAACAAAAAGGTTGTTTGTGGCATCTTTTTAATCAGTCCGCCGAGATGGTCAATATTTAATGTATGTGTTGCCTGGTAGACCATCCCTGAAGTATAAAACAAAAGCGACTTAAACAGGGCGTGATTCGCTGTATGCAGCAATGCTCCTGCAAATCCCAGGGATACGATTACCAGGTTCCCTGCCCCCAATCCTATGCATCCGATCCCGATCCCGATCCCGATGATCCCGATATTTTCGACACTGTGATAAGCAAGTAATTTTTTTAGGTCGTGTTGTACAATAGCCAGCATTACGCCATATAATCCTGAGATCAGGGAAATCGTCAGAATCATATACCCGATCGAAGTAAAATCTGCCTTAATCAGAAGAAGCATTCGAAGGATGCCGTAAATACCACATTTGATAAGTACCCCCGACATGATGCCTGAAATATGGGCAGGCGCCGCAGGATGCGCATATGGCAACCAGGTGTGGAATGGTACAAATCCAGATTTGATGGCAAACCCAACGAAGAATATCATAAATAAAAATAAAGCGACTGAACCTGGTAGGGATGCACTGAAGGTTGTTATCGCCTGGAAATCATAACTCCCGGTTTTAAAGAACACCCATAAGAAACCAACCACGAGGAATACTACACTAATGTGAGATTGAATCAGGTAATTGATGCCGGCCCTTAAAGTGATCTCTTTTTCGTGTTCAAATGTAACGCATAAAAAGGCAGAGAACATCATTACTTCCCATGCAATCAGAAATCCAACGCTGTTTTGAATCGTCATCATGCTAACAATGGCTGTGTATAACATTATAAACGATATGGCATGCAGGGATACTTTTTTCCGTTGATCCTGATAGGCATTCATATAAAAAAGTCCGTACCACCCACCGGTAATAAACACAACATTGATAATCAGGATAAACCAACCTGAGAGTGCATCGATTCGTATGGGGATCTGACCTGTTATCACATTTCCCGGCAGGATATAGCTGAACTCATGCCCGGTCAGACTCTGGATTGACAAATATCCTGAAATGAGAGAATTCAGTAAAACAAGAGTAAAGGCAATAATACCTTTCTTCCTTACAGTAAGAAATGGAATCAGTAAAACTCCTGTGATGCAGATCAATATGAATATTACGACGAAAGTCACTTTAGGATATTAAACATGGTTAGCAGGAAAATGACCAGAATAAAAGCAAGCCCATACAGTACATATGATTGTGTCCGTCCATTTTGAATAAACCTGAAATATCCGGAGCCTTTCATCATGTACTTTGTTATCCTGTCTATAATATTGAACTCAAAAAAATCGAGATAGTGCGAATGATACGTTCTGTTTTCCGGAAATATATCATTTGGCTTCAATTCCTTGAATTGCTTTTCTTCAATCAGAAGAAAATTGAAAATTTTTCCTAATGGTTTTGAAAACGATTTACCGGTATACTGCATGAAACTGTTTGGAGTACCAAAGCCACACCCCCATGTTGTTCCCATGACTTCTTCCCTTCTTTTCACAAAAATTAAACGGATCAGCCAGGTAAGTCCGATCAGGCCGATGAGCAGGAGTGAAAACAAACCAATAGTGGTTATGGTTTTCGAATAAAACCCAATAGCAATTCTATCCAGGGAAACAGCCGTACTCATCCCGATTAGAACCTCCTGAATAATAGTTAGATAAATTTGAGGGACAATTGCTATGCTCATCATGAAGGCGATAATGATATACTGAGGTATCAGCATCAAGCGTGTAACTTCATGGGGTGTATGCTGAAGAGTTTCACGTGGCTGCCCCAAAAAAATGGTGCCAAATGTTTTGGTAAATGCAAGCACCGAGAGGCCGCCAATGACACTGAGTCCTGCCAATACCAGGATTATCATCATAATCTGATAAATGGAATTTGTGTGTATCCCTTCAATTAATCCGCAATAAATGATAAACTCGGAGACGAATCCATTGAATGGGGGCATTCCTCCGATTGCAATTGAACCAATGAGGAAGATGGCGGCTGTTTTCGGCATGTTTTTGATCAGTCCGCCAAGCTTTTCCATATTGCGGGTATGTGTCTGTTGAAATATCGATCCTGCAGAATAAAAAAGTAATGATTTAAATAATGCATGATTTAACACATGTAACAGGGTTCCACCGAATCCAAGAAAATACATCAATGGAGAATGGGTCCCCAAGCCAATTAATCCGATACCGATACCAATACCGATAATGCCTATGTTTTCAATAGTGCAATAAGCAAGCATTTTTTTGAAATCACGCTGAACAGAAGCGTTTACGATTCCATAAATCCCGGTCAGGACCGAGAGGGTGATAATGATTTCTCCCAGTAAAATAAAATCTGACCGCAAGTAGCTGATCATCCTGATGATCCCATAGATACCAAGTTTTACTATAACTCCCGACATGACTCCGGAAATATGCGATGGTGCGGCAGGATGGGCATGGGGCAACCAACTATGCAAAGGGATGAACCCTGCCTTTAATCCAAATCCTGAAAAAAATACTAAAAACAAGCCCAGGTTTGGATTTTCCTGAAAAAACGTCCCGATGGCATCGAAGTCCAAAGAACCTGTTTTACTGTATACCCATATAAAACCGACTGTCAGAAGTACAATGCTGAGATGCATTTGAACCAGATAATTTATACCTGCTTTGATCGTTTGAATATGATGATGGTCAAATATAACCAACAGCATAGATGATAATGACATAATCTCCCAGGCAATCAGAAAAGCAAATCCGTTTTGCAACATGCATACCCAAATCATTGAAAAATAGAAAAGGACAAATAAAGACCAGTGAATGGTCAGTTTTGAAGCATCATTCTGATAATCTTTCAGGTAACCCGTTCCATAAAAGGCTCCTGTAAGGGAAGTGAAATTAATGATCAGGATAAACCATGCAGACAATCCATCAACCCGAATTGAAACATTCCCCAAAAAGGTTCCGGCGTAAAATGACAAATCTGTAACCTGGCCGCTTAACGCTGAAACAGCTAGCCACCCTGAAGCCAACGAACCCAGGAGCACTGCTGAGGCAGCGGCATAAGGTTTAGATTTTGAAGGGATTATTGATATTAGAACAATTGTCAAAAGTAAGATAACCCAACTGAGATTAATCAATTCTATCATTCCAGCGTTTCTAATTGAAGGATATCAATTTTTTTGCAAAATTAGACAATCAATTTTGACACCAGGCCGATTCTTGTTACTTTTATTTTTACTTTTAAACAGATAACCAGATTCCATATGACCGAAGAACATTATATCCGACCCTCCTGGGATGAATATTTCATGGAGGTGGCCAATGCCGTTGCCAAACGGGCCACCTGCGACCGTGGGCGCAGCGGTTGTGTGATCGCCCGCGACAAGCAGATCCTGGTAACCGGTTACGTAGGAAGCCCAAGGGGATTGCCACATTGTGACGAAATAGGACACCTGCTGAAACAGGTCACCCACGAAGATGGCCGGGTGTCCCAGCACTGTATGCGAACGGTACATGCAGAACAGAACGCGGTTTGCCAGGCAGCCAGGCTGGGCATCCCGCTGGAGGGCTCCACCCTCTATTGCCGGATGACCCCCTGCCGCACGTGTGCCATGCTGATCATCAACTGCGGGATCGTAAGGGTGGTGTGCCAGCGCAAATACCACGACGGCCACGACTCGGAAGAGATGTTTGCCAAAGCAGGTGTTTCATTGGAATATGTGATCGACGAGGTACAGCAGTACGACAAGCAGTAGTGAGGTAACCTGGACGGCAAAGAGCTCTTTTCTCAGGGAGTCACCGGATCAAAATGTAAAAACCATATTGCTGTCGGGGAGGAAATTTCTTCTCTCCCAATGGTATAGACGGGTAGCCTTATGAAATATCAGGGTATCCGGTTCAATTGAAAAATGCAGGACCTCCTTCCCGGAGGGGATCAACAGCCGGTAACTGACCTCTTCCAAAGGCTTCTTCCATGCCATGGTTGATCGCAGGATGTATTCAGCTTTTCTGCCCCTGAGGTGTTGCTTGTAAGAGATTAACAATTTTGTCGGGATGAGGCTGTCCAGGTGCACAGCAAACAGAATTCCGTTTTCGGTTTCTCTGTATTGATCAATCCGATTGTTTTGCGTCAGGTTTATGATGTAAATTGAATCCACCGCGCCATAAAGATGTCCGACGGGAAAGGGGTAGACAAGCGGTAAATCTACTGTGTTGGCTGCCCTTAGGTAATAGATCCCGTTCACATAAAAAGCGCTGTCACTAAGGGCAAAGGTGATCTCCTCCTTATAAAAATCAGCCTTTTGTCCCTGTATCCGGGTAGTGCAGAGCGTCGTGGCAACCAAAGCAGCAAGGAGCAGTCGGAGCATAGGTTCAATGGTTCAGACGGATGATGGTCCCGCCTGTAAATCCTGCAGAAACAGATCCGAACTGATAAAGATAAGAACCGGACGGAACCGGGGATGCAGGACTCCATATAATCATCTCATCTTCCGGATCGGCTACCTGGTCGAATACCAGTTTGCCGCCTTGGGAATAGATTCTCAACCGTTGTTCATCAACCGGATGATTCTGAAGCGGGAGATAGAAGGTGATCCGGTCGGTAAATGGATTGGGAAAAGCCACTGGCTTTGGTTTTTGCTTTTCGGATTCCGGGGTGAAGGCTACAATGGAAATGGTAATGAAGTCACGCTGGATAGCGGTATCCGGTTGAAACGAAACTTCAACCGGATCAATAACATACGAGACAGTCGTGTACGGCCAGGGAGGAAAATATATGTTGATGGTATCTTCGTAATAGTCACATGCAAAAATTCGTTGTGAAAAAGAGCCATCAGGTTGGATATATATAAAGAAATTGCCCCGGTCAAACAGAAAGGATCCTTCGGTAAAAGGATTCCCGTCGATACTGTAAACCATACCAAAAAGTGTGGAAAGTGATCCGGCCGTGTCGTTGGGTAATCCCAATGTGGGACTGTTATCAAGGCAGAAACTTCCACACCAACCTGGGCCTTGCATGAAACCAACTTCTGCCATCGACTGAGCAGGGGAAACCTGACTAAGAAATGATCCCGGATAAGATCCAAAAACGACAGAATCTACTGAGACTACAAGATTCCCGGTGAAGGCATAGGAATAGAGTTTAACATAATCACAGGATAGATCGATGGTCAAGGAATTTGAGAGATTCGCATTCGTAACAAGAGCCAATGAGTCATAATAATAAATAGTATATCCAGGCAAATAGTTCAGTTGCAGGATTTGTGCCGAACCACTGGATGTTTCCAGACGCATGGAATCAATAAAAAGCATGCTCATCTCATGAAAACCCAGTTCAATCGTCCAGCTACCGGAAGAATCAACCTGGATTTCTGTAATATAAGCCTGTGGGGGAGCGATATTCGCTTCCAGCATGGATGACGAAAATAGCACGAAAAAAATGCATGTCAGAGGCCGTTTCACGGATAATATATTGGACTCTCAAAGATATGGAAAAAGAACCAGGTACCAACATCGAAGAAAAAATATATTTGTTACTTTTACAAGCCGACACCTTTCACTGCAAATGGACAGATCCCTGGACAAATCTACATTTGAGAGATTATTCAAAACCGAGTTCAAAGGACTTGTTCTTTTTGCCGTTCAGTATGTCAAAGACTATGAAGCTGCCAGGGAGATCGTTCAGGAAGCTTTCATCGGCCTGTGGGCTAAACGTGAACAGATAAACCTTTCGAGGCCGGTAAAGACCTATCTCTCAACCACCGTCAGAAACCGGTCACTGAATTACCTTCGCGACAATAAAAAGTTCGACACCCGTCTGCTGGCACAGGAGAACCTTTTTCCCCTTGCTTCCTATGAACAAACTGACAGGATTGTGGAAAAAGAGCTCCGGGATCAGATCCATGAAGCTATTTCGGAACTGCCCGACAGATGCCGGGAAGTGTTTTTGCTGAGCCGCAATGAACATATGAAATACCAGGCTATCGCAGAGAGGCTCCAGATCTCGGTTAAGACCGTTGAGACCCAGATGTCGAAAGCGCTGCAACATCTCAGGATCCGGTTGAAAGACTACCTGACAGTGGCCTTGTTATGCATTTGTTTGCAGATGCTGTTGCCACGTCACTCCTGCTTCGGTTCCCTCGCAGCTTCGGTTCCTCGCAATGACAATGATGCGCGCTGCGGGATACGAGATGCTGGATGCGGGTTCCCATTCGACGGAAGTCTCCAGTCCTCAGTCTCCAATCCTCATTTCCCCCTCACAACTCATGTTATTCACGAAATTCGATACTCACACCATTCACCCATTCACGATTCCCTCCATCAGGGTATCCCGCAACATAAGTGTATAATGAACGGATAAATGAACACACACGATACATATTACCCCGATCTGATCACCAGATACCTCTCCGCAGAAGCCTCCCCGGAAGAGATCGCGGAGCTTTCGGCATGGATCCAATCCGGCCCCGAAAACAGCGCGCTGTTCAATGAATTTCGGAAAACCTGGTTGGATATGATGGCCGACCAGGTAGAGCAACAGGTGGATCCGGAAGTTGAATGGAAAGCGTTGGCTCCGAAGCTGAAAGGGTTTATAACACAGGGTACTTCCTCCTCCAAGGCTTCGGCAGTAAAAACAAGGCAGGGAGATCCGGGATCCGGGATCCGGGATTCGAGATCCGGGAGGAAGCAACCGGCGAACTACGCCCCACAACCTACACCCCACACCCCGCACCCTGCAACCTTCAACCTGCAACCTGTAACTGAAAACCAGCCTCTGACGCCTGAACAACCGGAACCGAAAATCGTTCCGATCAGCAAAGGAAGGCTCCCGTTGCAGGTGATCATGATCAGGGCTTCACTCGTCGCTGCCATTGCATTGGTGCTTTTGATCCCAACCTGGATCGCTTACCGTTATTTTACGCAAACGGCGATCGTCAGACTGGCTGCTGCCAGTGAAGTCATGGATGCCGTTTTGCCGGATGGTTCGATCGTATCCCTTAACGCCTTCTCTTCACTGACCTATGCGGAAGATTACGGAAAAACAAACCGGAATATTGAACTGAACGGACAAGCCTATTTCGAGGTAAACAGGGATTCTCTCCTCCCGTTTGTGATCAACTGCAGCAACTCCAGGCTTGAAGTACTGGGTACCTCATTTTATGTTGATGCCCAGCCTGTTACAGGCGATCTGGAGGTGGTTCTTGTTGACGGAAGCGTTTCACTCTACTTTGAAGAGTCCCGGTCGCTGGGAAAAAGAATCATCCCCGGAGAAAAAGCAGAGATGACCCAGTCTAACCAGCGGATTGTTGTCTCTCCCAATGATGATCCGAACTTCCTGGCATGGAAAACCCATCACCTGATATTTCTTGACGATCGGCTGGATATGATCGTAAACACGCTGGGCAAAGTTTACCAGGCCGACATTTCCCTTGCCAATGAAGGCCTCGCTTCCTGCCGCCTGACCGCTGCGTTCGACCAGCAATCCCTGGAGTCGGTGCTGAATGTGATCATGGCTACGCTTGACCTCCGGTTGGAAAACACCGCATCCGGGATGATCCTTTACGGGAAAGGATGCAACTGATCTCCTGGCATAGATGGATCCGGCCATTTAACGTAAAAGCCTTTCTACCTGGCTTTGTCGCAGTATTCCTTGTTATTGGAATCCAACGAAGCAGCATCGGCCAGGACCTGGATCAGAAGATCTCCCTGGATTTCAAAGATGTCCCTCTCAGCGAGGTTCTTCAGCAACTCTCAAATAAAGGGGATATCCGCTTTTCCTATAGCTCAGACGCCATTCCCACGGATCAGAAAGTAACCTACGCCTGCAGGTTGAAGCCAATTTACATGGTACTGAATGAGATCCTCTGGAGCCGTGGTATGGAGTGGTTGAAAGTGGAAAACCAGGTTGTCCTGAAACGGACAGGATCACGCCAGCAGGCTGTTTCAATTTCACAGGCGAATCCCTCCCCGTTGTACGTTATCAGCGGGTACCTGCACGATAGTCTTACCGGTGAGGCGTTGATCGGAGCCAATGTTGTGGTATGGAAACAGGCGAAAGGGACAACCACAAACGAGTATGGGTTCTACTCTCTCTCTTTGCCTGAAGGATCCATGGCCCTTCAGTTTTCCTACCTGGGATACAGGGAGAAATGGCGGCTGCTGGACCTGAAAAAGGACACCGTAATCTCCCTTGATCTGCAGGAGACCAGCCTGGGAATGCGTGAAGTGGTGATCAGCGCCAGGGATAATGATCAGCTGCCAGCAGTGAACCAGCCCGGTGATTTCAACTTTTCCGGCGCTACCCTTGACCGCCTTCCTGGTTTTGCCGGCGATGCAGATGTGCTGAAAGCGTTGCAGCTTCTGCCGGGGATCAGATCCTTCGGAGACGGCTCGTCACTCTATTATGTCAGGGGAGGGAACAATGACCAGAACCTTCTGATGATCGATGAAGCAACCATTTACAACCCTTCACACCTGTTTGGCTTCTACTCCGTGCTGGCGCCCGATGCGGTGAATGACATGGAGATTTATAAGGGGGACTTCCCGGCGAGGTATGGAGGGAGGGCCTCCTCGGTGATCAGTATCACAGCCAGGGAAGGGAATATGAAACGCTTCAGTTTCGGCGGAAACATAGGCCCCTATGCATCCTCTCTTACGCTTGAAGGTCCCATCATCAGGGATAAAGCCTCTTTTCTGATCTCAGGGCGGTTATCAACCCTCAACTGGCTCAACTACCTGGTGGATCAGGCAGGCTCATTCAATCTCTATTTTTATGATATCAATGCCAAGATAAACATGAAAGCCTCCCGGAAAGACAGGATATATGTTACGTTCTTCACCGGGAAAGATGCCTTTAACCGGTTTACCAACTCGGTGTATCGGACCTACGGGATAACCTGGGACAACCTGGCATCCACCCTCCGCTGGAACCACCTTTTTAATCCAAAACTCTTCTCAAATACAACCCTCAGTTACAGCAATTATAATTACTCTCTGTTCCTCTCAGCCGACAGGAAAAGCTACTGGCAATCATCCATCGGCAACCTAAGCCTGAAGAGCGACATTACCTGGTTTCTGAACCCCGCAAACACTCTTCGGGCAGGATTCGCCGTCAGCCGCTATCACTCAGATCCGGGAAATATAAAGCAACAGGGAGAGGATGAGCAGCTGGAAGTGAGGGAGGTGTCACGATACACATCCATGGAGTATTTGCTTTATCTGAGTAACGAGCAGAAGGTCGGTAAACGGCTCTCCATTGATTATGGTATCCGGTTGCCTGTATGGCAGGATTTCGGCCCTACGTCAATTTATTTCTTTGATGCCAATTATACGGTAATCGATACGTTATCGGTGGATAAAAACAGCTCTTACGATCTTTTTTTCAGTCCCGAACCGCGGGTATCCGTTGGGTTTGCACTGAACAGGACCTCCTCCATCAAAGCCAGTTACAGCCGCACTACCCAGTTCATTCAACTCCTTTCCAATGCCACCGGGCCGTTCACTTCGCTGGAGGTGTGGGCTCCGGCGGGACCCAACATCCAGCCTCTGAAGACGGATCAGCTCACGCTGGGTTATTTCCTGAAGGTTGGTTCCTCTGACCTCTTTTTTTCGGCAGAAGGCTTTTATAAATATTTCAGGAACCACATCGACTATACCGATCACGCAAACCTGTTGTATAACCCGTTGCTGGAGGGGGAACTCAGATTCGGGAAAGCCTTGGCCTACGGGCTGGAGCTGATGCTTCAGAAACCTTCCGGGAAGCTGAGTGGCTGGATCGGATATACCTGGTCGCGGGCCATGATGGAGACGACGGGAGTTAATGAGGGGAATCACTATCCGGCGAGTTTCGACAGCCCGAACAATATCAGCCTGTTTATTTCCTATGACACCCGGAAGCGCTGGTCTTTCTCGGCGAACTGGGTGTACATGACAGGCAATCCCGTTACCTCTCCCATCGGATTCTTTGAATACAATGGTTCCTCGATCCCACTCTATGGGGAAAAGAACAACGACCGGCTTCCCGATTACCACCGGCTTGACCTTTCGGTGGTTTACCGGTTGAACCGGCCGGAAAGCAGGTTCCGGCACAACCTGTCGGTAACCCTGTACAATGCCTACGGCAGAAACAATCCGTTTTCGGTAAGTTTCAACAAGTACCAGGACGGACAGGGGAACTTTGTTGTTCCCTCAAACCTTGACGGGGATTACGAACTTGTTCCCACGACGATCTCTGTAGCCGGGGTTATTCCATCCATCAATTACCAGTTTAAATTCTGATGAAAAAAAAATCCCTGTATATCATCCTTTTACTGTTGTTCGCCGGCTGTGTGAAACAGGTTGACTGGACGGTTCCTGACCAACCGACCGGACTGATCGTTGTGGATGCCATGTTGACGGATGAACGGCGAGCCCATGCCATCACAATCAGTCAGCCGATACCTGCTCTAAATGAAACTCCGGCGCCGGTCACCGGTGCGACCGTGTTCATTGCTTCTCCCGATTCATTATGGTTCCTGAATGAAGATCCCATGCAGCAGGGACGGTACCTGACCGACTCCTCGTTTGTGGCTGCTATCAACACAAGCTATACGCTGCAGATCCTCTGGCAGGAGAAAACCTATTCGGCACAGGCCACTATGGTCCCCGGTAAGGTATTCAATGAGCTGACCTATAAAAAAGATGAAGGCGATAACCTCTACCATATCGACTGGGTAGCGTCTGCTTTCAGTGCGGATGTCCCGGCTATGTGGGAGGTGCTGATCGATTGGTCGTTCCTACCCGGGTACGATACGCTTGATCCGGTTGATTGCCGCGCCCGGCTTCTTTTTTACACTCTCCCGACAATCGATGTCAGCCAGATATTTGCTCCGGTCGTTGAACAGACATTTTTTCCGGCCGGAAGCGTCATCACAGAGCGCCGTTATTCCCTTACCCCCGGTCATGCCGAGTTCCTGCGCCAGCTCCTCCTGGAAACCAACTGGCAGGGCAGCATGTTCCCCACGGCAAATGCCAACGTCATGACCAACCTGAGTCCGGGCGCCGTAGGATACTTCGGCGTTTGTGCGGTCACGGAGCTGTCGCTGGTGGTGGAGCTTCGCTGATTGAGGCCTGCGGCCTGATAGAGGCTTCGCCTGATTGATCTTGTCTAACCTGTCCGCCTGTCCACCCGTCCTTTCCCTTTGTCTACGACAGCCTCTGTCCGTTTCCCATCCTTACTGATACGATCGACTGCGATTGCGATATCATCACGGGTTTTGGAGAACCAGTGAAAGATGAGGGACGATACCGGTTGCAGATCTACCCCAATCCGGCATCAGAAAGGATTCAGATACGGGTAAAGGATATGGCAGGAGAAAATACAAGTGAGGCCATGAGACTTGTCATGTATGATCTGTTTGGGAGAAGGATTCTGGAGAAGGATTTTGAGAAAGAATTTCTTTTAGATATTGCCGGAACGCATTCCGGGCTTTATATATTTGTTCTGGAGCAGCATGGGGTGATTCTGGCAAGAGAGAAATTGATTGTTCTTTAACAAAATGAACCGATGAAAAAAATGATATTCCTATTCCTGTTTCTGCCCGTATCACTTCAGGCACAGGATCATAACATTCCTTACGTAAAATTCGACCGGGAAGCCATCCTGTTTTATATCCCATCCCAAACCGCCTTTGCTCCTCTTTTACCGGCGTATAAACCCGGGTTTGTGCACATTCTGAAAACACCGGGATTTCAACGCCAATCAACCCAGGAGCTATCCGGTTATCTTGGATCTGGCATCCGGGATCTGGTATCAAATCCAATGACCATAGAACAAAAAACCGAATTCCTTGAAAACTATGCCTGCCTGATTCTCCTGAATTATACCCGCGTGTCTGCCTTGGACACCCTGTTCTATATCAAAACGATCTCTTTGAAACAAGACTCCAATGAGGCTATCAAAGAGAATGCCTCGCTGGTAGTGAAAATGGTGGATCTTTTCCGGAAAGAATAAGCACAGGGCGCAGTGCACAGGGAGTATCCTGAGCTGCCATCAATGGCGGCTATACGGGGCGTTCCGGATAAAATCAGTGTAAATCCGTGTAATCCATGTTCCATTTTAAAGATCATCATCATTCGTAAATCGAAAATCGACTTATTCGTAATTATCCATCAGGGTACAACCCTCTTCCGGTGTATTATCTTCAGAAACCCAAAATTAAACTACGATGAAAACAAACCCCCTCTTTAAAACCGGCCTGCTCCTAATAGCAGCCCTTGCTCTCGCCATCACTGGATGCCAGAAGGATCCTGTTGACCCGGCTCCTGATGGAAACGGTTCTACCTCTGTCCAGCAAATCTCTCAGGATGACAACCATCTGCAAAAAATCGATGACGACATCAACCTCGACATCGAAGTTATGATGACCGGCGGCGGCCTTAAATCCACTGACTGGCTGCCCTGTAATGCTACGATCGATTCGGCAAACATCGTCAACGATACGATCACCTATTACATAACATACCATGGGCTGAACTGCCCCGAAACGGTATACCGTACAGGAAAGGTGGAAGTAAGCAAGCACGTGGGAACCCAATGGCATATGCCGGGTGCAACGGTAATGGTGAAGACCATCAACCTGCAGGTGACCAGGGTCGCCAGCCAGAAGACCATTGTCATCAATGGCGTCAAAACACACAAGAATGTTACCGGAGGGTTGCTGGTCCAGCTGGGATTCGGCATCAATACTATCGTACATAAGACCCACGGCTTCATGACGGTAAATTTTGATGACGGGTCCAACCGCACCTGGAATATCGCCAGGAGGATCATCTATACTGGTACCCTCGGATCTTTCGTAATGGGTGTGGAAGGTTTCGGACAGGTTGGCAACTATACCGGCCTGGTGACCTGGGGAGTTGGCCGTAACGGAGACCAGTTCTATAACAGTGTTTCCCAGACTGTTCATTATGTTCAGGCCTGCAACTTTGATCCGGTCGACGGGATCCAGAGTATCGATATCCCCAGCAAGAACAAAGGCGCAACAATGACATTTGGCTTCGACAACAACAATCAGCCCGTCGTGCCACCCGCTTGTCCCACTAAATACAAACTCGACTGGTACCACGGACAGAACAGCGGTACCATATTTCTCTGGTTGTAAATGACAGGGGATTTGACACTGGAAAGGGCGGTTCTGATAAGGGATCGCCCTTTTTAATTACGATTGATTTCCAATGAACAAGAATGATCATGAATTACGAATGTCATGAATCAATTAAATTCTTGCGCATTCGTCATTTATTTCATTCCTGGCATTAATCCACCAACACCTTCTCCGCCACCATCGCATCCCCCCTGAACATTTGATTCTGATAACCATTGTGCAATTACTCCAGAGTATGTTTTTGGCCAATCTTGTGCATTCGCCATTAGAGAGAACAACAAAATTAGGATACCATTAGTGATGAAGAATTGTCTCATTCCATCCTATTTTATAATAGTAAAGCGCGCGGTTTGAACTGTTTACATCCAGGATCCGGCATCTAGGATATTCTCTCCCTGGTATAGAATTTCAACAGGACCTGGTCGGAAAAGAAGGTGAACAGAATGAGGAAAACGGCTCCTGAGACAATTTGCCAGTTGTCGACAATCATCTGTATAATTGGATTGGTCGAATCCCGGTTCGGAAAGATCAGGCATACGGCCAGGATGATCAGTGAGACGGCCACAATGCCGGTCTTCATGGCGAATTCATGGATCAACTCTCTCCAGGTCAACCTTTTTTCGACTTTCCTGAGTAACGTATCCGTGAAAGAGATCGAGAGTTCGCGTTCAGGATTTTCCTTCAGGGCTTCCGTGATCAGGGCTTCCAGCTCTGAAAATCGGTCAGTTTCGGAATTCATAATTGCAAATTTAATGTTTTACTTCATCGTTGACAATTGCGGATGCATATCGGGAACCAGCCGCAGAACTCCTTCACGGATGGCCTCCCGGCCCCGGTTCAGGTAACTTTTTATTGTCCCTTCAGGCATCCCCGTGATCCCTTCAATCTCTTTATAAGATAATTCTTCCAGATAGAACAGGGTGATGACAGTCCGGTACTGGACCGGCAACGTGTCGATCACCCGGTGAACGATCTTTTTCATGCTGCTTTTATCCACCGCTTCATCGGCAGATTCAACAGCAGGCTTACCTGAAGCGACCGGAAGATAGTCATCAACGGAGACCATGATATTTTTTCCTTTCTTTCTCAGATAACTGATACTCATGTTGTATGCAATGGCTCCGATCCATGTCGATAGTTTCGATTCCCCCCTGAACCTCCCGATATCCCTGAAAACCCTGAGGAATATCTCCTGGCACAGGTCTTCAGCATCCTCCTGCTGATCTACCATCCGCAATACCAGATGCCACACCAGGTTTTTGTATTTTTCGATAAGAAACCTGTTTGCGTGTTCGTTTCCGGCCTGGACCTGCGCGATCAGCGTTGCATCATCCATTTTGATATCTGTCGTTTGTCAGGGAGAAAGGTTGCAGGAGAAAATAAATAGCGAAATGACGAAATAGCGAAAAAAAAGGATTTGCTGCAACCTGAAGAGAGAACCTGCGACATATTGTCCAAATGTTGAACATTAAAATTAAGAAAAAATGGAAACCCTTGGAACTATCATTATTGTCGGAACTGTTTTTTACGGCGTTTTTGCGCTGATAAAAGTGTATACCGATTACCTGTTGAAACGCAAGATTGTAAAATCCGGACACCTGGAAAAAGCAGGGATCCTGGATCCTCCGGCCCTTCCTTCCGGTGAGAGCACACGTTACCCTAACCTGAAATGGGGTCTGATCGCCTTGATGGCCGGCCTTGGGCTCATCCTTATCGAGATCTTCAACCGCACCGGTACTATCACATGGCACGATGGCCGTGACGGGTTTCTCCCGATCGGGATTGAACTGGTTGCCATCGCTATCGGGTTTCTGGTCTATTTCTTTATCGTGAATGCAAAAGCGATGAAGAACCGGTAGGACGCATTTTATTGCAACGAGAACATAATCGGCAGGACATAGATCACTCTTACTGCCTCTTCTCGGTTTCTGGCGGGAATCCAGTCTCCGTCCGTCAGGGAGACCACCCGGAGGGCTTCCGCGTTGAGGGAAGGGGAGGGACCATGGATCACCCTGATCCGTTTCAGCAGACCGTTCTCCATCACGATGAAACTGACAAACACCCTCCCCTGTTCCCCTTTTTCCTTCGCCTCCCCGGGATAAACAATCTGGTCCATCAGAAACTCGTGGAAGGCTTCATCCCCCCCTTTGTACTCCGGGGCAAACTCAGAGACAGTCAGCACATCCGTGATAAAGGTATCACTCTCTCCATCCCAGTAACGGGTATCCATGATCTCATTGTTGCTGATTGATTCGTCGCGGTCCAGACCACCGGTTTCAGGATCATAATAGATCCAGGTGCCCTCTTTGACCAGCGGAGCTACCAGGTAACTGAATCCCCGGGAAGTGAGGATCCCCTGTCTGAGGTCGGATATCATAAATCCGGTGTCGGTCCTTTGTGCCTGACGGTAAAAGGTGTCGGTTTTACCGGATTTAAGCGTTTGACAAACCATGTATACAGAGTCATGAGTCCGGTGAAATTCGAATTTCTCCGTTTCCACCCATTTCCCGTTTCTCAGAAAGTTCGATGTCAGGATGAACAGACTATCCCCCGATTTTCTTACTACCTGGAAGGATTCAGCCTGCTTCCGTGAAGTCACCGGAGATCCCTCTTTTGAGAAGAAGATGGTGGTATCTCCTTGAGCAAAGGGTTGAATTACAGAAAGAAAAGCCAACAGGAAAAATGCGTAGCGGAGCCGTTTCATGATATGTATGGGTGTTAATATGACAAAGTTAGAAGGATCTGTGGTTCATTCACCCGGATTTTTATCTATCCGTTTCCAAAATTTTTATAGCTTTATCCTCCTTTTCAGACACAATCAATGTAAATATCCATAAACCAAACCAACATCATGAAAAGAAACCTCCTCCTATTCCTTGCCCTGGCGCTGTTTACGCTGCTTGGATGCAAATCACAGAAAGACGACCTCAACATTGTCTATGAAAAGTACACGCTGCCAAACGGCCTTGATGTGATCCTTCACGTCGACCGTTCCGACCCGATCGTTGCCCTGGCCATCCAGTTTCATGTTGGCTCCAACCGTGAAGTGGAAGGTCGTACCGGCTTTGCTCACCTGTTTGAGCATATGATGTTCCAGAAATCGGAGAATGTAGGCGAAGACCAGTTTTTCAAGATCATCCAGGATGCGGGCGGCACGCTGAACGGCGGCACCGGCAATGACGCTACCACCTATTTTGAAGTTGTCCCGAAAAATGCCCTTGAAAAGATCCTCTGGCTGGAATCGGACAGGATGGGATACATGATCAACACCGTCACTCAGAGTGCCTTCAATATCCAGCAGAATGTGGTGCAGAATGAGAAGAGGCAGTCGGTCGACAACCAGCCCTATGGATTTACGTCCTGGGTCATCGCGACGAACCTCTACCCAAAAGGCCATCCCTACAGCTGGACGGTCATCGGTGAGATGGAAGACCTGAAAAATGCCTCCGTTGAAGATGTCAAGGAGTTTCACCAGAAATGGTATGTCCCAAACAATGCTACCCTTGTGCTGGCCGGTGATTTTGATGTGGATGAAGCCAAAAAGCTGATCGGGAAATATTTCGGAGAGATCCCGCGGGGAGAGGAAATCACGGATCCTGAACCGATTCCTGTCACACTGGATGAGACCATCAGGGTATATCATGAAGATAATTTTGCCAAAGCCCCCCAATTCAGGATGATATGGCCCACGGTTGAAGACTACAAAGAAGATGCGTATGCACTGAGTTACCTGGGTCAGCTGCTCTCCCAGGGCAAAAAAGCGCCGCTTTACAAGGTGTTGGAAAAGGAGAAAAAACTCTCTTCCAGCCAGTATGCATACAGCAGCAACCAGGAGATCACAGGTTCTTTCAACATCGTGGTCACCGCCAACGACGGAGTAAGCCTGAAAGATGTGGAACAGGGGATCAATGATGCTTTTATCCTGTTTGAGGATGAGGGATTTACCGAAGCGGATGTTGAACGGATCAAAGCCGGACTGGAGACCAACTTTTATAACGGGATCAGCAGTATTCTGGGGAAATCATTCCAGCTGGCGTATTACAATGAGCAGAAGAATGATCCATCCTATTACAAGGTTGACCTTGAACGGACAAAAGCGGTCACGAAAGAGGATATCTTAAGGGTATACAACAAATATATCAAGGACAAATCCTTCCTGGCGACAAGTTTTGTTCCCAAAGGACAGCTGGATCTCGTTGCCGAAGGTTCTGTAAAATCTGGAGTGGTGGAAGAGACCATTGCCGAAGCCACCCAGGTGGAGATTGCTGATGGCGGAGAGGAAGAGATCGTGAAAACCCCGACAGCCTTCGATCGATCCGTGATGCCGGCTGACGGACCTGATCCGCTGCTCAACCTGCCTGCAGTTTGGGAAGGATCCCTTGCCAATGAGGTCAGGGTCTACGGGATTGAACAGCACGAACTTCCGCTGATCCAGTTCAGCCTCAACCTGCGTGGAGGACATTATCTGGATCAACCGGATAAAGCTGGAGTGGCTTACCTGGTGGCCCAGCTCATGATGGAGGGAACGAAAAACAGGACTCCCCTCGAGCTGGAAGAAGCCATTGACATGCTTGGGGCAAGTATTAGCGTTAGCGCCTCCAACAATGACATTTCGATCAGTGCAAATGCACTGGTCAGGAATTATGACAGTGTACTGGTTCTTGTACAGGAGATCCTGCTTGAACCGCGATGGGACGAAGAGGAGTTTGCATTGGCAAAGACCAAGCTCCTCAACTCCCTGAAGCGCCAGAAAGCAAGTCCGAACACTCTCGTCAGCGAAGCCTTCAACAAATTGCTTTACGGTGAAAATCACATTTTCTCCGTCGACCGCCAGGGAACCCTTGAAACCATTGAATCAATCACTATCGATGACCTGAAAGCCTATTACGAAGCCAATTTTTCCCCAACCGTATCTTCGTTCCTGATAGCCGGGGATATCAACCGTGACCGTGTGATGACTTCACTGCAGGATCTGGCAACTCAATGGCCGGCCAAAGAGGTGGTTTTCCCGGCATTTTCACTCCCCGAACCACTGGCTTCATCAAAGGTCTATTTCGTGGATGTACCCGGAGCAAAGCAATCTGTTATCAACATCGGTTACCTGGCCCTGTCACGAACGGATCCCGACTTCTATCCCGCCACCGTGATGAATTACAAACTGGGAGGCTCTTTTGCAGGGAATGTGAACATGGTGCTCAGGGAGGAAAAAGGATACACCTACGGTGCACGCACCGGTTTCCGAGGCAGTGAGATCCCGGGCCCTTTCATTGCCTCTGCAAGCGTTCGTTCATCAGCTACCGAAGAGTCAGTGCAGATCTTCAAGGATCTGATGGAGCAGTACCGGAACGGCATCACTGAAGAGGAACTGCAGTTCACTAAAAACGCACTTATCAAGAGCAACGCGAGGGATTTTGAAACACTTCGCGCCCTGATCGGCATGCTGAGTGATATCGCTGTGTACAATCTCCCGTTCGATTATGTGAAGAACGAACAGACTATCGTAAAAGATATGACACTTGACCGTCACAGGGAGTTGGCTGATAGGTACATAGCCCCGGATAGAATGTACTATGTCATTGCAGGCGATGCCAAAACTCAGTTGAAACCGCTGGAGAAGATTGGCTTTGGGAAGGTGGAGGTGGTGAAGTAAGACCATTTTTTTAATTTCTATCATTTTCTGTTTTAATTTGATTTTTTATTATTAACTTTGTAACGCAAAGTACTTTTAATATTTTCTCAATGAATAGCGGTCAATCACAAAACAATGATCTCAGAGAGATTAAATCCATGATGGAAAAATCAACGAGATTCCTCTCCCTGAGCGGGCTTTCCAGTATTTCGGCAGGAATTATAGCCCTTCTCGGAGCTGTCGCGGGATTTCTCATCATGGATGATGGTTCTGGAGAGTTTATCGACAGGGTTAACCTGGAATCACCCTTTAACTATGATATCAGGTTCTGGTACCTTCTTGCGGATGCATTACTGGTCCTGTTGTTAGCCTCTGCTTTCGGGTTCTATTTTTCGTGGAGAAAAGCAAAACGCCTCAACCTGGCATTCTGGAACCATACAGCCAGACGGACAATCTATTTCTTTGCTGTCCCGATGATCGTGGGTGGAATGTTTACGATCATTCTCCTGGTTCGTAATGACGTTACCCTGGTTGCTTCTTCCATGCTTGTTTTTTACGGACTCTCGTTGTTTTGTGCATCAAAATATACCTTTGGTGAGATCCGGTACATGGGACTGTCAGAAATTCTGCTGGGAATTCTTGCCGGGATATTCACCTCCTGCAGCTTAATTTTCTGGGCATTGGGATTCGGTATTCTGCATGTTATCTACGGGATCATCCTTTATAAGAAGTATGCCTGATGGAAAATCCGATATCAGATATCAATAAGGTCTTCGAAAGCAGGGTGAGGCTCGGGATCATGTCGGTCCTTATGGTCAACGACTGGGCTGAATTCATTTTACTGAAAGAGGTGCTGGAGGTTACTGACGGCAACCTGGCCAGCCATCTGAAATCATTGGAAGAGAATAACCTGATTGAAGTAAAAAAGCAGTTTGTCGGCAGAAAACCCCGAACGACCTATCGTGCCACTGAGGGCGGAAAGGTCCTGTTTAAGAAGCATTTGCAAGCATTGGAAAGATTGATGATCAACGCATAATTTTTTTAATTTTTAACTTTGAAATACAAAGCACTTTTAAAACAACACGTATGAACACATTTGAAGAATTCAGAACACGATTGTCAAATTCAATCACAGTCAAAGCGGTCATTATCGGCATCCTGTTGCTCTTGTTGTTGATCCCGATGGAGATGATCAAGGGTCTGATCTCGGAGAGGGAAAAACTAAGGGACCAGGTGGTGAATGAGGTCAATTCAAAATGGGGAAATACCCAAACGGTTTGTGGCCCGGTATTATCAGTTCCTTTTTCGGAACAAACAACCCTGGAAGGAAATGTCACCCCGGTTGTACAAATGGCACATTTTCTCCCGGATTCATTATCCGTCGTCGGTGAGATCATACCCGAAATAAGGTACCGGGGGATCTACCAGGTCGTAGTCTATTCATCTGTTCTGAAGATCTCGGGCATTTTTAATTATCCTGACTTCTCCGAGATATCCAACAACATTTCAGGAATTTCCTGGGATGACGCCACTCTGTCGCTCGGCATATCGGATTTGAGGGGGATACAGAAAGAAGTCCTGGTAAACTGGAATGACGCTACACTCCAGGTGACACCAGGGGTCGAGAACAAAGATCTGTTCACTTCGGGGATTTCTGCATTGCCTGATCTGAAGGCAATAGATGAGACACGGAAAATTAATTTCAACATTCAGCTGAACCTGGATGGCAGCACAAATTTATTCTTTGTCCCGGTAGGGAGAACATCCGACGCTGATCTTACCTCCTCCTGGTCGGACCCGGCATTCGACGGGGCATTTTTGCCTGACAAAAGAGATGTTTCAAAAGAAGGATTTACAGCAACATGGAATATCCTGAATCTGAACAGAAACTACCCTCAATCCTGGACAGGAAAGGAATTTGAACTGTCCGGTTCAGCTTTCGGGGTCAGTTTGCTCTTACCAGTCGATCAGTATCAAAAATCCATGCGGTCGGCAAAATATGCGGTCATGTTCATTGCCCTGACATTCCTGACTTTTCTAATCATAGAGGTTCTCAGCAAAAAGAAGGTACATCCTTTTCAATACCTGCTGATCAGCCTGGGCTTAATTATTTTCTACACCTTATTAATTTCACTATCGGAACAGATGAGGTTCAACTACGCCTATCTGATTTCAAGTGTATCCGTTGTAGCGCTGATCACTGTTTATTCGTTCAGTATTCTTAAAAAAATCGGGATGACAACCATATTGTTCATTCTGTTAGCCATCCTGTACGGTTTTTTGTTTATCGTTCTTCAGCTTCAGGAGTATGCGCTTTTAATGGGGAGTATAGGTCTTTTCATTGTCATTGCATCTGTGATGTTTGTGACCCGCAAAATAAACTGGTACGGAAAACACCAGGATGATTAAAATACCTCTATCGCCATTTCGCAATTTCAATCCTTAGTATATCTCGACCCGACTTCCCCCTTGGGCTTTGGCATACCCGCGGAACATGGCGTTGGTGTTGAATGGCATGGTGATATTTCCCTCTTTGTCGACGGCGATCAATCCGCCTCCGCCACCCTGGGATTTAAGTTTTTCGTGGATCAGGAAGCTGGCCGCCTCTTCCAGCGACCACCCACGGTATTCCATCAGTGCAGAAACATCAAAAGCAATCACGTTACGCATGAAATACTCACCCGTGCCTGTGCAGGAAACCGCACAGGTGGCATTGTTGGCATAGGTTCCTGCGCCAATGACAGGCGTGTCGCCGATCCTGCCTTTCATCTTCATCATCAGCCCGCCGGTCGAAGTGGCGGCGGCCAGGTTTCCCATGTTATCCAATGCTACGGCTCCAACAGTCCCTTTGGTTCCCTGATCCGGATCTTTTGTTGATCCTGGAGGCTCTATTACGTCCTTTCTATCCTCCATTTGTTTTTTCTTCAACCGTTCGAATTGCTCAGTACGTTCAGGTGTCTGAAAATAGGAGGGATCCATCAGTTCAAGGCCCTGCTCTTTTGCAAAAATTTCAGCTCCTTCACCCATCAGCAACACATGCCGGGTTTTATCCATAACAAGATGAGCCGCTGCTATGGGATTTTTTATCCGTTGGACACCAGTGACCGCACCTGCCATCAGCGTACTGCCATCCATAATGGAGGCATCCATCTCGGCAACTCCTTCATCATTGTACACGGCCCCTTTCCCGGCATTGAACAGCGGGCAATCCTCCATAAACATCACGACCGCTTCAACGGCTTCCATGCTGCTTCCTCCCCTCTGCAGGATCTCCGTGCCGATACCAAGAGCTTCGGTGAGTTTCTCCTTGTATTCATTCTCTTTCTCCTCCGGCATCGAACCCGCAGGAGGTCCGCCGGCGCCTCCGTGGATCACCAGAACCCAGTTACCGATCCGGGATCCGGGATCC
>Ga0172370_10000954_pt1 | contig 45003 bp, 26 predicted proteins | sample LakKiv5m_FD_114538 | JGI IMG/M metagenome (GOLD analysis project Ga0172370, IMG submission 114538) | Freshwater microbial communities from Kabuno Bay, South-Kivu, Congo - kab_022012_11.5m | ecosystem: Environmental > Aquatic > Freshwater > Lake | place: Democratic Republic of the Congo...
GATCGTCTTCTCGGATACATCCAGCAGGCCGGCTGCGTCGCGAACGCTCAACTTCACGTCTATCTTCCTCGACAGGCCCCTCGCCTTCGCGGCGCCTCGGGACAAGCAGGTACACTATTGGACTCGAACGGACTCAGGTCAAGTCTTGTCCACAATTGTCAATGGCTGTCCACGCGAGGGTCACGGGCGCACGAATGAAGGAATGTCATGTACTTCCCACGCCCGGGCGGGTCCCCACGAGGTAAACCTATCAGTCTAAGCCAGATCCTCGACCGTGCACGCGCGTCTGTCTGCTTTACACGGACCACGTGCCGCCCCTAGCATCCCATCATGCGCTACGTGTGCCCCACTTGCGATCGAGAATACCCGGAGAACCTCGGGACCTGTCCCGACGACCACTCCCCCCTCGTCGAATTCGCCGAGAAGAAAGGCGATCCGCTCATCGGCTCGACGATCGACGGGCGCTTCAAGATCGAACGGATGCTCGGCCAGGGCGGCATGGGCGCGGTGTACCTGGGCCAGCAGACCTCGATCGGCCGCGAGGTCGCGGTCAAGGTGATGCGCGGCGATCTCGGCACGGACGAGGACGCGGTCAAGCGCTTCTACCGCGAGGCGAAGGTCGTCTCCCGCCTCGCGCACCCGAACATCGTCAACCTGATCGACTTCGGCCGAACCCCGGACGGCGTGCTCTACCTCGCGATGGAGTTCGTGCGGGGATCGTCGCTGACCTCTCAGATGACGCGGCCGATGCCGCTCGAACGGACCGTGCACATCATCGGACAGGTCTGCGACGCGCTGTCCGAGGCGCACGCGAAGGGCGTCGTTCACCGTGACCTCAAGCCGGACAACATTCTGCTCACGTCGCAGACGGGGCGGGCCGACGTCGTCAAAGTGCTCGACTTCGGCGTGGCCAAGATCTCGCGCGGCGAAGGCGGCACCAGCATCTCGGCGCTGACGGCCGCGGGCTTCATCGTGGGCACGCCCCAGTACATGAGCCCCGAGCAGATCGGCGGCGAAGGCGGCAAGCTCACACATCGATCCGACCTGTACTCGCTCGCGGTCATCACGTTCGAGATGCTCGCCGGCACGCCGCCGTTCCGGGCGGACACCCCCCTCGGCGTGCTGGTCAAGCACCTCGGTGAGCAGCCGCCTCGTGTGCGTCAGATGCGGGCCGGCCTCGCGCTGCCGATCGAGGTCGAAGAGTTCCTGGATCGCAATCTTTCAAAAAACGCCGCGGACCGGGCGGCGGACGCGCAGCAGTTCAAGCTGGATCTCGCCAACGCGGCGAAGGGGGAGCCGCAGGTCGATCCCAGCGTGGTCGACGAGGAAGCCGAGGCGCAACATCCGACCGCCGTGCGACAAGCGATCCTCTCGAGCGACACGCTCGTCGCGGGCGCTGCGGACGCGGGCCAGGCAGCGGCCACCACGAAGGCGGCCCAGGCGCCGGCGCGTCCCTCGTCGAGCGGCAAGCTCGCGACCGCGGCCATCACGCAGCCGCGCGCGCTCGACCTGCATGCCCGCCAGCAGTTGGAGGACGCGGCGACGGTCGCGCTCGACGTGGTGCCGGTGAAGCAGACGACGGCGTCGATGCAGGCGCCGGCGGCAAGCGCACGACGCAGGACGGGGCTCTTCATCGGCATCGGCGCGGCCATGGTGGCTGGCATCGTGGCCGTGATCGTGCTCGTTGGCCGCGGCGGAGGCGAGTCGACCGCGACGACGGGCGCAGCCAAGGCCGAGCCTGCCGCTCAGGTGGGGGCGCCCGCGAAGGCTGCGGATCCGACGCCTGCCCCGGTCGCCAACAGGGCCACGGCGACCCCGGCGGCCCCCGCTCCCGCGCCGGTCCCCGCCGGGCAGCCGAGCCCGGCGCAGCCGTCTACGCCCGCGCCCTCCGCGACCCCCGCGAGCGTGCTGGTCCGCTCCAACCCGTCGGGCGCCGACATCGTGATCGACGACAAGGTGGTCGGCAAGACGCCCAGCACGGTGGAGGTGCCCGCCGGCAAGGACTCCGTGCGGGCGACGCTGCGCCTCGACGGCTTCGCCGACCACTCGGTCGAAGTGCTGCGCTTCGCGGTCGCGACCGGCGGTCACTCGGTGGATCTCGTGCCGGCGAAGAAAGCGGCGCCCGCGCCCCGGGCCCTCGTCCGGTCGCCGTCCGGACCGCGCAAGCCTCCGCCCGCCGATGGGCCGAAGAAGCCAAAGAAGGAGGACTTCGGCCTCGAGTAGCGCGCGCGCCCTCAGATCGGCGCCTCCAGTCCCCACCGGCCGCGCCGCCCCGTCGCCTGGACTTGCGCGCGGCCGGCGGTGACGCTTGGATCGAGGTGGGCCACCACCGCTCCCGAGGAGACCCCCATGCCCCAGAGTCCGCAGCAGCCGAGCCGCTCGACCCTCTCGCAGGGGGGCAAACAGTCGGGTGCGCCCCAGTCCGCGCGCCAGCCGGGCAAGTCCCAGACAGGGGGCAGCGCCGCGCTCGTCGAGCAGGTCAAGCAGATGACCTACAAGGACGGCGCCAAGGCGGTGAGCCCGCAGGGGCCGAAGGTCGGCGCGCCGGGTGCCGCGCTCACGTCCGATCCGATCCTCGCGGCGGTCGCAGCCGGCAAGCAGAGCGTGGCGGGCGGTCGCGGCGCGCACATCAAGGCGCTGCAAGAGGCGCTCATCGCGGCGGGCTACCCGCTGCCGAAGTTCGGCGCGGATGGCGCGTGGGGCTTCGAGACCAGCGCGGCCGTCAAGGCCTTCCAGGCGGCGCACGATCTGGTGCCCGATGGCGTGGTCGGCAAGCTCACGCTCGGTGCGCTCAGCGGCAACGCGCCGGCCTCGACGCCGGGTGGCACGTCCTCGCCCGCTGCGCCGAAGGTGGATCCGAAGCCCTCCGGCACGTCCACGCAGGCGCCGGGACAGAGCACGCCCAAGACCAATCCAAAGCAGCAGGGCCCCCAACAGGGCGGCGCGAAGAAGGCGCTGGCCAACGCGTTCTTCGCGGACAACCCGACGCTCGCGAAGGTGCTGCGCGGCGAGACGACTATCTCTGGCGGCAACGGCGCGCACATCAAGCTCGTGCAGCAGGCCCTGATGAACCTCGGCTACAACCTCCCGGTGCACGGCGCCGATGGAGGCTGGGGCGGCGAATCGCGCACGGCGCTCATCCAATTCCAGAAGGATCACGCGGGGAAGAGCGACGGCGTGCTGGACGCCGCCACGATGAGCGCGCTCGACGATCTGGCGCCGGCCGACGGCACGCCGCTCGTCAAGTACCCGCAATACGAGGAGCTGTTCAAGGACGGCCTGCTCGACGCGACGATCGCGGTCGGCTACGACGAGGACGGCAATTTCGACTACGAGATCGACAAGATCCGGGAGCGCATCTCGAGCGAGCTTGGCTGCGAGGCCGTCGGCGCCGGCAAGGCGCAGGCCGCCTACAAGGGAGCCGGCATGACGATGTCCACGCAGGGTGGCGAATACTTCATGAATCCCAATGCCTTCCAGTACAAGGGCAAGAAGGTCGCCGTGCTCATCCGGCTCGTGACCTACAAGGACGAGGAGGCGCGCGCCTCGTTCCTCGAGGGCCTGCAGAAGAGCGACGTCTCGGTCTACACCGGTCACGGTCGCTACGGATCGGGCCCGGACTTCGACGACAAGCACTCCAACAAGGGCAACGTCTGGGTCAACCCGAACCAGGGCATCTACGAGGAAGGCGCCAACAAGACGTACGCCGAGCTCAAGGCCGGAAAGACCGAGCGCCCGCTCGAGAAGATCCAGTTCGATCGCAAGTACAAGGTCTGGTTCTTCGACGGCTGCAACACGCGCCTATACATGAACGCGATCCGCGCGAACGCCACGCTCGACCACAAGAGCGTCGACGTGTTCGGCGCGGGGACGGAGATCTCGACCTCCACCACCGCGGACGACGTGATCGGGTTCGTCGGGGGCATCGTGCAGCGCCAGTCGGCACAGCAGATCCTTCAGAATCTCAACAACATGAACGGCATCACCGAGAAGAACAAGGGATTTCAGGCCGAGGGCCTCGGCGACAACAAGACCTCGGCATGACGCGCGGCGCGAGGCGGGTGCAGGCGCCGCTGTGGCTCGGGCTCTGCGTGGCCGTGGGGGTGGTCGCTGCGGTCCCGGCCGACGCCCAGGACGGCCCGAGGCAGAGCCGGAAGAAAAAAGGGAAGAAGATCATGACATTGGATGAAGCGCGCCGGCAACTCGAGGCCGCCGCGAACGTCGACGAGCGCTGCAAGGCCGCGCGGGCGCTCGGGAAGATCGGCGGGCGCGGGGCGGTCGAGGCGCTGCTGCCCTTCGCCGGGGCTCGCGACGAGGTGCTGCGCGGCTGCGTCAAGGGTGCGCTGCTCATGCTCGCGGACGCCGTGCCGGTGGTGCTCGAGCGCTACGACGCGCTGGAGGCCGCGTGGCGCGGCGCGTCGAAGGAAGGGGGCGGCGCGAAGCAGGCGGAGCGCGCGCTCGGGATGCACGTTCGCGTGGCCTGCACGTTCGCGGATCCGCGAATCCTGGGCCTCGCGACGCGGGCGTTGGGCTCCGATCTGCCGGTGAGCGTGCGCGAGGGTGGCGTCTGGGTGTTGAAGCACCAGCCCTGGACCGACGCGCTGCGGGCGCTCTACGAGCGGGCGCTCGGGGATCCGTCGGCGGAGGTGCGCTGGCAGGCGTGGGATGGCCTAGGACAGGTGGCGCGCCGCAAGGACAAGCCGGCAGGGCTGCGGGCGTTCGTCGCGCCCTGGGTGGACCGGGAGAGCGATCCGCGCGCAAAGGCCGTGGCGAAGCGCGCGCTCGAAGCCCTGTAGCTGCGCGTGGAGATCGTCCCGATCGCTCGTGCGTCCCAGGTCCGCGGCGCCCAATGCGCGAGGAGCGTGGATGAAGGCCCTCATCTTCATCGTGACCGACACCTGCAACATCGCGTGCGAATTCTGCGCACCCGACAGCGGCCCGCACGTCAAGGGCCACCTCGATTCCGATTTGATGACGAGGACCTACGACGGCCTCGCGGCCGCCTGTCCGGTCGCGCAGGTGGCGTTCTCGGGCGGCGAGCCATTGCTCTTCCGCGCCGACGTGGTCGCCACGATCCGGCACGTCCGCGCGCGCAGCGATGTCCCGATCCGCGTGGTTACGAACGCCTTCTTCGGCAAGACCGAGGCCCTCGCCCGCACGGTGCTCGGCGAGCTGCGAGAGGCCGGCCTAACCGAAATCCACTTCAGCATAGACGACTTCCACGAGGCGTTCATCCCGCTCAAGCACGTGCGCTCGGCCATCGAGGTGGCGGTGGCGCTCGGGGTGCCGGTGCATCTCGTGCACAAGACCTTCGCGGGATCCCGCTCCAGCCTGGCCCGCTACGAAGCCGAATTCAGCCGCACAATCCCGGAGTTCAAGTACCTGTCTCCGGCCGAGGCCACGCGGTCCCCGGTGGTCTTTTCGCAGTGGAACACGCTGCCTATCGGTCGCGGCGCCGAGAAGGTCGACGTCGAGGCGTGGGTGTCGCCCTCGGTGCGCGAATCGGATTGGCGCGGGCCCTGTGCCGAGGTCTTCGACAGCGTGTCCGTGCGCTCGAGCGGCCAGCTCGCGCCGTGCTGCGGGCTCGTGGACCGGCGCCTGAGGGCCTTCGACGGCGGCGATCTGCGCACACGCGCACCGTCTGAAATTTGGACTGAAATCCAGGCGAACGTGCTCTACCGGTGGCTGCGCGACGCGGGCCCGAGCGCCATCGCCGAAGCGCTCGCGGCGGCCGATCCGAGCCTGCGCTTTGCCGGCAAATACGTACTCAACTGTCAGATCTGCCAAGAGATCTTCTCCGATCCCCGGAAGCGCGAGGCGCTCGTGCCGTTGCTGGCGAGGCGATCGTGATGCCGTGCGCGCCGGTGATCATCGTGGTCCCGCCGGCCGCGAACCTCGCGTTCCCGGCCCTCGGGCCGTCGATCCTGGCCGCGGCGTGCCGGCGCGACGGGGTGGACGCGCACGTGATCTACGCGAACGCCGAGTATGCGGCACGCGTGGGCTTCGACCTCTACCAGCGCGTGGGCTGGTCGCCGCTGTCGTCCATGGTCGGCGAGGCGCTCATGCGGGCGGCGGCCTTCGGCGAGGACGGCGGGGCGCTCGAGGCCGCGATGCGAGGGGGAGGCGAGGGCCTGGACGCGGTGCCGATCTTCGACGCCCCGGATGCGAGCCTCAGTCGCGCCGACCTCGAGCGCATGGCGGCCCGCGTGCCCGCCTGGGTCGACGCGACGGTCAGCCGGATCCTCGCCTGCGCGCCGCGGATCGTGGGCTTCTCGTCCGTGTTCCAACAGACGCTCGCGTCGGTCGCCCTCGCGCGCGCGCTCAAGGCGCGAGCGCCCGAGGTCCTCACGGTCCTGGGCGGCCCCAACGCGGCCGAGCCGATGGGCAGCGCGCTCGCGGAGGTCACGGACGCCTTCGATCACGTCTTCTCGGGCGAGGCAGATCTCGTGTTCCCCGTGTTCTGCAAGGCTTTTCTCGCCAACGGCGAGCGGCCCTCGACGCGCGTCGTGAGCTGCCCCATGGTCGGCGACATGGATCGCGTGCCGCTGCCCGCCTACGACGACTATTTCGTGCAGATCCGCGCTCTTCAGGCCGACGACCGGCTGCCGCCCGAGCTGCCGCGCTGGCTGCACTTCGAGACGTCGCGCGGCTGCTGGTACGGCGAGAAGCACCACTGCACGTTCTGCGGTCTCAACGGCGCGGAGATGGCCTACCGCAGCAGAGGCGCCACGCGCGTGCTGACCGATCTCGAAACGCTTGCGAATACCTGGGGAATTCGCCGCCTGCGCGCGACAGACAACATCCTGCCGCGCAGCTACGTGCGCGACGTGCTGCCGGCCTTGCCGCGCGGCGCTGCGGGAGAGCCGGTCTATGAGCTGGCCTGGGAGGTCAAGGCCAACGTCGAGCCGCGCGATCTGGACGCGTTCGTCGCGGCGGGGCTTCGTGAGATCCAACCTGGAATCGAGAGCTTGTCGAGTCATGTGCTGAAGTGCATGGACAAGGGCACGACCGGCCTGCGCAACGTCCGCCTGCTGCGCGAGTGCCGTGCGCGTGACCTGCGCGTGTTCTGGAACGTGCTCTTCGCGCTGCCGGGCGAGCGGCCCGCGGACTACGCCGACCTCGTGGCCATCGCGCCGATGTGCGAGCACTTGCAGCCGCCGCAGGAGTGGGGGCCGATCGGGATAGACCGTTTCAGTCCGTATCACGCGCGGCCGCAATCCTATGGGATCGATCGCGTCGAGCCCTTCCCGGTCTATCGGGCGCTCTACGGTGCGCGCGCCGATCTGGACCGGCTCGCCTACCACTTCCGGGGCGTCTACCGCACGGTCTGGCACGACGACGGCGCGCTGCGATCGCGCGTGGAGGAGGCACTCGGGCGCTGGTCGCGGGCGTGGCAGGTCGACTCGCCGCCGCGGCTCGAAGCGACGCGCATGCGGGCTGGGGGGCTGCTCATCGTGGACACGCGGGCCTGCGCGACCCAGAGGATGCACGCCCTCGGCACGGAGACGGCGGCGCTGCTCGACGCGCTGCGAAGCCCGCTCCCCGAGGATCGCGTGGCGCAGGCGCAACGACCGGCGATCGACCGCCTCGTGGCCTCTCGCCTCGTCGTTCGCCACGAAGGGCAGCTCCTGAGCCTGGTGGTGGAGCGACCCGAGACCCCCTGACTCCGCGGCGCGGTGGGCACGATTGACGGCGCAGGTCACACGCGCCACGCTCGCGTTCCCGACCCGGAGCGCGCCATGATCACGCCCGACGACGTCCTGCAGTACTGGTTCGGCGAGCCCGCGACGAGCCCGCACGAGCTGATGGTCCAGATCCGCCGCTGGTTTCTCGGTCCGCCCGAGGTCGACGCCGAGATCCGCGCCCGGTTCGCTCACGCGGTGGAGCTCGCGGTGGGCGGCGGTCTCGGCGGCTGGGAGCAGGAGCCCCAGTCCTGCCTCGCGCTCGTGCTCCTGCTCGACCAGTTCACGCGCAACGTGTTTCGGGGCGACGCCAGGACCTACGCGGGCGACGCGCGAGCGCAGCGCGTGTGCCTCGACGCCTTCGACCGCGGCCATGACCGAGAAATGAGCTACGATCACGAGTGGTTCCTGGCGCTGCCGCTGCTCCACGCCGAGGATCTCGCCCTGCAGGACCGCTTCCTGGCGCTCACACACGCCCAGACCCCGCACGCCCCGGCCACGCACGCCGGGGCCGTGTCGAGCCGGCTGGAGCAGGCCGAGAAGTATCGCGGCATCATCGCGCGGTTCGGCCGGTTTCCGCATCGCAACAAGCTCCTCGGACGCCCGTCGACTCCAGAAGAAACAGAGTTTCTAAAGGATTGGGAGAGCAAGGCGCGCCCGAGCGCCCTCACCCGATAGCGCCCCCGATCTTGTCCCCGTCGCGCCGGAACCGCGCCCGCGCCGCCACAATCCCCTATGCGGGCGGCACGTGACCCGCTAGATTGTCGTGTCGAATCGGGTCCCGCGCGCTGCCTCCGCGGCCGACGAAGGAGTCACCATGATACGCTCGCGTTCCCTGCTCGGCGCCAGCCTCGCGCTCGCGCTGCTGGTCCCCGCGCCTGTGCTCGCCGCCAAGACGGTGCTCGCCATCCAGGGTCGGCTCACGAACGTGGCGGGCAGCCCCGTCGCGGACGGCACGTATCCCTTCGCGTTCGCGCTGCACGAGGCGGACACGGGCGGCGTGCCTGTCTACAACGAGATGTTCCTGGCGGTGCCCGTCTCGGGAGGGCTCTTCGCGGTACAACTCGGGGCAACACCGCTGGCGAGCCTCGATGACGCGCTCTTCCTGTCGGGCAAGGCCCACTGGGTCGGCGTGACTGTGGCGGGGGATCCAGAGCTGCCGCGCGTGCCGCTGCGTCCCGTTGCCTACGCGCTCTCGGCCCTGTCCGCGGGAAAGGCCGCGGATCTGGCGTGCTCGGGCTGTGTGCTCGCGGGGGCCATCGCGGCGGGCGCGGTCGGCACCGACACGCTGGCGCCGGGCGCCGTTACCGGTGACAAGATCGCCGCCGGCACCATCAACGCGTCCCACGTGGCCTTCACCTTCGCGGCCTCGGACGGCAAGGGCGGCGAGGCGCTGGCGGCGAAGATGGCGGCCAACCTCGACTGCACGGGCTGCGTGGAGGGCGCGGATCTGGCCCCGGGGGCCGTCACGGGCGAGAAGCTGGCGCCGGGCTCGGTCAGCGCCGCGCACGTCGACGGCACGTTCATCTCGGACCTCGGCCTGCCGCTCGGCAAGGACCTCTCATCGGTTGCATTCTCCGGAAAATACAGCGACTTGCAGGGCGGACCCGACCTCTCTCCCTACGCGAAGACGGCCGATCTGGCGCCCTACGCGAAGACGGCCGATCTGGCGCCCTACGCCCCGCTCGCCGCCGCCAACACGTGGCCCAAGCTCCAGACCTTCGGCGCGGGCATCCTGATCCCCGCGGTCGCGGATCCGGCGGCCTGTGACGGTACGACGGCCGGGCTCGTCTACTTCAACACGAAGACCCTCTCCCTGCGCGCGTGCGATGGAAAAAAATACTATGATCTCGCTGTTGTAGGTGAGATCGGCTCCGAGACCAACCCCGCCCTGAGCTGCAAGGAGCTCAAGACCAAGAAGGCAGGTGCGACCGACGGGACCTACTGGATCGCGCCGGGCGGCGGGCCGAAATTCCAGGTCTTCTGCGACATGACCACGGCCGGCGGCGGCTGGACGCTGTGTCTGTCGAACGTCGAGCGGGGCAAGGGCGTCGCGCTCGCGGACACGAACGAGTGGTGGATCTCCCAGTGGGACAAGGGCAGCCGTGTCCTGACGCGCGGCAACAAGGGGGCCGGCACTGCGTGGGGCAATTTCTGCAAACTATTGATGCCTGATGCGACCCAAATCTACGCAACCGTGTACTCCGAGAGCAACGTGGCCACCGTCGGCGACGTGTGCACGCTCGACTCGGCGTGGTTCAACGCGAACTCGGGCTACAAGAAGCTCGGCTGCGGCGGCTCCACGGCGATGGCGGCGATCCCGAAGAACGGTTTCCAGAACCAGGGTTGCACGGGCTGTATCTTCTGGTCGGACGAGACGGCCCCCAACGCGAGCGGCACGGTCTGGGGTCACAATTACTATGGCACGCACGTCATGGTCCGCCTCAAGGGCGCGAGCGCCTACGGAGATGGCGGAATCCACTGGGGAAACGTGAACTCCGGCATGACCGAGGGCAACGCCGGCGACGTGCAGTGCGGCTCCAAGGCCAGCTGGTGCTACGAGCCCTACTGGGGCGGCAACACCTCCGCCAAGTCTATGCAATTCTACGTGAGGTGAGCTCGCTCGCACGAGCAGGTCATTGCGCATGAGCCCAGACGAGACCATCGGCACGTTGGTGTGCGCGCGTCCCCGAGCGCTGCGGATCCTGCTCGGCCGGGGCATCGACGTGCTCGCCGAGGCGGAGACCCCCGTGGCGGAGTCCTGGGCGCGCACCGGGCTCGACGCGGACGCGCTGGAGCGGGAGATCTCCGACGCCGAGCACACGCGGCCGGACCTCGACCGATGGGAGCACGCGCCGCTGGCGGAGCTGGTCGACCACATCGTCACGCGCTACCACCGGCCCTTCGCGACGGACCTCGCGCGCCTGATGGCCTGGGCCCGCCTGCTGGCGCAGGCGCCGGGCCGGATCGAGCCGGCGCGCATCGCGGTGATCCTGGAGGCGCTCGAGTGCCTTCGGGTCGAGCTGAGCCCGCATTTGGTGTTGGAAGAGTTTGATCTCTTTCCACGGCTGCTGGCGCCGATGGAGGCTGCCGCGCTCGCGCCGGTGCGCGGGCTGTTCGAGGCCCACGACGCGCACCTGGACCTCCTCCGGGTGGTTCGGAGCCAGACGGAGGGCTACAGGGCGCCGCCGGAGGCCGATCTTGTCTGTCGCGTGCTGTGGCAGGGGCTGTGCGATCTGGAAATAGATTTGATGGAGCATATTTATTTGGAAAACACTATACTCATCCCTCGTGGTCTGACGGTACGCCGGTGAGGCGCCCAAGTGCCAGTGGCTTCGACGGTCCTGCTCCTCCGGCCGAGGATCACGGAACCGTGCGCCCGACGTACGCTCCCGGTCTGATGATCCTGTACCACCCAGACAGGAGCCGCGTGGGTGAGCGCGCGCTCCCGGTCGAGCTGCGTACCGGGGACGGCTGCGCCCTCTCGCCCGCGTGGCCGGTATTTCGCCGCGCCGATCGACCCCGCGACCGCCCGCTCGAGGCCCCGGACATGGCGTCGCAGCCCGTCGTCTTGCGCTCCGACGGCGACGGGGGCGTGCAGATCAGCGCCGCCGCCACGGACATGCGCTACACGGTCGACGGCCAACCTGGCGCCGGCCTGGAGCAGATCTCGGCCACGCGAGTGCGGCGGGGAGTGCTCCTCGGACTCGGAGAGCGCGTGCTGCTCCTCCTCGGCTGGTTCTGGGACGCCACGCCGAACCTCCAGCAGCACGGCATGCTCGGCGTGAGCGACGCGATCGAGCGGACACGCAAGGAGATCACGCAGTTCGCCGGCCTCGACGTGCCCGTGCTCATCCGCGGCGAGACCGGCTCCGGCAAGGAGCGCGTCGCGCACGCCATCCACGCCGCGAGCCGGCGTGCGCACAGGCCCTTCGTGGCGATCAACATGGCGGCCATCGCCCCCTCGGCCGCGGCCTCGGAGCTGTTCGGGCACAAGCGCGGCGCATTTACGGACGCCGTGTCCAACCACGCGGGGTTCTTCGGCGCGGCCGACGGCGGCACGCTCTTCCTGGACGAGGTCGGCGAGACGCCGGTGGGCGTACAGGCGCTGCTGCTGCGCGCGCTCGACGAGGGCCAGGTCCAGCCGGTGGGTGGCGAGACCCGGCAGGTGGACGTGCGCCTCATCGCCGCGACCGACGCGGATCTGGAGCAGCTCGTCGCCGACGGGCGTTTCCGGGAGGCGCTGCTGCACCGCATCGAGGTGTGCTCGATCGACGTGCCCCCGCTGCGCAAGCGGCGCGAGGAGATTCCCGCACTGTTATTATATTTTCTAGATAAACAGCTAAGCTCGCTCGGGGCGGTCGATCGGCTGGATCCGCCTCCGGCCGGCGCCCCGCCCTGGCTGCCCTATGCGCTCGTGCACGAGCTCGTGACCTACGACTGGCCGGGCAACATCCGCCAGCTGCGCAACGTGGCCACTGAGATGGCCATCCGCTGCGCACACCTCCCGACCGCCCTGGTGCCCGCGTCGCTGCACCGCGCGCCTCGGCCCCGCAAGCGACAACCGAGCGGACCGGTCACGCAGGAGCCCGCGAAGCAGACCGGCGAGGGGCGCCGCGCGACGAACGATGGCTACGCGAGCGCCCCGGGGCCGGCGAGCAGGGACACCCCGTGGATGGGCGCGCCCTACCCGGCGCGGCCGAGGCCCGCCCACATCCCGGACGAGCGCATCGCGCAGACGCTGCGGGAGCACGACTGGAACGTCACCGGTGCAGCGCGCACGCTGGGCGTGGCCAAGAACACGCTGGTCGCCCGCCTCAAGGCGATGCCGGGCGTGCGGCAGAGCACGGAGTTGAGCGCGGACGAGATCGCCCGGGCGCGCGAGCGCTTCGGGGACGACCTCGCGGCAGTGGCCTCGCACCTTCAGGTGAGCCAGCGGGCGCTCGCCCATCGGCTCTACACGCTCGACAAGCAGCGCGTCGCGACCGATCCCAGCTAGCCACCTTCTTCGCGCCCAAACACGCCGGCCCGACACACGCGTTGACGTATGCCGGGCCGGGGTTCGGGCTCAGGCGGCCTTCACCGCGCCAAGGCTAGTCCTGGTCGCAGGAGTGCTGGTCGCTGTGGGCGTCGTGATCCTTCTCGTACTTTCTCTCGATTTCGTCCTTCGATTTGCATTGATCGGACTTTTTCGTCTTCTTTCCACAGTCCGACTGTTCGGCCGCATTCTCCAGGTTTTCCTCGGCCTTGTGGCTGATGAGGCCCTTCTTCTTGAGCGTGTTCAGGCTCTTCTCGACGCACTCGACGTAGCGGCCGTGGTTCTTCCATGCCAGGGTCGAGCCGCGCGGACCGGCGCAGGGGCACAGCTGCGCGACCGAACAGCCGTTCGCCGGATCCACGCGTGCACCTGCGGGCGTCGATGCGCACACGTCCGCGCCGTCGAGCACGCCGTCGTTGTCGTCGTCGGCGTCGCACGCGTCGCCCATCGCGTCGCCGTCGAAGTTGGCCTGGTTGGCGTTGGCGACGAACGCGCAGTTGTCCGCCCCGTCGGCCACGCCATCGTTGTCGTCATCGGCGTCGCAGACATCGCCGACGCCGTCGTTGTCGTTGTCCTTCTGGTCGGCGTTGGCCGCCGCAGCGCAGTTGTCCGCGGTGTTGATGACGCCATCGCCGTCCAGATCCGGGTCGCACGCGTCGCCGAGCCCATCTCCGTCGAGGTCCGCCTGGCTCGCGTTGGAGGCCGCTGCGCAGTTGTCGAGGGCGTTGAGCACGCCGTCGCCGTCCAGATCGCCGTCGCACGCGTCGCCGAGGCCGTCGCCGTCGAGGTCCGCCTGGTCGGCGTTCGACGTCGCGGCACAGTTGTCGAGGGCGTTGAGCACGCCATCGCCGTCCAGATCGGGGTCGCACGCGTCGCCGAGCGCGTCGCCGTCGGCGTTGGCCTGGTCGGCGTTCGCGAAGAGCGGGCAGTTGTCCTGCGCGTCCGCGACCGTGTCGTTGTCGTCGTCGTCGTCGCAGGCGTCGCCCTGGACGTCGAGGTCGGTGTTGAGCTGATCGGCGTTGGCGCGCGCCGGGCAGTTGTCCTGCGTGTCGGCCACGCCGTCGTTGTCGTCGTCCGCGTCGCACGCGTCGCCCTGCCCATCGCCGTCGAGGTCGGCCTGGCTCGCGTTCGACAGGCCCAGGCAGTTGTCGATCGTGTCCTCGACGCCATCGCCGTCGGCGTCCGCATCGCAAGCGTCCCCGATGTGGTCCCCGTCGAGGTCGGCCTGGTCGGCGTTCGGGTTGAGCGGGCAGTTGTCGGACGTGTTCGACACGCCGTCGTTGTCGTTGTCGGTGTCGCAGGCGTCGCCGATGCCGTCCGCGTCGACGTCGAATTGCTCGACGTTCGACACGCCGGGGCAGTTGTCGAGCGCGTTGGCGAGGCCGTCGCCGTCGAGGTCGCCGTCACACGCGTCGCCCGAGCCGTCGCCGTCGATGTCCGCCTGGTCCGCGTTCGCTGCGAGCGGGCAGTTGTCGGCTGCGTCGGCCACGCCGTCGTTGTCGTCGTCGTCGTCACAGGCATCGCCGGCGCCGTCGAGGTCCGTGTCGGTCTGCTCCGCGCCGGCGAGCAGCGGGCACGTGTCGCTCGCGTTGAGCACACCGTCGTTGTCGATGTCCGCGTCGCACGCGTCGCCGGTGCCGTCGCCGTCCGTGTCGAGTTGATCGGGGTTGTCCACGTTCGGGCAATTGTCGGCCGAGAGCGTGATGCCGAAGGTCGAGAGGCTCGTCGTCACGCCGCAGATGACGTGGTTGGCCGTGTCGGGGTTCGCGCGGCCGTCGAACGTGCCGTTGATGACCGACCACGCGCAGTTGCTGGCCGTGTCGCAGAGGTACTGCTGGAGCTTGAGGCCCGATTCCTGCGCGCTGCTGATGCCGAGGGCCGCCGGATCGTAGGCGATGCAGACCTCGATCTGGCTCGGGAACTGTGCGCTGGAGTTGACGTTGATGTACTCCTTGCCGTCGACCGCCTTGAGCAGCGTAGAGCCCGAGGGCGCCGCCGGACCCACGTCGGTGACCGACACGGTCGTGCTGCCGCCGGTCGTGACCGACGTGAACTCGAGCGTCAGTGGGCTGGGGTTGCCGTTGCCGTCCTTCGGGTTGACGACGACGTTCGAGCCCACCGGCGTGTCGGTCGCCTCGCCGAGCGTGATGGTCGAGGCCGCGAATTGCGTCTGCGAGCCGTTGACCGTCGCGTAGGCCTGGAAGGTGTAGGTGCCGGGCAGGCCGATGACGCGAACCGAGGGGCTGGCGGCGTTCTGGACGTACGCGTACGACTGGGCCGAGATGGACTGTCCCGTCGCCGGGTCGTAGCGGTTGACGTAGACGTAGGGGTTCGTGATGCCCACGGTCGGGGCGCCGGGCTGCTCGATGACATCGAAGACGATGGCGCCGGACGAGGTGGCGATCGAGGTCGCGCCGGCGTCGATCGTGCCGCCGGAGGTGACGTTGGCCGAGAGGGGCGAGTTGTAGACATACAGATAATTATAAGTTTGCAGTCCGGTCGCGGCGGGCTTGAAGCCGATGCCGATGTACGAGGCCTTCCACTTGCCGGGCGTCATGACGATCGCGTAGGTGCCCGTCGTCGCATCGATGGGTCCGTTGGCATAGCCGCCCGCGGCCGGCCCGTAGTTCGGCTGCGTGTAGTCGTAGTCGCCGCCGTAGGAGATGTTGCCCCACTGCATCTCGGTCGCGTAGGGCCCCGTGATGCCGACGCTGCCCTGGATGAGGCCGCCGTCATAGATGAAGTCGCGCTGGATCATGCCGGAGGTAGCCGTCACCGTGACGTAGGCCGGGTTCTGGTTCGGGAGCTGGAGGTACGCGCTGTTCGGCCAATAGGTATAGGCCTGCGTGTAGTAGTTGCCCTCAGCGAGGCCAAGAAACTTGTAAATCTGGTTGTTTCCCTGGAACCACTGCGAGAAGCTGCCGAGGTAGCTCCAGTTCGGGCCGTAGCCGTAGGTGTAGACGTAGCCGGAGGTCGGCACCAGGCCGCCCGGCGCGTTGTTGACGCCGACCGTGCCCGTGATGCCCGACTGGCAGTTGTCCGGTCCCACGGTGAGCGCGTAGCTCGCCGCGACGGTGCCGCCCTCGCTCACCACGAGGGTCTGCGTGTCCAGCGGGATCTTGGTCGTGCAGAGCACGCCGCCGAGGCCGTCGGAGACCGCGACCGTCGCCGATCCGCGCAGGGTCGTGCTCCAGCCGGCCACCGCGGGCAGCGACGCGTCGGAGCCGTCGTAGCGCTCCGAGCTCAGGGAGGTGGAGCTGTTGCCGTCCTGCGCCGACCCGTCCCAGCGCGACCCCGCCAGCGTGCCGCCCGTCACGTCGATGTGCGCGGCGATCGTGCCGCCGGGACGACGCAGGTCGACCGTGACCGTGCCGTTGTCCGGCACCGTGAGGGCCGCGGCGCTGTTGCTCGTATATAAGTACAGGTAACCATTTGGAAAATACTTGTACGACTGTGTGTAGACGTACGAGTAGGTCTGGTTGCCCTCGATCGTCATCGTGAACGCGTCGCCGGTGAAGTTCGTGGTCGACGAGAAGCCGCCCGCACTTCCGGAGATGCTGGCGTAGCCCTGGTCGAACGACCAGTTCGTGAGCCCCGTCGTCGCGGAGACGGTGCCGGGGTGCAGGACGACGTCTGCCTGGGCGAGCGGCGTGGCGAGCAGCGCGGCGATGGCCGTCAGGGCCCCCGCGACACGCAGCCTGGATGCAGTGTGGTGTTTCATCGTGGATGGCTCCTGTGGTGTAAGCGCCGACAAAGAGACGGCTATCACTGTGGCGTGCCCGCCCAGCCGACCGACATGGGCAGCGGGAGGGCGACGACCTCTTGGAAGCTCGACTCCTGGGGGGCGGAGCCGCTCGGGATCTCGATCGTTCGACCGACGAGGGAGGCAAAGCAGGGCCACGACGGCGACTCGCGAGGCGAGCGCTGGCCCGCGACGGCGTCGACCGGTTCGACCGCGGCGAGCGAGAAGCGCTCGGCCGTCGCAGGGCCGGACGCGGGCGGGCTGTCGCGTTCGTCTCGCGTGAAGCGCAGCACCAGACGCTGAGGCGCGCGCGGCCCGGGCCCCGCGTTCATGCAGCTGTCGAGCCCGACGAGCAGCGACGCCTGGAAGCGGCCCATGGCGTCCCGGCGCCGCGCGTCGCGCGCCTGCAACGCCTCGACGGTCGGCTTGGCGGCCGGGGCGGTCGGAGCGGGGGCAGCACGGGCCGCAGGCGAGGGCGCGGCGGGTCCGGCGGCGGCGCGAGACGCCTCGATCGCGCCAGGCGGCGACGGCACGGTCGCGAGCGGCGCCGGCGCAGTGGGCGCCTCCGCGTCGTCGAGCCACCACACGATGGCGAGCGCGGCGATGAGAACCGTCCCAGCGGCGATGGTGAGCCTGCGCATGTCGTTCGACTCCGGCGTGAGGACGCGTTGAACGGCCCCGCTTGGGCCACAGCGGCGCTGGGGGAGTGCGCGCGACGTGGCCACTGAGGGCGTGCGAGGGAGCCAAAGCAAGTGGCGTGCCACGACGCAGCGGCGCCCGGGGATGCCGTTTATCACTAGCAGAATCAGTAGGTTATGACGACGCGCGGCGACGACGCGCAGGCCCGCGCGAGAGCCGCGACCGGTCAATGATGGTGGATTGATCGGTCAATGTGAGTGGTTTCGACCGGTCAGCGGTGGGTGGAGGAAGGCGCCGTTCGCAATTCCAGGCCATCGCAGGTCGCCGCCGCGCTTACAGCGTCTTCCCAGCAACCTTCGTTGCGAACCTGCAAAAAGACACCGACCGGCGCAGTCTTGTCCAGTCGGGCACGGCCTGCGCGAGAACCAGCGCATGGTCGCGGTCGACGTACTTGCGCCCCCGTCCGAGTTCGCGGACGAACAGGCCGATGAGCTCGGTCTTCGGCCGCCCGATCTGCCTGTCCGGCATCTTCCGCTCGACGAAGTCCCCGACCTCATGCGGATGCTTGAACTTGGCGAGCACGCTCTTGAGCGCACGAGAGTCGGCCATAAGCCAGCACTCGAGCTCCCGCTCGACGCACAGGAGCAAGGTTCGATCCGGGGGCACGCCGGCGGCAGCGAGAGACGCGCTCGCCAGCTCCCGATCGTCGTGCCGACAGGCCGTCCCGCCCCACGCCGGCACGAGATCCCACGTCACGACGACCCGGCTGCACTTGTCGTCGCGGATCAGTCTGGCAGCGACGGCGCCGCAGTCCTCGAGCAGCCGCCGCTTGTTGTCGAGGAACCGTGCCTCCATTCTGATCTTGGGATTCAGTCGACCCAGAAAATGCTGAATGACTTTGAAATCCGGCCCATCGCGCCCGCACTCGAAGATGAACCCAACCTTCTCCATTTCAGCCGGCATGGTTCAGCTCCTTGTCAGACTGCCCATCGTGTAGAGCCGCCCCGGCGCGAACTTGTCGGCCCACCCCTTGAGCTTGCTCTTGGACGGCCGCACGAACTTCGGCGCGCCCGAAGTTTCACGTTCGACAACGATGATATGGGAGAGATCCAGGAGGTCCAGAAGGTACGGAGAGTGTGTGGTCGCGACGACCTGGCCGCCCGCCGCGAGAAAGCCGCGGATCTCCTCAACTAGCAAGTGGATGGTGCGTGGATCGAGGCCATTCTCCAGCTCCTCGATGAAGACGACGGACGGTGGATCGGGATGCCGAAACACGGCCAGCAAGGCCAAGATGCGCAATGTTCCCTGCGAGAGCAACCAGCCCGGAAGCGGCTGGCGGATGCGCGATTCCGTGAATCGGAGGTAGACGGCCCGCTGAATCTCGCTCGTCATGGCGGGACGGAGATCTTCAGCGTAGGGCAGGACGCTTCGCAGGGTGTCTACGATGCCGCCGAGCACCTGCGGCGCCAGGTCGTCGATGGACTTGAGGTAATGCGCGATGTTGTTGGCGTTGCGCGCAAGGCGGATGGTCGCGCCAGACCGGATCTCCGGCGTTGGCCCGCGCATGAGGCTTGGCTCGGTGGAGAGGAACTGCCATTTCTCCACCCAGCGGCGCATGCGAACCTGTTGGGCTGCATTCTCGCTTGGTGGCAGCGAGGCACTCGGCAGGGCGGGCTGGCCGCCAACGTGGACTCGCACAAGGTTGCCGTTGGGTTCGGTGTAGGCGCTCAGTGCGCTGGCGATCGGCGCACCGCCATCCGCACCGGAGACATCGAACCCCATCGGGTGCTGGATCTCGCGGGCACCCGTCTGGTTCTCACGCCGGTCGTGGCTCACCGCTTGGTTCCAGACGTGCTCGAAGCCGTACCACGGCAGGAACGCCTCGTCGATGCCCCGCAGGACCAGTGCCTGGAACGCCTCGAGCGCCTCGATGATGCTGCTCTTGCCCGCGCCGTTGTTTCCGACAAAGACCGTCAGTGGCGTGAGCTTCAGCACGCCGCTGTCGCGCACGGCCTTGAAGTGCGCGATGCGAACGCTGCCGAGCGGGAGAGGCGGAGGAGGTGGAGACTTCCGGGCCATTAGGAGATCCTCCTCTTGTGGTCGCGATAGGCGTTCAGGTTGTTCACGCGCACGGGCTCGGGCAAGTCGAGATCGTCGAGGATGAAGCGGTACTCGTCTTCGGTCAGGCCGTAGAGGTGGGCTACGAGGCCGTCGATTTGGGATTCGAGGTCGAGAATTGCGGTACCGGACTGGCCCTTCTTGGCCTTTGTTGCTTCTGAAACCGCTTCCTCGATCTGTTTGCGAGATCGCTCCGATGCGTCAGGAATCGGAATTTGTTGAACATAGTCCGAGAACGCCCTGAGGTAGCCGCCGCGAAGTCGGTTGGAGACCAGACCATAGAACCACTCGACCGTAGCCGAATTCAAGATGCCTGTCAGCCACTTCTCGCTTGTGGAGATAAAATAGCAGGTGTTGGCGGCGTAAGCCCCACTATCGTCCCAGGCGAAGCTTTGGTGCTCGTAAATATCCGGGTAAATGATCTTGGTTCCCTCAAAAGCCGATTGGATCTCTGTCCGTGGCCTCGCTAACACATACCATTCATAGCGAATTCCCGTCTCAGCCGTGTCCCTGGCCGCAAGCCTGTCCTTGAAGGCCATAAGGTGAGCGTAGATTGCCGGGTGCTGTCGCTGAAACGCACGTTCGGCGCCGACCGAGGCGCTGGTGATTGAAGCGTCGCCGTGCAGAGGAAAGTGCCACGGAATGTATAGCAGCCAACGTCCGGCGGGCTCCACGCGCCATCGTTTGATATCCTTGCCCATCAGAAATGGCTTCAAGATGCGTCCAGCCTCTGGATCTGCGCGGAGGAGTTCGGAGCGTTTCGCCTCGTCCACGAGGAATGCTTGACCCTGTCCCGACTTGACGCCGTTGTAGAATCGCCCCTGCACACGGACCGACAATGGTGTCCCAGCCCCCCTAAGCTTCTCGAGCAGTGCCATCGCCGACTTGCCTTCAAGCCGCCAGCCATCCGGTTTGAGGGACCGCTGGACGACTGGGGTCCCGCTACGCAAAACGATCTCCGGAAACTCCTCCACCGGCGCGGTCCCATCCCAATTCAGCGCCCTCACCAGCACCCCTGCCGGCACGACGTTGTCCCATCTGGCCAGGCCATCGGCCACCGACCCGAGCTTCCTCTTGTCTCGCGTCTCACGCGTCTTCTTCGCCACAATGATGCTTGGATAGGCGATGGCCGTGAAGACCGATGCGTCACCGAAATCGATGAGCAGCTTCAACTCCCCGTTGACTGCCAGGAAGTGCCGCAACTTCTCGCCGTAGCCAGCGCGGAAGTACTTGTTGCTCGTGATGAAGCTCAGCACCCCTCCGACTGCCAGCAGGTCGAAGGACTTCTCGTAGAAGTAGACGAACAGGTCCGCGACGCCCGTGTAGCAGTAATAGTCCGCCTTGAGCGCGTCCTTGAGCGGTCGCTCCAAGCCCTTGATGCCCTCGAACGCCTTCTTGTGCTTGAGTTCCTCCTGCCGGACGTAGGGCGGGTTGCCAATCACGATGTCGAAGCCGGCGTGGCCCTGCCGGGGCTCCACGAACTCCATCTGGCCGCGCGTGTCGTTGAGCAGGCTCAGGTTGCCGCGAAAAGTCGACGGGGCGGCTGCCTGCGCGGGCGCGAGGTTGAACATCGACTCGGGATCGAAGAAGGGCGCAGATTGATCGGCCCGATAGGGATCCCAGCCAGCGAGCAACCGCGCCTCGTGGCCGTTGAGAAGGCCGGTCGCCTCCAATCCCTTGGCCAACTCTTCGCGTTCGGCCCGGTCCTTCCTTCGGAGTGACATCTTCTCGGGGTAGCTCCGCGCGAGGAAGTGATCGTGCCGGAGGCGGCGCAGTTCCTCCTGCCTGGGCCGCAGGTCCAGGGGAACCAAGGCCTGCTGCTTACCGGGATGCAGGCCCATGAGCGTATTGGCCGCGATGAACTTCGTCTCCAGGTTCGGCAGCGGAAGGATCCCCCGATTCGGGAGCTTGTCGTCCGGCTCCTGTTCGACGACAAGCGAGATGAAGCATCGGAGCTTGGCGATCTGCGTGGCGATGGGCTGAATGTCTACGCCATACAGGCAGTTCTCGATGAGGTACAGTTTCCGGCCGTAATCGCCCGCGTCCCGCGCGAACGCATCCTCGACCGCGCTGAGGGCCGCATCGCGACCGACATCGAGCGCCCTGGCCTTCGCCATCTGGCGCCCCTTCCACTCCTTGCTGCCCGGGTCCAGCTTGACGAGGATGAAGACCAGCTTGTGGAGCGCCCCCATCGGGAACGCACCCGATCCGCAGGCCGGGTCGAGGATCTTGACTTCGTCAATGGCGCGGATGAGTGCCCCGACTTCCTCGCCGTTGAACGGGTGCGCCTCCTCCGTGTAGCGCAGAAGCTGACGCAAGCGCGGCTCAAACGGCGCAGCCGCCCCGGGGAAGGCGGCGTTCAAGCGCGACTCGAGGTAGACGATGAGCGCCTCGTCCACCATGAAGTCGACCACCACGCGCGGCGTGTAGAAGGAACCAGTGGCCTTGCGCGCAGTGGTGTCCGTCTCGGGGTTGTAGGACGCGAGGAGGTTTTCGAAGACATGGCCGAGCAGCTCCGGATCGAGGGCCACCTCCTCCTCGATGGGCGTATTCTCAGCCACCGTAAACTTGTAGCGCTCGAGGAGCGGGATGAGCGGCCGGACCTTGGCCTCCTTGAACCGAAGCTCGCCGTAGGCCGTGCTCAGGTCCACGACGCGTTCTTCACCAAAAAACAGGAAGTTTGGCACCTTGGGCTGCTTGTCGGGCTTGACGGAGAAGCCGTCGACGCGGATCTCGCGTGTGCCGGCCGAATCGATTCGGTCCTGTCGTTCATCCAGGCACTCGAAGAGCCCACCATTGAGGAACGGAACCCGGCGCACGAGCTGCTCGAAGGCATCACGATCGGCGATGCGCGCTGCATGACGCCAGAGCTGATGGACCATGTGGTCATCGCTGTAGCCGTCGCCTCCCTCGTCCACGAACCGGCGTGTCGGCGGGCGACCGGGCTCGTCCATCTCCGTATTCAGCGTCGCGAAGAACAGGTTTTGCAAGATCGCCGTGTAGTAGCTGTTCTCGTCGTCGGCCAGGGACGAAAGGAGGCCCCTCACACGCCGCTCGTCGAAGAGATCCGTCGGGATCAGTCCCTTCTCGCGGAGGAACCAGCAAAACATGATGCGGGTAATGAGGCGGATGAGGCTGATCGAGTCGCGCCCGTTGTCTTTCGGCGCGCCGTCCGGGAAGCGGACCTGGCCAAGAGCCCAGTGATACCAGTTGGACAGCTCCTGGTAGAAGCGCTTGTTGAGCGAGGACGCGTCGAGCGTCATCTCCCACGCCTTCTGAAGGGCCTCAAAACTATTGATGGTGTGCTTGAGTTGGAGGGCCGACAAGGACAGATCGTGCAGGATCTCGATGTGTGCGCGGTGGGTGCCCGTCGGACGAATGTCCCGGATGAGCGTCACCTTCTCAAGCACGTCTTTCGTCTGCTCGCGCTTGTGGACGCGGCGATGGATGATGGCGAGGGTGATCGCCTCTCCGTGGCGGAACACAACGATGGCGGGCATGCGGAAAAGCTTGTTCAGCTCTCGAGTGACGCCAGCGAGCGCCGTCCGCGTATAGCGCTCGCCCTTGAACTCGAGGGCCAGGAACAGGAAGCTCTCGATGGTTGTGCGGTCCCAGGCGACGCGACGATCGAAGCCCAACGCCTGCTGGCCCGAGACGGCCGCGAGAACATCGTCGGTGGCGAGCTGAAACAGAAGGTGGACCGACTGCCATTCGGCGATCAAGGCTTGGCGCTCGTTCAGTTGCTGCCCCTCCCTGAACGCATCCAGGAACACTGCGGGCGAGTCGTCGGCCAGTTGGAGACGCTTGTCGCTCTCATAGCCGAGGGCCAGAAGTAGGCCGCGCGCGGCCTTCGCGAGCGGGGCGGACTCGAAACCCGCGAGGGCCGTCTGGATCCGTTGACGAGAGGAGAGATCGCTCATGATGGGTTCTTGATGACCAGCCACGTGACGAGGTCGAGGTCCGCATCGGACTGTACCTGTTCGCCGACGGATGGAAGCGTGAAGCCACGGCCGCTCTGGAGTCCGGCTGCGAGCCGCTTGCGGAACGTGCTCGTGATCGAATGCGCGGCCTTGCGCAGGAGTTTCGTGTAGTCCGCCATGCGTGCGCCGTTGTCAGTCGATGCATCGAAAAGATCGCACAACGCCCGATGCGGCTCGGCCTTCCCGGAGCACAGAACGCGGAAGACGTCGAGAATCTGTTTCGGATGGGCGAAGCCGAACCGGACGTTGCCATCGTCGAGCACGTAGACGAGGAAATAGGGACGTAGCGGGTTGACTGCGTCCGCGGAACCCGAGCGCTGAGTACCCGCGGCTAGGTCGTGACGGAGGCAGAAGATGACGCCTGGCGCAATCACCCGATGTGCAGGATCGGGGGGCACAACGGTGTAGAGCCCGAGCGGCGCTGCCTCGAGTTCGTCTCGGTTCGCCTCGATGTACTTCATGAGCTCCAGGCGGAAGTCGTCGAGCGTGAACTCCGTCAGCGACGTGCCTTCGCTGAGTTCCTCGAGATCTAGGATCTCGTCCTTCAGCCGCAAGAGCTGCCGGTCGCGGTACTGCAGGTCGTCGGCAACCAGATCCTGGAGCCCCTCGGTCTGGAGCAAATTGTCATCCGCGGTGGCGGCAACGTCGACCAGCGCCATGCGCGCTTCGACGCGGTTCTTGAGGTTGATGTATCTATTTAGATCCTCTGTCGGCCAGAAGTTGACGAGCTGAATCGCCTCATTTGCGCTGCCAATGCGGTCGATCCGGCCGAAGCGCTGGATGATCCGAACCGGGTTCCAGTGGATGTCATAGTTGATGAGGTAGTCACAATCCTGTAGATTTTGTCCTTCGGAGATGCAGTCCGTGGCAATGAGCAGATTGATCTCGTCGTCCTGCGGCATGGTCGCCACCTTGGCGCGTCGCTTCGATCGGGGCGAAAAATTGGCCAGGATCTCGGCGTAATCGCTGCGACCAAACGTCGTGCGGTTGTCGTTGCCGCCGCAGACGCGGGCGACATGGATCCCCAACTCCCCTCGTGCCCAATCCACCAAGGAGTCATAGAGATACTCCGCTGTATCCGCAAAAGCCGTGAATACAAGCACCTTGCGGTTTGACTTACCTTCCTTTGTGGTGGTCGGTTCGCGGACCTTCTTCTCGATCAGATTCTTCATCTCGCGCAGTTTTGCGTCGGTCTCCGGGCTAACGTCCCGGGCTGCGTTGAATAGGATGCGAAGCTGATCCTTGTCCCGCTTGAGATCCCTCAACCAATCATCCAGCCGAAGGTGACTGAGCTGGAACTTGAGCCGTCCACCGACTTCGCGCGCCTCGTCTTCGTCCTCGGGCGGCATCAGCCCCTCTATTCCCACCTCGATCTCTGCTTCTGGAGGTTTTTTGGTATCAAGAAAGGCGTGAATATTGTTTTCTAATTTCTCAATTTTCGTGATCGTGCGATCCATCGTGATCTCGAACGACTTGATGGAGCTCTCGAGCCGCTTGAGAAAGTTCACTCGCATCATCCCGATCAGAAAGCCTTCGCGGTCCGCCTGGCTGAACGGGTCTCTGGTGCTCGTCCGGTACTGGTCGCGGAACTCATCGCGGACGTACTGCGTGGGGTTGAAGAGCGACAGCTTGTATCCGCGGATCTCGTCGTTGACCTTGTCATATGAGAGGAACCGGCCTCGCGTGTCGATCTCCGCATACACGGAGATAGGTCTCATGCGCTTGGGAAAACCGCCGAGGGCCGCGATGGAGCTGGCATAGTAGCGCTGCAGGTGTTTACGGGAACGCGCGATCGTCAACTCATCGAGGAGCGTGAAAAAGGAGCCATTCAGGCGGCCGAGGAGGTCTCTGACGTCACGCCCCTCACGCTGCTTGTCCGCCCACTGTGCAAAGACCTTTTGAGCAGCGGCGAGCGTGTCCTTGAGGCTCGGAACGCTGAGGCTCTCAAGGAAGGCGTCGTCGCGATCAGATGTAAGAAGATAGAGCTGGTTGCGGAGGTCTCGCAGATCGCTGTTGACCGGCGTCGCCGAGAGCAGCAGCACCTTGGTGTGGATGCCAGCCTTCAAGATGTCGTCCATCAGACGGCGGTACCTGCTCTTCCGGATGAGATTTCCGTCCTCGTCGAAGCGACCAGGCGCGTTGTTCCTGAAGTTGTGGGATTCGTCTACCACGACGAGGTCGTAGTTACCCCAATTCAACGTCGCTAGGTCCAGTCCGAAGGACTTCCCGCTTTCGCGGCTCAGGTCAGTGTGCGCGAGAACGTCATAGCGGTACCGGTCCTCTAGGAACGGATTGAGCACGCTGTTGTCTCGGTAAACTGTCCAGTTGTCGCTCAGCCGCTTGGGGCACAGGACCAGAACGCGCTCGTTCTTGAGCTCGAAGTACTTGATGACGGCTAACGCCTCGTAGGTTTTCCCTAGCCCCACGCTGTCCGCGAGAATGCAGCCGTTGTGGCGCAAGATCTTGTTGATCGCACCCTTCACTCCGTCCTTCTGGAACTCGAATAGGGACTTCCACGTGTCCGTCTCGAAGAGGCTGGTCCGGCCGATCTCGAAGTCAGTTTTCCCCGTATCTCCAATGTGCTTTTCAAATATGTGAAACAGTGTCTTAAAGTAGATGAACTGCGGGGAGCGATTTACATAGAGCTGCTCCAGGTAGCGCCTCACGTCATCGCTCACGTCCTTGACGCGATCGTCGTCATGCCAGAGTTCCTCGAACCATGACTTGAGATCCGCCCGATCTCGATCTCCGTCCACGACCAAGTTGAGTTCGAGGTTGTTACCCGACTCCGCGAGCCCCAGTCCTCGCACTGTGAAGTTCGAACTGCCGATGACTGCGGCCTCTCGGCCACCACTTGCGACGCGGTACATCTTGCCGTGAAGCAGATTCGACTGGCGGATGGTCTTGATGGACACCTTCCTCGAGATCCAGTCCCCGCACTCACGGGCCACCCGCCTCTGCTCAAGCTTGTTGGAAAGGCGCAGGCCCGCCGCATCGGCGACAAAGGCCTTCGTTTCCGTCTTGTTGGGATCGAGCTGCGAGATGAAGGTCGGCTCGCCGAAGAGGAACCGTAGGTGCTCGATACGCTCTAGGTGTTCACGGAGGGCATCATAGGCATAGATGGTAAAGTAGGCTGATACGATAGACAGATCTGAACCTTCTACAATCGTTTCACGTAGGAATTCCGCGACAGTGCCTCGCGTGTGGTTGTCGCGAAGCCCGGAACGTACTGAAGCTGGAGTTGGTTGTGGCACTACAATGGAGCTCTCGACTGGGTCGGACCGGTAGAATTTCGAACGATTCTGATGGATTGTCGACGCATCGTACACTCCTCCGTACGAACGTGCATTTCTCACCTGGAGGCCGTGGTGCTGCATGGAGCGAACGGCTTGCCTCGGTTTCTACGCTGCCCGCCAGCCGGGGTCAACGGTGCGATCGGGCGGCACGCTGGCCTCCCTACCCCTCCTCCAACACCAACGCATCATCCCGCGGCGCCACGCTGCGCACCACGACGCTGAGCCACTGACCGGGCTCGAGCCTGCTTTTGGGCGAGAGCGCCGCCTGCTGCGCGAGCCTCGGCAGGTCGACCAGCACGCGCCCGCCGCGCTCCAGCTCCCTCACGACGACCGCGTCGATGCGCTCGCCGATGAGGTTGCGGGCGGCCCAGACGAGCGTCCAGTACCGCCGCGACTCGCGCTCGTAGGTGCGATACGCGTTGACGGTCGCCTCGAAGCCGCTGTAGGCCGAGAGCAGCTCGGTCTCGCTCAGCGCCGCGACGCCGCTTCGCGCGTGCGCGATGAGCTGCCGATGCACGATCAGGTCCTGATAGCGGCGCAGCGGGCTCGTGACCTGCGTGTAGCACTCGAGGCCCAGCGTGGCGTGCAGGCCAGGCGTGGTCGTGAGCTCGGATCGCTTGAGCCCGCGCAGCGTACGGTGCGCCGCCAGCGGATCGGTAATGACACCGCCGGTCGTCTTGACGCCCTCGGCCGCGGCCTGCGCGCGATAGACGACGGGGATGCGGTGCGTGCGGGCGTGCTGCGCGGCGAGATGACAGGCCAAGACCATCATCTCCTGCACGAGCTGGCGCGAGGGGGACTCGCCTGGAATCTGGGTGAGCGTGACCTCGCCGTGATCATCGACGTGGAGCTTGACCTCGTCGCGCGCGATGATCCAGGCGCCGGCGGCGATGCGCGCGGCCATGTGCGCGTCAGCCGCCTGTTTGACGAGCGCGAGCGATCGTCGCAGATCGGGCGTGCCCCAGGCCGTGTCGCCGCCGAGCACGCGATCGGCCTCGTCGTAGCTCATGCGGCGCGCGATGCGGACCATGGCCTCGTGCATTGTGAACTCGAGCGTGCCACCGGCGGGTGTGACGATCGCCTCGAAGACCACGGCCGGCCGCAGCTCGCCCTCGACGAGGCTCGCGCGGTCCTCGGAGATGACGGGCGGCAGCATCGGCATGCGGGCGACCGGGTGATAGAGCGTCGCGCCGCGTGCCGCGGCCTCCTCATCGACCTGCGAGCCGACGGGCACAAAAAGCGCGGGGTCCGCGATCGCGACGCGGACGTGGATATGACCCGCGGCCTCGGCGGGCCACGCCTCGACGGCGTCGTCGATCTCGCGGGTCGACGCGTCGTCGATCGTCACGAGGTTCGGCGTGTGCAGGTTTTCGAGCTCGCGCAGCGGCGTCATCGCGGCTGCCTCGATGAGCAGCTCGGGCGCATGCGGGCGCGGCAGGCGCGCGCGACGCAGGTTGAGGTCCTCGTGCGTGCCGTAGTGCCCCGCGCCGATGAGCAGATCGAGCGCGACGCGGGCCGACAGGCGCGTGTCGGTGGGGGCGATGCGACGCACCAGATCGGCCGCCAGATCGCGGCGCGGCGCCTCGGCATCGAGCAGCGTCAGCTCCTCGAGCAACGTCGCGGCCTCCGATGCCACGCCCGAGAGCGGCCGCGGCGCGAGCGCCGAATCGCCCAGATCGCCCCGCAGCGCGCGCGCGTCGCTCGCCTTCGCAAACGCGTCCGCCCACGCCGCGATGCGGGCGCGCCGCTCCTCGCGCTCCTTTCGCTCGCGACGCCGCCCCTCCACGCTCGCGCGAGGCTCGGGCGTGGGCTTGCCGGCCTCGACGCGAAAGTAGATGCCGTCCTCGAATACGGCCCAAACACACGCGTCGCGCGACTCGGCGTCGTCATCCCCCAGGCCCAAGGACGCGAACGTGCCCCAATCGAGGCGCGCTTCGCTCGCGCATAGATCCCACACGGACTCCATGTCGATGGCCTTGCCCCGCTCGCCGAGCTTGTCGACGTAGGCCTCCGCCTCGATCGCCGTCGTCGCGCGCCCCTCCAACACGAAGCGCACGCGATCCACGCCGAGCTTGACGGGCGGCCCCTCGCGGGCCTTCTCGCGAAACGCCACTCGCAGGTACTTGTCGCCCTCGACGCCTGCCACGCGCGCCGGTCGCAGACCGTCCTGTCCGTCGACGAGCGCGATGCGCCCCGTCGGATTGCCCCAATTGCTCACGCGCCAAACTCCTCACGCAGCCGCGTCGCGAGCAGCGTATGTCGCACGGAGGTGTCGACCTCGCGTGCAGCCTTCCAGATGGCCTTCTTCTGACCGACGAGCACGACGAAGCGCTTGCCGCGCGTCACGGCCGTGTAGAGCAGGTTCCGCTTGAGCATCTTCCAGTGCTGGAAGTGCACAGGCACGACGACGGCCGGGTATTCGCTGCCCTGTGATTTGTGGATCGAGACCGCGTACGCGAGCGCGAGCGTGTCGAGATCGTCCTTGTCGTAGACCACATCGCGATCGTCGAAGCGCACGAAGATCTCGTTCGACTCGGCGTCGCGCGCGAGGATCCGGCCCGTGTCGCCGTTGAAGACGTCGCGCTCGTAGTCGTTCTTGAGCTGCATCACGCGGTCGCCCACGCGGAAGGTGCCGTCGATGTGCTCGCCCTGCGGGTTCAGACGATCGCGCAGCAGGCGGTTGAGCTGCTCCACGCCGGCCGCCCCCTTGCGCATGGGGACGAGCACTTGCACGTCCTCGAAGGGGTCGACCCCGAGGCGTCTCGGGATGTGCTCGGCGACGACCTTGACGATCGTCTCGGCGACCGCTTCGGCCTCTTCGCGCTCGATGATGAAGAAGTCGTCGCCACCGTCCGCGTCGGTGCCCGTGCGCGGCGATTCGCCCGTGCGGATGCGGTGCGCGTTTTGCACGATGAGCGAGCCGCCCGCCTGCCGGAAGATGCGATCGAGGCGCACCACCGGCACGACGCCGGAGTTGATGACGTCGGCGAGCACGGCGCCGGGCCCCACGCTCGGAAGCTGATCCACGTCGCCCACCAGCACGAGCCGCGACGTCACGGGGGTCGCTTGCACGAGCGCGTGCGCGAGCGTCAGATCCATCATCGAGGACTCATCGACGAGCACGAGGTCCGCCTCGAGCGGGTGATCGGGACCGCGCTGGAACTTGCCCTGCCGCGGATCGAATTCGAGCGCGCGGTGCAGCGTCTTGGCCTCGCGTCCCGTGGCCTCCGAGAGCCTGCGCGACGCGCGACCGGTGGGCGCGGCGAGCACCACGCGGGGATGATCGGGATCGAGCGCCGCGAGCAACGCCCGCACGATCGTCGTCTTGCCTGTGCCGGGGCCGCCCGTGACGACCAGCACGCGGCGCGTCAGCGCGGCCCGAATGGCCTCGATCTGCAGGTCGGCGAGCGTGATACCGACCGCGTTGGCGGCCGCCTCGAGGCGCGCCTCGACCTCGGCCTTCGCGATCGTCTGGGGCGGCGTGCGCGCGATGTCGGCGAGCGCGCGGGCGAGTGTCCGTTCGCGCTCGTAGAGCACCTTCGGCCACACCCGCTCGACCTCGTCGCCGGCCTCCATGCGGGCCTCGCGCACGACGCGGCCTTCGAGCGTGAGCGTGCCGAAGAGCGGCTCGATGTCGGTCGCGTCAATGTCGAGCAGGCGCGCGCTCTCCTCGAGCACCAGCGGCACGGGCGGACACACGTGGCCGTCCTCGGTCATCTGGTTGAGTGCGTACAGAAGGCCGCTCGCCACGCGATGCGGGCTCGTCTTCTCGAAGCCCAGCGCCAGCGCGAGTGTGTCGGCCGTGCGAAATCCCACGCCCCAGATGTCGTCGGCGAGGCGGTAGGGGTTCTCTTTGATGCGGTGCAGCGCGTCATCGCCGTAGGTCTTGTAGACGCGGTGCGCGAACGAGGCGTGCATGCCGTGCGAGTGCAGGAACACGAAGATCGCCTCGACCTTTTGCCGCGCGCGCACGGCAGCCACCAGGCTCTTCGCGCGCTTCTTTCCGACCCCCGCCACCTCGCGCAGCCGCTCCGGCCCTTCGCGGATGACGTCGAGCGTCTGTTCGCCGAACACCCCCACCAGGCGCTCCGCAAAGCCCTTGCCGATGCCGCGGATCTTGCCGGACGAGAGGTAGCGCACGATGCCCTCGGACGTCACGGGCACGATCGGCCGCCAGTTCTCGACGAGGATCTGCGGGCCAAAACGCTCGTGCTGCACGAGCTTGCCCTCGACCTCCAGCGTGTCGCCGGGATCGACGCCGCCGAGCGCGCCGACGACCGTGACGAGATCGGCGAGCGGATCGTCGGTCATGATGCGCGCGACCACGAACTCGCCGTCGAAGCTTTTGTGAACGATCGTGTGCACATGGCCGCGCACGCGCGCGAGCCCTGGCGCGGGACCCGGCGCGGCGCCGAGCGGGCCGAGCGGGAGCGGCTGCGCCTCGGGACCTGAGTCACCGGGCCTGCGATCGGACATGGCTCAGCGCACCTCGAAGGGCAGTTCGAGCGGCTGACCACCCCGCTCGATCTTGAGCGGCACCCGCGATCCGCGGCCCGCGAGCTGCAAGGCACGATCGAGCTGGTGCGCCGCGAGCGTAAACTCGGGCCCAACGGACATCACGACATCGCCTGGCTTGAGCGGCGAGCCCTCCGGTACGGCGGCGACATACACACCGGGCTTGGCGCGTTGCATGCGAAACGTCGTGCGCATGTCGGCGCCCGGCGCGTTGCGCTCGTAGCGCGCGAGGATCTTCGCGTCGCGCTCGACCTCCGAGAGCTTCGCGTTCGCCTCCAGGAACGAGGGCATCTCGGGCAGCTTGAACGCCAGGATCGCGCGCACGTCGTCGTAGAGGCGCAGCCCTTGCAGCGGCCTCGACTCCGGCCGTCCGAGCCGCTCGCCCCAGCACTCCAGCGCCGCGCCCGTCGCGCGCGCGAGCAGCGCCGTGAGCCCCGGCCGCGGGTCGCCTTCTGCGCCCTCGATGTTCGGATCGTCCTGCCCCTCGACGAGCGCCACCCCGAGCTTGCGCGCGCGCACCGGATCGAGCCACGAGATCTCGATCCGCACGCGCACGTCGAAGCCATGCTGTCGCCAGATCTTGGGCTTCTTGCCCGCCGCGCGCACGCGCTCGTCCTCGATGTCGCGCACGTTGACCGCCGAGTTCTCGGTGATGAAGTAGTGCAGCACGACGGTGTCTTCGAGCCGCAAGCCCAGGCGCTCTGCGCGCTGAACGATGTCGGTCTCCCCGATGAGGACCTTGGTGTCCTCCGGCCGCGAGGCCCACTGCAAGTCGAACGGACCGAGCACCGGGATGGCCGTGCGCTCCATCAGGATCCGCGCAACGTCGAGCGATCGCTCGGTGATCTCGGTCGCCGTCGTGCCCGGCGCCACCATCCCGAGCGGCACGAGCACGATGGCCCGCGGCCGCCACTCGCCGCCCACCGGCGTCACTTCGACGATCGTTTTGGGCCCACCGCAGGCCGTCCCGAGCAGGACGGCGCACACGGCGAGCAGGCTCAGGCGAAGGGCAGACGACCGCGCGTTCTTCATGGCCGGAGCCTGCCACAGCTGGGGCGGCCGGGGAAGCGGCTCCAGGCTCCGGCGTCACGCGTCGAGCGGCGCCCGCTCCCGGCGTGCATTGGGAACCCGCGGATCACGCCACCGGCACGCCGTACGCCGCAAGCGTCTCGTCGCGCGTGACGAGCGTCCATCCACCACGCATCGCCTGAGCGACGAGCAGCCGATCGAAGGGGTCGCGGTGGTGCCACGGCAACGTGCGCACCCCGAGCGCGTCGTCGGGCGTCACGTCGAGCCACTCCAGTCCCCGCTCCGCCATCACACCGGGGAGCCAGCGCTCGGCCGGGCCGGGCAGCGTCAGCTTGCCAATGGACTGCTTGATCGCGATATCCCACGCAGAGGCGGCGCTTACGGCCACACGATTGTCCGCCCTGACGATGGCCTCGGCCGCCCCACGCGAGAGGCGAAAAGGCGCGGACAGGACCCAGAGCAAGACATGCGTGTCGAGCAGCAGCTTCATGGCTCGATTGCCCCGAATGCCACCGCGATATCCTCAGGCAACACGTCGAAGTCCGAAGCGATCAGGATCTGCCCTTCGTAGCCGCCGAGCGTCCGTGGGGCGAGGCGCGGCACGAAGGCCACGAGACGCGCGATCGGCCGCCCACCGCGCGCAATCACGATCTCCTCACCGGCAGCGGCGCGATCGACCAGGCGCGACAGGTGGGTCTTGGCCTCGTGGAGGTTGATCTGCTGCATTCTTACCGGCCTACGGCCCGGGAGCGGGCCACGGACTTAGTCTAGTCGGGTCCGGTGCCTGAGGCAAGCGCGTCAGCCCACCTCGTCAGACCGACACAGCGTCGTCCTCCCGGACTGCCGCGGCCCCGTGAGCGTGACGATCGCGTAGGTCGGACACGCGCCACGCCTTGTCCCGTCGCATGGAGCAACCTACGGGCAGGTCTTCTGGATGCACTCGGCCGCGCGCTGCGGGATCTCGCTGCACTGGAACGGCGTCGAACCGAACTGCTCGGCGCACGTGATCGCACACTTTCCCGGCTTGTTCTGGTCCGCGAATGGCTTGCAGAAGTCCTTGCAGGGAGCGAGGCACCCTCCCCAGGCGTCGACGGGACAGGCCCCGAAGCAGCAGTAGGCGATGCCCTTGGGGCACACGCAGTCGCAGGGTAGCTCACCGTTGACGACGTGCGGGTGGTCGGCGCCCGCCTTGGCGAAGGGGTCGTATTTGGCCTGCTGCGCGCCGAAGGCGTTCGACCAGAGCTTGTCGGGCGCCACGCCGCCGGCGTCGACTTCGGCCAGTCCCTTCAATAGAGCCTGCGAGAAGGTCGTGCCGAAGGCGGCGGGGTCGAACTCCCGCGTCTCGTTGCCCGCGGTGGACGCGATGAACTGTCGTACGCCCGGGACCTTCGCCAGATCCCCGGCGAGGCCGCCCGAGTAGCAGGCGTCGACGATCACCGTCGCGTGACAGGTCTTGGTCTCCTTGATCCACGCGGCGAGGCGCTCGCCTGCAACGAGCTTGTCGCCGATCTCGAGGCCCCAGAACTTCTTCGCGTTCGGGAAAGGCGTCTGCCCGTCGGGATAGGGCATGGCGTTGCCCTGGAGGTCATAGCAGTTGTCGGTAACCTCAGATTTTTCGTTTATTCCAGTTTTATCCGTGTTGCGCAAATAGCACAGCCCGGCCACCTGCTGGCCGGACTCGTCGGCCATCACGATGAGGCGAACGCCGTGGCTCACCACGTAGACCAGCAGCCGGTCGCAGCAGCGCATCTTGTTCTTGATCGCCGAGAAATGCGTGTCGAGTCGCGCCCGCGCGTCGGCGTGCAGGCTCGCGTCCACGATGTAGTAGCGCCCGCCCTGCTCGCTGACCTCGCCGCCGAGACCGAGCTTGCCGAGGACCGTGTCCATGTCGTTGATGTTCGTGCTCATGTGCTTGCTTCCGCGGCCCGCGCCGGCGACGAGCACGACGTACGATCGCGGCGGGTCCTCGCCCTTGGGACAGTCGTTTGCGTCGCCGTCGAAGCTCAGGGCCCCCCGCCACAGGTCGTGGCGCGGCTCGCTGAGGGCGCCGGTCGTCGTGCCGCCGGCCTGTGGGCTCTGGTAGACCACCTGCGCGCCCGGTGGCAGCGTCCCGTCCGTCCCGAAGGGGGCCTCGTCACCGAGCACGGGCCAGAAGTCGTGCGTCTGGACGCTCACCTTCCCGGTTGACTCGCCCACGTACACGAACCGGCTCGCGTGCGCGAACATCGAGTCCGGCGCGTCGTCGACCCAGAAGAAGAAGGCGCTCTCGTCGAGCACGTCGGCCGCGCCGCCCGCCGGAAACACGCCCACCTTCGTGCCCTTCGGGAGCGGTGTCACGAAGCCGTAGGCGACGAGCGGGTGATCCTCGCTCCCCGGGCCGATCACCTCGGCCAGGAGCTTGTCGCGCGCGGCCGAGTAGCCAGGCGCGACCGGGACCGATGCGACATCCGAGCCTGCCGGCCCGGTCGAGCCGTCGAGGCCCGCGACCGCGGCGTCGGCACCAGGCGGGAGCGTGTTGGAACCGGAGGAGGACGGCGAGCAGCCGGCCGGCGCGGCGAGCACGAGCGCGAGGCCCGCGAGGAAACACCCAGCGCGCATCATGGTGGGGAAGCATGACATGGTGACCCCCTTCGTGATGCGGGTGATTGTAGCGAGCCTGAAGGTGGATCGAAAGCGCGCGCAGGCCGCCGCTCCGCCCTTGCCCGCACCGGCCCCCCCGGCGCACCATCCCGCGCGGAGGTCAGCCCATGCGCCGCCCGCCCTGCCTGGTAGCCATCCCGCTCGCCACCCTCGCCCTGCTCGCGTGCATGCCCGCGCTCGCGCAGCCACCGCGGCCGGTGCTCTACTTGCAGCCCTACGGCGCGTCGCTGCCCGAGTCGACCCTGCGCGGCGTGGAGGAGGCCCTGCGCGCGTTTTACGACGTGGAGCTGCGCCGCCTGCCACTCGCGCCGCTGCCACGCAAGGCCTGGTATGCGCCGCGCAAGCGGTGGCGGGCGGACGTGCTGCTCGACGCGCTGGAGGCGCGGCTGCCGCCGGGCGCGGACCGCATCCTGGGCCTGACCGCCGAGGACATCTCGACCACGAAGGGCGACGTGTACGACTGGGGCGTGATGGGGCTCGGGCGGCTCGGCGGGAAGACCTGCGTGATCTCGATGTTTCGGGCGAACAAAGGGGTCTCGGCCGCGCGCGGGGCGCAGCGCCTCGCGAAGGTCGCCGTGCACGAGGTCGGCCACACGCTCGGCCTCGAGCACTGCCCCAACGTGGGCTGCCTCATGGAGGACGCGAAGGGAAGGGCCGCGACGAGCGACCGCGAGACGGACCTCTGCGCCACGTGCCGCGCGCACCTGCGGCAGTCGGGGAGGCCCGCGAAGGATGGACGCGGGGCTCCGTGGCGCAGTAAGATGGTGTTTATGTTTCTTTTGTGCCGGCGGCGCAGCACGCAGTGTCTCACGAAGCGCCGCACGACGAGACGTCGACGCATCGCAGGCGCGCCATCTCCGGCAAGCGGTCCACGCCTTGCCGTCTCGCCACACCGCCTGCGCCGTCGCCGTGCTCCGATCGACGCCACATCACACATGGCAGCGCTTGGTCGCTACGCCACTTCGTACATAAACACCCTCTGCGCCGATCGGCTCTCTACAGAAGCGCATCCACAATCGCATTGAGCGTCGCGCTCGGCCGCATGGCCGCCTCGGTCTTGACGACGTCCGGATCGTAGTAGCCACCCATGTCCACGGGCTTGCCCTGCGCCGCGAGCAGCTCGGTGTTGACCTGCGCCTCGTTTTCCTGCAACTGCTTGGCCACGCTCGCAAAACGCGCCTTGAGCTCGGCGTCCTTGTTCTGCGCCGCGAGCGCCTCGGCCCAGTACATCGCGAGGTAGAAGTGGCTGCCGCGGTTGTCTATCTGGCCCACCTTGCGCGCCGGGGACTTGTTGTTGTCGAGGAACTTGCCGATGGCGACGTCGAGCGTCTCGGCCAGCAGCGCGGCGCGCCGGTTGCCGGAGGTGGCGCCGATGTGCTCGAGCGACGCGCAGAGCGCGGAGAACTCGCCGAGCGAGTCCCAGCGCAGGTAGCCCTCCTTCTGGAACTGCTGCACGTGCTTGGGGGCCGATCCACCCGCGCCCGTCTCGAAGAGGCCGCCGCCGGCGAGCAGCGGGACTATCGAGAGCATCTTCGCGGAGGTGCCGATCTCCAAAATCGGGAACAGATCCGTGAGGTAATCACGCAGCACGTTGCCCGTGACCGAGATCGTGTCGAGGCCCTTGCGAATGCGCTCGAGCGAGTACGTCATCGCCTCGACCGGGTGCAGGATGCGGATCTCGAGCCCGGTGGTGTCGAGCTCGGCGAGGCAGGTCTCCACCTTGGCGATGATCTGCGCGTCGTGCGCGCGCTCGCGGTCGAGCCAGAACACGGCCGGCGCGCCCGTGGCCCTCGCGCGGCGCACGGCGAGCTTGACCCAGTCGCGCACGGGGATGTCCTTGGTCTGGCACGCGCGGAAGATGTCGCCGCCGTCGACCTGCTGGCTGAGCAGCGGCTCCCCGGTCGCCGCGTCGACGATGCGGATCGTGCCGTCGCCGGGTGCGATGAAGGTCTTGTCGTGCGAGCCGTACTCCTCGGCCTTCTGCGCCATCAGGCCCACGTTGGGCACCGATCCCATCGTCGCGGGGTCGAGCGCGCCGTGCCGCTTGCAGTCCTCGAAGATCGTCTTGTAGGTGGTCGCGTAGCAGCGGTCCGGGATCATCGCCTTCGTGTCGTGCAGCTTGCCGTCCGGGCCCCACATCCGGCCGGACTCGCGCACGACGACCGGCATGGACGCGTCCACGATGACGTCGTTCGGAACGTGCAAGTTTGTGATTCCCTTGTCCGAATCGACCATGGCGAGCGCGGGCCGCGTGGCGTAGACGGCCTGGATGTCGGCCGCGATCTCGGCCTGCGCGTTCGCGGGCAACACCTTGATCTTGTTGTAGAGATCGCCGAGTCCCAGGGCCGGGTTGACGCCGAGCGAGGCGAGCGTCGCGCCGTGCTTGTCGAAGACGTCCTGGTAGAAGACGCTCACGGCGTGACCAAACATGACGGGGTCCGACACCTTCATCATCGTCGCCTTGAGGTGCAGCGACAGCAGCAGGCCCTTGTCCTTCGCCTCCGCGATCTGCTCGGCGTAGAACGCCCGCAGCGCCTTGACGTGCATCACCGACGCGTCGAGGATCTCGCCCGCGAGCAGCCCGAGCTTGTCCTTGAGCACCGTCACCGCCCCGCCGGCCGCGACGTACTCGAAGCGCACGTCGGTCGGCTTCGCGAGCGTCGTTGAGGTCTCGCTGCCATAGAAGTCGCCGCTCGTCATGTGCGAGACGTGCGACCTGGACTCGGGCGACCAGGCGCCGAGCTTGTGTGGGTTCTTCTTCGAAAAGTTCTTGACCGACAGCGGCGAGCGCCGGTCGGAGTTGCCTTCGCGCAGCACGGGGTTGACCGCGGAGCCGAGGACCTTCGCGAAGCGGGCCTGGAGCGCCTTGTCCGCGTCATCCTTGGGGTTTTCGGGGTAATCTGGTATGGCGTATCCGTGAGCATTCAGCTCCTTGATCGCCTCCTTGAGCTGCGGGATGGACGCCGAGATGTTCGGCAGCTTGATGACGTTGGCCTCGGGCCGGTGCGTCAGCTCGCCGAGCTCGGCCAGGTAGTCCGGGATGCGCTGCGCCTCTGTCAAATTCTCTGGGAAATTCGCAATGATACGCCCCGCGAGCGAGATGTTGCGCGTCTGCACCGACACGCCGGTCCCCTTTGTGAAGCCCTTCACGATGGGCAGCAGCGAGTACGTCGCGAGCGCGGGCGCTTCGTCAATCTGAGTCCAAATGATCGTCGACTTCTGGGTGCTCATGGCGTGTCCTTCGTTGGGCGTGTGGGGACGTGTGGGGGCGTGTTTGGGGGCGTGAGGACGTGATGACGCTGCCGGGTTGGTGTGCCGCTCGGCGCCGGGGCCTGGCCGGGCGCGGTGCGGGCGCGGTGCGGGCGCGGAGATTAGATCCGGAGGGGCTCCATGGCAAGCGGCGCGCGGTGCCATCCAGGGGGGCAGCCGCCAGAAAACAGATCGAAATCAGTACCCCACACCGGACAACGTCACCGTGAAGATACCCTTGACTGCCGGGTTCTTCGGCGCGACCAGGTCGAGCGTCAACGTGGCCGTATAGGTGCCGGACTTCTTCGGCTTGAAGGTCAGCGAGGCCGTCACGCGCTTGCCCGGTGCGAGCGTGGTCGTCTTGCCGGTCTTTGGGCAGCCCTTGAGCGTCATCGCGAGCGCGCCCACGCCGTCTTTGACCGTGCAGCTCTTGATGGTGAGGGTGTCGTTGCCCGTGTTGACCAGATCCACCTTCTGTGTCGATGACTTGCCAGCTTTCGTCTTGGGCATGTCGAGCTTGCCGGACACGGTCAGCTGCGGCGGGTAGGTCAGGTTGTGCCACTCGAGCAGGAGGTTGTCGCCGCCGGAGGGCAGCGGGCCCGTGCCGAGCCACTTCCAGCTCTGCCCGTTGTCGGTCGAGATCCTGAACTTGTAGGGATAATTGCCGTCGTCGACCCAGGCCACGCCGTTGGGGCTCGACAGGGGGCTGCCATGCTGGCGGACGTTCCACTCAAAGCGCCAGTTGTTGCCAAAATTCTCAAAAAATTCAAGTTGATATGCATGCCAGTCGCCGGTCGGCTTGCCCGAGAAGAAGGGGGACCACACCTCGACGCGCACGAAGCCGCCCTTGGCTGCCTCGATGGCGCCTGCGACGTCGGTGACGGCCGGGACGTAGAGCTCGACCGCGGGTTTGGGCGGCGGCCAATAGCCGGAGGGTTGCGAGATGAATGGGGTTTCGAGGCTCGGGAAGAACATGTATCCGGCCTTCCATACGCCGTCCGGGCTCGTCTGCCATGCCTTGGAGAACTGCGTGTGCCCGGTCTGAGCCCACTGCACACCCGGCGGTGCGTTGATGAATCCTTTGTAATTCTTTCCGTTCAGACTGTCCCAGAGGGTGTTCTTCGGGCACGCGGCCTCCACCCAGAACGTGAGGTTCGAGCCGGGCATCAGCTGCGCCGCGGGGATAAGCCCGATCCACTTCGTGTTGAGGCCGTAGCCGCCGTAATGGATGGCGTCGATGCCCATCGGTGTGTCGGTGACCGGGCCTGCGCCGACCTTCCAGTGCAGGATCGCGTTGACCCCGGGCACCTCGGGCCACGTCTCGACCGTGACGGCGAGCGGATGCGCGCTAAAGAGCGCGTCGCCCGGCAGCTTGCGCTTCCAGCCGTCCTGCCGCGCCTCGAGCGAGCCCACGCCTTGCAGCGGCGCGACGGCGAGCACGCTCGTGAGCCAGTCCTTGCCGCCGTGGTCGAGCAGGACCACGCCGGTCGCCGTGACGACCTTGAACGTGGTGCGCACCTGCGTCCCGACCGGGAATTTCCCGAGATCGAAGACGACCGAGGGCCTGCCTTGCACGACCGTAACCTTCCCCGCGAGGTCCTTCTGCGTCGACCAACCATCGGTCGTCATCTGCGCGGCGGCCGACTTGGGCGTCGCGGCGCCCGGCCAGGTTACGAGCGCATAGACCAATCGGTCGTCCTTGCCGGGCGCGGGGGGCGTCACGAAGACCTCGTACGCGATGTCCGTACCGAGCGGCGCGAGGTGCAACGCCTCGTTTGTCGTCAAGAATCCGCCCTTGACGAGCGAGCCGGCGACGGACGTCGAGGCCAGCGGCGCCTCGACGACGGTGTAGGCGGGCTCGGGCTCGGGCTCCTGCGCGGTCTCGGTCGGCTCGACGGCACAGCCAGCCGCCATCATCGCGATAACTAGCAGGAATCTCGGGACCTTCATGCGGACCTCCGGTCTCGGAGGCGCGCTTGTACGCCCATCGGGACGCGAAATCCATGACGCGCGTCAGTGCATCAGATCTGGCAGCGATCAGGGCTCGACAACGATGAACGCGGCCCAGAGCGCGGGGTCGGGCGGCGGTGCGCCGGGCTTCTTCAGGGCGTCGTAGGTCGCCCGCCGCGCGAGCGCCATGGCGTCGGCCGGTGATCGGCCTGCGCCCAGCGCCGTGTAGAACGACGTCATCAGCAGTCGGGTGGCCTCGTCGTCGACCTTCCACAGGCTCATCACGAGCGCGCGCGCGCCGGCGGCCAGAAACGCCCGGCGCAGGCCGAAGACCCCCTCGCCCGACCGCAGATCGCCGAGGCCCGTCTCGCACGCCGAGAGCACGACGAGCTCCGTGCCGCGCAGGTCGATGGCCGCAACCTCGTCGGCCGTGAGGAAGCCGTCGTCCTCGCCGTCGCCGCCGCTGACCGCCCCGGCGAGCACGAGGCCGGAGTAGAGCAGCGGGTTCGCGCGGGTCGCCGAGAGCTTGCCGGAGGCCGCTCTGGAGGTGTCGTGCGCGCGCGAGCACTCGGCGCTCTGGAAGAAGCCGTGCGTGGCGATGTGCACGATCCGCTTGCCGGTCGCGGCCTTGCGTACCGCCGCCTCAGTCGACGCCGCGCCTGCGAGCGTGGCGACGTTCCCGCGCGCGAGCGGTACCACGAGCTTGCCAACCTCGACCCCCTCGGCAGCCGCGCCCTCCAGGTCCTCCCAGCGACCGCGGAAGGCCGAACACGTGCCGAGCGGCCCCCGATCACCGCCGCGCTTGCCGCGTTTTTGTCCCGCCGTCGCCGTGTCGTGCATCGCGTAGGTCGCCCCGCCGACGACCAGCGCGCCCCGCGTCAGCCCGCCGAGCGGGCGCGGTCGCAGCAGGTCGGTGCCGCTCGTGAGGTAGCGGAAGCTCTTCTCGAGGCCGAGGAAGCTCGCCTTGTCACCGCGCAACACGGGCAGCGCCTCGGCCGGCAGCAGCGAGAGCGCAGCGTCGGGCGCGACGAGCACGGTCTCGACGGCGTGGAGGCGCGCGAGCAGCGGGCCGTAGAGGTGCGCCGTCAGCTCCGGCGTGGGCCGCCCCTTGCCATCGTCCGCCAGGGCCTCCCAGGCCGTTCGCACCTCGGACTCGAGCGTCTGGCCGCTGTAGCCCGGCCCGGTCAGGCGCGAGGCCGTCAGACGGCAGCCCTCCTTTTCTAGCAGAAATCCCACATAATCATGAACTTCCTTGCGAAGCGGCGCGATCGTCACGACCTCATAGAGCGCCGCCTTCGGCGGCAGCGCCTTGCACACGGCGTCCAACGTCGGCAGTGCGCTCGCGCGGTTTGCCGCGAAGATCGCGCTTTTGCGAGCGATCTGGGTCTCGATGGCGCCCCGTTTGCCGAGCGCCTCGTCAAAACGCGTGTCGAGCTCCGCGCGTGCCGTCGTCCCGCCCCCAGCCTCGCGCTGCACGTGCAGCTTCGCGAGCTGCCGGGTCAGCGACTTCCACGTGTCGCCGAGGTGCTTGACGGCCGGGTCGTCGAGCGCCGACAAGGCCTCGCGCTCCTCCATCGTCGCGCGCAGCACGCGCCCCTTCTCGGCGAGCATCAGCTCGAAGGCCTCCTTCGCGCGCGCAGGCTCCGCGAGCCCCTTGCCCTGCACGACCAGCAGGTTGAGCAGCCGGTTCGCGAAGACCGACGCCGCCTCGGCGGCCTCCAGCTTGCGCCGCTCGTCCGCGACCGCAAAACGCCGGGTGCGCTCGGCCCGCACGACCTCGAGCGCCGCGCGCGCCGCGGTCAGGGCCGCCTGCTGGTCGCCGAGCGCCTCATGCGCCTTGGACTCGCCGTCGCGCACCCACCCGAGCAACATCGACCGGCCGAGGCCCGGCGAGCGCAGCACCTGTTCCGCGGCCTGATAGCGGGCGAGCGCATCCTTGTGCCGGCCAAGCACGCCGAGCGTGACCGCGAGGTTGTTCTCGGCCGTCGCGGTCTCCATCGACGCGCCACCGAAGGCCTTGCGAAACCCGGCGACCAGTGTCTCACGCAGCGCCCGCGCGCCCTCGTAGTCGCCGGTCGCGTGCCGGGTCGCGGCCAGGTTGTCGGCGATGACGAGGTTGAACGGGTGGTCGGCGTCGAAGTGCTTTCGCCCCGCGGCGAGCGCGTCCTCGAGCAGCACCCGCGCCTCGGCATGCTTGCCCTGCAAACCCAAGGAGGTCGCGAGGTTCGCGCGCGTCTGCACGGCGTCCACGTGTTCGGCCCCGTGCGAGGCGACGATCAGCGCGAGCGCCTTGCGCCGCAACGCCACCGCCTCCTCGTGCCGACCGAGATCGTCCAACACATTCGAGTGGTTGTCGTAGGTCACGCCGAGGTTGAAGCGGGCCTTGTCGCCAAGCGAGCCGAACACCCCCTCCGCCTCCTCGTAGCCATCGAGCGCCTCTGCGTACCGCCCGAGCTTGCGATACGCGATGGCGAGCGTGGACAAAGCGTTGCCCACGTAGACCGGCTCGGGCGGGTTGAGCTTGCGCGCGAGGCCGACCGTCGGCTCCATCACCTCGATCGTCGCGCCGGGATCGCCGCGCTCCGCTTCGAGGATGCCGACCATCATCAAGCGCACGACATGCGTGACCGAGCCGGCCCCCTTGAGCTGCACGGCGAGCGGCACGGCCTTGCGTGCGGCCGCCACCGCCTTGTCGAACCGACCGGCCGAGCGCGAGACCTCCGACAGGCGCACGAGCACACCGAGGAGCTCGTCGGGACGCCCGCCGCCGCGCGCGATGCCGCCGGCAAGCCGCTCCAGGGCCGCTATCTGACGCGGGCGATCGCGCTCCGCCTCGGCGAGCAGGCTCGCGGCGAACGCGCACATCACCTCGGCGCGCACAGGCTTGTCGGCCGAGGCCTTCCACGCCGTTTCCCCTGCAAGAACGGACGCCTTTGCTGCGGGGATGTCTTTGCGCTCGAGCGCCTTGAGGCCCTCCACGCACAGGCGCTGAGACTCCGGCAGGGGCGGCGGCGGCGGTTGCTGCAGCGCGGGCGGCGTGGTTGGGGGCTGCGTCTCGGCGAGGGCGGGGGCGGCTACGAACAGGGCGAGGAGCGCGAGGGGCGGGACGAACGGGAGGTGCGGGAGGCGCGGGAGGTGCGGGAGGCGGCGCGGGGGGCACATGCGCGGAGGTTACGAGGGGGCGGCGGTGGGCGCAATGGGGTTTGGGGGCGTGGGGCGTGGGGCAGGATGGGTCCGCCCCATCCCGTCCACACGCCCTTCAGCCCGGCCCCCGCGCCGGGCTTGAGCCTGTCTCCCTGCCGTAGGTTTCCAACCCGCGGCGCCTCCGCCGCCTCAGCGCCGTTGCTAGCCGCCCTTCGACGGCCAGCTCTCGTAGCTCGCCTACCACGCCCACCTCAGCCTCGACATCGTCCGCGACGCGGCATCCCTCGACCGCATCCGGGCTTACATCGCGGACAACCCGGCCCGCTCGGCCACCGACAGCGACAACCTGGACGCCGTCGGCACGAACCCGGAGACGTGGGATCCCTGACGCCGATGGCGCGCGCGCGTGCCTGTCCGTAGCGGTGGTCCGTAGCCACCGAAGACGCGCCTTGCGCGGGAACAAAGTGCGGACACAGGGGTCCGCCCCTACGATCCCTGCGACCCCGGCGATCCCTCCGCCCTTGCCTGGTGGTTGCCGCCCCATCTCACGCGTCCGGCCTGGCCTGGCGCGCGCCGTCCCAGGCGTCCACCGCTTTTCGGTCCGGGCGGACACAGGGGTCCGCCCCTACAACGTTGAACGGTAGTCAACGCCCTTGCACAATCCCGTTGACCGCCATCCCCGCCCCCGCGTCAAATGACGTTGTCGCGGATTCTGCCTCATATTCGTCGTTTTGCACGCCGCCGCGACAACAAAATGCGCGCACCACCGAGGCACGATTGCGGTTGCGTGGCGCGCTCGGGACGCCTCTGCGACCGACGGCATGACGGCGCCTGCCTGCGTCGAACACGTCGACCTTCGCGACGTAGGGGCGGACCCCTGTGTCCGCCCGATCGCGCGCTGGGCCGCCGAGCCTATCCCCATCGGCCCCGGCAACGCGTTCGTGCCGGCCGTCCTCACGCTCGACGACCTGCCGGTGCCGCGGACGGTGGACGAGGCCGCGGCACACCCCTACGCGACCGTCCTGGCGGCCATCGTGCATGCCGAGGCCCCCGACGCGGTCGCTGTCTCGAACTTGGCCATGGCGGCGATCGCGAAATCGCTGTCGCCCGTAACGACAACGCACGTGTATCATGGCGCTGTGGAAGGCCCTCGACCGGGCCGCGCATGCCGAACTGGAGGCCAAGATGGATTTTCAGTCGCTCCCGCAGCCCCAGGTCGAAATCGAGGACGACCCCGACCTGCCGATGTTCTTCAAGCGCGGGGTCGCCCTGGGTCGGCAGCGAGGACGGGAGGAAGGGCGGCAGGAAGGTCGCATCGAGGATCTGCTCGACGTGCTCGAGGTGCGCGGCCTCGCGCCGACGGACGCGCAGCGCGCGACGATCACCTCCTGCCGCGACATCGCGCTCCTCAAGTCCTGGCACCGCCGCGCGCTGACGGCAGAGAGCGCAGACGCGGTCTTCGAGGGCTGATGCGCACACGAACCACGCCCACGTTAAGGCGCTGACAACCGCACGCAACCCAACAGGCCCCTGATCCAGATCAGCAGCCCCGGCGACCCGCTCACCCGGCCCCGCCCTGCGCGTTGCCTCGGCGGGGGTTGCGGTGTACAAGTTTCGCAATCCCAGGGGGGTGTCCCCGGACGGTCTTCAGATGGATCGGATCGTGCTTGGCCTGCTCGTCGCGTGTGCGCTCGCCGTGGTCGGTTGCTTCGACGACAAGAAGCCGGGAGCCGGCGCGGTCGACGTGTCGCTGACCGACGCGGACATCGCCGAGGCGGTCGGGACCGACGCGGGCTCGACGGACGGGGCGCAGGGCGGTCCGGGTGAGACGGACACGGCCATCGACGCGGTGATCGACGCCGCATCGGACGTAGGCCTCGACGCAGCGGCCGACGTTGCCCCCGACACGGTTCCGGACGCAGCACCTGACGCAGCCCCCGACACGGCCCTGGACACAGGCGCCGACACGCCCGACGCCTCC
>Ga0172370_10000956_pt1 | contig 44982 bp, 33 predicted proteins | sample LakKiv5m_FD_114538 | JGI IMG/M metagenome (GOLD analysis project Ga0172370, IMG submission 114538) | Freshwater microbial communities from Kabuno Bay, South-Kivu, Congo - kab_022012_11.5m | ecosystem: Environmental > Aquatic > Freshwater > Lake | place: Democratic Republic of the Congo...
CGCGAAGCAGCCTCGAACGCCTTCTGTAGAGCGTTTGTCATAGCCGAAGAACAGTAATCCGATCCGCCCACAGTGGCCGGTTCCGGCAGGGAAACGTCCAACGGCCTGCGCATGAGCAGCCGGCGCGAGACGCGTGGCCTTGATGCCGAGCGCCATGCCGGACTGCTCAAGGTGCTGGTTATGCGTCGAGAATCGTTCGGAGTTGGCACTGCAGTTCCGGGATGCGCTTCTGGACCACGTCCCACACCAATTCATAGTCGACGCCAAAGTAGTCGTGGATGAGTCGATCACGCATGCCAGCGATGGCCCGGCTTCAACGGCGGAATGCTGCGCGCAAAAGTCGTCAGGGACATTCTTCGCAGCCTCTCCAATGATCTCGAGGCTGCGAACGAACGCCCTCCACAGTGTGTCGTTGGTCGCGAACGCCTCGAAGCTCACGCCTGCACTCTGGGCCACCAGGTAGTCAGCTCCGAGCAGGATGTGCCGGAGGTAATCACGTGGCTCGAAGGACATCGTGGGCTTCCTCCAAAATGCGCGGCTTTATGAATGGTGACAGTGCTTCCAATGTTGCGAGCGCGACTGAGTGTCCAAGCCGCGCTTCAAGCAGTTCGGAAAATGCAAAGAAATGGCCATGAGTCTTGGCACCAGGTGCAAACTGCTACGAGCAGAGCGACGTCGCTGTCTGGCCGAGCTTCGCCGCGTACGACCGAACCGAACAACGCGAGACTCTCAACGCCGAGCCCCTTCTGCCAACATACATGAGACACCAACCCCATCCGAAAGTTGTGTAGCGGGGCGGGAAGGTGAGAGAAGATGGGAATCATGCGTGCGACCGTGGTTCGCCGACCCGCAGGTGTTGGTGAAGTCGAAGATGGAATCGAGGATCGGCGCGACGTTGAGGTCGTAGCCAAACCGAAGCGACGGCACTTTACCGCGCACTACAAGATTCGCGTTCTGCGAGAGGCCGACGAAGCTGCGAAGGTCGGCGGGGTGGGCGAACTTCTGCGCCGTGAGGGGCTGTACTCCTCGCACCTGACGGCATGGCGACGCGAGCGGGAGCAAGGCGAGCTGCGCGCGCTGTCGAAGAAGCGTGGCCGCAAGCCGACCAAGGATCCGCAGACCAAAGAGATTCAGAAGCTCGCTCGCGAGAACGAGCGGTTGCGTTGTCGCCTGGCCCAGGCCGAGGCGATCATCGAAGTTCAAAAAAATGCCGCGCTCCTGGGGATCCCCCTGAAGGGGTTGGTGTCTCATGCATGTTGGCAGGAGGGGCGGGAAGCAACGCGACACGGTCCTTGTCCCCTTGCCGGCACGGACGACTATGCAGTTGCTGGCGAAGCGAAGTCGACATCTTTCACGCGCAGGCGGCAGCATTCCGTGAGACGAAGCCCACTTCCGTACAGAAGTGGCGCCATCAGGAGGCGGAGTCCGTCCAACCTGCCGAGGACGCGGCCCACTTCTTCTCTTGTCAACACGACGGGCAGGCGCCGGGGCGTCTTGGCTGGCGCAATGTGCGGAATGCGCGGCAGGTCGATCTGCAGCACCTCACGATAGAGAAGCAGCAGCGCGTGGAGGGCCTGGTTCTGGGTGCGCGCTGTTACTTTGTCGTGTATCGCTGGGTGGGCGAGAAAGGCGCCGATAGCTCGAGCGTCGCGCTGATCCGGATGACGCATTTCGTGATATAGCACGTAGCGACGGATCCAGCCCCAGTACGCATTCTCGGTGCTGCGGCTGTAGTGCTTGGTGCGAATCGTCTGCTGGACACGTTCTACGAGGCGGGGTTTGGCGTCAGGCGCCGGACACGGAGACGGCGGGTGGCCCATACGAGGTGGTTCGGTCGGGCGTTGGCGTGCGAGCGCTCGATATCGCGCCGCAAACGTCAGTCGATCGCGCGGCGCGTGGCTGTCCACAACGACACGGTCAAGGTCTGGTGGGTGTTGCCGCCGGCGGCTTCGAGGTGGCGGACTTCGAACGCGGACAATCCCGCGTCGTCGCACCAGCGCGCCACCTCGTCGTCGGCTAGTCCGAGACGCCGGTGGGCGTGCTCGGTGCGCAGGAACTCGAGACCGTGAGGCGCGAAATCGACGACCAGCATGCGCCCGCGCGGGCGCAGCAGACGCGCGCCTTCGCGGATCGCCGCCGCCGGATCGTCGAGGAAGTGAAGGACGTGGTGCAAGGTCACGACGTCGGCGCAACCGCTCTCGAGCGGAACGTCGTAGAGATTGCCGAGGCGCACCTGGCAGTTGCCGATGCCGCGCGCGCTCGAGTTGGCGCGCGCGACGTTGAGCATTTCGCGGCTCGAGTCGATGCCGGTGCCGCGCCTTACGCGCGGCGAGAACAGTTCCAGGATGCGTCCGGTGCCGGTGCCGAGATCGACGAGGTCGCCGAGGTCTCCTTCGCCGGCAGCTTCGAGCATCGCGCGTTCGACGGCCGCTTCGCCGACGTAGAGGTCGCGAATGCTGTCCCAACTCTCTGCGTTCTCGCGAAAGTACGCCGCCGCGCGCTCGGCGCGCTCGCTGCGGATCAACGCGAGGCGTTCACGGTCCCTTGCGAGCCCGGCGTCGCCGTCGGGCAACAGTTCGAGCAGTGCGGCGGTGAGCCCGCCGCCGGGGCCGCTGCGCGCCACGCGATAGAACGCCCACGCGCCTTCGCGCGAGCGCTCTAGCAGGCCGGCGTCGCACAGCAGTTTCAGATGACGGCTCACGCGCGGCTGGCTCTGCCTGAGCACGCGGGTGATTTCCGAGACGGTGAGTTCGCCGCCGGCAAGGATCGCCAGCAGCCGCAGCCGCGTCGGTTCGGCGACTGCCCTTAGACCGGCCAGAAGAGCGTTCATGCCAGCCGCAACTCTACCGACGTTAACGCGGTAGCGAGACTACCGGCACCGCGATGTCTTCTCGTTTCCGCGTCATCGCGTTGCGCGGGTCTCGGTGAGTCTGGCCGGCCGGGACTTCGTCGTCAGCAGCGCCGGTGCTCGCCGCGAATCGATTCATCGATGGGCACGGCCGACGCTAGTAGCGATAGCGATCGGGCTTGAAGGGCCCGTCCACCGGCACGCCGATGTAGGCTGCCTGCCGATCGGTGAGTCGCGTGAGCTTCGCGCCGATCTTCTTCAGGTGCAGACGCGCGACCTGTTCGTCGAGGTGCTTGGGAAGCACGTAGACCTCTTTGGCGTAGGCGCCGGGCTTCTGCCACAGTTCCATCTGCGCGAGCACCTGATTGGTGAACGAGTTTGACATGACGAAACTCGGGTGGCCGGTGGCACAACCGAGGATCACCAGGCGGCCTTCGGCCAGCAGAATGACGCGCTTGCCATCGGGGAAGATGATGTGATCCACCTGCGGCTTGATGTTCTCCCAACGGCACGACTTCAGTCCGGCCACGTCGATCTCGCTGTCGAAGTGACCGATGTTGCAGACGATGGCCTGGTCTTTCATGCGCGCGATGTGGTCGAAGCTGATCACCTGGAAGTTGCCGGTGGCGGTGACGAAGATGTCGGCCTGGTCGGCAGCTTCTTCCATCGTCACTACGCAGTAACCTTCCATCGCCGCCTGCAGCGCGCAGATCGGATCGATCTCGGTGACCCACACCCTGCAACCGAGGCCGCGCAGCGACTGCGCGCAACCCTTGCCGACGTCGCCGTAGCCGCACACCACGGCGATCTTGCCGGCCATCATCACGTCGGTGGCGCGCTTGATGCCATCGACCAGCGACTCGCGGCAGCCGTAGAGGTTGTCGAACTTGCTCTTTGTCACCGAGTCGTTGACGTTGATTGCGGGGAAAGGCAGGTCGCCTTTCTCCTGCATTTGGTAGAGGCGGTGCACTCCGGTGGTTGTCTCTTCGGTCACGCCGCGGATGTTGGCGCGGATCTTCGAGTAGAAGTGCGGATCGCTTGCCAGGCGCTTGCGAATCGCGGCGAACAGCACGGTCTCTTCTTCGCTGCCGGGGTTGTCGAGGACCTTCGCGTTGGTCTCGGCCTTGGAGCCGAGGATGACGAGCAACGTTGCGTCGCCGCCGTCGTCGAGGATCATGTTGGGCGTGCCGCCGTCGCTCCACTCCAAGATGCGGTGGCTGTAGTCCCAGTACTCTTCGAGGCTCTCACCTTTGTAGGCGAAGACCGGAACGCCGCGCTCGGCGATCGCCGCGGCAGCGTGGTCCTGGGTGGAGAAGATGTTGCACGAGGCCCAGCGCACCTCGGCGCCGAGTTCGACCAGGGTCTCGATCAGCACCGCGGTCTGGATCGTCATGTGCAGCGAACCCGCGATGCGCGCGCCGGCCAGCGGCTGCTTCGCTGCGTACTCCTCGCGCAGTGCCATCAGCCCCGGCATTTCGGTCTGGGCGATGGTGATCTCTTTGCGGCCCCAAGCGGCCAACGAAAGATCGGCAACGCGAAAATCCTGATTCGGCCTGGCGGCGGTCTGGATCGACATGATTCTTTCTTCCTTTACTGTCCGCTACTGTCCGCGGGCGCTGCGAGCCGTCCGCCGTTGTGTTGATATGCGGACATACGGATGTCTTTATGTGGTGTCAACGCGGCGGCGCCCCCGGCGGTCGCACTCCCCGCGCATCCGCTCTGCCGCGGCAGCCGCACGGCTCCTGGGGAGCACGGGTCGCTTGACGTGCCTTGCGCGCCGATGGACCTCATCAACGAGCCCGTGGGAGCCACCCGCCGGGGAGCACGGGTCGCTTGACGTGCCTTGCGCGGCTATGGTCTGGCGCCGTGACGAACGCGACCGGCGGGGGAAACGCATGAACACAGTCATTCGAGGCCGTGTGTGGAAGTTCGGCGACAACATCGACACCGACGTGATGGCGCCGTGGAATACGCTGTCGATGACCTGGGAGGAACGGCGCGAGACGGTCTTGCAGACGCGGCCCGATTTCGTCGCGCAGGTCAGGCCAGGAGACATCGTCGTAGCCGGTCGCAATTGGGGCTGCGGTTCGAGCCGTGAGCACGCGGCCGAGAACCTCAAACTGCTCGGCCTCGGAGCGGTGATCGCCGAATCGTTCGGGCGCATCTACTTTCGCAACTGCGTCGCGATTGCGTTCCCGAACATGGCGTGTCCGGGCATACACGCCGCCTGCGAAGAAGGCGACGACATCGAACTCGACATCGCCGGCGGGCTGGTGCGCAACCTGACGCGCGCTACGCACCTGCAGGCGGCGCCTCATACTGCCGACATGCTCGCGATCGTCGCGGCCGGCGGCTTGCTCGAGGTGCTGAAGAAGCGCTTGGCCGAGGCACGGCCGTGATGTGCGCGACCGCTTCAGCAGTCCGTTGAAAAACTCCGGACCGAGTCAGGTGCCGAGATTCGGGCAGAGATCGATGCGCGAAACTGCAGAAATAGTGGTGCGATTTAGAGGTTTCACAACGAAGAGATCGGCCCGGAGATCAGTGCCTGACAACGGGAGTGGGTTTCCCGATAATGGGCTGCTGGCGGCGCAAGCGCTCGCGCGGCGAGTTGTCGAGGCACGGCCGTGACGCGCAAGCGCGTGGTCGTGATCGAAGGTGAGGACGCGGCACCCGAAGCGATGCGCCCGAGTCTGGCGGTGATCGACCGCCTCGGCCTCGACATCGAGTGGCTGCACCCCCCGGTGGGCGCGCTCGGAATCGAAAGGTCGGGCTCGGCGTTTCCCGACGAAGCCCGCGCCGCGATCGACGCCGCGGATGCGACGCTGTTCGGCGCCACCAACGGACTGAGCGCGCTGGCGCTGTTCTACCTGCGCTGGGGCAAGCAGACTTACGCCAACGTGCGCCCGACGCGCTTTGTGCCCGGGGCATGCAGTCCGCTGGCAGCGCCGCAGGGAATCGACTTCGTGATCGTGCGCGAGAATCTCGAAGACCTTTACCTGGGCGTCGAGGGCGACCTGCGCGAGCTCGCGCCGCTGAGCCTGCACAGTTTCACTGCGCAGTGCCCAGTAGTCGACCTAGCCCCCGGTGCGTACGCGCTGAAGGCGATCACCGAACGCGGTAGTGATCGCGTCGCGCGCTTTGCCTTCGAACTGGCGCGAAGCCGCAAGGCACGCGGCCTGCCCGGACGAGTTCTGTGCGCCGCGAAGTACAACATGCTGATGCGCAGCGACGGGTTGTTCCGCGACCGCGTCCGTCTGATGGCCGCCCAGTACCCTGACATCGAACTGCAAACCTACATCATCGACGATTTCGCGCGCCGTCTGGTCGCCGAGCCGCACAGTCTCGACGTCGTCGTGCTGCCCAACCTGTACGGCGACATCCTGAGCGATGCGGCGGCGGGTCTGGTCGGCGGTCTCGGTGTCGCTGCCAGCGGCTGCTACGGCGACGACTACGCCTACTTCGAGTCGGTGCACGGCTCGGCACCCGACCTAGTCGGCAAGAACGTCATCAATCCCACTGCGACCCTGGCGTCGGCGGCGATGCTGCTCGAGTATCTGGGGTTCGCGGATGCCGCCCGGCGCCTCGAGGCCGCGATCGCCGCCGTTTACGCGGAGGGCAGCAGGCTGACCCCGGACCAGGGCGGTAACGCGACGACTACCGAATTCTGCGACGCGGTGGTGCGTCGGCTCTGAAGCGCGCGGGCCCGCCGCGGCCGTGAGCGGGCAGGCATCGTGTCATGGCGCGGCGGCGCGACGGTCAAGGTCCGCTCGGCGCGCGGGAATGGCGGGCCGCGGTCGAGGAGCGCGTCGCAGCGCGGTGGCGCGAAGGCGCGGGCCCGCCCGGCCGCTGTGGGCGGCGACCGGTAAGGCGTGGGAGCGCCGATGCGGGGCTCGCGATTCACGTGTTCCGCCTCCCGGAGTTCGAGCGCAGGGGACTTGTCAGGGTCGCGGCGCCCGTGGTATCGGATCAATCGCTTGATGGAGAAACTGTGGCGCTTTGAAACCGTGAGGGAACGACGTTGGGAGCACTCGAAAAAGACGGACTGTCGGATACGCAGGTACTGGCCGAACTCGACGAGCTGGCGCGCGATGACGTGGACTGGCGGACGGGCCGCATCCTCACCGGTTTGTACGATCCGGGCCGCACCGCCTACGAACTGAGCGCCAAAGCGTACTCGCGCTTCCTCACGCAAAACGCGCTCTACATCAACATGTACCCGAGCGCCGGGCGCATGGAGAAAGACGTCGTCAATTCACTGGCCGAGTTGTTGCGCGGCGACGACGCGGTGGTCGGCAACATGACCAGCGGCGGCACCGAGAGCATAATCCTGGCAGTCAAGACGGCGCGCGATCACGCGCGCGTTCACCGTCCCGGCGCCGTCGATCCCGAGATCGTGCTGCCGATAACCGCGCACCCGGCCTTTCACAAGGCCGCCCACTACCTGGGATTGCGCGTGGTGGTCACTCCAGTGGATCCCAGCGACGGTTTTCGCGCCGACGTCGATGCGTTTCGCGCGGCGCTGGGGCCGAACACCGTGCTCGGCGTCGGCTCGGCACCGAACTTCTCGCACGGCACCATCGATCCGATCGCCGAGATGGCCTCGGCAGCGGCCGAGCGCGGCATCCTCTTTCACGTCGACGGCTGCGTCGGCGGCCTCTATCTCTCTTTCATGCGCCGCATGGGCGAAAGAGTCCGCGACTTCGATTTCTCGATCGATGGCGTGACCAGCATTTCGGCCGACATGCACAAGTACGGTTACGCGCCCAAGAACGCTTCGGTGCTGATGTACCGCAACCGCGATCTGCGCATTCACGCGTTGTTCACCTGTAGCGGCACCACCGAGTACGCGGTCATCAACCCCACCGTGCTGAGCAGCAAGTCGGCCGGACCGATCGCGGCCTCGTGGTCGATGATGCGTCACCTCGGTGAGAGCGGATACCGGCGAATCGTTCGCGAAACCCTCGATGCGACCCGGGCGATGATCGCCGGCATCGAGCGCATCGACGGTATCGAGGTGCTCGCCGATCCCGACATGTGCATGTTCACGCTCGGTTCTTCGGAGATCAGCATCTTCGAACTCGACGACGAGATGAAGCTGCGCGGCTGGCAACTCCTCCCGCAGTTCTCTTGCGGCGGAGCCCCGGCCAACCTGCACGTGAGCATCTCGAGCTCCAACGTGCCGCTGGTCGATACGTTCCTCGCCGATCTCGCCGAATCGGTGACGTTGCTGCGCACGCGCGGACCGACGGTCGATCGCGAGCACTTCGCGCGCGAAACCGCCAAAATGAAGGACAAGCCTTTCGAAGAGCTTTTCCTGCAACTCGCGGTGCTTGCCGGCCTGACCGGAAGCGGCCTGCCCGAGCGGATGGCTCCGATGAACACCATTCTGGATCTGCTTCCGGCCGCGACGCGTGACCGCATGTTGGCGGTGTTCATCAATGCAGGTTGATTGGCAGGTTGATTGGCCGGTTGATTGGCGAGGTGCTCGGCAGGTTGATCGGCGGGTCTCCTGGCTGAGTGATCTGCGGGATCATGGCACGGCCGGTTGATCCGCGGGCACGCGCGCGCATCGTCGAAGTGGCGACGCGGCTCTTCGCCGAGCGCGGCTACGCCGCTACGACGACTCGCGCACTGGCGGCCGAGGCGGGAATGAACATCGCCACCGTGCACTATCACGTGGGCAGCAAGTTCGAACTCTTCACGGCGGTCCTCGAAGCGCTGTACCAGGAAGAAGCGGCGATCCTCGGCGAGCGCCTCGCGCCGCTCGAGGACGGCCCGATCGACGATATCGGCGTGGTGATCGAGGTGCTGGTAGGTGCGGCTTCGGCGATGATAGATCTGATGGCGAGCCGGCCCGAGCGGCCGCGACTGTATCTGCGCCGCTGGCTCGATCCCTCCGACGAACTCCGTCCGTTCGAGGTGAAGATTTCCCTCGACGCGCACCGGCAACTGCGCGAGTTGCTGGAAAGAGCCAAGGAGGGCGGCGCCGTCGGCCGTTCTTTCCCGGTCGAGACCTTCCTTCGTAGTTTCACCTGGCTGATCTACGGCTACTTCGCGACCGGTCCGATCGATTGGCGCGATTGGTTTTCCGATCCGCTCGAGCCGTCGCATCTCGAGGATCTGCGACGGTTGGTTGCGCTTTACGTGCGGCAGAGTCTGGCCGCTTCATGGACGTGAACGAGGCTCGAGACGCAGCAGTTGGAGAAGATGGAGAAGATGGAACCTGGCGAATCCGGTAGGTATCAGATCAGCATCGATACCGGCGGCACCTTTACCGACGCAGTGGTTGCCGACTGCCGGGGAATGCTGCGTCTGGGCAAGGCTTTGACGACGCCGCAGGACATCTCGATCGGAGTGCGCGAAGCGATCGAAGCGGCCGCGTCCGAGACCGGAGTCGCGCTGCCGCAACTGCTCGCTGCCACCGACCTGTTGGTCTACGGAACTACGGCGGCGACCAACGCCATCGTCACGCGCAACGTCGCGCGCACCGCCATGCTGTGTACCGAAGGGTTCGAGGACGTGCTGCTGTTTCGCGAGGGCGGCAAGAGTAACGGTCACGATTTCACGCAACCTTTCCCGCGCCCTTACGTCCCTCGCCGTCACACTTTCGGGGTGCGTGAACGCATCGACGCCGAGGGCGCCGTAGCGAAGCCGCTCGACGAAGATCACGTGGTCTCGATCTTGCGCACCGTTGGCGAGCGCAAGTTCGAAGCGCTCGCCGTGTGCCTGTTGTTCTCGGTGGTCAACTCGGCACACGAGCGGCGCATCGGCGAACTCGCCGCTGCCCACCTTCCGGGGATTCCGGTGACTCTCTCGCACCGGCTGCTGCCGATTCTGCGCGAATTCCGCCGCGCTTCTGCGACTGCGATCAACGCATCGCTGCGCCCGGGCATGGCTCGCCACCTCGGGCGCATGGAGGCGAGCCTGCGCGAACTCGGTTACAGCGGCCCGCTTCTGGTCAGCACTTCCACCGGTGGCTGTATGGAAGTTCCGATGCTTCTCGAGCAGCCGGTACACCTGGTCAAGTCCGGACCGGCAATGGCACCGGTGGCCGCGCGCGAGTACTCGCGCCGCGAGAGCGAGAGCTGCGACCTCATCGTTTGCGACACCGGCGGCACCACTTTCGACGTCGGCATGATCCGCGACGGCGATCTGGTCAGAACCCGCGAAACGTGGCTTGGGCCGCGCTTCACCGGCGAGTTGCTGTGCCTTTCCTCGGTCGATGTACGAAGCGTGGGCGCCGGCGGCGGATCGATCGCGTGGATGGATGCGGCAGGACTGCTGCGCGTCGGCCCGCAGAGCGCGGGTGCCGAACCGGGTCCTGCCTGTTACGGGCGCGGCGGGACCGACGCGACGGTGACAGATGCGGCGTTGGTGGCCGGCTATCTTCCGCCCGAAGGCCTGCTCGGCGGTCGCATGGTACTCGACGTCGAGGCGGCGCACACCGCGGTGGCAAAGGTCGCCGCCGTACTGGGTCGTGATCTGGCCGAAACCGCGCACGCCATCATCAACGTTGCCGGCGAGACGATGATCGCGGCGATCGTCGACATCACGGTGGCCGAGGGCCTGGATCCGCGCGACTGCACGCTGGTAGCGGGCGGCGGCGCCGCGGGCCTCAACGTGGTGGCGATCGCGCGCGAGCTCGGCTGCTCGCGCGTGCTGCTGCCGAAGACCGCGAGTGGGATGAGCGCGTGCGGGATGCAGTTCGCCGACATCGTCTTCGAGCAGGCTGCCGGCGCGTTCACCACCTCACGCGATTTCGACCGCGCACGCGTCGAGAATGCGCTGGCGGCAGTGCGCGCGGCGCTGACGGCGACGGAAGATTCGCTGGAGAGCGGGCGCGGGCACAGCCGCACGGATCTGTTCGTCGAGGCGCGCTACGAGGGCCAGGTCTGGCAGCTCGACGTTCCGCTGTCCGGCGACGAGTTCGGCCCCGCCGAGGTCGAAGCGTTGGTGAACGCGTTTCACGCGGTGCACGAGCGCGTGTTCTCGGTGTGCGACCAGCAATCGGAATTGGAATTTCTGACGTGGAAGGGCCGGCTCACCGTGGCTTTGCCGAAGAAGAACGTCCTACGGCAGCCGTCGCAACACGCCAGACCGTCAGCGCGCGAAAAGCGCGCGGCATTCTTCGACGGCGTCGGACTGATCCATACCGGCTTCTTTTCGGGCCGCCAGCTCAGCGCCGGCGATGAAATCGAAGGTTCGGCGGTGATCACCGAACCGACCACGACGATAGTGCTTCCGCCCGGAGCCAAAGCCACCCTCTCCGGCGGCGGCAGCTACCTGATCGACACAGGAGTCAGAGCATGAGCGGCGGTGCAGCACAGTCTTCAGAGAAACTACGCGACCCCGTTTTGGCGGCGGTGCTCGCCAACCGCTTCGACGGCATCGTTCGCGAGATGACCAACACGCTGTTGCGCTCGGCACGCTCGGCGCTGATCAACACCGGACGCGATTTTTCGTGCGCGATCACCACCGCTGACAACCGCCTGCTGGCAGTGGCTGAAGGCTTGCCGGTTCACACCTTCGGCTCGCATCTGCAGACCGCCTCGATGACGCGGCTGCACGCGGACCTGGCCAAGGGCGACGCGTTCCTGCACAACGATCCCTACCTGGGCAATACCCACCCTGCCGACCAGACCGTGTTGGTTCCGGTATTCGCCGGCGGCCGGCACCTGTTCACGGCTTGCGCCAAGGCTCACCAGGCCGACATCGGCAACAGCATCCCTTCGACCTACCACTTCGGTGCCAAGGACGTTTACGAGGAAGGGGCGGTGATCTTTCCGTGCGTGCGGCTGCAGCGCGGCTACGAGACGATGGAGGACGTCGTACGCACGGGAATGCGACGCATCCGCGTGCCCGAGCAGTGGCGCGGAGACCTGCTGGCGGCGCTCGGCGCGGCGCGCACGGCGGAGCGGCGCCTCGAAGAGTTGTGCGGTCGTTACGGCGTCGAGGTGATCGAAACCTTCGTCGAAGACTGGCTCGACTACTCGGAGAGGCGCATGGTGCAGGCGATCCGTGCGCTGCCCGCGGCACTGCTCAGCGCCGACGGCGCGCACGATCCGGTGCAGCCTTTCCTGCCCGACGGCGTGCCTCTGCACGTGAGCGTGAAAGTCGATCCCGAGCAGGCGCGCATCGTCGTCGACCTGCGCGACAACATCGACTGCGTCGACGCCGGGCTCAACGAGTCGGAAGCGTGTGCGATCAACAACGTCACCACCGGCATCTTCAACTGTCTCGACCCCGGCATCCCGCGCAACTCCGGTTCGTTCCGGCGCATCGAGGTGTTGCTGCGCGAGAACTGCGTGGTGGGCAGACCGCGTTTCCCCAAGAGTTGCTCGATGGCCACGACCAACGTCGGCGACCGGCTGGTCAACCTCGTGCAACGCGCGTTTGCGTCGCTCGGCGAGGGCTACGGACTTGCCGAAGGAGGAATCAGTCTCGGCGCTGGCGCCGCGGTGATCTCGGGTGAGGATTCGAGGCGCGGAGGCCGTCCGTACGTCAACCAGTTGCTGATCGGCGGCAACGGCGGCCCCGGCGGCCCGAGCTGCGACGGCTGGCTCACTTACGGGATTCCGGTGGTGGCCGGGCTCACCTACGGTGACAGCATCGAACTCGACGAGCTGCGTTTCCCGATTCTGTTCGAGACGGTGAAGCTGCTACCCGGCACCGCCGGCGCCGGACGTTATCGCGGCGCGCCGGCGATGGAGACCAGCTACGGCGTTCGAGGTGGACGCATGATCGTCGTCATCATTTCGGACGGTCAATACAACGCGCCGCGTGGAGTGCTGGGCGGCGGCGACGGTTGCCTGGCCACGACCCACCTCGTCTACACCAACGGCCGCGATCAGAGTATTGCCAACTTCGACATCGTGTTGCTCGACGGGACCGCGGTGCTGCGCGGGCGAACCAATTCGGGTGGAGGTTACGGCGACCCGCGCACGCGCGATCCGAGCGCGGTGCGCGACGACGTTCTCGAAGGCTGGGAGACTCCCGAACGCGCGCGCGAGATCTACGGCGTGTGTCTGACCGGAAATGTCGACGACGAGTCGCTGGCAGTGGACGCCCGCGCCACCGAGCGACTGCGTGCGGGAACGGTTTGAGATCGCCACCGTGGGCGGCTAAGAGCCCGTCATTGAAGATGGCCCACGAGTGCGGAGCTGGCGACGCGCGAGGATCACGCCTGTCTACTCGAGTCCGCTCCTCGCCAGCTCGGGGCTCGTGCTCGCGGAACCACTCGCTACGGCGTACAGGGAGTACGCCTCCGCTCGCGGCATTCCGCGCGCGCCTTGTCTCTGGGCCATTTTGAACGGGCTCACGACGCTTTTTTCGACAGTCTGCCAACCGCGGTGCGAAGTATGGAAACGACGGATAACGAACAGAGCGTGGAAGCCGTAGTGGTGTTGCGCGGGCCGGTGGCCGACCTGCAGCGCGCCGGCGAGCTGCTGGCCGAGCACGGCGTCGAATCGGTGATCGGCAGCAGCCAAGCCGACGGCTGCGGGTCGTGCGCTCCGAAGTTGTGGCTGGCGGTGGCCGCCGACGACTTGCGCGCGGCGATGGAGGTCATCGACGGTGACTGGAGGGCCGGGCTCGACCCCCACCAGATCGAAGCACTGGAACGCGCGGCCCACATCGTCATCGACCCCGAGGCAGCCGAGACCACCTGCCCGGCCTGCCTGGCGACTTTCGCTACCGGTCCGTCAGAGTGTCCCGATTGCGGCCTGCGCATCGGCTGACGCGATCCGCTTACAGTTCCGGCAATATCGAGTTCGATGGATCTGAGATCCTGCCCGGCCGGGGGCGCGCGACGGATCGTTTTCTTCACAATTCGGCCGTGAGACTGTGAAGCCATGATCCGTGACGTGCCGCAGGACACCCGGTCCGGGGAACACGCCGGGAGTGTGCTTCGACGCTTCGAAGGCGTGCACGCCACCGAACTCTACCTTCTGTGCCGTCCCGACCCGAGTGACGGCGGCGGTGCCGAGGCGCAGGCCGAGTCGGTGTGCCGCGCTTTGGCAGCCGCGCTTCGCGCCGAAGGCGCGCAGCCGAGCGACGTCGTTCGAGAAACCGTGTTCTTCGGCAATATCCGCGAAGATCTCGCAAAGTTCCGGCAGGCGCGCCGCGGTATTTTCGAGCACGCGGACGCGGCTTGGATTGGTCCCGCCTCGACCTTCATCGAACAGGCTCCGTTGGATCCGGCTACGCGGCTCGAGATTTCCGCGTTCGCGGTGATTCCGCACGACCGCGGTTCGACGCGCGCCTGTCACGTCTGGGCTCCTTCAGCGTGCGACTGCGCGGATTGCTCCCGCGTCGATGCACGCGTGTCGGTCCTCGGCGGCGACAAATACCTGAGCAGCGGCAACATCTACGGTGCGCGCGGCAGCGCGTTCGACGAGGCCTACAGCATGTTCTGTTCGGCGCAGGAACTGCTGCGGAGCGAAGGCATGGGTTTTCAGCAGGTCGTGCGCACCTGGATCCATATCCGAGAGATGGAGCGGGACTACGACGACCTCAATCGCGCGCGCCGGCAGTTTTTCGAAAGTGTCGGCATCGAGCGGCGCCCGGCCAGTACCGGAATCCAGGGCGGACCGTTCCCATCGGCGCACAAATTCTCGATGGGCGTGTACGCCGTCGCGGCTTCGGGGCCGGTCGAGATCGGCGTGATGACGACGCCGACCCTTAACGAAGCTTGGACGTACGGGGTGGACTTCTCGCGCGGGCTCGCGGTGACGGAAGCCAACAAGACTGCGCTCTACGTCTCGGGCACGGCCAGTGTCGACGAAGAAGGGCGCACGACCGAGGTCGGCGATTTCGCCGGGCAGGTCGATCGCATGCTGGTGAACGTCTCGACTCTGCTGAGAAGGCGAGGCGCTTCGTTCGGCGATCTGGTCTCGGCGGTCACGTATCTGAAGAACGTCGCCGACGCTCCGGTGCTGCGCACGAAGCTGCGCGAACAGGGGCTCGAGGGGATTCCCAACGCGATCGTACGCGCCGACGTGTGCCGGCCGGATCTGTTGTGCGAGATCGAAGCGATCGCCGCGCTGCCGCGGCCGTGCAGCGGCAAGTAGCCGGGCGGGTAGTAGGTGCAGTCGGCGGGCCGCGCGCTCGATGCTCAGCGCACCTGCACCGAATCCACGATCGCCCCGAGCAGCGGCTCGATCTCGTCGAAGTCGTCGTGCGTGCGCGTTCCGAGCAGAAGATTCACGCAGACCGTACCTGACTCGTCGGTGTCGAAATAGCCGGTCCACGCGGCCTGAGGGTACTCACCGGCTCGTTCGGCGATCTGCATCAAGCCCCGGGCCTTGCCTATGTCGCGCCGCGTGTAGCCCAGGATTTCGTAGCGTGCCAGTTCGTCGGCGGCCTTTGCCAGCAGCACGTCCACGAGCGGTTCGAACGCGATCTTCTGATCGAAGTACTCGACCTCGCCGAGCATGTAGCCCGAGCGGTCGTCGGGACGGAATTCCAGCAAGCGCTCGTCGGTCGAGAGTCGTGTCCATTCGCGAGGAACTTCGAACACGACGTGCCGTCCGGCCCACTCCACGCTCTGCCACCCGGATTCGGGCTGTGGCTCCGACCGCAACTGCCTTCCGCCGTGAGTGACCGTTGCGGTGTGCGAGGTTTTCGGCCGATCGTCGGTCTTCGTTGCCGGCCGGGTTCCTTCGACGTCGATCGAGCGGCCGTCGTCGAGTGTCAAACGTGCCGACACCGATCGCCATGTGCTGTTCTCGCGAACCAGTGTCGTAGAGTATCTGCCCGAGTCTTTGCTGCCGTTCACCCACATGGAAAAGGTCGCGGCGCCGGTTCCGTCCGCATCGACCGACAGACTTCCGAGCGGCCAACCGGTCGCGCGAATCGCGCCCAGTGCTTCGCGGGCAGCTGGATTTTCCCGCACCGACTTCACCGCCAGACGTCCCGCTTCCGAATCCTTGATTCGAGACAGCAGGTATCTCGCCAAAGCGGCCGCCGCGAAGGCGATCAGTGCCGCGAGGACGATCCAGCTGGCAGAGAAATCGCCGCCGTGAGCAAAAAAGCCGGACGCGGGACGGTGGTCGGACTCTTCACGAGAATGCGATTCAGTCACGGACTCCTCTCACGGCCTCGTCGGCGTACACGGAGCGCGGGAACTCTCTTCCACGACCAAGGTCATCGCTCCATATCTTCACCGGACCTGCATCGAGTCGAGGATCGCGCCGAGCAGCGGCTCGATCGCGTCGAAGTCGGCGGGCGTGCGTGCTCCAAGCGTGAGAGTCACCGAGGCCGTACCGAACTCGTCGGTGTCGAAGTATCCCGTCCACACCGCCTGCGGGTATCGGCCGCCGCGGTCGGTGATCTGCAGCACGCCTTGTGCCTTGCCGAGGTCGCGCCGCGCGTAGCCGAGGATTTCCTTGCGCGCGAGTTCGCCCGCAGCCTTGGTCACAATCATGTCCACGACCGGTTCGAACCCGATCTTCTGATCGAAGTACGCTACGTTGCCCGTCAGATAGCCCGACCGATCCTCCGGACGGAATTCAAGGAGGCGCTTGTCGGTCGAGCGTTGTGTCCATCCCGATGGAACCTCGAACACGACGTGCCGTTCGGCCCACTCCACGCTCTGCCACTGCGACCCGGGCGGACGTTCTGACCGCAGTTGTCTTCCGCCGTGAGCGACGGTCGCTGCGCGCGCGGCTCGAGGCTGGCCCTCTGCTTCTGCTGCCGGAGCGCTCCCCTCGATGTCGATCGAACGTCCGTCGTCGAGCGCCAGACGCGCCGAGACCAATCGCCAGCGGCCGTTCTCGCGAATCATCGTCGTGTAGTAGTCGCCCGATGTTTTGCTGCCGGTCACCGACATCGAAAGCGTGGCGTTGCCGGATCCGCCCCCTTCCATCGATATGCTGCCAATCGGCCAACCGGTTTCGCGAATCTCACCGAGCGCCTCGCGGGCAGCAGAACTCTCCTGCAGCGATTGCACCGCCAGGCGTCCCGCCTCCGAGTCCTTCATCCAAAACATCACGAGCGCTGTCAGAACGATCACCGCGGCGGTGACCAGCGTCGCGGTGAGTATCCACCTCTTGCCCGACTTGCTGCCGGGAGCTGAAAAGTCCGGCGGCGGACGGTGAGTGTCACCTGAATAGGATTGCGTCACTCTCTGTTCCTACGTCTTGCTGCTACGTCTTCGCTCGTGCACCGGGTCTGCGCTGTGCGACCGCGGGTCACTTGGTGTCGCGCACGACGATGCGGATTATTCGCGCGCGGGGGTCGTGGTCGCAGCGGTCGAAAAAAAACCACAGTGTATCGCTCTGGGCGACGCAACTCGGCTCTTCCCACAGCGCAGGAATCGGCGTCAGCGCCGCCTGCGGATAAGCGCGTGAGAACGCGGCTGCGTCTTCTCCGACGCCGATGCCGAGTGTGGTCTTCAGTTGTGGGTCGGTGACGACCAGCATCTGGGTCGAGAGCTTGCTGGCGCGCGTGGCGTCGAGCGCGCGCGATTTGACCTTGGCACTGGGCGGCTGGCCCGGGTGCTCGTTCGCGAACGCGCGAAACGGGCCGCCCGACACGACCGCGAACACCGGCGGATCCTCGAACGTGAAGCCTTCGAGAGGTTGACCGTCGCCGTAGTACGCGGTCGTGTACTGGGTCGCGAGTGCTGCGTTCTGCGCACGCTTGGCGGGCAGTGGGCTTCCCACCTCGAGATCGTCCACGCCTCGCGACGTGAGCGTCCAACGCACGGTGGCGGGCTGCGGCGTGGACGCGCTCGGCGCGGCTTTGGCACCTGGCGCCGACGTCGCGGATTTGCCGACGGCACATCCCGACAACGGCAGAAGCAGAAAGCTCGCGAGACTCGCACGCAGCAGGTTATTCAACGCTCGGGTGTGACCAGCGGCGCGGCCTACGCGTCTTGGATTTTGCAAGTTCGAGGCGGCGGCTACGGCGTCCCGTCGATGGCATATACGCGTCATCCTTCTCGTGCGTCTCGCAACAGTTCCCGACGCTATTGCCTGGGCGCGAGCTTTGTCAAGTTCGCTAGCCGCCGAGTCGCTGTGTACCCGAGTCGAACGCGGTCGTGTTATAGCCGCGGGTGAGCAGCCGTTCGGGCGGTGCGGCCCCGCGACGGATGCGAGCAACGTCTGACCGAGTCGGGAACCGCGTGACACGACCTGCCAAAGAAGTCGTCGATGAGTGGAACGTCAGGCCCGCACACGGCTGGGGTCCCATCGACCTGATGAGTTCGTGCGAACAGGTCGAGGCGACGCTGAGCGCAGCCGGAGTCTCGTTCGAAAGCGATACCGACGGCGACGGCGGGCGCTGGCTGTTGTCGGAGGATTCGACAGTGATTCTGCAATTCGAGGCCTCCTCGCCTTTCGGGTTGCGGCAGATCACCATCCAGCAACCCACGCTGCGAGTGAGCGGCGACTTAGTCATCGGCGAACCCTTCGATAGAGTGTTGGCGGCGTTCGACGTCTGGCAGCGGAGCGACCTGTCGTGGAGCGACGGTTGGTGGCAAGACGACGGTCCCACCGAAGGTCGCGTCTGGGCGCAGGCGGCGGTCGCGGAACTCACGGCGGGCGTCGCCGTCGCGGCGCCGGAGCAGGTGGATTCGAGTGCGGGAATCCTGTGGCTGAGGTCGCTGGGCGTCGGATTGCAGATGCTCGACGATCGCGTCTTCGGAGTGATCGTGCGGCGTCCGGACGACGTTCCGCGCGCCGCTGGTGCACTGCCCGAGTGCATCGCTTCGGTCTTTGCCGGTGTAGAGGAACTGCGGTCGCGGGCCGAACGGGCCAGGAGCGCTGCGACGTTCGAGGTCGAGGTGAAAACCTTCACCGGGCGCGTGCTCGGGTGGTGCTGTGCGATCGGGTTCGCGGTGGCAGGGTGGCTGCTCTACCTCGCCGAATTCGGAATCGACGGCGGGCCTCCCCAGCCGCGCTTGTTGCGCGCCGCGGCGGTGGTGGCAGCGATCGGCGCGGGTGCGCTGGTGCTGTGGCGGACCACGCGCAAGTACGTCGTGCTCGATTCGCGAGCGCGGCGCATCGACGTACGCCGGGAGTTCCTCGGGGCGGCCTGGATGTCCCGCGTCGGCGGCGCGGCCGATCTCCACTGCCTGACGGTAACCGGGCGCGTTCGCTCCGATCCCGAAAGTACGCCGGCGGTTTGGTGGGAGTATCGTCCGATGGCTGTCGACAGTCGAGGCCGCCGCTTGCCTCTGGGAGATTGGAAAAAAAACGACGAAGGTTGGCGTGAGGCGCACTCACTGATCGAACTCTATGCTGATGCGATCGGTGTCCGGAGGCTGAGGTGCCCGGCCCATCACATCCTGCGTGTCGAGCGGACACCGAGCGCTGTTTCCGTCAGCCACACAGGTCCGCCGCCGGTGACGGCGTGGGCATCGACACTGTCGTTAGTCACGATGATCACGTTCGTCGTGATCGGCTGCGGTCTCTTGTTGTACGTCGGTTTCATGATCGCCTGCATCGCGGGCCTGATCGATTGCCGGTATTGGTTCCCGCCGGTCGCACCCTGAAAGTGGCGGTGCTGTCGCGGTTGTGCGGCGTGAAGCTGTCGCTCACGCCGCGGCGCCAAAACTCGGTCGCGCCGGGCGCCGCCGCTGCTCACGCACGGCGGCGGGCCATCGCTCATTTCTTTGCGTGCCGCCCTCAGGCGGCGGCACGCAGGCGTGTCAGCGCGGCGGCCGCGATCGCGTAGAAGGCGACCGCGGTCCACGCGACTACGGTGAACCCGAACGACATCGACACTATGGTGCTGAGCACCGAACTCAGTACCGAGAAGAAACCGTTCACCGCCCAGGCCCACGCCACGTAGGAGCGCTGGTGCGTCGAGAGCGCCGCGACGGCTTCCAGGCCGAGCGGCATGAAGGCACCGAGCAGGACGCCGAGAGGCGCGACCACCGCGATTGCGGCCGCGATCTTGGCCGCGTCCAATGCGCCGGCCAGCGCCGTGACGACCGCCGGCAATCCCCACGTGTAGAACGCGACGCACGCGACGATTCCCGCCACGAGTTCGGCGACGCTGCGTGCGCCGGTGCGCCAACGCGCGCTCAGCGCGCTGCCGATCCCGGTCGACAACAGAATGGTCATCAGCGTCACGGCCAACGAGTAGGTCGGATACCCGACCAGCAGCGTCAGTCGCTGAATCAGCGAAATCTCGAGGAACATGAAGCCGAGTCCGATCGCGGCGAAGAACGCGACGCCGTCTGCCTTTCGCGGCAGCTTGCGCCACACCGCCGGCATCGCGACGAACGGCAGCAGCAGGAAGACGACGGCGAACGCCGCCGCGACCGCCAGCATCCGCAGCAGCACTCGTTCGCCCACCGAGTCTTCTATGTCGGGCAGGCGTCGCGCAGCGTCCTGGCGTCCGGCCAGCACGTCGGCGAAGCGTGCGAAGTGCCAGAAGAACGGCGCGTCGTCGCTTACCGCGGTGACGTCGTAGGGATACGAGTCGTAGAACGCCTCCAGTTCTGCGTCGTGGGCTTCGAGCACAGCACGCAGACGCGGATCGGCGTCGCGTCCCGGCCCGGCATAGACCACGGCACTGTTGGACAGAAGCGCGTTGCGTGCCAAGAAAGCTTGCACCGCAGGCTCGTCGAACGGTTTGCGCGAGACCAGAATCGTCGAATCGGAATTCCCGCCCCTGGACACCGCCACCAACACGTGGCGCGCGGCGTCCGTGATGCCGCGTGCCTCGAAAGCAGCGCGCAGGCTGGCAAGATAGCGCAAAGTGCGATTGGGTTTGGCATCGAAGTGGAACTCGCCGAACTGCATGCAGACGACGCCGTTCGGCGTCAGTGCGTCGATGGCCTCGCCGATCGCTTCGGCAGTGTAGAGATAGCTTTCCGACAGCACGAAGGCGCCCGAGGCTGCCGCGTTCATCGCCGCGTAGCTGTCGGGTGCGACGAAGAACACGACGTCGTAGTTGCTGCAGCGCTGCGCCATGAACGCGCGCCCCTCGGCGTTGACGATGCGCACGCGCGGATCGAAGGCGATGCGTCCGGTGTAGTCGGCGAAAGGTCCGCGCAACAGTTGCACGGTCTGCGGGTTCAGCTCGACGCCTGTCACTTCACGCGCGCCGTAGTGGAGCGACGCGAGAATTTCGTGACCGCCGGCCGAACCGATCACCAGTACGCGCGGCGCCGCGGGAGCGACCACGAACGGCAGCACGCGCGCATCGGCGTCGAAGCGGTCGAGAGCCGAAAAATCTCCGTCGAAGCGTTGCAGCGTCGACCCGAGCAGTCCGTCGTGGATTATGACCAGGCGCTCGCCGGCTTGACCGACAGCGGCCGGAGGGTCGACGACGTCGATGCGGAAGATCGGGCTCCAGCGCGTCCACAGGGTCTTCTGGGCGCTGCCGCCGGTCGTGTGCAGGTGCTTGATTGCGTCGGTGCGGATGTCGGGAAGCAATCCGGGTACCAGCGCCAACACGGTGCAGCACGCGGTTGTGGCCAGTGCGAACGCTCGCGCTGCCCGGCCTTCTGACGCCGAGCGCGAAGCCGTCGGCGCAATCGTGCCGGGCGTGGAAAGCGAGGCGAGCGCGAAGGCCGCGGCGGCCGCCATCACGGTGCCGGGAGGAGTCAGCAGATTCATCGCCGGGATCGCCAGCGCGCAACCGGCCGCGGCGCCCATGAGGTCGACGGCGTAGAGCGTGGCCAGCGCCGGACCGCTCGCCGAGAACAGCGCGGCCAGCACCGTACCGATCGCGTAGAACACGGCGAAGAGCGCGCCGCACAGCGCCGACATGCGCAGCACCTCGCCGGCACTCTGGGCCATCGACAGGGCGGCGGTCGGAAGCGCGGCTATGACCACGAAGCCGGCGACGGTCGCGAGCGCGGCCGCCAGCGATCCGATCCGAACGACGGTCGCGATCGGCATTTCCCGCAGCCGCCGTGAGACCGCCACCGCGACTCCGCCGCTGCCGATGCCGAGCAGCGCGAAACCGATCACCATGAACGCGAAGTAGTAGAAGAGCTTGAACGAAAAGATGCGTGTGTAGCTCACCTCGAGCAGCAGCGCGCCGAGCGAGACCAGGAAGACTTGCAATGAAAATGCCGGGAGCCTGTACATTCGAGAGAGCCCGGCGCTTTCGTGCGTCCTCGCACGTGAGCCGGAGCCGGGTGCAGACGCGCAAGCCGCGAGTGTGCCCATGCTACACGAATACCAGCCCAAACGAACGACGGCACCCCGCGCCTCGGGCACCCTTGCTGCAGGCTCGGCAGCGCCAACGATGGCAGCGTGGCCGGCATTTCACCGATGGCCTTGACGACTCGTTTCTCGAATACGCGCTACGCACGCACCGCCGGCTGAGGTCGATCCATAGCCACGGTTTCCTTCTCGCGGGACACCGGGGCCCGGTGGATTGCCGTTCACACGCGGCGCCCGCCGGGGCAGTTTCATCGCGCGGGCTGGCGCCCGCAACCCAAGATGATGATATGAATGACGCCGCCCCTCGGGGTACGTAGGAGGTGACAACCAACCAACGCCCCAAGACGAAGGCGGGTATCTGGTTATGGCTGCTTGTTCTTCTTATCGGCGCGCCGACACGCCGTCGAGCGCCGCCTTGACCTGCGGCAGGCCCCACACGAACACGAACAGCGTGAGCAGTGCCCACGGCAGCCACGCGCGCAGCAGTTGCCCACGGTCGCGGTGCGGCGGCGCAGCCGGGACCGGCACGTAAGCACCGGCGGCACCCGCGAATGCGGGCGGCGTCCAGAACTTCAGCAACAGCGCCAGCGCGGCCATGGAACAGATTGCGGCGACGACGTCCACCAGCCACGGCCCGTGGTAATTGGAGATGACGAACTGCGGAAGCGCGAAGGCCGCGCCCGCCACCAGCGCCGCCGGCCACACCGCGACCGCACCGCGCAGGCCGCAAAAAGCCGTCACCACCCAGAACGGCACGATCAAGGAAAACACGGGCAACTGCCGTCCGGCCATCGCCGACAGCGCGTGCGCGTCGATGCCGGTTACCGCGCTGAGCGTCAGGATCGGGGTGCCCAACGCACCGAACGCAACCGGCGCCGTGTTGGCGATCAGCGACAGGCCGCAAGCCGGCAGCGGCGCGAATCCGAGCCGCATCAGAATCGTCGAGGTTATCGCCACCGGCGTGCCGAAGCCGGCCGCGCCCTCGAAGAACGCACCGAACGAGAACGCGATCAGAATCAGCTGCACTCGCGGGTCGGGTGCCAGCGACGCCAGGCGCTCGCGCACGATTTCGAACAGGCCGCGCTCGACAGTGAGTTGATAGAGGAAGATCAGGTTCAGGATGATCCAGCCTATCGGGAACAGTCCGTAGGCAGCGCCTAACAACGTTGCCGCGGCCACCGGCGCCACCGGCATTCGATATGCGACCAGTGCGATCATCACCGCCGTCGCCAGCGCCGCTAGCGCCGCACGGTGGACGCGAACGCGCAGCACTGCGATCGAGCCGAGCAGCGTCACCACCGGCAGCGCCGCCAGCGCGGTCGACAGCAGCGCGTTGCCGAGCGGGTCGTAGTGTTGGGTCCACGTCATGCTTGGACGCCGCCGCGGTCTGCACGCCGTACTCTGCGCCGTTGTGCGCGCCATGCGCGCGGCCGCCTGGTCGCCAATCCGAGGTGCGTCGCACCGAACAACGTCCAGAACGAGGCGACACGAATGGAAGGTTCCATGTTCCCGTCAGCTTCCACCTTTCCTGTACTGCGATCGTACTGGTGGATCTGCTCGCGGCCAATGCTGTACGCCCGGCCGCGCCGCCGACAAGCGCGCCGGTCAGGGGAGGGCGCTACGTCTCCTTACGCCGGGATGTCGAGATCAGCCGGGCCCTCTTGAAGTGTCCCCGAAAGTTGCCGATCCGCGACCCGATCGGGCCTTCCCAGTCAGTGCGGCTCGAGGTGCTCGCGTAAAATCGCGAGGCACTCGTCGAACGATTTCCGGAATTCCCACACGTCGAGTGCCGCGAAGTCTTCACGAAGCGCGCTATCGTGGATGCGCAGGCGCTCGCGGATGGCGGCCCGGTTCCTCGCGTAGATAGGTTCGATCAGCGGCGCTACGTCGGGGCTGCGCTCCAACACGCAGGCGACGTCGAACAAGTCTCGGGCTTTCAGTTTGTCGCCGCGGTAATGCAGCTTCTTGCCGAGAATCTCGTGCGGCGCTTCTACCAGCACGGTTCGTCCCACGAACGCTCCGGGTGACAAATGGGTTCGAGGTAAGCGGTGGAGCGACGATAAAATCGATTTCACCCTCTGCAAAATAGAGCTTCAGATATTCGCCCTGTTCGTCGTAGGCATCTGTTCTTGAACTGGCCACGTCATTCAGCCGCGGCGAGAGAAGTCCGAGGTACTGTCGATCAGTAACGAAGATGTCGACGTCTTTGGATACGCGGCGTCGATGGTCGAGCATCAGCGCGGTGCCGCCTCCGAAACTCCACTGCGCCAGCCTGCCGGTTACTCGAGCCATCCCGGCATCGAGGATTTCCAGGGCGTGGCCGAACAACAACTCCCAAGTACGCGTACGGTCATTTGCCATCTATCCGACTCTTACCGAACAGCCGACCCGGTCGGCCAACTTGACGAGGTTCTGTTTGATCGTCGTCACGTCTTTGGTGCGAGCGACCTGCCGGACGGCACCCTCGAGTACGGACCGTGGCAGTTCTTCCAGGATCACCCGCATGTGTGGCCTGAGGTCTGGCGTTATCCTGCCGGTAAGCAAGACGGTGGCGAGATCGTCAGGCGTGATACGCTTCTTGAGGCTCACGTTGGCGGAGGTGCACGCCATGGCGAGGAAATCACGTTCCGTTGGTGTTCGTCGCGGCTTGGCGACCAAAGCGAGGCCCACGACGTCCATGACCTTCGCCATTTTCTTGATCCCGATGTCCGGAGCCGCACCGTTTTCGAGTTGATTGACCGTCACGCGAGACAACTCCGCGAGCGCGGCAAGGTCCGACTGTGTCATCCCTCTTGCGCACCGCGCCTCGCGTAGAACTGCCCCGAACTCGAAGAAACGCACCGGTCTTCTCCTGATGTCGTATGTAAAATATGCTTTATATACACGCGAAGGTCAAAGCAGCCCAGGGCGAGCAACGGAACTGTTCGGCCAGGGCGTGAGCGTCCCCCCGGTCGCTCTTGGCATCACGGCTGCTTGTCACTCGCGTGACGATTTCGTCGGCCTTGGCGGTTGTTGAATTGCCAACTCGAGAATCGCCGACGGGTTGCGGAGACACCACCTCTTTGTCGCGCACGGGTTCAAACCTCGGCCGTGTCTTGCCGCCGCCCCTGACATCCAGGCTCGCGGAATTGACACTTATGCGCGTAAACGTAAAACACGTTTTGTGATTATCCGCCCGTTGTGGGAGGCCCGGCTTGACCGGGCCTGGCAGAGCGCCTCGGTCGTCTGGCTCACCGGTGTGCGTCGCACTGGCAAGACCACGCTGGCTCGGGCCGTGCCCGACTCCACGTACTTGAACTGCGACTTGCCGAGCGCAGCCGCCCGGGTCGCCGATCCGGAGTCCTTCTTCGCCTCGCTCGACACCAAGACCGTCGTTCTCGACGAGGTCCACCAGCTACCCGACCCGAGCCGCCTGCTAAAGATCGGCGCCGACTGCCGTCCCGACCTGCGCATCCTGGCGACGGGTTCATCTACGCTGGCCGCGACCAGGAAGTTTCGCGACAGCCTCACCGGTCGCAAGCGCACTGTCGTCCTGACCCCGGTCCTCACCGAGGAGGCGGCGGACTTCGGCGTCGTTCGCGTCGAAGACCGCCTGCTGCTGGGCGGCCTGCCGCAAGCATTGCTCGCCGGTCGCGTCGATGACGAGTTCTACCGGGAGTGGCTCGACTCGTACTATGCACGCGACGTGCAAGAACTCTTTCGCGTCGGCAAACGCTCGGCGTTCCTGGCGCTGCTCGAAACCGTGCTGCGCCAGAGCGGCGGACTCGCCGAACACACCGGACTCGCGCGCGCGTGCGGCCTGAGCCGCCCGACGTTGCTCGCCTACCTCGACGCGATGCAGATCACGCACACGATCCACGTGCTGCGTCCGTTTCACGCGGGAGGACGTCGCGAACTTCTCGCCCAGCCCAAGATCTACGGATTCGACACTGGTTTTGTCGCGCACGCCCGTGGCTGGAACGATCTGCGCAGCGAAGACTGTGGTCGGCTGTGGGAACACCTCGTGCTCGACACGTTGCTGTCTCTGCCACGGCGGCCCGAGATCCGTTTCTGGCGTGATCGTTCGCAGCGCGAGATAGATTTCGTGGTGCCGCATGGGCGCGGCGTTTGCGACGCGATCGAGTGCAAGTGGAATCCGCGTGCCGTCGACGGCCGCAGCCTGAGTGCGTTTCGCGAGCTGCATCCGGCAGGCGACAACTTCGTGGTGTCGCCCTACGTTGCCGAGCCGTATCGGACCACGATCGCCGGTTTCGACGTCACCGTTGTCGGGGCCAAGACTCTGCGCGAACACTACCAGAGCGCGCAGCAGGAGCCGCAGTCGTAAGTTCACAATCGGCGGGCGACGGCGCGCAGCAGCTTGCTCTCACGCGCTGCGGCGTTGTCTATGGCGCGCTGCGAAGGCATGGTGGGCGGCCGCAGCGACGCCGCGCACAACCGGACGGCCGGGCCTGCGCCGCGGGTAATTCACGCGGGAACGGCTGTCTCGGCCACGAAGGCCTCCAGTACTGGATCGTCTTCCGTGGATGCGAGTGCCGCCGCGCCAAAAGGCTCGACGTGGAATGCGGTAGCGGCGCCCACGCCCCCGGTGCCCGGATGAACCACGGCAGTTCTACCGTGGTCCATCCGAGCACACGCGTCGGTCGTTACTGTCCCGAGAACAACAGCGGGACGTGAGTGACGATCGAGTTGTCGCCGACCTGGACGTAGCCGTTGCCCGACAGCAAGGCTCCTTTCCACTCAACACGTGTCCAGACCTGCAGCTTGCTCTTGGGACACACCAGAGTCCCGGCGCCGCGGACACCGTCGCCGATGTAGCACTTGGTCTTGCCGTAGATCAGCACGCGCGAGGCATCCAGCGGCATGTCCAGCGTGATCTTCGAGCGCAAAAGCAACTTGGTAGCGCCGGACACGATCAGGACATACTCGGTTGCCGTGTCGCCGTTGTCGTCGATCTCGATGTTGGAGTCGGTGGCGGCGAGCAACGTCGTACCAAGGCAGACGTAGTTGAGCTGGCCCTGCTGGATGCTGCCGGATTTCAGGCAGTCTTTCCCGGTGCCTCCATCGGTGAGAGAGATTCCCCCGGGACCGATGAACAAGGTCTCCCCGGCGGGAATCCTGCCACAGCTCGGGTCGATCTCGGCAGTGCATACCGCCGAATTGAGGTCGGTCACGTAGCCGGCCAGTGTTTGCCGGGAGTCGTTACACTCGGTCACGAGATCGTCGTTCCCGGTCGTGTCGTAGTAGGCGGGCGGCGGGCAAGGCGGCACTACGTGTTCATTGCAGCCGATAGCCGTCCGGGGCGGGTCAAAACAGCCAGGGAGCTGCGTTCCCAGCGGTTTGCCGATCACCGTGCTCCCGCCCGTCACGATCACGTTGTCTACGTCTTCGACATTGGCATTGGGCCCGAGTTCCACGCCCGCGTTGCCGCTGCAGTCATTCCTGGTCGCGACGACTTGGCCGGCCACGATCGAGTTGCCGCCCACGCGCACCGTGTCTCCGCAGATGTCGCCGGTCACGGTGGCGTTCTCGCGTATGCGGCCTCCAACTTGCTTGGGCCTCTTGGGGTTGTTGCCTCCGTAGCCGCCCATCATCACCCAGCGGCAGGCGGGCTTGACGATGACGTCTTCTCCCGCGCACACCGCGTTGCTGCAGCGGTCGTTGACGGTGCACTGGTCGCCGTCGTCGCACGGGTCCGTGTTGGGAGGATGCACGCACACTCCTGCGCCGTCGCAGTGGTCGTCGGTGCAGACATTGTCGTCGGCAGTGCACGGCGTCGTTGATGGTTCGAAGGCGTCGGGCGGGCAAGAGCCGGCACCGTCGCAATTCTCTGCGACGTCACACTCGCCGGCCGACGCGCGGCACTCCAGCGTGTTCGGTTCGTTGTTGGCGAGACAGTTGCCGGCGCCGTCGCAAGTGTCGGGATTGTTGCAGACCGTATCACTCGGATCGCCGCAAGCGGTGCCCGAAGGCTCGAACGAATCGGCAGGGCAAGAACCCGCGCCGTCGCAGTACTCGGCGACGTCGCACTCGCCAGCAGCCGCGCGGCACTCAACCGTCGTCGCAGAGTTGTTAGCAAGGCAGGTCCCGGAGCCGTCACAGGTGTCGGGATTGTTGCAGGTCGTGGCGGTTTGATCGTCGCAGGCCGTCCCGCGGCTCTTGAACGAATCGACCGGGCAGGAACCCTGGCCGTCGCAGTACTCGGCTACGTCGCAGTCGCGGGCAGCAGCGCGGCACTCAACCGTCGTTGCGGAGTTATTGGCATGGCAAGTCCCCGATCCGTCGCAGGTGTCGGGATTGTTGCGGGTCGTGGCGGTCTGATCGCCGCAGGCCGTCCCGCTGCTCTTGAACGAATCGACCGGACAGGAACCCTGGCCGTCGCAGTACTCGGCTACGTCGCAGTCGCCCGCAGCCGCTCGGCACTCAACCGTCGTCGCAGAATTGTTGGCCAAGCAGATCCCCGATCCATCGCAGGTGTCGGGGGCGTTGCATGTCGTGCTGGTTTCGTTGCCACATGCTGAACCGCTCGGCTCGAACTGACAAGCGGACGAGCAGCAGTCGCCGTTCACCGTGTTGCCGTCGTCGCACTGTTCACTACCCACATCCAGTACGCCGTCGCCACATGCTGCAAGGGTCGGCACCCACGTTCCGCTCGCCGTGAAAGTCCAAATATCTCGTCCGCCTGATGTTGTGTGCGTTCCTCCGGTCGCACTGGTTACGAGGCCGATAGGCGCAGAGATGATGACGATACCGGAGCCTCCGGCTCCACCGCACGGGAATCCGCCGCCGGCTCCGCCGCCACCATCACCAGTATTCGGGGCCGCACTCGCTCCGTTGCCCGTATTGTATCGACCCCCAGTTCCGCCGGTTGCGTACGTGAGCGCTGCACCTGAAATGGAACTTGCATAGCCTGCACCAGCGCCGCCCCCATTGCTTGAGCTTGCGTTACCGCCGGTACCACCGCCGCCACCGCCGCCACCAGCAGCATTGAGGTATCCGTTACCGCCTGCATATCCCTGTCCAGGAGTTCCTGTGCCAGGTGTGTACGTCGGAGGGTTGGATGCCCCCGCACCGCCGCCAGAACCTCCGCTCGTAGCGTTGTTGGCACCATTGCCGCCTCCGTTCCCCCCTGCCAAAGCCGTGAAGCCGAAAGCGATTGAGGCCTCGCCCCCGCCGCCGACTGTGATGGGATATGGCTGAGAGGTAAGGCCCGTCGTTCCGGCGACTACGCCGCCACCGCCACCACCACCGCCATTGTTGTATCCTCCACCCCCGCCTCCACCCACGACTAAGTAGTCGCAAGAGCCGGTTGTCGTACACGCGTTGGTGCATGCATCCGTATTGACGCTGTTGCCGTCGTCACACTGTTCGACTCCGGTCTGTACTATGCCGTCGCCGCATATGGCTAACTTGCACGCGTTTGTGCAGGAGTCCGTGTTGACGGTGTTGCGGTCGTCGCACTCCTCCGGAGGACTGACCACGCCATCGCCGCACGTCGATCCACATCCAAGGGTGGTTGGAGAATCCGAAGTGAAGGCGGCGGAGTTGACGTTTGTCAGGGTATTGCCGTTTCCGGTGGCATCCTCGGAGTCGCCGTTCAGTCTCCAATATGCGACAAGGCCCGCTTCATTGCCGGCGAGCTGTACCAGGTAGTCTCCTGCGATCTCAGATCAGCGGCACGAAGTCGAAACGCCGCACCGCCAGGCGGTCGTACGCGCGTCCTCGCCGAAGGCACCCCGAACAGACCGGACGACTCCCCCGCCGCGACCGGACTTCAATCTCGAGCTTGCGCTCGGCGCCGTCGGCAAAGCCGATCCGCTCGTAGACGAACCCGGTGTGTTTCTCGATGGCGTTGAGGATAGTCTTGACTTGCATCTTGCGTGGGACTCCTGGCTGGTCGGTGTTTTTGCAATTCCGCCTTTGCCAAGATCCTGCGCAGGGTGCACCTACCCGCTGTGCTGACTGCGCGACGGGCTATCCGCCGTCCGCGGTTCTCCTATTCACCCACGGATTCTTCCGAAGACCCAAGAGATGACGCCATGGAGTAGTAGGTCAGTGTCGGTCGCGCGAGTCGCGCTCGAGCTCGTCGACGCGGTCGGAGAGGCGCCGCGTGGCCGAGGTCAATCTCCACGCGTAGAAGAACAGCAGCGCGAATATGACCGCGTAAGCGGCGCCGACGTGGAGAAGCTGCTTGTGCACGAGAGCCTCGGGGGGCAGCCCTACGTCCGACACCACGTTTTGGGTGGTCTGGCCGACTGCCTGCTGCGCACCTGCTTGACTGTTCCGCTCGTTCACGAGGGCAGGCTCCTTTGGTATGAATCTTCCGTAAGCCGGTCGATGTGGAACTCCAGCCTGAGCGTCGCGGTTCTCAGGGCCCACAGCCACAGGAACAGCGCCAGGTAGGCGAACATCGCGAGCATCAGCGTCGCGATCATGCGCGGGTCTGAGATGCCGCCTTCGGGATTGCGTATGACTTGGGGGTGAATGGTGCGGAACAGTCGCGTGGCCATCATCACCAACGGCACGTTGATTCCGCCGGTAATCGCCAGCACCGCGGCGTAGCGAGGAACCATGTCGTTCTCGCGCGCGAGGTTGCGCAGCAGCAGGTAGGCGGCGTAGACCAGCCACAGCACCAGGAAAGTGGTGAGGCGCGCGTCCCAGGTCCACCAGGTTCCCCAGGCCGTGTGGCCCCATATCGATCCCGTCACCAACACTATGGTGGCCAGCACCATCCCGACCGATACCGCCGCGTGCGCGGCCTGGTCCCAGCGCTCGGCGCGTGTCTCGAGAAACACCGCACTGGCCACACCGGCGACCGCGAATGCCAGGAAGCACGAGGTCGCGGCCGGTACGTGGAAGTAGAAGATGCGCTGGCTCAGTCCGAGGGTCTTGTCGGTGGGCACCCACGCGAAGACCCCGAACAACGATATCAGCACCAGCACCACCGCCACCGGCGGCGCCAGGCGAAGAGACCAGCACTCGAGAAAATCGACTGTCACTTGACCCGAGTCCTTGCCCTAAGGAGGACCAACGTGCAAACTTGCGGTTGACGGCAGCCAAGGTCCGTAGCGTTGCGTTGGAGACCGCGACTCATCGGCACCGATACCGTCGCAATCGTTCGGCTTTCGATGGGGAGAAAAGCAATGAAACTGAATAAGGTGTTCGCCGCGTTGTTGTGCTCGACCGTGCTGCTCTGTACGGCCTCTTTCGCGCAGGCGGAAGAAGCCGAAAAGATCAATTACGACGCTCCCGGGTTCTACCTCGGTGTAGCCGGAGGCGCGGTGGGCGGGTGGTTCGACGGTTCGAGCGTGCCGGGAACCGAGAGCGATTGGAGCGGGGTCTACGGAGCGCGGGGCGGATACCGGATCCTTCCGTGGCTGGCAGCCGAATTGATCTGGGAGCGCTACCACGACCTCGAGATGTACTGGGGCACGGCACGGTCCGAGGATTTCAACGCCTGGTCGCTCACCGCCAACGCCAAAGCCATCTACGGCGGGGGCGCTGCGCAGCCCTACGTGATTGCCGGCCTCGGGCTCATCGACGGTGAAGAACACGTCGTCGACTACGACTTCAGCACTTTCCCGCCGACCGGGATCTCACAGCGCGACAGCAGCGTCGAGTTCGTAACCCGCGCCGGTCTGGGCCTCGACGTGTACCTGACCGAAGACGTTTCGCTCGGCGTCGAGACGGCCTTCGTGGTTCCGTTCGGCAGTCTCGACGACGGTCACATGCTGTTGTTCAACGGAGTCCTTGGGTATCACTTCTAGGACGCCCGTTGAAAATGGCCCACGAGCGCGCAGCTGGCGACGCGAGGATCGCGCCTGTCTGGTCGGGCTCGGTTCTCGCCAGTGCGGACCTCGTGCGCGCGAAAGCGTTCGCTACGGCCTTTTGCGCGCGCCTTGCATCTGGACCATTTTGAGCGGGCTCACGACGTTTCAGCAGTCTGCTCGGCGGCTGCGCGCACTGGTCAGTCCACGAGCACGAACTCGAACAGCAGCCAGCCGGCGGTGACGAACAGCACGTCGAAGCCGACCAGCAAAGTACCGCGCACGCCAAGGGCGTCCAGCGCCGCGCCCTGCAGGACTAGGTCGGTGGCCTGCACTGCGGCGATCAGCAGCGGGGCCTGGAGCGGCAGTATCAAGAGCGGCAGGACCATCTCGCGAGCCCTGGTACCGAGCGCTGCCAGCGCGAACAACGTTCCGGTCGATGCTATGCCGAGAGTTCCGACCGACAGGATGGCTGCCACCCGCAACGGGTGGGCGAACAACGGGACGTCGAAGAACAGTGCGAACACCGGTACCAGCAGCGCCTCGAAGGCCAGCAGCAAGATGGTGTTGACCGTCAGTTTGGCCAGGTAGATCGAGCCGCGGTCTATCGGCGAGGTCAGCAGGCCCTCGATACAGCCGGAGTCGCGCTCGATGACGAAGGTGCGGCCCAGCGCCAGCATCGCGGCGAAGACGATGGCAACCCACAGGATTCCGGCGGCCAGCCTGCTGGTGTCTTCGGGGCGCAGCCCGAGCGAAAAGTGGAAAGCGACCAGGATCAGCACACCGAGCACGAACAGAGCCGGAAGCGTCTCACGGGTGCGAGCCTCCAGAACGATGTCCTTCCAGATCAGCGCGAACATGGCCGCCTACGCCGTCGCTACCGCGCGGCTGTAGAGGTCGGCCATCTGTGCTGCGTTCGGGAGAGAATCGGCGCTGTCCCACGCCACGCGTCCGCGCGCGAGCACCACCGCCCGCGTCGAGCAGGCCAGCGCTCTTTCGAGGTCGTGGGTGGCCATCAGGATCGTCACACCGCGTTTTCGTCTCTCGATCAGCATCGTGCTCAGCAGTTCTCCGCCCGGCGGATCCAATCCGGTCAGCGGCTCGTCGAGAAGCAGCAGGTCCGGGCTGTGAAGGAAGACGCGTGCCAGTGCCAGACGCTGCAGCATGCCGCGCGAGAAGGTCGCGACGCGGCGTTCGGCAAAGCGCTCGAGTCCGACTTCGGCGAGTGCGGCGCGGGGTGCCCGATCGGGGTCGATCGAGAACAGGCGCGCGTAATACGAAAGGTTCTCGCGCGCGCTGAGGTCGCGGTACATGAACGACTCGTGACCGAGGTAGCCGATGCGTCGGCGCAGTTCGCCGGCGGCCGGTAGCTCGTTGCCGAAGACCTTGACGCTTCCCCGGGTGGCACGCAGCAACCCGGCCAGCGTTCTGAGCAGTGTGCTCTTGCCCGCGCCGTTGGGACCGAACAGCGCCAGCGCTTGGCCACGCGCGACTTCTAGGTCGAGACCGCGCAGCACCGGCACCGCTCCGAAACGTCGATGCAGACCGCTGGCCGAAACCGCACAGTCTTCGCTCAATCCGTCATCCTCGACAGTTCTCGCCGACGCTCAGGCTGCGCGGCGTAGTTGCAGTGTGCCGCCGCCGCGACGGCGCTGTCTCGCGATCAGCCACAGCAGATAGAAGAGGTGGCTGGCCAGCGCCGCAGCGAGCAGGAAAAGGTCGAGACGGCCGATCACGGCTGCGAACACCAGCGCGTAGGCGATGCCGTCGCGTTGGGTGAAACGCGCGACGAACTCGTCGCCGGTGGGTCCTTCGCGGTCGTCGCGGCCGCGGGTGGTCCAAAGTTCCTGCAGCACGAAGACGTAGGCGACCGCGGTGCTGGCGAGCACGCCGGCGGTGGCAACGACGGCCAAAGCGATGGAGCCTCGAGCGCGCGCCGGTCCTCCGGCCAAGCTCCACAGCACTGCAACGTGGACCACGGTGTCTCCGGCCAGATCGAGTTTTTCGCGAATTCCGTTGTCGCGCAGGCCGGCTCTTGCCATCACTGCGCCGGCCGCGCCGATGATCCTCGCGGAAAAGAACGCGACGGCGCCGGCAACTCCGGCGCTGTAGCCCGGGTTGCCGATAACCCAGGCCGCACAGAGCCCGGTAGCGAGCTTGACCACCGCGATGCCCACCGGTCTCAGCGGGGTGCGCGCCAGAGTACGCGCCACCATCGGTGCGAGGCGGCGTTTGACCCTGACTAGGCTGAGCCCGCGATTGGGGCCGAAGAGGGTATCGGCCAGCTTGTTCTCGGCGTGCCTGGTGGAGATGTTGTCGCTCAGGCGTTGCGCGTGGCGCAGCGGCAGATCCACGACGACGATGTCGGAGTCGATCAGTCGTGCCAGCGCGCTGGCGGCGGAGTAGACGCCGAGGTTCTTTGCGACCGCCTTGGCCTCCGCAAGTGAGATGCGGGCCATCGGCGCGGATATGACCCCGCGCTGGCACACCCTGGCTATGACTCGGCGCTCACGGCGTCCACGTAGAGGTGCAGGCGAAAGGTACCACTCGGCGCTGACTGCGGTGACCATTTCGTCGTCGCCGTTCTCCAATCGTTGAAACTCGTCCGAAGACAGGCAGCGCGCCGCGGAGCCGACCAGCCCCGACACTTCGGCGCCGAGCGCGCGCATCGCAGCCGGGAAGACCACGATGCCCTCCATCCCGAGATGGTGTGCGGTGGCCAGATGGCGCAAAACCGACGGCACGCCGGCCAGGCGGGCCAGTGCGCCGCGCCCGCTCACCATCACGATCAGAGTGTCGGTGTTCACCACTGTTTCTATAACGGTCCTCGGGTCGCGAATCGAACCGGAATCTGCGCGCTCGGGCAGTCCGCTGGAAACCTGTCAGGTCGGTGCCCGGCCACGGGAGCGCTTTCTGAGCGGTTGCTCGGGGCTCGGGACCGAGTCGCCGGCCTCATATGCCCCCGAGTTCGAGAACTACAGGGCTCGATGGCTCGGGAGTTCCTTGGGATGGGACCGAGTCGCCGGCCTCGCGTGCACCCGAGTTTGAGGGAATTCGTCACCGCGGGCGGGCCGACCAGCGCGGATCCGGATCCCTCGGCAGTGAACCGCCGACGCGTTGGCCGCTGCTGTGCGGGTGCAGGCTTGCGGCGCACGCCCTCGACAATGACCGCTGTTGAATGACGCGGGTGCCAAGCGACCGGGAACCTCCGTTATGACGTCGGCGGCATCGACACCACGAGGCCGCGGAGCGTAGTCGATGGTGCGGAGGATCCCGCCATGACCGATACGTTTCGTTCACTTCGACTGCATTGGTTTTCGAGCGCGCTGCTGCTGTGCTGCAGTACCGCGGCCGCGCTCGCGCAGGCCGCCGACGCGCCGCCGCTGCTGGCCCGCGACATTGGGCGCTACGCGCTGTTCGGACGCAGCGGCGTGGATTGGGGCGGCGCCGTCTCGATGCCCGAGCGCGGTGCGATCGGTGTCGATCGAGGCGTGCTGGCCATCACTGCGCCGACCGCCGCGGATGGTCCCGAGAGCTACCTCGCGGCACCCACCGTGGCGGTTGCGGCGGGCTCGAGTCTCCACTTCGTGTTTGCAGACTCGACTTCGATCGACGAGACGGTGCCGCTCGCGCACCCGGTTGCCGCGTTGTCCGGAGCACTGGTTTCGGACGTCGACTGGCCGGCGCCGGCAACCGTCGAGTGCGGCATCGACGACGTGGCGGTGACCGCCGCCAATTCACCCTACGCGCTGGCGCCGGGGCGCTACCGCGTCGTCGACGTCGCGCACGATCAGACCCTCACGCTGGCTGCGGGCGGACGCTACGAATTGTGCAGTCTGCGCCTGCACCCGGGCGCGACGCTGCAAGTCCACGCCGACAACGTCGTCTTGCTGCGCGACTTCATGGCCACCAGCGTACGCGCGCAGATCACCGGCGACGGGGCCTGTGCGGCGCGCTGGATCGCTTTCGGAGTCACGCCGTCGCCGGATCCCAACGCCGCGGCCTTCGAATTCGGCCAGGGGACCGGCGCCTCGGCGCGTGCGCGCATCGCCGGTCAGTTCTTCACCCCCGGCCGGATCGTGATGGGTCAGCACAACGACTACGTCGGCCGCTTCTGGGGCAACGAAATTTTCGGTGTCGGAGCGCAGACGATCACGCGCACACTGGCCGACTGCCGGGCTCCTCTTTGCGGCGACGGCATCGTCGATCCCGGCGAGCAGTGCGACGACGGCAACAACCGCAACGGCGACTGCTGCTCCTCGTTCTGCGAAGTCCTGCCGGCCGGCAATGCCTGCGACGACGGAAAGTTCTGCACCAGCGAGGACCGTTGCGGCGACGGCGGCGTTTGCAGCGGCAGCAAAGATCCTTGTCGCGGCAGTGACGGCGACGGCGACTGCGCCGAGTCGTGCGACGAGGGCAACGACTCGTGCAGCGGGCGCGACCCGGACGCTTCGGTGTGCGACGACGGTCTCTATTGCAACGGCGCCGACCGGTGCGCGAGCGGGGCGTGTGCTTCTCACGACGGCGATCCTTGTCCGGGCAGCGACACCGACGACGATTGCAGCGAGTCGTGCGAGGAGACGACCGACACCTGCACCGCCGCCGACCCGCCCGGCGCGGCCTGCGACGACGGCAAGTTCTGCACGCGAATCGACGTCTGCACGCAGGCGGGCACGTGCCAGGGAGCAGGAACCCCGTGTCCCGGCGACGACGGCGACGGCGATTGCGCCGAGTCGTGCGACGAACTCGGCGACTCGTGCAGCGCGGCCGACTTGCAGGGTGCGAGTTGTGACGACGGCCTGTTCTGCACCGCCGACGATCGCTGCGACGGCCGCGGCCGCTGCTCGGGACAGCGTGACCCGTGCGCGGCTCGATACGGAGACGGCGACTTCGACTGCTCGGAGGCCTGCAACGAAGAGCGGGACGCGTGCAGCGCGGCCGAGGCCGACGGCGGCAGTTGCGACGACGGGCTCGCCTGCACGGTCGGCGACCGTTGCCGCGGCGGCATCTGTGCGGCGAGCGGAGAGACCTCTTGCGACGACGGCGATCCGTGCACCGACAGTTTATGCGCGCCGAATGGCGAGTGCCTGACCAGTTTCAACAACGCTCCGTGCGACGACGCCGACGCGTGCACGCTCGGTGATCGCTGCGATCGCGGAGTGTGTCGCGGGCAGACCGAAATTGATTGCCGCGACGACGATCTTTGCAGCACCGACATCTGCGACCCGGCCGACGGACAGTGCCGCCACGTGTACGCGCCGGCTCCCGACTGCCACGACATCGCGTCGGCCACGACCCGTATCGAGGCGGTCTATATGCCAACCGACACGGAGCTCACCCAACGGATGACCGCGTCCTGGCGCGGCGCGCACGACGTCGATCTGACCGCGCGCGAGGAACTCGGCGATCCGAGCGCCGGCGACGGCTTCGCGATTTGTCTGTACGACGAGAGTCAAGGAATCCCGCAACTCAGCTATCGCCTCGATCTCGGCGCGTCGGCTCTCGACGGTGCAGCCTGGAAACGGCGCTGGTCGGCGAGCCGGTTGGTGTTCAAGTTGAACGCGCCGGCCGGGACCGCGCAGGGCGTTTCGCAGGTCAAGATAGCCGTCGATCGCGACATGACCGCGGTTTTCAAGCTCAAGGCCGGAGCCAACGTCGGCTGCAGCGGCCCGTGTCGCAAAAAGTTCGACCCGCCCGATCCGCTTCAGGACGGCAGGTACTTCGCGATGGAACCGGCGATGACGATGCAGTGGGTGAGCGGCGCCGGATCGTGCTGGAGCTCGCGCTTCGAACGCGCCGACGCCAACGGCGACGGACGATTCTATGCCGTCTGGCGTGGCCGCTGAGGCTCGTCGCGACGGCTGGCAGACTATCGAAGAAGCGTCGTGAGCCCGTTCAAAATGGTCCAGATGCAAGGCGCGCGAAATTTCGCGAGCGGAAGCGTACCCCCGTACGCTGTAGCGAGCGGTTTCGCGCGCAACGCCGCAGACGGGCCATTTTCAACGGGCTCCTAGGGACACAGGAGAACCGCCATGAAAGACCACGATGCGCCGTGTGATCGAGCCGTAACTTCAGCGCAGCATCGCCGCGGGGACGTGACGTGGTGCTCGTTGCTTAGATCCGACAGGCGATGGACGCTGATATTCTGTCGCAGCCTTGCTTGTACCGTGTTGACCGTCGCGTTTTCGTGGACGCTTGCCGCGCAATCGCGGGCCGAAGGCCGCGGGAGCTGGTGCGCCGGTCAGTGCGGGGGAGACCCGCCGGTCTGTACCAGCAGTGCCGCCGGGGCCTGCTACAGTCAGTACCTGTCGTGCGGCAACAGTCACAACGATCACTTCGGGGGTGCGCGCCCGACCAGCAACTGGGCGGCTGCGAAGTGTTCGTGGGCGACCCGTCCCGGCGGCGTGTATCCGGGCGCGGTCACGTTCGTCTGCGAGTCCGGATACATCAAGGCCCCGCCGGGCCGTTGCGTGAAGGCCGACGAACTCGACGAAAACGAGCGCCCGCCGTGCCGCAGCCGCGCCGGCTCGCTCGCCAGTCCGGCCACGCCGAACCCGATCAGTCTGCTGACCGGTTCAAAGCTCCTGCACGCGGTCGACTTCGAGACCGCCGACGGTCTGCTGAGCGTTTCGCGTTCGTATCGCAGCACCCCGTTCGGGCGCGCAGAAATCGTGTTGTACGAACCCGCCGGCCTCGGTTCGGGATGGCGCTTCGATTTCCTTCCAGAGCTCCACGTACGCCCCTACTTCAATGCGGTAAAGAGCGTGACGCTACACTGGCCGGACGGTTCGTCGTGGGACTTCCGCCGCGATCTGAGCGGCACGATGTCGGCGGTTTCGTCATCGACGACGATGCTGCCGCACGGTGAGTTCCGGCTCGCGTTCGAAGGCGCGTGGCCGTCGGATCTGAGCCTGGTCGAGACCGCCGTCACGCGCTGGAAAGTCATCGATCCGGACGGCAACGTGTGGGTCTTTGCGACCACCAATTTTCTCGACGAGACACCGGTGCGCTACCGTCTGGGGCTGCCGCTCTCGAAGACCACGCCTGCGGGCTACCGCCAGGACTACACCTACGGCAAGGAAGGCGAACTGATCGGCATCACCGACAGCTTCGGACGCTCGATCTCATTCGAGTGGATTCTGCGCGACTCGAACCTTCCTCCCGAGCTGGTGAACCAACCGATCACGCCGATGGCGATACGCGCCGTCACACTGCCGGACCGGACATTGCTGCGATACACCTTCGAAGCACTCGAGGAGACGGAGGCGATCGTGTCGGCGCCTGATCACTTGGTGCGGGTCGAACACCTGGCAGCAGACGCTACCACGGTGCTCGAATCGACGACCTATCACCACGAGAACGCGGACTACCCCAACTACGTCACCGGCATAACGGACTCGCGCGGGGTGAGGATCTGGAATTTCGCGTACGACGCGCGTGGCCGGGCGGTCTGGAGTGCCGGGAGCGACGGCGTCGACGCTTACGCGGTAGCCTACTCGCCCAGCGGCGTGTCGCCGCCGTGGCGCGATGTCACCAATCCTTTCGGGCGCACCTCGCGATATCGATACAACGGCACCAGCTTCACGCGGCTGGTCGGAATCGACGGCGCGGCGACCACCAACTGCGCCGCAGATACGGCGAGCATAGGCTATTTCTCGTCCGGGGCATCGGCCGGCTACATATCGTCGACGACCGATCAGGAGGGTCGTGTAACTACCTACGTCCGCGACGGCCGCGGCCGGCCGACCACAATCACCGAGGCCACCGGGACAGCGCAACAGCGGGTCACGACCATCAGATGGCACGCGGTCTTCGACGTACCGCTTGCGGTGGTGCGGCCGGGATTGACGACGACCTACACTTACAACGCGACCGGCGCGCGAACCTCGCTGACCCAGACCGACACGACCACTCACACCGTTCCGTACCGTACCGCCGGCCAGCGCCGGAAGTGGACCTTCACACATACGCCGCAGGGCCTTCTCGACAAGGTCGACGGTCCACTGGCGGGGCCGGTCGACGTCGTCGACTACGACTACGACACCGTCGGCAACCTCACCCGGGTGAAGAACGCCCTCGGACACGTCACCGAGATCGCGTCGGTGAACGGCCGTGGACAGCCGACCAGGATCATCGACGCCAACGGTGTGGCCACGCTGGTCGAATACGACGCCCTCGGCCGCGTGACTGCGGTCACGCGCGCTCCGGGTCCCGGCCAGGCCACAACCCGGCTCGACTACGACTCGGTGGGCGACATCACCAGAATTACGCGTCCCGACGGCTCGTTCCTCGCGTACGCCTACGACGGCGCCAGGCGCGTTGCGACCATTTCCAGCAACGAAGGCGAGACCATCGCGTATGAATACGACAACACCGATCAGCCGGTGTCGGTCGAGGTCCACTCCAGTACCGGCGCCGTCATTGCGTCGCGCACGCTTGCATACGACGAGATCGGCCGCGTGCTGCGGTTGGTCGGCGCGGGAATGGGTACAACCGGTTTCTCCTACGACAAGGTCGGCAATCTTTCGTCCGTTACCGATCAGCGCGGCGGGTTCTACGGCAACGCATTCGACCGCCTCGACCGGCTCGTGTCGCAGACCGATCCGGAGTCCGGCGTGACCGCGATTTCCTTCGATCCGCGCGACAACGTCACGACAGTGACGGATGCCGGTGCCTCGTCGACGACTTTCGTCGTCAACGGCTTCGGTGACGTGATCCGCCGGATCAGCCCCGACACGGGCGTGACCGACTACACGGTCGATGTGCGTGGGCTCGTGACCAGCGTCATCGACGCGCGCGGCGTCACCACCAAGTTCAGCTACGATGCACTCGGCCGCGTGCGGACGAAGAGCTTCCCGGCGGCAGCGGCCGAGAACGTCACGTACGAGTACGACGACGCCACGAGCGGCAACCGCGGGGTCGGGCGCAGCACCGGGTTCACCGACGCGTCGGGCCGGACGGCGTACCGTTACGACGCCCTCGGTCGTATCGTCAAGATCCGCAAGACCATAGCCGGCGACGTGTTCGTCATCGGTTATCAATACGATGCTGTCGGCCGAGTCGTCGCGTTGACCTATCCGTCCGGGCGGGTGGTGACATTCACACGCAACGGCGCCGGGCGTGTCAGCGACATCTCGATGCGGAGCAGTGCGTCGGCGGCATCGCAGACGGTCGCGAGCTCAGTTACCTACCTGCCGTTCTATCCCGCCGAGTTGTTCGTCGACGCTGCTCCGCCGCCGGGTCTGGATACGCCGCTGCTGGGCGGGCTGACCGGGTTCACCCACGGTAACGGCCTGGTGCTCTCGCTCAACTACGACGTCGACGGACGGCTGACCGCGATGCGCACGGCCGACGCGACGAAACAGATCCAGGATCTGACCTTGATCTACGACAGCGGCGCCGACGTTACGGCGATCGTCGACAACCTCGACTCGGACATGAGCCAGAGCTTCGGCTACGACGCAGTCGGCCGATTGGTCAACGCGTCGGGGCCCTACGGCGACATCGACTACGCCTACGACCTGGTCGGCAACCGCATTCACCGTACCATCGACGACGGGGCAGTGACCGACGAAGCCTACGCCTACGCTGCGGGTACCAATCGGCTGTCGAGTGTCACCGCGGGATCGACGTTGCGGACTTTCGGATACACGGCCGCCGGGTCGACGAGCAGCGACGCTCGGGCGGGAGAAACGCTGGACTTCACCTACAATCTGGCCGGCAGGCTGGCGTCGGTGGCGGCGGACTCGGGACCTCTGGCATCGCGCGAGTACACATACGATGCACTCCAGCACCGGGTGCGTGAACTGCGCGCGGACCGGGTCGGGGCCGTGGCGGGAATCAAGGCTTGGACGATCGCGTACGTTTACGATGCGGCCGGGCATCTCCTGGCCGAGTACGCGACGCTCGGACTCATGCCGATGATTCTGCACGAATACCTCTGGCTCGACGACACTCCGGTAGCGATGATCGATCACACCAAGACCGGCGGTGACAAACTGTTGGCGATCCACACCGACCATCTGGGAAGGCCGCAGACACTGACCGATGCCGGAGGTAAGGTAGTGTGGGACGGACGGTTCGATCCCTTCGGAGAGCAGCACGCCATCGCCGGTACCACCGAAATGCCGCTTCGCTTTCCGGGCCAGGAGTACGACACGGTCACCGGGCTCAGCCACAACCGGCACCGCGACTACGATCCCACGCTCGGCAGATATCTGCAGTCCGACCCGATCGGTCTCGAGGGCGGAATCAACACCTACGCGTACGCGCTCGGCAACCCGACTCGATATTCGGACAGGCTGGGGCTGTACGCGGAGTTGTGTACCCGGTATTTCTATCCGGTCCCGGTTCCGTACGCGCGGCACTGCTTCCTTCGCTTCAACGGTGACAACGCCGATACGATCGGTTTCGATTCGAACGGAACGCACGGGGATCCGGCACCGGTTTGGTGGCCGCGCAGTTGCAGTGCCACGCAGGGCGATCAGGACGACGAGTGCGTGAAAAAACAGATGCAGAAGTGCATGGCGGATCAATATGACTTCACCGGCTTCAACTGCTGCCACTGCGCCGAACGGGCGATGAAAGCGTGCGGTCTTTCGGTGCCGCCAGGTAAGTGGCCGAACTGGCCGGTCAACCCGCGGCCGCTCAGCGGCCGCGCTGGGTTGCCGCTGTGAGCGGCCGGATTGTGAAGGCCTGGGCACTGGGCATGGCCATCGTGCTCGTTGCTCACGGTGCGTGGATCCTGTCGCTTCTCGCCGGATGGGTCTCGGGAACCTCTTTGCTGCTGCTCTGGGGATCTCCGGCACTGGCGGCTTTCGTCTCCTCTTGTCTGGCGCCGCGCTGGAAGATGTTGATGGGGGCCGCCATCGCGGTGCCGGCCGCGGCCCTGGTAGGGGTGCTGAACTTCACCGATGAGGTGCTCGGCAGTGCAGTGGATTTCCCGGGTATTCGAGGTGCGCTGACGCTGTTGATGATGTTCATGGCGTGGAACCTGTTGCTCTGCACGGCGACCGCCGCGGCGGGGTACCTGCTGACACGCAAGCCGGTCTCCGAGACAACAGAGTAGAAGCCTTCCGCGGCTCTGAGGGCGATCTGCTCAATCGGTGCTCTCCGGTCGGCCTCCGAGAGAACAGAGTCGACGCCTTCCGCGAGTCTCTCCGTTCGTTCGGCGTCACGCGAGCGTCACGAATGCGCGTTGTGGCCGCCGTCAGGACGCGACAATTACCGCTCACCCTCTTCCTGGCCGGCGCTAGCGGGCGTATTTCTGGAAGAAATGCTGTGCCTTTGTAGCCACTTGGCCGACGGGAGCCTTCCTGGCCGGCGCTAGCGGGCGTATTTCTGGGAGTGAGGGGGAGCCGGCATGGACGCGTTCTTTTCGCTCGGAGGTTGTACGTACCGGATTCGGCGCGCGGGCGCGCGGTACCTCGTGGTTGCCGCCGTTGCGTTGTTCATCCTGACGGCCGGTGCAAGTGCCCACGCCACGGCCGATCCCCGCTACTTCGACCAGGGGACACCGGTGGTGACGGACATCTGGGTGGATCCGGTCGCCGGCAACGATGCCAACAGCGGCGCGACCCGCGCGGCGGCGCTCGAGACCGTGACGGAAGCGTGGGGACGCGTGCCGAGCGCAATCACGCTGACCGGCACCGGCTACCGCATCCGGCTGGTTGCGGGAACCTACCCGCAGGCCGACGTGCCGCTCTACTTCGAATCGCGCCACGCTACCTACGCCTTTCCGGTCATCATCGAGGCAGCCGACGGTCCCGGAACGGCGCTGTTGCCGGCCCTCAACATCTTCGACTGCCGTTACTTGTATCTGGTCGGACTCCACGTTTCGGCCGGCGGCGGCGACGTACTGCACTGCGAGCAGTGCGACCACTTCCTGGCCCACGAGGTGACGGTACGCGGGATGCCGCCGACGACGTTCGCCGTGCAGGAGGCGGTAAAGGTCAACCAGTCGCAGTACGTCTACATCGAAGACAGCGACATATCAGGTGCGTGGGACAACGCGGTCGATTTCGTTGCGGTGCAGTACGGTCACGTCCAGGGCAACCGCATCCACGAGGCCGGCGACTGGTGCCTCTATACCAAGGGCGGTTCGGCCGGCTTCCGCATCGAAGGCAACGAATTCTACGACTCGGCCAACGGCGGTTACACTGCGGGTCAGGGAACCGGCTTCGAGTACATGGTGCCGCCGTGGTTGCACTACGAAGCCTACGACATCCGCTTCGTCAACAACGTCGTCCACGACACCGCCGGTGCCGGTTTCGGCGTCAACGGCGGCTACGATATTCTTCTCGCGTACAACACGCTGTACCGGGTCGGCTCGGTCAGCCACCTGCTCGAGTTCGTCTTCGGTGCGCGCTCGTGTGACGGCGAGACGAGTGCGTGCAGCGCGCATCTGGCGGCAGGCGGATGGGGAACCGCGGGCGGCGGTAGCGAGCCGATTCCCAACCGCAACGTGTTCGCCTACAACAACGTGGTCTACAACCCGGGGACCTTCCAGAGCCGCTGGCAGCAATTCGCGATCTACGGGCCGCAGACACCTTCACCGGCCTCGAACATCCCGTCGCCGGCGCGTACCGACACCGACCTGCAACTGCGCGGCAACGTCGTCTGGAACGGGCCGCTCTCGCACCCGCTCGGCGTCGAAGACCCGGGAGCCGGCTGTCAGGCGGCCAATCCGACCTGCAACGCCGCACAACTCGTGGCCGACAACGCGATCAATGCGTTTGAGCCGCAGTTTGTCGATGCGAGCGCCGGCGATTTCACGCCGCAGCCGGCCGGCAACTTGTACGCGGCTACCACTTACGCGCTGCCGGCGTTTCCGGGCGGCGACGCACCGTCGCCGCCGACTGCGCCGCCGGGTGAGCTGGTCAACGCGGTCACCCGCGACTTCACCGGTGCACCGCGCGGGCCGGCGAGTCCTCCGGGCGCGTTCGGTGCCGACTGCTCGAGCGCGGTGTGCGGCGACGGCAGTTTGGATCTTGGTTGCGAGCAGTGCGACGACGGCAATCTCGTGGACGGCGACGGCTGCGACGGCAACTGCACCTTTACCGGGTGCGGCAACGCCGTGGTGACGGCCGGAGAGATTTGCGACGACGGCAACGATGTCGACGGAGATGGCTGCGACAGCAACTGCACGGTCACCGCTTGCGGCAACGCGATCGTCAGCAGCGGCGAGCAGTGCGACGACGGCAATCTTATCGATCGCGACGGTTGTAGCGCCACCTGCGCGCTC